>Ga0081455_10000660_pt1 | contig 44685 bp, 44 predicted proteins | sample TabmetS3T2R1_FD_70207 | JGI IMG/M metagenome (GOLD analysis project Ga0081455, IMG submission 70207) | Tabebuia heterophylla rhizosphere microbial communities from the University of Puerto Rico - S3T2R1 | ecosystem: Host-associated > Plants > Roots > Rhizosphere ...
CGCTGCTGGTGCGCGTGGACCAGCCCGGGCCGGCCTGCCACACCGGCAGGCGGACCTGCTTCGACGGCGAAGACCGCCTCCTGCTCCCCGACGCCTGACCACACGCCGCACTTTTCGACAAAGTGCGACGCCGGTGGGTGTATCGGGTCGCACTTTTTCGACAATGTGCGAGTCAGTCGATGTCGCCGGTGAGGTAGCGCTGCAGGGTCGGCCCGACGGCCGCCGCCAGCGTGTCGATGTCGGCAGTCGAGAACGGCTCGAACTTGGCGACGTAACGCGCCATCCCCATGCCGACGATCTGGGACGCGCACAGCGTGGCGCGCAGTGCCGGCCGGTCGGTGCTGATCCCGGCGGCGACCTTGTCCAGCACGTGGTGGAGCAGGAACTCGCGCAGGCTCGTCGCGGCCTCGTCGTGGCTGGCGATGCTGCGCACGAGCGCCGGGAAGCTGCCGCCCTCGGTGGCATCCCACACGGTCAGGAACCGCCGCGCGAGCCGCTCGCCGAGGCCCTCCACCGGGCCGTCCAGGACCTCGCCGATCAGGTCCGCGGGGTTGACCGGCAGCTTCAGCACGGCCTGGGCGAAGAGGGCATCCTTGCCGCCGAACCAGTGGTTCACCATGGCCGCGTCGACCCCGGCCCGTCCGGCGATCGCCCGCACGGTGGCGCGCTCGAAGCCGTGCTCGGCGAAGACCTCGCGCGCGGCCTCCAGCAGCGCGGCCCTGGTGTCCTGGCCACCGGGCCGCCGGCCACGCCGCTTGGCGGGCGTAGGCTGTTCGGCGGTACTCACCACACCATCATGACCTGCGCCTGGGCAGAATTCAACATCCCGTGAATTAGCGCCCGGTGCGCGGTGCGTGAAGCCAGGGCGGCACAATGGCTGCATGGTCAGTGCGAATCCCACCGACGGCGGCCTCGGTTCGGTGAGCCCCGCACGCGACGAGTTCCGCGTCCTCGCCGAGGGCCGTCGCGTGATCCCGGTGGTCCGGCGGCTGCTCGCCGACGGCGAGACGCCCGTCGGGGTCTACCGCAAGCTCGCGGCCGACCGCCCGGGCACGTTCCTGTTCGAGTCGGCGGAGAACGGGCAGTCGTGGTCGCGCTGGTCGTTCATCGGAGTCCGCAGCCCCGCCGCGCTGACCGTGCGGGACGGCCGGCCCGTGTGGGAAGGCACGCCGCCGGTGGGCCTGCCGTCCGAGGGCGACCCGCTGACCGTGCTGCGCGAGACCGTCGCCGCCCTGCACACCGAGCCGCTGCCCGGCATGCCGCCGCTGACCGGCGGGATGGTCGGCTACCTCGGCTACGACGCCGTGCGCTGGCTGGAGAAGCTGCCGGAGCTGGCCGAGAAGGACATCGACATCCCCGAGCTGACCATGCTCCTGGCGACCGACCTGGCCGCCTTCGACCACCACGAGGGCACGGTCACGCTCATCGCGAACGCGGTCAACTGGGACGACAGCCCGGAACGGGTCGACGCCGCCTACGACGACGCGATCCGCCGGCTGGAGGAGATGACCGAGCGGCTCGGCGCCCCGGCTCCCGCCACCGCCGCCGTCTTCGAGCGCCCCGCGCCGGAGTTCGAGCGCCGGCGCACGCAGGCCGACTACTTCGCCGCGGTGGAGAAGGCGGTCGAGGCGATCAAGGCCGGTGAAGCGTTCCAGATCGTGCCGTCACAACGGTTCGAGATCCGCACCCGGGCCGACGCGCTGGACGTCTACCGCGTGCTGCGGACGTCCAATCCCAGCCCGTACATGTACCTGCTGCGGCTGGACGGGTTCGACATCGTCGGGTCCAGCCCCGAGGCGCTGGTCACCGTGCGGGACGGCCGCGCCACCACGCATCCGATCGCCGGCACCCGCTGGCGCGGCGCGGACCCGGAGGAGGACGCCCAGCTGGCCAAGGACCTCCTGGCCGACGAGAAGGAGCGCGCCGAGCACCTGATGCTGGTCGACCTCGGCCGCAATGACCTCGGCAAGGTCTGCAAGCCGGGCACCGTGCGGGTGGTCGACTTCTTCGCGATCGAGCGGTACAGCCACGTGATGCACATCGTCTCGACGGTCACCGGTGAGCTCGCCGAGGGCAAGACCGCGTTCGACGCGGTGGCGGCCTGTTTCCCCGCGGGCACGCTGTCCGGCGCCCCCAAGGTGCGCGCGATGGAGCTGATCGAGGAGCTGGAGCCGACTCGTCGCGGTCTCTACGGCGGGGTGGTCGGGTACCTGGACTTCGGCGGTGACGCCGACACGGCGATCGCGATCCGCACCGCGCTGATCCGGGAGGGGATCGCCTACGTCCAGGCGGGTGGCGGCGTCGTCGCCGACTCGGTACCCGAGTACGAGGACAACGAAAGCCTGAACAAGGCCCGCACGGTGCTCTCCGCGGTCGCCGCCGCGCAGACGATGGCGCCGCCGCGGAAGCTGGACCCGGTCGATGACATCGCCAACGCCCAGTAGGCGTCCACTGTGGATCGTCGCGGTCGCGCTCCTGCTGGCCGCGGCCGCACTGTGGGGTTCGTCGCGCCTGGTGTGGTTCGCCGAGCTGCGTGACGCCGGGGTGCGCGGCATGGTGCTGGACAAGCGCACCGGCGCGCAGGAGTCGGTCGCGCTGGTGCCGCTGGCCGTGCTCGCCCTGGCCGGGGTCGCCGGGCTGGTCGCCGCGGCCGGCTGGGTGCGGCGCGTGCTCGGCGTGGTGGTCGCGCTGGCGGGGATCGCCGCGGGCTGGATCGCGGTCGAGGGCTGGCGGTTCGGCGGTTTCCCGGAGGGAGCGCCGGCCGCGCAGATCTTCGCCGGACGGGGACTCGCGCTGCTCGCGGGAATTCTGATGCTCGTCGCCGGGTTGTCAGCAACCAAGCAGGCCGGGCGGATGGCGAAGCTGGGCGCCCGGTACGAGGCGCCGGCCGGCCGGCGCAAGGCCGCGAAGGACCCCGACACCGAACTCTGGGAGGCCCTCTCCGAAGGCGAAGATCCGACTACCGAGCGCTAGGCGCATCATCGTTTCGCCGATGCACAAGGCAAGTCCGACCCGGGACCGGTCCGCACAGGTGGGCGGGTTAGCATCTTTTCTGCGGGAAGGGGAAGGTGTTTGTGAGCCAGCTTTCGAGTGAATGTGCGACAACCGGTGAGGTTGCGCCGTGACCGTTCTCGAAGACATCGTCGCCGGCGTCCGGGAAGATCTCGCCGAGCGGGAGCGGGCGCTTCCGTTCGACGAGCTGAAGCGGCTCGCCGCGCAGGCGCCGCCACCGCGCAACGCCATGTCCGCTCTTCGTGACTCGTCGATCGGCGTCGTCGCCGAGGTCAAGCGCCGCAGCCCGTCCAAGGGTGAGCTGGCCGACATCCCCGACCCCGCCGCGCTCGCGAAGGACTACGAGGCCGCGGGTGCGCGCGTCATCAGCGTGCTCACCGAGCAGCGCCGGTTCGGCGGCTCGCTGGCCGACCTGGACGCCGTCCGCGCCGCGGTCGACATCCCGATCCTGCGCAAGGACTTCATCGTCAGCCCGTACCAGGTGCACGAGGCCCGGGCGCACGGTGCCGACCTGGTCCTGCTGATCGTCGCCGCCCTGGAGCAGAACGCGCTGGTCGCCCTGCTCGACCGCGTCGAGTCGCTCGGCATGACCGCGCTGGTCGAGGTCCACAACGCCGAGGAGGCCGACCGCGCGCTCGAGGCTGGGGCCAAGGTCATCGGCATCAACGCCCGTAACCTGCACACCCTCGAGGTCGACCGGGACGTCTTCGGCCGGCTCGCGCCGGGCCTGCCGTTCGACACGGTGAAGGTCGCCGAGTCCGGTGTCCGCGGCCCGGGTGACCTGATGGCCTACGCCGGCCACGGCGCCGACGCGGTGCTGGTCGGCGAGGGCCTGGTCGCCTCCGGTGACCCGAAGGGCGCCCTGATGAAGCTGGTCACCGCCGGATCGCATCCCGCCTGCCCGAGGCCCAGCCGATGACCGAACACGACGAGCACAACGAGCACGATCCGGACGAGCGCGGCTACTGGGGTCCCTATGGTGGCCGGTTCATGCCGGAGGCTCTGATCGGCGTCGTCGACGAGGTGTCCGCCGAGTACGACAAGGCCCGGGTCGACCCCGATTTCCTGGCCCAGTTCAAGCGCCTGCTGCGCGAGTACGCCGGCCGCCCCTCACTGCTCACCGAGGCGGAGCGCTTCGCCGAGCACGCCGGTGGCGCGCGCATCTTCCTCAAGCGCGAGGATCTCAACCACACCGGCTCTCACAAGATCAACAACGTGCTGGGCCAGGCCCTGCTCACCAAGCGGATGGGCAAGAAGCGGGTCATCGCCGAGACCGGTGCCGGCCAGCACGGCGTCGCCACCGCCACCGCATGCGCCCTCATGGGCCTCGACTGCGTCGTCTACATGGGCGAGGTCGACACCGAGCGGCAGGCGCTGAACGTCGCGCGGATGCGGCTGCTCGGGGCCGAGGTCATCCCGGTCAAAACCGGTTCGCGCACCCTCAAGGACGCGATCAACGAGGCGCTGCGCGACTGGGTCGCCAACGCCGACACCACGCACTACCTGTTCGGCACCGCGGCCGGGCCGTACCCGTTCCCGATGATGGTGCGCAACTTCCACAAGATCATCGGTGAAGAGGCCCGTGCGCAGATCCTCGAGCAGACCGGGCGGCTGCCGGACGCGGTCGCGGCCTGCGTCGGCGGCGGCTCCAACGCGATCGGCATCTTCCACGGCTTCATCGACGACCCGGACGTGCGGCTCGTGGGCCTGGAGCCCGGCGGCGAGGGCATCGACGGCACCCGCCACGGCGCGACGCTGACCAAGGGCACGCCGGGCAACCTGCACGGCGCGATGTCGTACCTGCTGCAGGACGAGGACGGCCAGACGGTCGAGTCGCACTCCATCTCGGCGGGTCTGGACTACCCGGGCGTCGGCCCCGAGCACGCGTGGCTCAAGGACAGCGGCCGCGCCGAGTACCGGCCGATCACCGACGCCGAGGCGATGGACGCGTTCGCCCTGCTGTCCCGCACCGAAGGCATCATCCCCGCGATCGAGTCGGCCCACGCGCTCGCCGGCGCGATCCAGCTCGGCCAGGAGCTGGGCCGGCACGGCCTGATCGTGGTCAACCTGTCGGGCCGCGGCGATAAGGACATGGACACCGCCGCGAAGTACTTCGGATTGGTGGAGAAGTCGTGAGCGGTCTGTCGGAACTGTTCGCGCAGACCAGGAGTGCGGGCCGGGCGGCGCTGGTCGGCTACCTGCCCGCCGGGTACCCCACCGTCCCAGGGTCGAAGGACCTGCTCGCGGCGCTGCTGGACGGGGGAGCGGACCTCGTCGAGGTCGGTGTGCCCTACTCCGACCCGGTGATGGACGGTCCGACGATCCAGCTCGCCGCGGATGCTGCCCTGAAGAACGGTTTCCGGCTGCGCGACCTGTTCGAGGTCGTCGAGTCGGTGTCGGCCCGCGGTGGCCGTGCCGTCGTCATGACGTACTGGAACCCGGTGCGTCAGTACGGGGTCGAGAAGTTCGCGCGCGACCTCGCCGCCGCCGGTGGCCTCGGCTTGATCACGCCCGACCTGATCCCGGACGAGGCCGGCGAGTGGCTGGCCGCGTCCGAGCGGCATGGTCTCGACCGCATCTTCCTGGTCGCGCCGTCCTCGTCCGAGGAGCGGATAGACCTGACCGTCAAGGCCGGCTCAGGATTCGTCTACGCCACCGCGGTCATGGGCGTCACCGGCGCCCGCGACCAGGTCAGCGGCGAGGCCGCCGAGCTGGTCCGCCGCACCCGGGCGCACACGGATCTGCCGATCGGCGTCGGGCTGGGGGTGCGGTCGGGTGAGCAGGCCGCGGAGATCGCCGCTTACGCGGACGCGGTGATCGTGGGGTCGGCGCTGGTGTCGGCCGCGGCCGGTGGGGTCGACCCAGTTCATGCGCTGGCCGGAGAGCTCGCCGAGGGTGTCCGGCGGGCGGTCGCCACCGCCTGAGACTTTTCTCGGGGCCGGCTTCGTCGAAATACATAGCCGCAGCCCGGATTGATCGGCAAACTGGGCGTCATGGCCTACGAACTCGCGCAGGTGACCAAGGTGCTGTCGGTCAACATCGGGTCGAAGCGGGACCTGCGGGAAGCCGAGCTCGGGATCACCGGGATCGACAAGCGTCCGGTCCACGGTCCGGTGGACGTGGCCGCGCCGGGCCCGCGCGGGATCGGCGCGAGCGGCGTGGCGGGCGATGTGATCTGCGATCTGCGTCACCATGGCGGCGACGACCAAGCCGTGTACGCGTACGCGCGAGAGGACCTCGACGCCTGGGCGGAGGAGCTCGGGCGCGCGCTGCCGGCGGGTGTGTTCGGCGAGAACCTGACCACGGCGGGCGTCGACGTAACGGGCACGCTGATCGGCGAGCGGTGGCGCGTCGGGGAGTCGCTGGTGCTGGAGGTGACCTCGCCGCGCATCCCGTGCCGGACGTTCGCGGGCTGGCTGGGCGAGCGCGGCTGGGTCAAGACCTTCACGCAGCGCGCTCTGCCGGGTGCCTACTTCCGCGTGTTGGAGCCGGGACCGGTGCGGGCCGGGGACGCGGTAACGGTGCTGTCGCGGCCGGACCACGGCGTCACCATCCGGATGGCGTTCCAGGCGTTCACCACGGAGCCCGCGCTGCTACCGCGCCTGGCCGGCGTGGAGGCCCTCCCGGAGTCCGACAAGCGCAAGGTGCGCCGCGCGGTGGAGCGCCTGGGAGCGTCCGCGCGGTAGGACTGTCGTACCCCGCTGGGAGACTGCCCTCGCGTTTCGAGTGAACCGGGGGACGATATGCCACACTGGCCGAAAGGGGCCTGCGGCGGAAGCGGAGGTGAGCGGTGGCGGCACCGGCTGAACCGGACTACCTCGTGCCCAAGCACGACGATCCATGGACCGTGGAGGACGTACTCGGTCTACCCGAGGATCACGGCAGCCGCATCGAGCTGGTCGACGGAGGGCTCCTCGTGAGTCCCGCACCCAAGTCTGGCCACCAGCGTCTTCTCCAGCGGTTGCAGGTCGGACTGGTGTCCGCGCTTCCCGACGGGACCGAGCTGCTGCCGGGTGTCAACGTCCGGTTGGCCGGGCAGCGGCTGCTCATCCCAGACTTCGCGATCGTCACCACACCCGGTCTGGACGTGATCTACTACCAGGCGCAAGATCTCCTGCTGGTCGCGGAAATCGTGTCGCCGTCGAGCCGGATGCTGGACCGTGTGCTCAAGCGGCAGCTCTACGCGGAGGCGGCCGTGCCGTTCTACCTGGTCGTGGATCCCGCAGGACCGGCGGTGCTGTTCGAGCTGACCGACGGCGAATATCGCGAGAGCGCGCGAAGCGAGGGCGGCAAGCTGGCGTTCACGCGGCCCTTCATCGCCACCCTCGACCTCACCCGCTGAATCCGGCGTGGCAGGCTGGGTTCATGGCCCGGCCTTCTCCACTCCAGGTGCGCAACGTCGTCATCGCCGTGCTGGCTGCTGCCGTGGCCATCTGGAACGTCACCCAGGGCGGTCAGTGGTGGATCACCGCGATCTTCGGCGTGGGGTGTGTGCTCGCGCTCGGGTCCGCCGTCCTCAACCGCGCGGGCTGACAGCCGCGCTTCACACCGCGCACGTTACGGTGACGACGTGAATTCCGCCTCGGCTGTGTTCCTCGCAACGATCCCAAGCCCGGACCGTGGTGTCTGGCACCTGGGACCGATCCCGATCCGCGCGTATGCCCTGTGCATCATCGTGGGCATCATCGTCGCGATCTGGTGGGGAGACCGTCGCTGGGTGCAGCGCGGCGGCACCAAGGGCACGGTCGTCGACATCGCCGTGTGGGCGGTGCCGTTCGGGCTGGTCGGCGGGCGCATCTACCACGTCATCACCGACTGGTGGCGCTACTTCGGCGCGGGCAAGGATCCGGTCAAGGCGCTCTACATCTGGGACGGTGGCCTCGGCATCTGGGGTGCGATCGCCCTCGGTGCGGTCGGTGCGTGGATCGGCTGCCGCCGCAAGGGGGTGCCGCTGCCCGCGATGGCCGACGCAATCGCCCCGGGCATCGTGGCCGCACAGGCCATCGGCCGCCTCGGCAACTACTTCAACCAGGAGCTCTACGGCGCGCACACCACGCTGCCCTGGGGTCTGGAGATCTACCAGCGCTTCGACGCCAACAACCCGACGATCCCCGATCAGGGGCCCAATGGGATCGCGTTCGGGCACATCCCGCTCGCCGACAGCCCGGTCCACCCGACGTTCCTGTACGAGCTGATCTGGAACCTGATCATCGCGGCGTTCGTCGTGTACGCCGACCGCAAGCTGCGGCTGGGCCACGGCCGTGCGTTCGCGCTCTACGTCGCCGGGTACACGCTGGGCCGTTTCTGGATCGAGCTGATGCGCACCGACGACGCGACGCACATCCTCGGCCTGCGGGTCAACACGTGGACGTCGATCCTGGTGTTCGCCGGCGCGATGATCTACTTCGTCGTTGCCAGGCGCCGCGGGCCTCGCGAGGAGCCGGAGACGTTGCGCAGCAAGGGCGACGAAGCGGTCGACGAGGTCACCGCCGACGGTGAGGTCACCGACCGGAAGTAGCCGTGCCGCCCGGCGGTGCGTCCGCGCCTGCCGGGTTCGCCCCGGATCCGGGGCGAACCGGTAGCACGGCCAGCTCACCCCGGCTGGTTTCGCGCACCTCCGCCGACGCTCCGTAGTACCGGGTCAGCGCCTCGGTGGTGAGCACCTCCGCCGGCGCGCCGGCGGCCACCGCGGTGCCGTGGTCGAGCATCAGGAGCTGGTCGGCGTACTGAGCCGCGAAGGTCAGGTCGTGCAGCGTCGACACGACGGTGATGCCGTCCTCGCGCCGGAGCCGGTCGATCAGTTCCAGCAGCGCCTGGGCGTGCCCGAGGTCCAGGCCGGTCGTCGGCTCGTCGAGCAGCAGCAGGCTCGCCCGCTGGGCCAGCACCCGCGCGAGCACGGCGCGCTGCCGTTCCCCGCCGGAGAGCAGGTCGATCCGGCGGCCCGCCAGCGGGGCGAGATCGAGACGCGCCAGCACCTCTTCCACAATGGACAGATCATGCCGGCTTTCCCGGGCCAGTAATCCGAGGTGCGGTGTGCGGCCGAGCAGGACGTAGTCGGTGACGGTCAGTCCCACGGGGATCGCGGGGTCCTGCGGTGCGTAGCCGACGATCCTGGCGAGTTGTTTGCGCGGCAGCCGGGGACGTCCGCCGATGAGCACTTCCCCTTGCGCGGCAAGGAGTCCGGCCACGGTCTTGAGCACGGTGGACTTGCCGGCGCCGTTCGGGCCGACGATCGCCAGCCAGCCGCCGTCGGGCACCTCGACCGACACGCCTTGCACCACCGGGCAGTCGCCGTACCCGGACCGCATTCCGCGCAGCGACAACGCGGTCACGACAGCCTCCTTCGCGACGAGCGCAGGATCCAGGCGAAGAACGGCGCCCCGGTGAACGCGGTGACCACGCCGAGTGGCAGCTCGCCGGGCATGATCGTGCGCGCCAGCTGGTCGGCGAGCACGAGGAACGCCGCGCCGCCGATCAGCGACAGCGGGATCACCACGCGGTAGCTCGACCCGGCGAGCATGCGCACCACGTGCGGTACCACGATGCCGACGAACCCGATCAGCCCGCTCACCGACACCGCCGCGGCGGTCGCCAGTGAGGCGGCCGCGAGGACGACCAGGCGAATCCGGCCCGGCCGAAGGCCCAGCGACGCCGCTTCCGCGTCCCCGAGGGCGAGTACGTCGAGCAGCCGCGCCGACAGGCACAGCACCACCGCGGCCACCGCCACGTACGGCACCGCGATCGCGACCTGGCGCCAGCCGGTCACGTTGAGCCCGCCGAGCATCCACGTGTAGACCTGCCGGATCGTCTGCGTGTCCAGCTGCTGCGCGAACGTCTGGATCGCGGTGAGGAACGACGCCACCGCGACCCCGGCGAGCAGCAGCGTGCTGGTACTGCCGCCGGCGGACCGGCCGACCAGCCAGCTCAGCCCGACCCCGCCGAGCGCACCCGCGAACGCGGCCGGCGGGAGCGGGCCGACGACCCAGCCGGTGACCGCCGGGGCGAGCACGACGACGAGCGTGGCGGCCAGACCGGCCCCGGCCGCCGCGCCCAGCAGGTACGGGTCGGCGAGCGGGTTGCGGAACACGCCCTGGAAGGTGGCCCCGGACACCGCGAGTGCGGCGCCGACGATGCTCGCGAGCAGCACCCGCGGCACGCGCAGCTGCCACACGATCGCCGCCTCACGCGCGGACAGTGGCGACTGCCCGCCCGTGACCTGCGCCCAGATCTCGGCGAGCACGCGCTGCCAGCCCAGGTCGCTCGCGCCCGCGAGGACCGCGCACAGCAGGACGGCCACGAGCACCAGCAGGCCGCCGGCCAGTACCGGTGCCCGCAGGCGGGTCCGGGTGTCAGGCACCGGCGTGGGTCACCGCGTCGGCGACGGTCCGGACGAGTTCGACGATCCGCGGACTCCACCGGGAGGCGATGTCGTCGTCGAGGGCGATCACGTGGTTGTGCTGGACCGCGGTCAGCGTGTTCCAGCCCGGACGCGCCGCCACCGTCTGCCCGTTCTGGCCGCAGCACTTGCTGTCCGCGAGGAAGATCAGGTCCGGGTTGGCCCGCAGGATGCGTTCGGCCGACAGCTGCGGGTAGCCGCCGGAGGCGTGTGGGTCGGTCCCGTCGGCGATGTTGGTCAGACCGAACCGCGTCAGCACCTGGCCGACGAAGGTCGCCGAAGTGACGCTGTAGTACGTCTGGTCCAGCTCCCAGTAGTAGGACAGCGGGCGCGCTGGCTTCGGTGTGTCCGCGACGATCTTGTCGATGTCGTCGCGCGCCTGCCGGGCCAGGCTTTCGCCCTCGGCCTGGTGCCCGGTCGCCCTGCCCAGCGCCACGAACTGGGCGTAGGCGTCGTCGAGTGTCTTGGCGTCCGGCATCACGAGCGTCTTCGCGCCGATCTTCGCGAGTGCGTCCGTCAGCCCGCCGGTATCGGCGTACACCACGACCAGATCCGGCCGGTAGGCGGCGATCGCCTCGGGATCGGGGCTCAGCCCGGACAACTGGCTGTGCGGAGCCTCCGGGGGATAGGTGGACGCCGTGTCGACGGCGACCACCTGGGGTCCCGCGCCGAGCGCGAACAACGTCTCGGTCGCCGACGGCGACAGCGAAACAATGCGCCGGGGTTGCGCCTCGAGCGTCACGGCCGGGGCACCGGGGGCGGCGACGGTGATCGGGAAGGTGCCTTCGCTTTCCGGCGGGGCGGCGGAATTCTCCTCGGCGGGCCGGGTGGCGCACCCCGTCAGGACGAGCAGGACCGCGAGTAGCGGTGCGAAACGACGGAACACAAGAAAACCTCAGGTTTCCGGCCGGCGTCACGGGGCCCCGTCCCGCACCCAGGCGTTACGGACGCCGCACCCCTGCGCCGGGGGCGTAAGGCGTCGGCGCGGCGGCAGGCGACCTGGCTCGGCTCGGATGTGTACGGAGCGCACCCGAGTCATCACAGTTGCGGCACAGCACCGGGTTCACACCGGTTTCGCGGCCGCCGCGTCACTGGCCCGCAAGCCGCTGACCAGCGTGAGGAACGCTACCACCGGTGATTCTGGCCTTAGCCCGGGATACTCACGTAATCTTGATGAGATTGCGCGACGGGTATGCTCGGTGAGGCGCACCGAACGCAGCCCATCAAGAACGATGTCGTTCGCCGCAGCCATATCGTTACCGATCGGATGAGAAAATCCACGCTCCGAGAGGGTGCCGTCGTGTTTCCTGGGTGTTAAGGTCGCGCTAATCCAAGGGCCATCGTCGTCCCTGCAGCAGTACCGGGGGAACTTTCCGAACTGAGCATTGAGACGACGAAGGAGGTCCCCGCATGATCTTCTCCGCCAACCCGGGCAAGCAGGGCCTTTACGACCCTGCCATGGAGCAGGATTCCTGCGGTGTGGCGATGGTGGCGGACATCCAGGGCCGCCGCACGCATGCCATCGTGACCGACGGGCTGACGGCGCTGATCAACCTGGACCACCGCGGCGCGGCGGGCGCCGAGCCGACTTCCGGCGACGGCGCCGGGATCCTCGTGCAGCTGCCCGACCAGCTACTCCGTGAGGAGGCCGGGTTCGCGCTGCCCGCACCCGACGCGCAGGGCCACCACCGCTACGCCGCCGGCATCGCCTTCCTGCCTGCCGAGGACGAGGCGCGCGGCAAGGCCGTCGCGCTCATCGAGCGCCTGGCCGACGAGGAAAGCCTCGAGGTGCTGGGCTGGCGCGAGGTCCCGGTCGACGCCGACGCGGCCGACATCGGCCCCACCGCGCGCTCGGTTATGCCGCACTTCGCCATGTTGTTCGTCGCCGGCAAGCCGGACGCCGACGGTGCGCGCCCTGCCGGCCTGGAGCTGGACCGGCTCAGCTTCTGCCTGCGCAAGCGTGCCGAGCACGAGAGCAGGAACATCGCGGGCGTCGAGGCCGATGGTGCCTACTTCCCGTCGCTGTCCTCGCGCACCATGGTCTACAAGGGAATGCTCACGCCCGAGCAGCTCCCGGCGTTCTTCGCCGACCTCCGCGACCCGCGGCTGACCAGCGCCATCGCCCTGGTGCACAGCCGGTTCTCCACCAACACCTTCCCGTCGTGGCCGCTGGCACACCCGTTCCGCTTCGTCGCGCACAACGGTGAGATCAATACGATCCGGGGCAACCGCAACCGCATGCGGGCCCGCGAAGCGCTGCTCGAGTCCGGTGCGATCCCGGGCGACCTGACCCGGCTGTACCCGGTCTGCTCGCCGGAGGCGTCGGACTCGGCGTCCTTCGACGAGGTGCTCGAGCTGCTGCACCTGGGCGGCCGCAGCCTGCCGCACGCCGTGCTGATGATGATCCCGGAGGCCTGGGAGAACACCGTCGTCGGAGACGACAATCGATCGACAGCCACCATGTCCGCCGCACTTCGCGCGTTCTACCAGTTCCACTCGAGCCTGATGGAGCCGTGGGACGGCCCGGCGTGCGTCACGTTCACCGACGGCAACCTGGTCGGCGCGGTGCTGGATCGCAACGGCCTGCGCCCGTGCCGCTGGTGGCGCACCGCGGACGACCGGGTCGTGCTGGCCAGCGAGGCCGGGGTGCTGGACGTGCCGCCGGACCAGGTGGTGGCCAAGGGCCGCCTCAAGCCGGGCCGCATGTTCCTGGTGGACACCGAGGCCGGCCGCATCGTCGCCGACGACGAGATCAAGTCGGACCTGGCGCAAGAGCACCCGTACGAGGAGTGGCTGCACGCCGGCCTGCTGCAGCTGGCCGATGTGCAGGACCGTGACCACGTGACGCAGAGCCACGATTCGGTGCTGCGCCGTCAGCTCGCCTTCGGCTACTCGGAGGAGGAGCTGAAGATCCTGCTCGGGCCGATGGCCGTCAACGGCGCCGAGCCGCTCGGGTCGATGGGCACCGACACGCCGCCCGCCGTGTTGTCCAAGCGGTCGCGCCAGCTCTACGACTACTTCAAGCAGAACTTCGCCCAGGTGACCAACCCGCCGCTGGACGCGATCCGCGAGGAGCTGGTCACGTCGATGAGCCGGATCATGGGTCCCGAGCGCAACCTGCTCGACCCGGGTCCGGCCTCGTGTCGCCACATCCAGCTGCCCTACCCGGTCATCGACAACGACGAGCTGGCCAAGCTCATCCACATCAACGACGACGGCGACCTGCCCGGCTTCGCCTGCACCGTCCTGTCCGGACTGTTCGAAGTGGACGGTGGCGGCGAGGCGCTGGCGGAGGCGATCGAGCGCGTGCGCCGCGAGGCGTCCGAGGCGATCGCGGCCGGCGCCCGCACGCTCGTGCTGTCCGACCGGGACGCCGACCACAAGATGGCGCCGATCCCGTCGCTGCTGCTGGTCGCCGCGGTGCACCACCACCTGGTGCGCACCAAGGAGCGGCTGCGGGTCGCGCTCGTCGTGGAAAGCGGCGACGCCCGCGAGGTCCACCACATCGCGCTGCTGCTCGGCTACGGCGCGGCCGCGGTCAACCCGTACCTGGCCTTCGAGACCATCGAGGACCTGATCGGCCAGGGCGCGATCACCGGGATCGAGCCGCGCAAGGCCGTGCGCAACTACGTCGGCGCGCTCGTCAAGGGCGTTCTGAAGATCATGTCCAAGATGGGCATCTCGACCGTCGGCGCCTACACCGCGGCGCAGGTGTTCGAGTCCCTCGGGCTGTCGCAGGAACTGCTCGACGAGTACTTCACCGGCACGGTGTCCAAGCTCGGCGGCGTCGGTCTCGACGTGCTCGCCGAGGAGGTCGCCGTCCGGCACCGCCGGGCCTACCCGGACAACCCGACCGACCGGGTGCACCGCCGGCTCGACACCGGCGGGGAGTACGCCTACCGCCGGGAAGGCGAGCTGCACCTGTTCACACCGGAGACGGTGTTCCTGCTGCAGCACGCCAGCAAGACACGCCGCGACGAGGTGTACCGCCGCTACACCGAGGAGGTGCACCGCCTCACCCGTGAGGGCGGCGGGCTGCGCGGGTTGTTCAAGTTCCGCAACGAGGGCCGCACACCGGTGCCCATCGACGAGGTCGAGTCGGTCGAGTCGATCTGCAAGCGGTTCAACACGGGCGCGATGTCCTACGGCTCGATCTCCGCCGAGGCGCACCAGACGCTCGCGATCGCGATGAACCGCATCGGCGGCCGGTCCAACACCGGTGAGGGCGGCGAGGACCCGGAGCGGCTCTACGACCCGGAGCGCCGCAGCGCGATCAAGCAGGTCGCGAGCGGCCGGTTCGGCGTGACGAGCGAGTACCTGGTCAACGCCGACGACATCCAGATCAAGATGGCGCAGGGTGCCAAGCCCGGTGAGGGTGGTCAGCTGCCGCCGAACAAGGTGTACCCGTGGATCGCGCGCACCCGGCACTCGACGCCGGGCGTCGGGCTGATCTCGCCGCCGCCGCACCACGACATCTACTCGATCGAGGACCTGGCGCAGCTGATCCACGATCTGAAGAATGCCAACGAGCAGGCTCGGATCCACGTCAAGCTGGTCAGCTCGCTGGGCGTCGGCACGGTCGCGGCGGGTGTGTCCAAGGCGCACGCGGACGTCGTGCTGATCTCCGGCCACGACGGCGGCACCGGTGCCTCGCCGCTGAACTCGCTCAAGCACGCGGGCACGCCGTGGGAGATCGGCCTGGCCGAAACCCAGCAGACCCTGATGCTGAACGGGCTGCGCGACCGCATCACCGTGCAGGTCGACGGCGCGATGAAGACCGGCCGGGACGTCGTGATCGCGGCGCTGCTCGGCGCGGAGGAGTACGGCTTCGCGACCGCGCCGCTGATCGTGGCCGGCTGCATCATGATGCGCGTCTGCCACCTCGACACCTGTCCGGTCGGGGTCGCGACGCAGAGCCCGGAGCTGCGCAAGCGCTACACCGGGCAGGCCGAGCACGTGGTGAACTACTTCCGGTTCGTCGCGCAGGAGGTCCGCGAGCTGCTGGCCGAGCTGGGCTTCCGCACCCTGGACGAGGCGATCGGCCGGGCCGACGTGCTGGACGCCGACGACGCCGTCGAGCACTGGAAGGCCTCCGGGCTGGACCTCGAGCCGCTCTTCGAGATGCCGACGGACACCCCGTACGGCGGTGCGCGGCGCAAGATCCGCGAGCAGGACCACGGTCTCGAGCACGCCCTGGACCGCACGCTCATCCAGCTGTCCGAGGCGGCGCTGGAGGACGCGCACCCGGTGCGCCTGGAACTGCCGGTGCGCAACGTCAACCGCACGGTCGGCACGCTGCTGGGTTCGGAGATCACCCGCCGGTATGGCGGTGAGGGCCTGCCCGACGGCACGATCCACATCCGGCTCGTCGGGTCGGCGGGCCAGTCGCTGGGCGCGTTCCTGCCCCGCGGTGTCACGCTGGAGATGGTCGGCGACGCCAACGACTACGTCGGCAAGGGCCTGTCCGGCGGCCGCATCATCGTGCGCCCGAACCCGGACGCGACCTTCGCCGCCGAACGTCAGGTCATCGCCGGCAACACGCTCGCCTACGGCGCGACCGCGGGGGAGATGTTCCTGCGCGGTCAGGTCGGCGAGCGGTTCTGCGTACGCAACTCGGGCGCCACCGTCGTCGCCGAGGGTGTGGGCGACCACGCCTTCGAATACATGACCGGAGGCCGCGCAGTGGTGCTCGGACCGACCGGCCGCAATCTTGCCGCGGGCATGTCCGGCGGCATCGGCTACGTCCTCGACCTCGACCAGGGCAGTGTCAACCGCGAGATGGTCGAGCTGCTCGAGCCCGAGCCCGAGGATCTGAACTGGTTGAAGGACATCGTGACCCGTCACTACGAGCTCACCCGCTCGGCGGTCGCCGCGTCGCTGCTCGGCGACTGGCCGCGCCGATCGGCGAGCTTCACCAAGGTCATGCCGCGCGACTACCGGCGCGTGCTGGAGGCGACCAAGGCCGCCAAGGCCGCGGGCCGGGACGTCGACGAGGCCATCATGGAGGTGGCTCGTGGCTGACAATTGCGAAGCGGGCTACGAGCGCCGACCGGGTGCGGGTGTCCCGCAGGATACCGAGGTGGCTCGTGGCTGACCCGAAGGGCTTCCTGAAGTACGAGCGGGTCGAGCCGCCCAAGCGCCCGAAGGAACACCGGGTCCAGGACTGGCGCGAGGTCTACGTCGACCTCGAGCCGGCCGACCGCGACCGGGAGGTGCGTACCCAGGCGACGCGCTGCATGGACTGCGGCATCCCGTTCTGCCACTCCGCCGGTTCCGGCTGTCCGCTGGGCAACCTGATCCCGGAGTGGAACGACCTGGTGCGCCGCGGCGACTGGGTCGCGGCCAGCGACCGTCTGCACGCGACCAACAACTTCCCGGAGTTCACCGGGAAGTTGTGCCCGGCACCGTGCGAGGCCGGCTGCACGCTCGCCATCTCGCCGCTGTCCGGCGGGCCGGTGGCGATCAAGCGTGTCGAGGAGACGATCGCGGAGAAGTCGTGGGAGCTGGGCCTGGCCCAGCCGCAGGTCGCCGAGGTGGCCAGCGGTCAGCGGGTCGCCGTGGTCGGCTCCGGCCCGGCGGGGCTCGCCGCCGCCCAGCAGCTCACCCGCGCGGGGCACGACGTGACCATCTTCGAGCGGGACGACCGGCTCGGCGGGCTGCTGCGCTACGGCATCCCCGAGTTCAAGATGGAGAAGAAGCACCTCGACAAGCGTCTGGCGCAGCTGAAGAAGGAAGGCACGCAGTTCGTCACGGGCTGCGAGGTTGGTGTCGACATCACCGTCGAGGAGCTGCGGTCGCGTTATGACGCGGTCGTGCTCGCGGTGGGCGCGCTGCGCGGCCGGGACGACACCACCACGCCGGGTCGTGAGCTCGCGGGCGTCCACCTGGCGATGGAGCACCTGGTGCCGGCCAACAAGCAGTGCGAGGGTGACGGTCCGTCGCCGATCCACGCGCACGGCAAGCACGTCGTGATCATCGGTGGCGGCGACACCGGTGCCGACTCCTACGGCACCGCGGTCCGCCAGGGCGCCCTCTCGGTCACCCAGCTGGACCAGTACCCGATGCCGCCGACGACTCGCGACGACAACCGGTCGCCGTGGCCGACGTGGCCGTACGTGCTGCGCACCTACCCGGCGCACGAGGAGAGCGGCGAGCGGAAGTTCGGCGTCGCCGTGCGGCGGTTCGTGGGCGACGACAGCGGGCACGTCCGCGCGATCCAGTTGCAGCGGGTCAAGGTCGTCAAGGACCGGGAGACCGGACGCCGTGAGGTGGTCCCGGTGTCGGACGAGATCGAGGAGATCCCGGCCGACCTGGTGCTGTTCGCGATCGGCTTCGCAGGCGTGGAGCACATGCGGCTGCTCGACGACCTGGGCATCTCGCTGACCAGGCGTGGCACCATCTCGTGTGGTCCGGACTGGCAGACCGAGGCCCCGGGGGTGTTCGTCTGCGGAGACGCCCACCGCGGCGCTTCGCTGGTCGTCTGGGCGATCGCAGAGGGCCGTTCGGTGGCGCACGCGGTGGACGCCTACCTGACCGGTGCGTCCGACCTTCCGGCGCCGGTTCATCCCACCGCCCTTCCGCTCGCGGTGGTCTAGGGATTTGGCAACGGGTTTTGCGTCGCGGTACGGGTGGCGGAACATGCGTGTAACGCAAGACAAATACCGCACATCTGTGTAACGCAAACAAATACCGCTCATCGGCCGTTCGGGCTCACCCAGAGCCCGAACGGCCGATTGTTCACCCCGTCGCGCCGACATAACTTTCGGTAGCAACGAACGGTTCGTGAACGGGGTGGCGTATGAAGCGAGCAGGTATCCGGGCAGGCATCCTCGCGGCGGTCGCCGCCCTGGCCACAGCGGTCCTGTCGACTCCGGTCGAGGCGGCCGCCGGACCGACGGTGAACCTGCTCGGCGGCGGCGCGACCGAGTTCTGGACCCCGGAGAAGATGCGGTCCGCCAAGCCACTCGACGGCCTCCTCACCGCCGCGCGCGACCTCACCACGAACGTGCGGGCCGGGCTTCCCCAGCTGCTCCCGTCGCGGACGTCGAAGGTGAGCACGGGGAGCACGTGGACGAGCGGCGGCGCGGTCACGCACACCGCGGGGCGGGTCTTCTTCACCTTCAACGGTTCCCCGGCCTCCTGCAGCGGTGACGCGGTCACCAGCGCCAACCGCAGCGTCGTGATCACGGCCGGGCACTGCGTGAAGTACCAGGGCAGCTGGCACACCAACTGGATCTTCGTGCCGGGCTACGACAACGGCAACGCGCCCTACGGCGAGTGGGCGGCCACAGCCACCCTCACCACCCCGCAGTGGCAGGCCTCGGAGGACCTGACCTACGACGTGGGCGCCGCGGTGGTGGCCCCGCTGGGTGGCCGGTACCTCACCGACGTGGTGGGCGCGCAGGGCATCGCGTTCAACCAGGCGCGCGGTCAGGCGATGTACAGCTTCGGCTACCCCGCCGAGGCGCCCTACGACGGCCACACGCTCACCTACTGCGCCGGCAACACGTTCAACGACCCGCTCGGCACCGGCGACAACGGCATGCGCTGCGGCATGACCGGCGGATCCAGCGGCGGCCCGTGGTTCCAGAACTTCGACACCACGTCCGGCACCGGTGTGCAGAACTCGGTCAACAGCTTCGGTTACACGTTCCTGCCGGGCGTGATGTTCGGCCCCTACTTCGGCGCCGACGTCCAGGCCCTCTACGCCGCGGCTTCCTCGCGGTAAGGATTTTCTCCGCACGCGTGACGGGCCGGGGTCGCACCTGGAGTGAAGTGCGACCCCGCTCGGGGCGGAGGCGGATCACCCCGGCGCACCCCATATCCTGGGGTGGTGAACTGGACCGTGGACGTGCCCGTCGACACCCTCCCCGAGCTGCCGCCCCTGCCGCCGGAACTGCGTGCCCGGCTGGACGACGCCCTGTCCCGTCCGGCCGCCCAGCAGCCGGAGTGGCCCGACGCCGACGCGGTGGGCCGGGTCCGCCACCTGCTCGAGGCCGTCCCGCCCATCACGGTGCCCCCGGAGATCGACCGGCTGCAGAGCCGTCTCGCGATGGTCGCCCGCGGCGAGGCGTTCCTGCTCCAGGGTGGCGACTGCGCCGAGACGTTCGAGTCCAACACCGAGCCGCACATCCGTGCCAACCTGCGCACGCTGCTGCAGATGGCGGTCGTGCTGACCTACGGCGCGAGCCTGCCGGTGGTCAAGGTCGGCCGCATCGCCGGGCAGTACGCCAAGCCGCGCTCCAACACCACTGACGCGCTGGGCCTGCCGGTCTACCGCGGCGACGTCGTCAACTCGCTTGTCGCCAAGCCCGAGCTGCGCGTGCCCGACCCGGGCCGCATGATCCGCGCCTACGCCAACTCCGGCGCGGCGATGAACCTGGTCCGCGCCCTGACCGGCGCCGGCCTGGCCGACCTCGCCCAGGTGCACGACTGGAACAAGGACTTCGTGCGCACCTCGCCGGCCGGGGAGCGCTACGAGGCGCTGGCCGGCGAGATCGATCGCGGCCTGCGGTTCATGTCGGCGTGCGGGGTCACCGACACCACGCTGCATTCCACCGAGATCTTCGCCAGCCATGAGGCACTGCTGCTCGACTACGAGCGGGCCATGCTCCGGATGGACAACGCCGACGCGGCCAACCCGAAGCTGTACAACCTCTCGTCGCACTTCCTGTGGATCGGTGAACGCACCCGCCAGCTCGACGGCGCCCACATCGCGCTGGCCGAGCTGCTCGCCAACCCCATCGGGGTGAAGATCGGCCCGACCACGACGCCCGAGCAGGCCGTGGAGTACGTCGAGCGGCTCGACCCGCGCAACGAGCCCGGCCGCGTCACGCTGATCTCCCGGATGGGCAACGGCAAGGTCCGCGAGGTGCTGCCGCACATCGTGGAAAAGGTCGAGGCCACCGGGCACAAGGTGATCTGGCAGTGCGACCCGATGCACGGCAACACCCACGAGTCGTCCACCGGCTACAAGACCCGGCACTTCGACCGCATCATCGACGAGGTCCAGGGCTTCTTCGAGGTGCACCACAAGCTGGGCTCGTACCCGGGCGGTATCCACGTCGAGCTGACCGGTGAGGATGTCACGGAGTGCCTGGGCGGCGCGCAGGAGATTTCCGACACCGACCTGGCCGGCCGCTACGAGACGGCGTGCGATCCGCGGCTCAACACGCAGCAGTCGCTGGAACTGGCGTTCCTGGTGGCGGAGATGCTGCGCGGCTGATGCGGTAGCCGCTACGCGGGTTCGGATGCCGGCCGCACATTTTCGACAATGTGCGACCAGGGCTGCGACGGTGCGGGTAGCTCGAACTCCGCCACCGTGCGCCAGGGGCCGTGTTCGTCGTTGCCGGCGACCAGGCGCACGTGGTCGATCCGGGCGGACACCGGGAGCGCCGCGGCGAGATCCGCGGCCGCCCGGCGGCGGGCGTGGGCGTCACCCGTGCGGCCGTCCACCACGGTCAGGTGCGGGACGGTGTCGGGGTGCTCGCCGCCGTAAGGCGGGTGCGCCGGGAACCGCTCGCACACCGCGCGGGTCAGCGCGCGGAAATGCTCGTCCGGCTCCGGCGCCAGCCACACCACCTCCGAGCCGAACCAGCCGACCTGCGAAAACGCGCACTCGAAGGCCTCGATCCCGACCAGCGCCGCCTCCAGGTCGGCCACCGTGAGTGCGTCGATGTCCTGCGGCGGCACGAACGGGTACAGCACCGTCACGTGCGCGGGCACGGTCCGCCGATGCCGGGTGACCAGGTGGTCCGTCTCGGGGACGGGGACGACGATGGCACTCTTCGTGGCGCGGCGAAGCCACTGCGCGTCGGGGACCGGCATGGCTTCATCATGGCGGAAGCCGCCGCGAATGTTTAGATCGACCGCTCGTACAGAGCGGCGGCGGACTTCACCACCGCATCACGCAGTGAGCCGGTGTCGGGCACCGCGTCGCCGTTCATCTGCAGTCCGATGTGGACGTGGTCGGCGTACGTGGTCGCCGCGATGCCCACCGCGTGCCGTGGCGCCAGCGGCACGAACGGGTAGATCTCGTGCAACCGCGCGCCGTCCAGGGACAGGTCCAGCCTCGGCAGTGGCACGTTCGTGATCACCGTGTCGAACAGGACGCCTGCGGCTCTCCCGGCCACCTTTGTCGCGAGGCGGTGCAGCCCCGGGGGCAGCCGGTCGGCCAGCACCGGCAGCGCACCCGCCCCGCGCTGCGGCCCGGTCGCCTTGTTCCGGTTCATCGACCAGCGGATCTCCCGCAGCCGCTGCACCGGATCTTCCAGGTGCACCGGCAGGTCACACAGGTAGCCGGACAGCTGGTTGGAACCCCAGCCGCCGTCTCGCGCCCGCAAGCTGACCGGGATCAGGGCCCGCAACGTGCGCGCGTCCGGCCGCTGCCCGCGGTTGATCATCCACTCGCGCAGCGCGCCTGCCAGCACCGCGAGGACGACATCGTTGGGCGTGCCGCCGTGCGCGTTGCGGATGGTGCGGATGTCGGCGACGGGCAACCGGACGAACCCGAGCCGCCGGCTGGGGGAATCCGGTGCGGCCAATGGCGAAGTCGGATACGGCCGGGCGGCCCGCAGGACCGCGGACGCGATCGCGGCGTTCTCGCCGGCCTGACTGAACACCTCGGTCACCCCGTCGCGCAGGGCCTCCAGCGGCGAGCGTGGCTCGGCGGGCCGGTTGGCCGCGTCGAGGAGCATCCGCGTGAGCGGCAGCTCGTCCAGCAGCCCCGCGGCCACCGCGAACGCGCCGGCGCCGTCGGTGAACGCGTGGTGCAGCTTGAGCAGCAACGCGAAGCGGTTCTCCGCGAGCCCCGTCACCACGTGCAGCTCCCACAGCGGCCGGTCCATCGGCAGCGGCTGCTCGATCCACTCGGCCGCGTGCGCGGCCAGCGGGTCGTCGGCGTAGAACTCGGTGAGCCGGTGCACCCGGATGTGCTGGTGCGGGTCGAATTCCGGATCGTCCACCCAGGTCGCGCCGCCCAACGGGAACAACGCCGTGCGGACCCGCTGCCGCAGGCGCGGAATGCGTCTCGCCCGATCCGCCAGCAGCGCCGCCACCGCGTGCGGGTCGATCGGGTCGTCTGGTTGGAATATCACCGCCGCCCCCATGTGCATGGGGGTCGATTCTCCTTCCAAGCAAAGGAAAGCCACGTCCAGCCCACTGAGCTGATGGCCAGCCATAGACGACCCCTCTACCGTCGGTGACACGGGATTGCGCTGCTACTTGAGCAAACGGACGTGACGAAACGGTAGTCCATTTGTTTCCGCAGCGCTAACGGCTCCCAGTTCTCACTCGAATGGGGTATCGGTCCTTTGTAGACATGAAATACTGTTCATCTCTTTTTTGATCAAGGAAATACTTGCAATTTCACCTTGGTGCCCCGTTCGACCCGTTCGCCCGGTCCGGGATCCTGCCCGACCACGATGGAGAAATTGCGCGCACGGCCCCCGACATCGACCTGCAGGCCGGCGTCGGAGAGCAGCTGGAGGGCGTCCCGCACCGGGCGTCCGATCACCGACGGGACGTCCACCGCGCTGGACACGTAGACCCCGACCTGCTTCGTGCCCTGGCCCTCCAGCGTGGTTCCGGCGGCCGGAGTGGTGCGGGTGACGCTGCCCCCCGGCACGGCGTCGGAGAATTCGGTGCCGGCATCGTAGGGGTCGAATCCGGCGTTCCTCAACCGCTGGAACGCCTCATCGTGGCTCAGTCCCACCACGCTGGGCACTGGCGTCGGCGGTGCGCCCTTGGACAGGCCGATCTTCACCGGTGAGCCGATGGCGAGCTGCGTCCCGGGTCGCGGGTCGACCGTGAGAACCTTGCCGGCCGGCACCGAAGCGCTGTAGCCGTCCGTGTTCGCGTCCCGCAGCGGCGTCAGACCGGCGTCCTTGACGGCCGCTTCCGCCTGCTCCAATTCCGCGCCCGGGCTGATGTCGGGCACGGTCGGGCGGCCCGAGGACAGCGCGACGGTGACCGTGCTGCCCTTCTTCGCCGAGGTCCCGGCCGCCGGATCGCTGCCGATGGCAGTGCCCGCGGGGACGGTGTTGTGCCGCTGCCGCACCACAGCGACGGACAGCCCGGCGTCGTGCAGGGTCTTCTCCGCCGTCGCCTGGTCCATGCCGGCCACCGCAGGAACGGCGATGGATTCGGCGGCGTCCCGTCCGACGGTGAACCACCACACGCCGGCGCCGGCCAGCGCCACCACGAGGGCGGCGATGACCGCCCACAGCAGGACCGGCCGTCGCCGGACCAGCGTGGGCTGTTGTTCCCCCGGCGGCGTAGGCGGGGGCTCCGCGGCGTCCTGCGGCCGGATCAGCGCGCGGGTGCCGCGCGGGCCCGCCGCCGGGTCGGTGCCCGTCACCGGCGAGAACGCCGGAATCGTCTGCTCCGGGTCCGCGGCCGGGGCGGGGGCGGCAGGGACCGGCTCGGCCGGAAGCACCGGGATCGGGGCTGGGGCGAGGCCCAGTGCGGCCCGCACGCGCCGTAGCTCCTGAAGGAACGCGGCGGCGTCCGCGGGCCGGGCCTCGGGATCGCGGCGGGTGGCGCGCAGGACCAGGTCGTCGAGCGCGGCGGGGATGTCCGCCTCGACCGTGCTGGGGGCCGGTACGTCGTCGTTCACGTGCCGGTAGGCGACCGAGATGGCGGTGTCGCCGGTGTAGGGCACCTGGCCGGTCAGCATCTCGTAGAGCACGATGCCGGCGGAGTAGACGTCGCCGCGCTCGCCGGCCGCACCGGTGGTGACCTGCTCGGGCGCCAGGTAGGAGACGGTGCCCAGGATGACGCTCGAGCTGGTGGTGCCCGCGCTGGCTACGGCGCGCACGAGGCCGAAGTCGGCGACCTTCACCACGCCGGCCGGCGGATGCCCGGTGTGGCCGATGAGCACGTTCTCCGGCTTCACGTCGCGGTGCACGAGCCCGGCCTGGTGCGCCGCCGCAAGCGCGGAGAGCATCTGCTCGGCCACGCTCAGCGCCAGCGGCACGTCGAGCTTGCCCCGCTGCCGCAGCAGGTCGCGCAGCGTGCCGCCGTCGACCAGCTCCATGACGAGGAACACGCGCGAACGGTCGCCGGTCACGTCGACGCCCTGGTCGTGCACGGTGACGACGTTCGGGTGGTGCAGCTTCGCCGCCAGCCGCGCCTCGCGCTCGAACCGCTCGACGAACGACCGGTCGTCGGCGAAGCGCGGGTCCATGATCTTGATGGCGACCGGACGGTCCAGCCTCGTGTCCGACCCCCGGTAGACGGCCGACATACCGCCCCGCGCGAGGAGGCCGTCGACCCGGTAACGCCGCTCCAGGAGCGCTCCGGCCAGGCTGGTTTCCGTGCTCGTCACGGTTGCCGATCGTACGGACAACGCCGGAGTGTGTGGACCCGACCCAAGGACGGGCGCCGCCACCGGAGTTGAGGTTTCATCACGCCGTTCGCCCGACATTGCGGACAACCTGGCCGGATGTGGCACCCTGTCTTGCGTGAGTGCGATCCCAGTCGCTGATGACATCCTCGACGCCGGTGTCCCCGTGCTGGAGCTGGCGGAGGTGGCCCAGGAAATCGACCTATCGGTCAACAAGGTCCGGCAGCTGCTGCGGGACGGGCAGCTGCTCGCGGTGCGGCGCGACGGCGACCTCGTCGTCCCGGCCGACTTCTTCGTGGGGGGCCAGATCGCGAAAGGCCTGACCGGTTTGCTGACGGTGCTCGCCGACGCCGGGTTCAGCCGGACCGAGATGCTGCGCTGGCTCTACACGTCGGACGAGACGCTGCCCGGCAGCACCCCGATCAACGCCCTTCGCACCAATCACGGCACCGAGGTCAAGCGCCGCGCCCAGGCGATGGCGTTCTAGTTCGACGTCCGAGCCGGCCGGCGCGGCGGTGCGGGTGGCCCCGCACCGCCGGCCACTACTGGTGGTTCAGTCTTTCTGGCCGTCGCGCCAGGAGATCCACCTCTTGAGCCGGCCCAGGTCGTAGTCCGGGCCGCCCACGCCCACGGTGAACTGGCTCACGCCCAGCTCCCGCAGCTTCGGGCCCACCTCCTCCGGTTCGCCCTCGGTGCCGACCGAGATCTCGATCTCGGAGAAGTCCCGGCCGACAGCCGCGCAGTGCTCCTTGAGGATCCCGAGCTTGCGCTCGACGACCTGCGGGTCACCGAAGCCGTGCCAGATGTCGGCGTGCTTGGCCACCAGGCGGAGCGTCTTCTTCTCGCCGCCACCGCCGATCAGCACCGGGATCTTGCGGGTGGGCGCCGGATTGAGCTTGCCCAGCCTCGACTCGATGCGCGGCAGCGACTCGGCCAGGTCGTCGAGCCGCCCGCCCGCGGTGCCGAACTCGTAGCCGTACTCGTCGTAGTCCTTCTCGAACCAGCCGGAGCCGATGCCGAGGATCAGCCGGCCGCCGCTGATGTGGTCGACCGTGCGGGCCATGTCGGCGAGCAGTTCGGGGTTGCGGTAGCTGTTGCAGGTGACCAGCGCGCCGATCTCGGCCCGGGAGGTCGACTCCGCCCAGGCGCCGAGCATCGTCCAGCACTCGAAGTGGAGGCCGTCGGGGTCGCCGTAGAGCGGGTAGAAGTGGTCCCAGTTGTAGAGGATGTCGACGCCGAGGTCCTCGGCCGCCGAGGCGGTGTTGCGGATGGTCTTGTAGTCGGCGTGCTGGGGCTGCACCTGCAGCCCAATGCGGATCGGCTTCGGGGTGTCGGTCATGGTGCCAGCCTATCGACACCCGGCCGGGCGTGCATCGGCGGGAAAATCTTGACACGCTTGGACTTCCACCTGGATCACGCTCCAGGTGGGAGTCCACTGTGTACTCAGGAGGTGCGCTGGGTGGCTGTCTCGGCGAGCTCGGCCAGCCGGGTCGCGGCAGGCTCGGCCAGATCAGCGCGCTCCAGCGCGGCCAGTGCGGTCGAGGTGAGCGCGGTGATCCGCTCCTCGACGGCGTCCACGGCCCCGACTTCGGCCAGGGTGCGGCGCACCGTGTCGACCTCGTCCTCGGCGAGCTCGGCGCCGATCGCGTCGGCGATGAGCTTGTGCCGCTCGGGGTCCTCGGCCAGCTGCAGGCCGAGCGCGACCAGCAGTGTGCGCTTGCCCTCCCGCAGGTCGTCTCCGGCGGGCTTGCCGGTGACCGACGGGTCGCCGAACACGCCGAGCAGGTCGTCCCGCAGCTGGAAGGCCACGCCCAGGTCGTCGCCGAACTCACGCAGCTTCGCGATCCGCTGGTCGTCCGCGCCGGCCAGCGCGGCGCCCAGGTGCAGCGGGCGCTGCACGGTGTAGGCCGCGGTCTTGAGGCGGCACACCCGCAGCGCCGCCTCCGGGGAGGTGTCGCCGGTGGCCTGGGTTCGCATGTCCAGGTACTGACCGGCCAGCACCTCGGTGCGCATCGCCCGCCACGCCGGGCGGGCCGCATCCAGGGTCGCGGGGGGCAGCGGCGCATGGGCGAACATGTCGTCGGCCCAGGCGAGCGCGAGGTCGCCGATGAGGACGGCGGCGGCCAGGCCGAACGTCTCGGGCGCGCCGAGCCACCCGTTCGCCCGGTGCTCGCGGGCGTAGGAGATGTGCACTGTCGGGCGGCCGCGGCGGGAGTCGGAGGAGTCGATCAGGTCGTCGTGGATCAGCGCGCACGCCTGCACCAGTTCGAGGCTGGCGACGGCCTGCAGCACGCCTTCGGCGTCGGGGCCGGCCGGGTCGCCGCCCGCGCCGCGCCAGGCCCACCAGGCGAACGTCGGGCGCAGCCGCTTGCCGCCGCCCAGCACGAACTCCGTAAGCGTGTCGACGCCGGAGCCGAACGCGGGCTGGTCCGCCCGCACGGCCGCGCCGGCCTCCGTGAGGAACGCGGTCAGGTGGCGTTCCAGGTGCTGGGGCAGGTCGGCGTCGAGGTCCATGCACCTATCGTCGGTGACAATCCCCGCCCGCGCTTGGCTGGGGTGCGCCGGATGTGATGGGCGCTCTAGGACTCCGGGGGCCCGAGGCGGACGTGGCCGTCCGGGCCGATCGACCACGACGGATTGTGGGCGACCTCCCAGAGGAGTCCACCTGGGTCACGGAAGTGGCCGTGGTAGCCGCCGAACGCCGCGTACTGCCCGGGTTTCACGATCTCGGCTCCGGCCCGCGACGCGGTTTTCAGGACGCGGTCCACCTCGTCCGGGCTCGGCACGTTGTACGACAGGGTCAGCCCGGCCGGGCCGGTGACGTCGGTGCTGTTCAGGTCCGCGGCGAACTTCACGGCGTCGAACAGGCCGAGCGTGACGCCGGGCGCGACCTGGAAGAACAGGATCTCGCCGGGGACGTCCATCAGCGGTTCCCAGCCGAGCCCGGTCACGTAGAACGCGCGGGCGGAGTCGGTGTCCGGTGTCGACACCGTGATGAAATGCACGCTTTGCTCCATACTTGCGGAGCATGACAGCCGCGCCGCCGTACGGCTTGAACGAAACGGACGCCTACCGCGAATGGGCGGCCTCCGGCGTCGCGCGCTGCTGGTGGGTGCAGCGGGTCTCCGGTGAGTTCGTGCAGCGCGTGGTTCCCGACGCGGCCGCGGATCTGATCGTGTCCTCGACCGGCGAGGCATGTCTGGTGGGGCCGACCCTGGCGCCTGCGTTGCACCGGTTGCCGTCTGGTGCGGAGCTGCGTGGGTTGCGGCTGCGGACCGAGGCGGTCGTGCCGGTGCTGGGGTTGCCCGGGCACGAGGTGCGGGATGCGGTGGTGCCGTTGGCCGCGGTGATGCCGGACGCCGCGGCGCGGGCGGTCGCGGAGTCGGTGTGGCGCGGCGAGTTCCCGGACGAGTTGCGGCCCGGGCAGGGCGACGCGCGGGTGGCGTATGCGGTGCGCCGGATCTGGCGCGGGGCGGCGCTGGACTCGGTTGCCACGGAGGTGGCGGTGACGGGCCGCCAGTTGCGTCGGCTGTTCACCGAGCAGATCGGGCTGGGGCCGAAGGCACTGCAGCGCGTCGCGCGCTTCCAGCGGTTCCTGCGCGGTGCGGACGCCGCTGCTCCCGGTTCCCTGGCGGATGCGGCGGTCGCCGCCGGCTACGCCGACCAGGCCCACCTCACGCGGGAGACGCGGGAGCTGGCCGGGGTCACGCCGGCGGTCCTGGTGCGCGAGCGGCACGGGCTCGCCGCATCCGACGGCGCCGGTGCCGTCGCGATCTTCTAAGCGTGCTCGGAGACCAGCACGGCGCGGGTGCCCGGCTCCAGGGCCTGAAAGATGTGCTCGACGTCGCCGGGGTAGGCGATGTAGTCGCCGGGGGCGAGTTCGACCGGCTCATCCGTCAGGCCGACGAGTGCCCGGCCCGCGCTGAGCACGACGTGTTCCACCACACCGGGCGTGTGCGGATCCGACCGGCGTGGGGTGCCCGGCTCGGCCGCGATCCGGTAGATGTCGCGGCGCGCGTTCGGCGGGCAGGACGCCACCAGCGTGGCCACGTAGTCCGAGCGCTCCGAGTAGAACGTCGGTCCCTCGCCGGCACGGATGACCTGCACCTGTGGCCGCACCGGCTCGACGAGCCGCGCGAATGGCACGTCGAGCACCACGCTCAGTGCCCACAGCGTTTCCACGCTCGGATTGCCGCCGCCCGACTCCAGCTGGGACAACGTCGACTTGGCGATACCCGCCCGCTTGGCGACCTCGGAGAGGGACAGCCCGGTGCGCGCGCGCTCGCGCCGCAGGGAAGCCGCGATGACGTCGAGTGGTGCGCCGCGATCGGCCATGAGTGTTCGCTCCACAAGTCCAGGTGTTCGCCTTGACGAACGCTCGCCCTTGTGTTCAGTATAGAAGGCGATGCGTACGTTCTACCGAACACTCGACCGTCGCCTGCTGCGCGATGTCGCACTCGTGGCGCTCGCCGATGGCGTCGTCGGCCTGTCCTACGGCGCGATCAGCACCGGCTCCGGGTTCGGCGCCTGGCTGCCGGTGGTGATGTCCCTGCTGGTGTTCGCCGGTGCCGCCCAGTTCCTGTTCGTCGGGCTGGTGGCCGCCGGCGGCAGCCCCTTCGCGGCGGCGGTCGCCGGGCTGCTGATCAACAGCAGGCACCTGCCGTTCGGCATGGCGGTCAGCGACGTGCTCCGCGGCCGGGGGCGTGCCGTGGGCAGCCACCTGATGACGGACGAGACCGTGGCGTTCGCGTTGGCGCAGGACGACGCCCGACGCCGTCGCGCCGCGTACTGGGCCTGCGGGGCCGGCATCTTCGTCTGCTGGAACCTGGGCGTGCTCGCGGGCGCCTTCGCGGGCACGGTCATCGGCGACACCGACGCGTTCGGCTTGGACGCCGCGTTCCCGGCCGTGCTGCTGGCGTTGGTGCTGCCGTCGCTGCGGGAAAAGCAGACGCGCCAGGCGGCATTGGCCGGTTCTGCGATCGCGGTCGGCGCGACGCCCATCCTGCCCGCTGGTCTGCCGGTGCTGCTCGCGCTGGCCGGTGCGCTCGTCCTGGTGGGGTGGCGATGACGCTGCTCATCGCGATCGGCGTGCTGGCGGCCGGCACCTTCGCGTTCCGGTTCGCCGGGCCGCTGCTGCAGTCGCGCATCCAGATCTCACCCAGGGTGCAGACCGTGATGGCGACCTCCGCCGCGGTCCTGCTGGCGGCCGTCGTGGCCACGCAAGCCGTCACCGAGGGGCACGACTTCGCTGGGTTCGCGCGTCCGGTCGGAGTCGCGGTCGGGGGTCTGCTCGCGTGGCGGAACGCGCCGTTCCTGCTGGTGGTCGTCTCCGCCGCCGCGGTGACCGCCCTCCTTCGGCTGGCCGGCGTGCCCTAGCCATGCAGGCGGCCGGCCTGTGTGCGAATGGCGTCGGACAGGGCTGCCGTGGGGCCCCGGGGCGTGGCAGAGCGGGTGGTCAGGAGGAACTGCACCACGCCTGGATCGGGCAGCCCGTGGCCGGGTGGCAGTTCCACCAGCCCCGCCGGGATGAGGCTCCGGGCGAACACCACGACCCCGAGTCCCGCCAGCGCCGCCGCGCGCAGACCGTTCAGGCTGCCGCTCGTGCACACGATCCGCCACGGTTTTCCGTTGTTCTGCAAGGACTCCAGTGCCCGGGCGCGGGTGATGCTCGGCGGCGGGTAGGCGATCAACGGCACCGGCGCACCCGGCTCCACGGCGAAGCCCGCACGCCCCACCCACACCAGCGGGTCCGTCCACAACGGACTCCCGGTGTCGTCGCCCGCGCGCCGCTTGCCCAGCACCAGGTCCAGTTCGCCCGCGCGCAGCTTCTCGTACAGCACGCCGGACAGGTCCACGGTCAGCTCGAGGTCGACCAGCGGGTGACTGCGCCGGAACTCGCCCAGGATCTCCGGCAACGGCCCGACCACGAAGTCCTCCGAGGCGCCGAAGCGCACCCGGCCACGCAGTTCCGGCCCGGCGAAGTAGGCCAGCGCTCGCTCGATGTCCTCCAGGATCGCGCCGGCGAACCCGATCATCGCCTCGCCGTCGGGCGTCAGCTCGACCGAATGGGTGTCGCGCAGCAGGAGTTGTTGCGAAGTGGCCTCCTCGAGCTTGCGCACGTGCTGGCTCACCGTCGACTGCCGCAGGCCGAGCCGCTGTCCGGCGCGGGTGAAGCTGCGGGTCTCGGCGACGGTGAGGAACGTGCGCAGCCACACGGGGTCGAGCACTACCACCTCCATCGCGATACGCGATAGCAGTTATATCGCTGATCGTACTTCACAATCGGCAGCCCGCGGCGGACGATGGACAGGTGATGACCCCTGCCGCCATGCTGGCCAAGCTCCGGATCGATCCCTTCATCCTCGGCATCCTCGCCGCGGTCGGGATCGCCTGCCTGGTGCCGGCCCGCGGTCACGGGGCGGAGATCGCCTCGTGGGTGACGGCGATCGGCGTCGGAGCGCTGTTCTTCCTCTACGGCGCGCGCCTGTCCACCGCCGAGGCCGTCGCCGGGCTGAAGCACTGGCGGTTGCACCTGGTGATCCTGCTGGCCACCTTCGTGCTGTTCCCGCTGCTCGGCCTGGCCACGAAACTGCTGGTGCCGGCTGTGCTGACCCCCGCGCTGGCCGCCGGGATCATCTTCCTGTGCACGCTGCCCTCGACGGTGAACTCCTCGATCGCGTTCACCTCGATCGCCAGGGGCAATGTGGCCGCCGCGATCTGCGCCGCGTCGTTCTCCAGCCTGCTGGGCATCGTCGTCACTCCGCTGCTGGTCGGCCTGCTGCTGCAGAGCACCGGCAACGGCTTCTCGCTCGACGCCGTCACCTCGATCGTGCTGCAGCTGCTCGTGCCGTTCGTCGCCGGCCAGATCGCGCGGCGCTGGATCGGCGGGTTCATCACGCGCCACAAGAAGGTCCTCGGCCGCGCCGACCGGACCGTGATCCTGCTCGTGGTGTACGCCGCGTTCAGCGAGGGCGTGGTCGCCGGGATCTGGCATCAGCTGACCCCGCTCGCGCTCGGCGGGCTGGTGGTCGTCAACCTAGCGCTGTTCTACGTCGTGTTCTGGATCCTCAAGCTGGTCACCCCGAAGCTGGGTTTCGACCGCGCGGACCGCGTCGCGATCATCTTCGCCGGGTCGAAGAAGAGCCTCGCGAGTGGGCTGCCGATGGCCGCGGTCCTGTTCCCGCCCCAGACGGTGGGTCTGATCGTGTTGCCGCTCATGCTGTTCCACCAGGCACAGCTCATGATCTGCGCGGTACTCGCGCGGCGCTGGGGCGCGCAGGCGGACGCGGACCAACCCGCTGTCGCCGGGCTGCGTTAGCGGTTCTCAGAGGACGGACCTCATTTCCCACCTTTCGGACACCGGTACCATTGCGCGCATGACGTCGGTGATCGAGCGCCTGCGAGGGGAGTCCCCGGCGTTCTCCATTGAGTTCTTCCCGCCGCGCGACGCGGCCGACGAGGCCGTGCTGTGGCGGGCGGTACGCGAGCTGGAGCCGTTGGACCCCGCCTACATGTCGATCACGTACGGCGCGGGCGGATCGAGCCGCGACGGCACCATCCGCAGCATCGCGCGGGTGGCGACCGAAACCACGCTGGTGCCGATGGCGCACCTGACCGCGGTCGACCACTCCGTCGCCGAGCTCCGCAACGTCATCGGCTGGTACGCCGCGGTCGGCGTGCGCAACATCCTGGCGCTGCGCGGCGACCCGCCGGGCGACCCGTACGGCGATTGGGTGCCGCACCCGGAGGGCCTGAGCTACGCCGAGGAACTGGTGTCGCTGGTCCGCTCCCTCGGCGACTTCTGCGTCGGTGTCTCCGCGTTCCCCTACGGTCACCCGCGCTCGCTGGACCTGGAGATCGACACGAAGTACCTGGTGCGCAAGTTCCGCGCCGGCGCCGACTTCGGCATCGCCCAGCTGTTCTTCGAGGCCGAGGACTTCCTCCGGCTCCGGGACCGGGTCGCCGCCGCGGGCTGCGACACGCTGCTCATCCCCGGCGTGATGCCACTGACCACACCGCGCACGCTGCACACGACGATCCGCCTCTCCGGTGCGCCGGCGCCGCGGCGGCTGCTCGACCGGCTCGAGCCGCTGGCCGACGACGCCAAGGCGTTCCGCGCCGAGGGTTTGGACGTGGTCACCGAGCTGTGTGAGCGGCTCATCGCCGAGGGCGTGCCGGACCTGCACTTCTACACCTTCAACCGCTCCAAGGCCACGCGCGAGGTGGTGCGCAGGCTCGGTCTGGTGCCCGCACGCGCGTAAACGCGGTTGCCGGGTTCGGTACGTTGCATCCATGGGCGTCCACCAGATCTGTGACCGGTTCGTCGAGGACTTCGCGGCCGCGCACCCCGTCGCGGCGACGGAGATGGGCATCCCGGGCTACGAGGACCAGCTGACCGACTACTCGCCGGAGGGGCACGCCGCCCGCGCCACGCTGGAACGGCGAGCGCTGGAGGCGATCACGGCCGCGGAACCGGCCGACGCCGGGGAGCGGGCCGCGAAGGCGGTCTTCACCGAACGGGTCGGTCTGGACCTGGAGATCCACGACGCCGGCCTGGACGTCGCCTCGCTCAACGTCATCGCGAGCCCGGTGCAGGACCTGCGCATGGTGTTCGACCTCATGCCGACGGACACGCCCGAACAGTGGGCCACCGTCGCCCAGCGACTGGCCAAGGTCCCGGCGGCGGTCGACGGCATCCGCGCCTCCCTGCTGGCCGCCGTCGAGGCCGGAAACGCGCCCGCGTTGCGCCAGGTCACCAAGGTGGCCGAGCAGGCCGAGACGTGGGCCGGGCTGTCCGGGGAGACCGGCTACTTCCAGAACCTGGTCGCCGGGGCGCCGGAGGGCGCGGTTCGAACCGACCTCGACCGCGGTGCCCGCGCCGCGCAGGAGGCCTACGCCGAGCTCGCCGGCTTCCTGCGCGCCGAGCTGGCCCCGAAGGCCCGCACGAAGGACGCGGTCGGCGAGGACGCCTACCGGCTCTGGTCGCGGTATTTCATCGGCGCCCGCCTCGACCCGCGCGAGTCCTACGAGTGGGGCTGGGCCGAATTCCTGCGGCTGGAGGCCGAGATGAAGGCCGTCGCCGAGCGCATCGCGCCGGGCGGCACGCTCGCCGAGGCCGCGGCGGCGCTGGACGCCGACCCGCGATATCGCGTGCGGGGCCGGGATGCCTTCGAGCGGTGGATGCAGGAGCTGTCCGACAACGCCCTCGCCGCGCTGCGCGGCACGCACTTCGATATCCCGGATCCGCTGATGGCGCTGGAGTGCAAGATCGCCCCGCCCGGTGGCGGGGCCGGCGCGTACTACACCGGCCCGAACGAGGACTTCACCCGTCCCGGCCGCATGTGGTGGTCGCTGCCGCCGGGACGCGACGAGTTCACCACCTGGCGCGAGGTGAGCACCGTCTACCACGAGGGTGTGCCCGGGCACCATCTGCAGATCGCGACCGCCGTGTACGAGCGGTCGCTGAACCGGTTCCAGCGGCTGCTGGCGTTCACGTCCGGGCACGGCGAGGGCTGGGCGCTCTACGCCGAGCGGCTGATGCAGGACCTCGGGTACCTCTCCGACGACGGCGACCTGCTCGGCATGCTGTCCGAGCAGCTGTTCCGCGCCGCGCGCGTGATCGTCGACTTCGGGATGCACCTGGAGCTGGAGATCCCGTCCGGGACCGCGTTCCACGAGGGCAAGCGATGGACGCCCGACCTCGGTCTGGAGTTCATGCTGACCCGCACGATCACCGACGAGCCGCTGGTGCGCGACGAGATCGACCGTTACCTCGGCTGGCCCGGTCAGGCGCCGGCGTACAAGCTGGGGGAGCGGCTGTGGATCGAGGCCCGCGAGGACGCCCGTAAGCGCCAGGGCGCCGCCTTCGACCTGAAGGACTTCCACACGAAGGCCCTGCGCCTGGGCGGCATGGGCCTGGACACGCTGCGCGAGCAGCTCGCCGAACTCGAGTGAAGGACATCGTGATGTACCGGGTCTTCCTCGTCACGCCACCGCCCCCGGCCTAGCGGGGCGACTCCACCCCACCCCTCCAGCGGCAAACACGCCGCCGGGAGCGGCAAACACGCCGCCGGGAGCGGCAAACACGCCGCCGGGAGCGCGTGTTTGCCCTTCCGGGCAGCGAGTTGGCTGTTCCGGGACGTGCCGGGGAGGGGAGTGCGGCACCACGAAGTCTTCGCGCACTGGAGTGCGCGAGACCGGATCGCCCCGCGTCCGCGGTCACTGTCTACTTCTGACGCTGGAGCGATGTCCCATGTCCGTTTCCGTCGACGCGCGCACGCGTTCGTCCGTCACGTTGCTGCTGGCCGGGTTCATGTGGGGAACCGGCGGCCTGTCCGGTTCCCTGCTCGCCACCCGCGGTGACTTGACCCCGATTTCCGTTGCCACGTACCGGTTGCTGCTCGGTGGCGCCGTCGTGGTCCTGTTCCTGGCGCTGTCCGGCGGCCTGCGCGGGATGGTCTGGACCAAAGCCGCGGTCCGCCGGATCGCACTGGCCGGCGGTCTGCTCGGCTCGTTCCAGGCGGCGTACTTCGCCGCGGTCGGGCTGACCTCCGTCGGCATCGCGACCATGGTCACCATCGGCAGCGTGCCGGTGTTCGTCACTGCGGTCACCGCGATCCGTGCCCGCCGGCTGCCCGGACGGATGACACTGCTGTCGATCGCCCTGGCGCTGGGCGGTCTGGCGTTGCGGTCCGCCACGCCCGGCCAGGGCGGCTGGCGGCTGGTCGGCGGCGTGGTGTTCGCGCTGCTCGCCGGAGCCGGTTTCGCGACGCTGACGTTGACGCTGCGCCGTCCGGTCGAGGGCCTGGACTACCAGCGCACCACCGCGTTCGGCCTGCTGACCGGCGGCGTCCTGCTGCTGCCCGTGGCGTTGTTCCTCGGGATGGCGCTGCCGGTGCGGATCGACGTCCTCGCCATCGCGCTTTACTTCGCGATCGTGCCGACCGGGCTGGGCTACGCGGTCTACTTCCGGGTCCTCGGTGCCGCGCACCCCGTGATCGCGGCGCTCGCGACGCTGCTCGAACCGCTCACCGCCACGATCCTGTCCGCGGTCGTCCTGCGGGAGAGCCTCGGCGTCCAGGGGTGGTGTGGCGCCGCGCTGCTGGCGGCCGGCCTGCTCGTGGGCTACCTGCGGACCTGAGGTTCCAAGGGCAGGGTGCGGCCGAGGATGGCGAACGGGCGGGGATCGCCGGCGAAGTGGTAGTCCCGCAGTGCGTCGACGAACCCGACGCGCCGGTACAGCTTCCACGCGCGGCTCGGACCTTCCGGCGTCGACAGCAGGACGTGCCGGTTGGGCACGCCGTCGAGCAGCCGCCGCAGCAGGTCCTCACCGATGCCGCGCGCCTGGCTCGCCGGATGGACGTGGATCTCGGTCAGCTCGAAGTAGTCGGTGAGCCACCGGTTCGCGAGTTCCTCGCCGCCCGAGGACGTCAGGCCTCGGCGCACCTGCTCGTGCCACCACTGACCGGGCGCCCCCTGGTAGCCGTACGCGATGCCGAGCATGGTGCCCTCGGCGTCCAGCGCGGCGATGCAGCGCCAGCCCTCGCGCAGCGCGTGTGTGAGCCACATCGGGGCGCGCTGCTCGGCGGTGCCCGGTGGATAGCGCATCGCCTCGACGTAGATGGCCAGCGCCTCCCGCAGCCGCGTGCGGAAATCGTCGGCGGACAACTGCGCGTAGTGCAGTGATGTGGTCATGACGCCACGTCCGCGGGCTGTCCGCCGGTGACGGCGACGAGGTCGTCGAAGGTGGTCGGGAAGACCGACTTGGCGTGCCCGGCCGCGGCCCACACCGTGTCGTAGGCCCGCAGCGCCGTGTCGACGAGGGTGAGCACCGGCGCCGGGTGGCCGAGCGGGGCGACCCCGCCGATGGCCTGCCCGGTGTGCTCCCGCACGAACGCCGGATCGGCCTTCTCGACCGACTCGGCGCCGACCAGGGCGGCGAGCGTGTCGGTGTCGGCCCGGTGCGCGCCCGAGGTCAGCGACAGCAGCGGGGCGGTCCGGTCGGCGAACACCGCGCGGAAGACGAGGCTGTTGGCGATGGCCCCCACCGCGACCCCGAGGGCCTCGGCGGCCTGCGCGGCCGTGCGCACCTCGGCCGGCAGGATGCGGATGCCGGCCGCGGCGTCGTGCCGGCCCGCCTCGGCGAGCGCGGCAGCGACCTTGGCCACCGCCGGATGGTCCAGGCTGCTCATACCGATATGAGATCACGCGCCGCGACGGCGGGCGACGCGTATCCCCGCTCCGCCGGGGGTAGTCGTCGCAACCAGCTCCGGAGTTCCCGGGGGTGGGTCTTTTCACGACCGCCGGTCGAAGAATCTTTTCCTTGTTCCCCAACGATATCGTGGACGGAACCGCGCGAAAGGTGTTCAGGATGTTTTCGTCCCCCGCATGGCTCGGCTGGTCCCTGGCCGGCTTGTTCACCGTGCTCGCGATCTTCTCCCTGGCCCAGGTGCTCGCGCCCGGCATCCGGTTGTGCGCGGCCTGTTCGGACGGGGTGACCGGCGATCGTGAATCCGCTCTCGCACACGCGGTGATGGCCGCGGCGATGGTGCTGATGTTCGTGCCGTGGGGCACTTCGGTCCCGGCCCTGGTGTGGCGCGTCGTGTTCGTGGCGATGGCGGCCTGGTTCGCGGCGAGTCTGTTCCGGGCCGCGCCCGGCCTGCCCCGCTGGCGCTCGGCCGCGACGCACCACCTGCTGGGCGCGGTAGCGATGCTCGTGATGGTCAGCGCCATGGGCGGCTCGCCCGCGGCGAGCGGTGACCACGCCGGCCACTCCGCGGCCTCGGCGGGCTTCGTGCTGCCGGCCGTGATGACCGGACTGCTGATCTACTTCGCCGCCGACTTCGGCCTCTCCGGGTGGCGCGCCGTGCGCGGCGGTCCGGGCGGCCGCACCCCGGGAGTCGCGCGGGCGGTGATGGGCGCCGGTATGGCGGCGATGCTCGTGCCGATGCTGTGACCGGTGGTCAGTTCGCGGACCGTCCACTTCGCACCGTCGCGACCGGCGACTGCGAGGACGGACGGCCGCCGGAGGACCATCGGCGGTCGTCACCTTCCCGAGAAGGTGGCGGAGGCCTGGCCGTCGGGGCCGCGGCGAAGTTCCGCGGCCCCGACGGTCCGCCTACGCGGCCGCCGGCGTGAGCAGCTTGTCCAGGACCCCGCCCTTGATGTCGTCCACCAGCACCTGCAACTGCTCGACGCTCATCTGGATGCGCTGGCCGAAGTCGTCGGTGATGATGACCCGCTTCTCCTCCGGGGCGTCCGGGTCGAGGTAAAGCTCGGGGCAACCGCAGTTGCAGTTGCCGCAGAACGTCGCGATGTGCTCGAGCGGGCTCGGGCCTGGCATGAAAACCACTTCCTTGCGTGTTGTGGCGGGCGGGTGTGACACCGGGCAGGTGTGCGGGCCGCGGACCGGCCCGGCGTGACGTCCTGCAGGTCGCCCGGCCACCCGGCGGGGTTCCCCGGAATTTGCGGCGCGACCCGATCGTGTGACCCGAGCCGATCAAGTGCGGCGCACCACGTCATTCGAGGACTTGAACGAACACGTGTTCGAAGCTACTCTGGAACTCGCTCGAACAAGAGTTCGACATCCGGTGAGCGCTCGCCGGTCAGGTCGCCCGGTGCCGGGGCGGGGGAAGCGTCTCGGCACCGGGTGCCGCCACCGCACGTTGTTCGCAAGGGAGGGGCAATGTCCATTGCCGTCGCATCCCACGCCGAGGGGAGGCAGCCGCCGCTGCCGCTGCCGGTCCGGCCTCCGGCGGCCCCCGCCGCTACGGCCCTGCTCGCCGATGCCCGGAGGGGGATAGCCGAAGCGCGGCATGCCGCACAGCCGGCGCCGAGGTTCATCGCGGCGTACCTGGCCGCCCTGCGCGCGGGTGCCGCGGTGCTCGCCGCGCGCGGCCGTCCGCACCGCGGTCGCGCCCGCCCGGCCAGCGTCTGGGTGCTGCTCGAGACGGCGGCGCCCGAGCTGACCGACTGGACGGCGTACTTCGCCGCGCACTCGGCGGCGCGTGCCGCCGCCCAGGCGGGCAATACGCGCCGGGTGACGGCGGAGCGGGCCGACGAGTTGCTCCGGCAGGCCTCGCTGTTCGTCGAGCTGGCCCGCGGTCTCGTGCACGGGCGGGCGTCGGTGCCGGAGCCGAGCCGGGTGCGGCAGTGCGATGCGCCGCCGACCCTGGGGAAGGCGTCACGACGGTAATGAGCGGGCAAGCGCTCATCGACCACGGCCGCCTGATCGATATCCTGGGCGTCGAGGTCGAGCTGCTTCTGTCGACGGCGCGCGAGGCGCCGGCGGACCTCCCGGTGCCGACCACTCCCGGCCTCACGATCGGCGAGCTGGTCCGGCATCTCGGTGGTGTCTACCGCGTCGCGACGGGCTGGATGACCGAGGGCAGGCGGCCCCGGGACTGGCAGGAGAACCCGGCGCCCGGCCAGAGCGCCGAGGAGTACCTGCGGGAGGGTTTGGCGGCGCTGTACCGGGAGCTCACGTCGCACGATCCGGATGACTACGCGGCCGGCTGGTGGCCGGCGGACCGCACCTACGGGTTCTGGTGCCGCCGGATGGCGCACGAGACGACGGTGCACCGGATCGACATCCAGTACGCCGCGAACGTGATCGTGTCCGAGGTGGACGACGAGGTCGCGGTCGACGGTGTGGACGAGATCCTGGCAGTGTGGTTTGCCCAGCGGCTGCCGATGCTCGGGCTGTCCGGTACCTCGACCGGGACGGTCGCGATCCGCACCGGTGGCCACAGCTGGATCGCCCGGGCGGGGCCCGGCGAGACCATCGCCTGGCGCTGTTCCGACTCCGACGCCGAGCGGGCCGACGGCATCGTCACCGGATCGCCGACGGCGGTCTACCAGTGGCTGTGGGGTCGTGTCGGGCACGGATCGGTGACGTGGAAGCGCAGCGACGATTCGATCGGCCAGTTCTGGGCGCTGCTGCGCCTGGCGACGAAATAGCGGACGGAAAATTCCAGGACGTGGGGAAGCGTTGCTGGATAAGGTTCCGCGCATGACGACGCGACTGGTCAGCCTCGTGATCGACGCCAACCGGCCGGGGGAGCTCGCGGAGTTCTGGGCCGGGTTGCTCGGCTGGACGATCACCCACTCCGACGAGGAGGAGGTGGACGTCGAGGCACCGGGCGACGACGGCCTCGAACTCGTCTTCGTGCCGGTGCCCGAGGTGAAGGATCCGGCCGTGAAGAACCGGGTTCACCTCGACCTGCCCAGCACCTCGGCCGCCGACCAGGCGGCGACGGTGGACCGGGCCCTGGCTCTCGGCGCGCGCCGGCACGATATCGGCCAGGGCTCGGTTCCCTGGGAGGTGATGGTCGATCCCGAGGGCAACGAGTTCTGCGTGCTCGAGCCGCGGCCCGGCTACACGACGACGGAAGCCGTGGCCGCGTTCGTCGTGGACGCGCGGGATCCGCTCGCGCTGGCCACGTTCTGGGCCGAGGCGGCCGGATGGCGGATCGGGAACCAGGAACCGGTGATCGTCGGTCTGCGCGCGCCGACCGGTCGCGGTCCGTGGCTGGAGTTCCTGCGCGCCGAGGACCCGAAGACGCGCAAGAACCGCCTGCACCTGGACGTCGCGCCGTTCGCCGGCGGCGCCACGGCGGCCGAGGCGGACCGGTTGTGCGCGCTCGGCGCCCGGCGAATCGACATCGGCCAGGGTGAGGTCACCTGGGAGGTACTGTCCGACCCGGAGGACAACGAGTTCTGCGTGCTGTCGCCACGTTGACCCGCTCGGCGGGGGGCCTCGTGTTTCCAGGTCGTTGCGGCCGCGCCCGGACTCTGACAAGGGCGAAACACACGTGTCCACGATCGGCAACAACCGTGAGTGATCGTTATTCAATGGAGATTCGCACTCGAAGAGCCGAGACGCTGCCGCAGCCGATGATTTCCGGTGAGGACGAGGTCTCATCGGTGATCTGGCGGGTTCGTATCCGCATGGACGACCACCCCGGCATGCTCGCGCGCATCGCCATCCGGATGGCCGACCTGGAGTGCAACATCCTGGGCCTGGGCGTGCTCCCGGTGCCGGGCGGCGTCCTCGACGAGGTGATGATCCGGCCCGCGACCGGCCTTACCAAGGAACAGGTTGTCGCGGCGATCCAGGACGAGGGCTGCGAGTGTGCCTGCATCACCGACGCCGACGTGCGCGAGTTGGTGGACGCCTCCACCGCGACGCTCGCCGCTGCCGGGCGCGCGGTCGACGACCCGTCGCGCCACGCCGAGGTGCTGCGCGAAGTTCTCACCGCGGACCTCGTCACCGTCGTTCCCCTGAGCGAGGCCAACCCGGCCCGCGTCGAAGGGGGTCACCGGGTGGTCTTCGCGGTGGACGAGCAGACCGCGCTGGTGGTGCGCCGCCGATGGGCGCCGTTCGTGCAACTGGAACTCGCCCGCGCGGAGGCGCTGCTGGGGCTGCTGGACCGCGCGCGGCGCAATGTGACCAGCCCGGTCGCGCTGACCTGCGCGGACGGAGCGGCGCTTGTGCTCCGCGAGGGTAAGCCGGCCGATGCCGACGCGGTGTCCGCGCTGCACGCCCGGTGCTCGATGAACACGCTCTTCGCCCGGTACCACACCGGACTTCGCACGATGCCGCGTCGCTGGCTGCACCGCCTCCTGATGCCGCCGCGCGGGATGAGCCTGCTGGCGGTGTGCGGGCGCGACGTGATCGGCGTGGGGCAGCTGATTCCGGGCCCGGCGGGGGAGATCGCCGAGATCTCATTGCTGGTGGAGGACGGCTGGCAGCGCCAGGGCGTGGGCACAGCGCTGATGAAGCGCCTGGCGGAGATCGCCGCGGCCCGCGGCTGCCGCCGGCTCGTGGCGGTGTCCCTGCCCGGCCGGGACGGCATCTACCGGACCGCGCGTCGCGCGGGGCTGGCGCCGGAACTGCCGGAGGAGGAGGGGCTCCTGCGCATCGACCTCCCCACCGCCGGTCCGCACGTACTCAGCGAGCTGTAGGCCGGGGGTGTGACGCACGGCGGGCGCCGGCCGGGAGGCGTGGGGTTCGCTGTGTTTGGGGGTAGCTGCCGCCCGGTCCCTGGGCAGGCTCGCCGTCGACAGGCGCACACTGTCGATGCGGGTGCTGCTCACCGGCGGCCACGCGGGGACTCGCCTGCGGGCAGCGGTGGCCGCAGGCGACGCTTTCCCCATCTCTCAATCCGAGGTGAAGTATTCCGCGCGGTCGATGTCGCTCAGCAGCGCCGGCCCGGCCGGGTTCCAGCCGAGTTGCTTGCGTGTCAGTTCACTCGAAACGTGGTTGTCCCGGGCCACGAACGGTCCGAGCCAACCGAAATGGCGGGCTGATTCCGGGTTGGTGAGCGACTTCGTCGGCAGGTTCAGGCGCCGCCCGATCACCTCCGCGATCCGGCGCATGGGCACGCCTTCCTCGCCCACCGCGTGGTATCGCGCACCCGCTTTTCCGTTTTCCAGGGCCAGCCGGAACAGGCCGGCGGCATTGTCTCGATGTACCGCGGACCAGCGGTTGGTGCCGTCACCCACGTACGCCGCGAATTCCGCCTTCCGCGCCGCCGCGATCAGCCGGGGCACCATGGCTTTGTCTCCGTCGCCGTGCACGGTCGGCGGAATCCGCACGACGGACGAGCGCACGCCGCTGGACGCGAGCGCGAGCGTCGCCTCCTCCGAGGGGATGCGCACCGCTCCCGGGGACTGTGGGTCCGGCGCTTCCTGCTCGGTGACCAGGTGCTCGGACGCGAGCGTCATCGTCGGGAACGCCACCACCAGCGGTCCACCCGAGGCCGCGAGCGCCGACCCGAAGATCTCGATCGCGCGCCGGTCGGTGTCCGCGCCCGCCGCGGCGAATCGCGCGGGTATCCGCCGTGGGTTGCCGCCCAGCAGGATTCGCAATCGCGTCGCCACCTTGGGGTTGGAGATCCCGTGGAAGTACGCCAGGTGGATCACCCCGTCCGCTTCCGCGACCCCCCGGCGCAGACTGTCCAAATCCTCCAAGTCGCCCCGGTGTACCCGGGCGCCCGCCTCGATCAGTGCCGTCGCGCCACTCGCCGAGCGGGCCATGCCCAGCACCTCGTGCCCGCTGTCCACCAGTTCACGCACCACCGCCGATCCGATGAATCACGAATTGATGCGGGGGCAGGGCGTGCATTGCCTTCTTGCTGGCAGCGTCATTGGCGAAATGCACCTTGAATCCCGCCGATGACAAATAGAAACTGTTTTTGTCAAGAAAGGGCTTGCTTGGCGGTTCCAGCGCAGACAGCGATGCGACCTGCAAAGTCGATAATAATATCAAGAATATGCCGCTTAGGAGGATCGAACGGCTTGTCGCTGGCATTTTTGACATCCATGTCGATATTACGCCAAAACTCTAACGGAAAACGTCGCGCGGCCTATGCAGAATCGGCATCCCCAGGCTTGCGAACGCGACTCAGAGCCTCATGGCCGCCAGTAACCCCGTGCTTCGGCCCAAGCGGTCGGGTGCCGTTCCGCGTCTGCACTAAAGCCATTTCTTCCAGCGGAAGAGCAAGTACGGCCCCACCGCTGCGGCGAGCATCATGATGACCGCCATCGGATAGCCGAAGGGCCATTCCAGCTCCGGCATCGCCTTGAAGTTCATGCCGTAGATCGAGGCGATCAAGGTCGGCGGCATCAGTACCACGGCCATCACCGAGAACAGCTTGATGATATTGTTCTGCTCGAGATTGACCACGCCGAGCATGGCGTCGAGCACGAAGGTGATCTTGTTGGAGAGATAGGAGGCGTGATCGGTCAGCGAGCCGACGTCGCGCTGCATGGTCTTGAGCTGCTCGCGCATGTCCTTCGACCATTTGACGCCTTCCATGACAGCGGACATGAAGGCGACGACGCGGCCGATCGACACCAGGCTTTCGCGGACCTTGGAGGTCAGGTCGCCCTTGCGGCCGATCTCGATCAGGATCTGCGAATATTGCTTGGCATGACCGTGGCGCTCGGACTCCGGCTCGAAGACGTCATGCGACACCTGGTCTATATCAGCGCCACAGCGCTCGAGGATGTCGGCGCAGCGGTCGATCACGGCATCCAGCAGCTCCATCAGCACCATCTCGCCCGTGATCGACGGCGAGCAGGAGCGCGCCAGCTTGTTCTCGACCAGTGCGAAGGGCTTTGGGGTGTCGTAACGCACCGTGACGAGGCGATGGCCAGCGAGGATGAAGGTAACGGCCGTGGTGCGCGGCATGTCAGTATCGGATTGACACATCAGCGTCGCCGTCATGTAGCGCGCGCCGTTCTCGATGTAGAGGCGGCTGGAAATCTCGATCTCCTGCATGTCCTCGCGCGTCGGCACCGCGATGCCGGCCAGCCGCTCCACCGCCCTGTCCTCTTCCGGCGTCGGCTTGATCAGGTCGATCCAGACCGCACTTTCCGGCAGCGCGGCGAGGTCGACGGCGACGGCTTTCTTCAGCGAGAAGTCGGAGGGAACGAAAACCGAGAACATCTACAACTCCGGAACGGGATACCAAGACCACAACCGACTTAGCCCGATTCTGGCAAGCGCTGGATGACTGCCGAATTAACCAACCGTGACGCTTTCTGGCAGCGAAGCGGCACGTCCGTGGCGTCGATGCGGCAAGTGTAACCGATCTGCAAGTCATTCATGACAGAATGTCGCAGCCTAGCGGCAGAAAGGACACAGCGGCATGCTTAACGTCTCTGGACAAGTGGCCAAGTTGTAGAATTGTGAAGGGTTTCGAGGATAAATGTTCCCAATCAGTTTTGGCGTTCGCGGCGCATCGGTTGAGTGCGCCAGCAGAGAGTTTCGATTGGAACTGGACATGTCGTCGTTGAAGGCAAAGTTGGGAATTCTGGCTGCCGGCCTGATGCTGTCGGGCTGCATGCAGGCCACGAACTATCAGCCGGCTCCGGAAGCCGCGCTCAAGCCGTTCGACAAGGCACAGCTTGCGAAAGCGCGGTACGA
>Ga0081455_10000661_pt1 | contig 44679 bp, 35 predicted proteins | sample TabmetS3T2R1_FD_70207 | JGI IMG/M metagenome (GOLD analysis project Ga0081455, IMG submission 70207) | Tabebuia heterophylla rhizosphere microbial communities from the University of Puerto Rico - S3T2R1 | ecosystem: Host-associated > Plants > Roots > Rhizosphere ...
CCACCCGAGAAGCCGCCGCCATATCCGCCGCTGCGGCGATAGGAGCCGCCGGAACCGGCCGCGCTCGACAGCAGGACATTGAAAAAGAAGAAGCGGAAGCCGGGCGAGATCGCGAGCAGGGCGATGAGGCCGAACAGCACCACGACGATGATCCAGTCCGCAGGCACGCCCTGCTCCTGGGTGTCGAGGCGCAGGGACGGCCGCTTCTGCCATTCGGACGCGTCGGTCGTGAGGACGGTGATGATGTCGTCGACGCCACGAACGATCCCGCCGCCGAAATCGCCCGCCTTGAACCTGGGCGCGATGGCATTGGTGATGATCACTTTCGACAGGGCATCGGTCAGCGTGCCTTCGAGCCCATAGCCGACCTCGATGCGCACGCGACGTTCGTTGGGGGCGACCAGCAGCAGCACACCATTGTTCTTGGCCTTTTCGCCGAGCTTCCAGGTGCGGAACAGCTCGTTGGCATAGGGTTCGATCTCCAGGCCATCAAGCGACTTTACGGTCGCGACCACGAGCTGGATACCCGACTTGGCCTCGAGATCGGCAAGCTTCGGCTCGAGCGTGCTGCGGGTTTCGGCCGGAATGATGTTGGCCTGGTCGACGATGCGTCCGGTGAGAGGCGGGAAGTTGACGGCCAGCGCCGTTACGGCAAGGCACAGGCTCGCCACGACCAACGCGACGAGCAATGCCGCAGGGACCGACCGCGGCAGGAAGGGCGCGCGTTCTGCGGGGCAGGAGGCGACGACGCCTGCGCTCATGGCCGACCTGTTCCCCTTGCCCGAATCAGAACTTCACTTGCGGCGGCTTCTGCGCCTCGTCGCCTGCGGTGAATTCCGCCATCGGCTTGGCCGAGCGGAAGAAGATCATCGCCCACAGCACGCCGGGGAAGGTCCTGAGCTCCGTGTTATAGGCGCGCACCGCCTCGATATAGTCGCGGCGCGCGACGGCAATGCGGTTCTCCGTTCCCTCGAGCTGGGACTGCAATGCCAGGAAGTTCTGGTTCGACTTGAGGTCGGGATAGTTCTCGCTGACCGCCAGAAGGCGCCCCAGCGCACCGGTGAGCTGATTCTGGACATCCTGGAACTGTTTCAGCTGCGCCGGGTCGGTGAGCTGCGACACATCGATCTTTATCTGCGTTGCCTTCGCGCGCGCCTCGACCACGGCCGTCAGCACATCCTTCTCCTGCTTGGCGTAGCCCTGCACGGTGGCCACCAGGTTGGGAATGAGATCGGCGCGGCGCTGGTAGTTGTTCTGCACGTCCGCCCAGCGCGCCTTGGCCTGCTCCTCGAGGGTCGGGATGGTGTTGTAGCCGCAGGAAGCGACGGTGAGGAGAACAAGCACCGAGGCAAGCACGGTGCCGGTACGGGTCAGCCACGGGCGCATGGAAGCTCCTGTCCGGTTGCACAATCGATGACCTGTCCTCGCGAACGAGCGATGACACCAGGACCATGCCACATCAGCGCGCATCGCGTGTACTTAGATTGCGGCGCATGGCGGCAGTCAGGACTTCCGGCTGGTCCTCACGCCGCGAGGGCTGCCTCGCTCACCGGATCGCCGGCAATGCGGCTGTGCCACATCACGCGCGGCTGGGTCATGTCCCAGGGCGTCGCCTGGTGCAGGAGGCAGCGGTTGTCCCATACGACGACGTCACCCGGCCGCCAGTCGTGGTGGTACGTGCGCGGCGGCTGGCAGGCGAAGTCGATCAGCCTTTCGAGCAAGCGCGCCGACTGGGCCTCGTCCATGCCGGGAATGTTGTGGGCATGCCGGCCGATCAGCAATGACTTGCGGCCGGTCTCGGGATGGGTCTTCACCAACGGGCGCCGCGGCACCGGCCCGTCATGGAGGCCATAGCCGCTGTATTCGCCGTCTGTCCTCTTGGTCTGGTGGCCGAGCTTGGACTGGCTGTAGTGCAGGGAGTGATAGGCCGAGAGTCTTTCGACCTTGGCACGCGTTTCGGCATCGAGCGCATCGTAGGCGGCGCGCATGTCGGCCCAGCCGGTGCGGCCGCCGATCGTGGGCACCACCTCGGCGCTGAACACCGCGCCCTTGGCCTGCACGGGCATGTAGGTCGAATCGGCATGCCAGCCCATGTTGCCCTTCAGGATCTTCATCATGTCGTCGTTGTCCTGCTCCAGCCGGAGCGAACCGTCGGACTTCACGTTGCTGATGGCCGCCATCTCGAATTCGAGCGGGCCGAAACGCCTGGCGAAGGCGATCTGCTCGCCGCGCTTCAGGAACTGGCCGGGAAAGATCAGCAGCGCATGGTCGAGCCACGCGGCGTGGAGCTTCTGCCACTTCGGTTCATCGAGCTCGGCAATGCGAAAGCCGGTGACGACGGCGCCGAAAGTGCTGGCTTCGAGCGGCCGGATCGAGAGACCCTGGGGCATGGCGTTCTCCGGGTACCTGTTCCCGCGACTATAGCAGGCCGGAGCGTCGGCACGGGCTCTTTCGACGCCTCCGACCCGGCAGGGTGGCAGCCGCGGAGAAGTTCAGCCCGTCAATAGCCCTACGTATTTTCACATACATCTAAGACAAAAACGTCGGTTGAGGGGCGGGCTTGCAGGTACTGTGCATGCTACACTCCGGCATTGAAGCCGGGGCTCGCAAGAGTGCCGCCGGATCGATTCTCGCGCTTGTCCCGCTTCGATTGATTGTATGAATTTTTGACCAGCGGCTTCGTTGGAAAGTCATTTGATGTTTTTTGATTCGCCAGGCGTCGCGATGCTGGCTTCCCAGCCTTCTCTGGCGGGAATACGCGACAGGCTTGCCTTCGTCTCTGCGCTGCTACGTGCGGCGCTGGGCAGACGAGGCGTTGCCTTTGCGTCTGCGGCGGCTCTCGTCGGCCTGCTGTGCTCCATTGGTGCCTTCGCCGACCTGGCGTTGTCGCTGCGCACGGCCGATGTGACGCATCAGCGCCTCAAGTCGCGCGGCATCCTCGACCTCGACCAGCAAAGCCGCATGCTGATCCGTGGCCTGGTCGCGCGGGCTGCCGGCGCACCAACCCAGGCGGCCGATCCCGAGTCGCTGCTGCAGGCATGGACGCGGATGGAAGGCGCGCTGGCGACGTTCTGCGACGGCGAGTCCAGCACGGCGCCCGACATCGCGGGCGCGATCGAAATTTGCACCGCCGGCGCCGCGCTGCACGAGAGACTGCCGCGCGAGCTGGCCCGGCTCGGCCCTCTCGACCGCACGATCGCGCTCGACGTGATGACCGATGTGATGTCGCTCGGCGCCCGGCTCAACGAGACGAACCTTGCCGAGGCGCGCGAGGCCGATGCACTCGCCGGCCGCGTGGTCGGACACTACGGACTGTCGCTTGCGGTGCTGGCGATCAGCACCTGCGGCTTCGTTGCCGCGGGTCTGGTCCTGATCATCCTGATCGGCCGCACGTCCGTGCTGTTTCACGCGCAGTGGCGCGATGCCCGTCAGGCGCGGGACAGCCTGAAGGAGACCATCGAGGCGATGCCGGCGGGAGTCGTGCTCTACGACGCCAACGAACGGCTGGTCCTGTTCAATTCGGCAGCGACCGTGGCAAGCCCCCTGCTCAAGCAGGGCAACGTGATCGGCAAGACCTACGAGCAAATCGCGCGCGAGGCCGCGACGAAGTTCGCCAGGCCCGGGGAATCGCGGGAAGGGACCGCGGAAGGCTGGATCGGGCGCTTTCGCAGCAAGGGCGGGGTGGAGGTGCGGCAGGCGGACGACGGCCGCTGGTTCGAATGGCGCGAGGTGGCGACGCGGTCCGGCGCCACAGTCGGGCTCCGGCTCGACGTGACGGAGTTCAAGGAAGCCAAGCAGATTGCGGAGGAGGCGCGCTGGCAATACGAGACGCTCGTCGATTCACTGATCGACACCGTCTACAAGCTCGACTTCCGTCGCGGCACGATCACCTTCGCCAGCGCCGCCGCGGCGCGGCTTTTTGGCGTTCCGCCGTCGGCCCTGATCGGCAAGCCGTTCCTGGATTATGTGTTGCCGGAGGACCGCGAGAGGCTCAAGGACACGGTGCGTGCCGCGCGCTACACGGCCGATGCCGTGCAGCATGCGCAATTCCGGCTGGTGGCTGCCGACGGGACAGTGAAGCACGTCGAAGACCGCTTCCGACGCAGCGTGGAGAGCGGCGACGCCGTCGTCTCGGGCGTGTTGCGCGACGTCAGCGAGCGCGTGGCGCTCAGCGCCCGTCTCGATGAGGAGATGGCCCGGCTGCGCTCGATCGTCGAATCGAGCGGGGCGCTCCTGATGCTGACCGACGCCGAACTGAACGTAGAGATGGTGAACCGCGAATTCGAGAAATTCTGGGACGTCCCCGCCGACGAGATGGTCGGCCGCTCGCTGCGGGAAACCAAGCCGAGTACCGGCCTCGATCCCGCGCAATATGACCGCTGGCGGGCGGGGAGCGATCGTACGCCGGCCCGTTTCGTGCGGACCAGGACCGATGCCCAGGGGCGCTTGCGCACGCTCAGCATCACCGCGCGCCCGGTTGCCGACACCCGCGATATCCTGCGCCAGATCGTGTTCCTGGGCGTCGACGACACCGAGCGGCTCGAGGTCGAACAGACGCTGTTCCGCTCGGAGCGGCTGGTCACGGTGGGCGAGATGGCGGCGACGGTGGCGCACGAGATCGCCCAGCCGCTGCAGGTCATCGATCTCGCCCGCGCCGCGGCCCAGGAGGAGATCGCCCAGGCGAACGAAGGGAACGCATCGCTCGACAGTGACTATGTTCGCGAACGCCTCGAGCGCATCGGGCAGCAGATCGAGCGCGCCAACCGCATCGTAAGCGACCTGCGCAATTTCGTGCGCGGCCACGGGCCGGAGGATGTCTCGCTGTTCAGTCCGGTCACCGCACTGCAGAGTGCGATCAATCTCACCCAGCATACCTTCAAGCCGGCGGGTCTCGTCACGACGGTGACGCTCACCGATCCGCTGCCTCTGGTAAGGGGCCACATCAGTCGCCTGGAGCAGGTGCTGGTGAACCTGATCAACAACGCTCGCGAAGCCGGTGCGAAGACCATCGAGCTTTGCGGCGAGAAGCGGCCGGATGGCGATGGCGGCAGCGTCTACCTCGCCGTCGTCGATGACGGACCCGGAATTTCTCCTGATGTATTGCCGCGGCTGTTCCACGAGTTCGTCACGACCAAGCCATTGGGTGAAGGCACGGGATTGGGTCTGCGCATCTGCCGCCGCATCGTCGAGGAGATGGGCGGCACGATCACCGCTGCCAACCAGCCGGGGGGTGGCGCCCGCTTCGAAATCCGGCTTCCGGCCGTCCTCTAGCCTTCAGCCCGGTCGAAGGCCGCCGGCGTCGGCCGGGAGCGGAATTCGAATATGCGATTTGCATGCAAATCGCGCCCATCGATGTGCATAAGTTCAAAAGCCACGAACTGTGTGGCCGCCTCTGCGTTGCCGACAAAGCAGCAAACGCGCATCGTCTGTGGATGGGTGCTGCGAGGAACGCAGTGGGAAGGTGGAGGCGCCGGCGGCAGATCAGAATGTCGCCGGCGCCACTGGCGGCACAAGTTGGGGTGTGTGCCGATCAGCGCAATCACGTTGATCCTGCCGGATCACGATAGCCAGTGACCAAACGGAGAAACGCGGAGCGTCGATCAGCGTTCGCGTGCAGGTTGCTCGGCGCGCTGCTTCGCGTCGAAGCCGGTGTTCATACCGGCAGGCGATGACGATGGCGGCTGCGCCGCGGCGGGCGGGCCCGCGCTCTTGCTCGGCACGATGATCAGCGTGGCGGCCGCCGCGGCTTTCCAGAGATTGGTGAAAAGCGGTCTTGCCACCGCGGCCTTTGGCGCGGGCGCTTTCGGTCGCAGCAGCGCGCGCAGGATCCGGATGGTTTGCGGCCGGTCGCCGGGCTGGAGCGAAAGCGCCCGGTCGATGCCGGAGAGCAGCTCGCGCGCATGGCCCGCGGGTGCAAGGGCGGCCAGCGGCTCGTAGCGATCGCCCTGCAACCGTTCGGCGGCATCGGGCGGCGCGCGACCGGTGATGGCATAGTGGATCGTCGCGGCGAGTGCGTAGATATCGGTCGCGGTGCTCGCGGGCTCGCCACGTATCAGTTCCGGCGCGGTATAGCCCATCGCCATCAGTGCCTGATGCTCGGGCAGCCGTAACGCCATGGCGGCCCGCGCATTGCCGAAGTCGATCAAGGTCGGTCGACCGATCAGGTCGAGCATGATGTTGGCGGGCCGTACGTCGCCGTGCAGCAGGCCTTCGCCGTGGAGATGGCCCAAGGCTTCGATCAGCGCGTTCAGCAAACGCTCGACCGTTGGAGGCCGCAGCACGCCGCCGGTCTTCACGCGCTTGTCGAGGCTGGCGCCGGATACCAGGTCGAAAGCAACGCAGGCGGTGCCGTTGGCTTCGAACATGTCGATCGCGCGGACGACGAAGGGCGCCGGCGGCATTTCACGCAGTTTCACGCCTTCCTCGACGAAGCGCGCACGGATCCAGTCGAGGTCGCCGGCAAGGCTCGGCGGCTGTGCCACGACGTTGATGCCGTCACGCCGCAGCGCCAGCGTCCAGGGCAGGAATTCCTTGATGACGACGTTGCGGCCAAGCTCGCGGTCGCGCGCGCGATAGGTGGGTCCCACGGCGCCGCAGCCGAGCAGCGACACCACTTCGTAGCGGCCGATCGTGTCGCCGCGCCAGAGGGTAACGAAGGCAGCATCGCTCAGTGGTCGCGCGCGATCGGCCGGCGGGCTCTCCGCCGCCGGCGGGAAGGACCCGGGCGATCCGTCGGCATAAAGGGCGACCATTCCGCCTGACCATACGTGCCGACGACCGGCCCACTAGTGACAAAGTTGAGCCTTAATCGGGGCCGCCACGATCCATGCCCCGGCGGCCGCCCGCCCCGCCGATCGCGATATGGGGCTCCACGCGCAACGGCGGTTGAATGCGTTCCAGGCGGGCCCTGAGCGTGACGCGCGGTCTACGGCCGCGCTCGGCTTCGGGCTCGATGCGATCGTACAGGACGGCCGCGGCGCCGGTCAGGAACAGCACCGCCCAGCAGGTCGGGCCGACATAGGCGCCGGACGCCTGGCCGAGCACGGCCCAGACAATCCAGCAAAAGGCGACGCTTGGAACGCCAAGCACGAACAGCCAGCTGGTGAGGGCCGCCATGATGACGACGCCAAAGAAGATGCCGAGATAGATCCAGTGCAGCCAGAAATAGTTGATCAAAAGCTCGGTCGCCGGAGAGACCGCGCGCCAGGCGGTCGAATAGGCGGGAGAGCGCGCGTAGATCATGATGACACGCTGTTCGACGAAGGGCTCGCCCGTGATTCCTGCGCCGGTGATCGGGTAGTCCCGCATGATCTCACGCGCCGCGATCGTCGGACCCCACACGCGGTAGAAAAAGCTGGGGTCGTTGCCGTTCTCGATCTGCTGGATGCGGTTGTGAAACGCCGACTGGCCGACCATGACGGCCCCCGCCAGGAAGAACGTGGCGACGATGGCGACCTTGAAGAGCCTCAGCACGCTCAGCCGGCCGTTCTTGCGACTGGCAAGGAACAACATGTAGGGCAGGATGAGGACCAGCATCAGCGTCAGCGTGGGCCCTGGCATGGCGAAGATGCCTAGGCCCACCAGCGCCACGTAGAGGAATATCTTCCAGCGCCAGCGGCTGGTCACGAACCAGACGAACGTGAAGAGCGAGAAGCAGAAGGTGACGCTGGCCGGCTCCGAGGCGAAAAACTTCGGCCGGATGCGGTTGTACAGCAGCATGTCGCGCAGATCGGAATCGTATATGCCCTTGCTGTAGAGGACCTGGCGGACCCGGTCGCTGATTTCGCGCAGACCGGTGTAGTCCTCGAGCAGGCAACCGACCAGGATCAAGACAGAGATGAACAAGAACAAGCCGGCAATCTGTGTGCGCCGCGCCTGCACGACGGTGAGGAACAGGCCGTAGCCGATGGTGATCGAATAGGTGAGCTGGATCACGCCGTTCAGCCGGCGCGACAGATACGTGAGATCGGGCGCCAGCAGGATCGATACGACGTAGAGGAACAAGATGAGAAGGTAGCCGATGAACGCCTTTTCCGTGATCTGATGCCGTCGTCGCCACAGCAGGATGACGCCGGCGATACCGGACGGCGCCGACGGGAACGGCACCTTGTCCGACAGTGCGATCGTGTAGTGGGTATAGAGGCCGATCAAAAAGATGCAGACCAGCAGCGTGTCGAAACCATCGATGCCGACGTTCGACGTCGCCGTTCGGGTGGTCCGTGTGGCGAACCAATCCGGATGTGAAAAGTGCCGCCGATCGTCCAGCACATGGGCCATGCGTCTGAATCCTCTTCAGACCCCAACCCGAACATCTCTCCGCGGATTTTTATTGGCCCCAGCCTGTCAGCCAGCACCAGTTGGCACTTGCGGCCGATGGTGACTGATGACTAGCACCCCATGCCGCAGCGGACTCGTGTTATTGGTGTGACGCCAACACCGATCCGGCGCGGCTTGTTCATGCTGCGCGCAAGTTGATCGAGTCGACGCGCGGTGCGATTGCACCGCGATGACTAGTTGTGTGTCAGCCGCTTCGGACCATCGGCGCTGGGTACCGCCGGGCGCGGGCGCAAAACCTCGAGTCGTGACTGGAGATCCATTTGCACGGGAAGCGGACGAGGGCGTCGCTCGCCGGTTGCATCCGCCCGCTGGTGCAGAATGGCGGCAGCGCCGGTCAGGAACAGCACCGCCCAACAGGTCGGGCCGACATAGGCGCCGGAGGCCTGGCCCAGGATCGCCCACACCATCCAGCAGAAAGCCATGCTGGGCACGCCGAGCGCATAGAACCAGCCCGTGAGGGCGAAGGTAATGACAAGCCCGCAGAACAGGCCCAGGTAGAGCCAGTGCATCCAGAAATAGTTGACCACAAGTTCGGTCGACGGAGAGACCGCGCGCCAGGCCGTCGAATAGGCGGGTGAGCGCGCGTAGAGCTGGATGACATGCTGTTCGACGTACGGCTCGCCCGTCAATCCGGCGCCGGCAAGCGGGAGACTCCACAGGGCGTCCATACCGGCAATCGCCGGTCCCTGAACGCGATAGAAGAAGCTGGGATCGTTACCGGCGGAAATGTCCTTCAAACGTGCGGAGAAGACCGACTGACCAGCGATGATGGCGGCGCAGAGGAAAAAGATGGCGAGGACCGCCACCCTCAGGAGCTTCATGATGTCGAGGCGACCGTTCTTGCGGCTGGCGAGGAACAGCATGTAGGGCAGGACCATCACCAGCATCAGCACCAGCGTCGGGCCCGGCATGGCGAAGATGCCCGCGCCCACCAGCGCCACGTAGAGAAAGAGCTTCAGGCGCCAACGGCTGGTCACGAACCAGACGAAGGTGAAGAGCGAGAAGCAGAAGGTGACGCTGGCTGGCTCCGAGGCGAAGAACTTCGGCCGCACGCGGTTGTACAGCAGCATGTCGCGCAGGTCCGAATCGTACACGCCGCTACGATAGATCGTTTGGCGAACCTGGTCGCTGATTGCGCGCAAACTGGTGTAATCCTCGAGCAGACATCCGATCAGGATGAAGACGGCGATGAAGAGGAACAGGCCCGCGATCTGTGTGCGCCGCGCCTGGATCACCGTGAGGAACAGGCCGTAGCCGATCACGATCGAGTAGGTGAGCTGGATCAGTCCGTTCAGCCGGCGCGGCAGGAATGTGAGATCGGGCGCCAGCAGGATCGACAAGACGTAGAGCGACATGACGGCGAAGAAGCCGAGCAGAGCGCGCTCGGTGATCTGGTCGCGGCGTCGAAACAGAAGGATGAGGCCGGCGATACCCGCCGGAGCCGACGGGAAGGGAAGCTTTGCCGACAGCAGGATGGTGTAGTTGGTATAGAGGCCGAGCAGGAAAAGGCAGATCAGCGCCATATCCACCCAGCCGATGCCGACCTTGCGTTCCGGCACGGCGGCATCGTCGCTTGCGGTCGCAGCCCAGGCAGATTCGGGCTGTGCCCGCCAATCAGTTGGCACGAAAGTCATTGCGCCTCTTCCCTGGCGCAACATGACTTGCGCCCCCATATCGCCTGTCTATCACCGCAGCGATCGTCTCACGCGTGATCTCGGCGTGGCGGCGTGATGTCATCGTTGTGATCGCGCCGGGGCGCGCTTGGGGCCGATGACGGCCTACTGGGACGCGTCCGGCGGAACGACCGAACCGTCGTCGGCCGGCACCGCGCGTGCCCTGGCGGCCGTTTTCTGGGTGCCGTCGAACTTGGCGAGCGCCGCCGCGGCGCCTTTGAGAATCACCGGGACGTCGCCGCTGGTCAGGAAGCCGCTGGCTGGCGTGTCGTGAGCTTTCTGCCAGGCCGCGATCATCTGCCGCGTGCGCGGGCCGAACCGGCCGTCAACGCCCCAGGTGTCGAAGCCTTGTGCCGTGAGCGCAACCTGCAGACGCTGGCGATCGAGCGGTGCGAGGTTCAGCGCGGCCTCGCGTGCTTCAGCGCGCGTCGGTTCCAGCGTTTCGTCATATGTCACGACGGCCGCCTCGCCCTGCTTCAGGACGGCTTGCAGCTGCAGCGAGGTCAAAAAGCCGGTCGGTGCGTCGCCGCGGCTCGTCTGCCAGAGAGCGATCATCTCGCGCGTCCGCGGCCCGAAGATGCTGTCGACCTCGCCGGGATCGTAGCGCTGCGAAGCCAGCGCCACCTGCACGTGCTGGCGATCGAGGGCGGTAAGGCGCAGCGCCACCTCGTTGGCTTCAGCATGCCTTGGATCCTGCAGCGCATCGAAATCAGCGATGGCTTGCGGCGGCGCATCCTTGAATATCGTCTGGATCTGATCCGTAGTGAGGAAGCCGGTCGGTGGTTGCTTGTGGGCCTGCTGCCACTGCGCGATCGCCTTTCGAGTCTGTTCGCGCAGCAAGCCATCGAACTCGCCGACGTCGAAGCCGAGGGCGTTCAGCGCCACCTGTACGTGTTGGCGGTCGATCCGCGACAGGCGCAGCGCTGTTTCGTCCGCTTCGGCCGTCTTGAAATCGAGTGTCTCGGCGAGGCGCTTGGCCGCCGCCTCGGCGATCCGCTTGGCTTCGGCCTCCGCTTCGGCCTGGCGCTTGGCCTGGGCTGCGGCGTCGGCGTCGCGCTTGGCCGCCGCTTCGGCTTCGAGCTTCTTCAGGATGGCCTGCTCTTCGTCCTGACGGCGCCGCCGCTCCGCCTCGGCGGCCTCGGCGGCTTCCTTCTTCCGCACCTCCTCCTGCCGCTGCATTTCCTGCTCGACGGTCTCAAGCTTGGCCTTGTCGGCCTCGCGATTGCGCCGGAGCTCCTCGAGCGCGGCTTGGTGCGACTGCGCGTCGGCGCGCTCCAGCGCCAGCCGTGTGCCGTCGTTGGCGACAGCGGGTGGCGTCGGTGGAGGTGGAGGGGAGAAGGCTTCCAGCAAGTATTGCGTTCCACCCATAAAATGGAAACCGCCAGCCGCGGTCACGCCGATCAACGCGGCAACGCCCGCCGTGATCCAGAAGCTCAACGGTCGGCGCGGCTCTACGTACGGCAAACCGGCCTGGACGGCCTCAACCTGTGACGGCAGCGCCGCCATCAGCGCGCGCGGACCGCTTGCGGGCCACAGCATGTTCTGCCACGCGGCGACCGACGGTGGCCGGTCGGCCGGCGAGAGTTCGAGGCCCCTGTCGATCCCGGCCAGCAAGGCAATCGGAAAACCCGGCGGGGCGAGCGTTGCCAGCCGACGATAGGTATCCGACTGCAACCGTTCGACGGCATCGGGCGGGGGATGTCCGACGATGGTGCAGTGGAGCGTGGCGGCGAGGCTGTAGATATCGGTCGCGGGACCCGACGGGTCTTCGCCGAGCTGCTCGGGCGCGGCATAGCCGGGCTGCGAGAGCGCGGCGCGCGGCGCCATGCGGACCGCTCTCGCGGTGCGCTGACCGCCGACATTGATCAGGGTCGGCCGGCCGGACATGTCGAGCATGATGTTGGCCGGGTTGATGTCACCGTGCAGGAGGTTTGCCTCGTGCAGCGGCAGCAGCGCCTCGAGCAAGGCGCGCAGCAGCCGATCGGCCTCATCGGGCCGCAGGCATTTGCCGCCGTGCAGACGGTCTTCAAGCGAGATACCGGCGACCAGATCGAGCACGAGATAGAAGGTGCCATTGGCCTCGGCGAGGTCGACCACCCGAGCAAGGAAGGGCGCACGCTGCAGTGTCGAGAGGGTACGCGCCTCCTCGGCAAAGCATTCGCGTGCATGCTCGAGCCCGGCGGCGAGCTCGGGCGAGCGCGGCACCATGTTGACGCCGTCCGATCGGGTGGCCAGCGACGGCGGCAGGAACTCCTTGATCATGACCTCGCGGCCAAGCGTGCGGTCGCGGCCGCGATAGGTGGGGCCGAGTGGCCCACGGCGTAGCAGGCCGATGATCTCGTAGCGGCCGACCGTCACACCGCGTGGCAGCACGGCGCTGTCGGTCTCGGCGACCGCGTGCACCGGAGGCTGCTCGGGAGAAGAATGTCCCGGCCCGTCGGACGGGCTGGCGTCCGGCGTCGAGGCTTTGTCGGCGAGCGACATGGGACGTGAGTGTACGGAGACGACCTCTTTGCGGGCCAGCAACCCGTCCGTGACAAAGCTAAGGCCGCGCCGTGACCGAACGGCGACTCCGCTACGGCTACTCCTGCCGTGTGACCGTCAGGCTGTCGCTTGTATCGCCGCCGGTGGAGAAACTGATCAGGATGGTATTGCTCGCCACCTGCCCGTCCAAATGCTGGCCAAGCGGCTCGCACTGCGGACTGAAGCTCCTGAGGTCGAGCCCCACCGCGCCGTCGGGCGTGATTGACAGGGTGAAACTGGCCGTCCCGCATCCGTCGACCTTCCACCGACCCGAACCTTTGCCCCCGACAATCCGGACCGACACCGGTTGGTCGCCGGACGAGGTACTGGCGATGCCGACATAGCTGCCGTCGTACGGATTGTTGGTCTTGGCGGCCTCGGCCGCTTTCTTCTGCTGGTCGTCGAAGGCAGCGATTGCCGCCGCGCCGTCCTTGAACAACGCCGCCTTTTGCGATGCGGTCAGGAAGCCGGTCGCCACTTCGTTGTGGCTCTTCTGCCAGGCCGCGATCACCTGTCGTGTGCGCGGCCCAAAAACGCCATCGGCTCCACGTGTATCGAAGCCGAGCCCGCTCAATGCCACCTGCAACTGCTGGCGCTCGAGCTGCGTCAGCTTGAGCGCAGCCTCGGCCGCCTGGGCGATCTTGGGATCCGCCGCCGCCTCGGCCTTGCGCTTGGCTTCCGCCGCCGCTTCCTGCTTCTTAAGGATCTCGGCCTCGATCTCCTTGCGCAGGGCGGCCCTCTCGGCCTCGATCCGCTGCTGCTCGGCTTCCTGCTGGCGCTTGACCAGGGCGGCCTGCTGCGCGGCCTTTTCCTGCGCTTCTCTCTCGATGCGCAAGCGCTGGCGTTCGAGCTCGGCCTGTGTGGGGCTGGGAGGCGCCGTTGCTTCGGTCGGGACAGACGAGGGAATGGCAAACACGAAGTAGGTCAGACCGCCCAGCGCCAGCGCCGATGCCGTCGCAAAGCCGAGCCAGCCGACGCGCCGTCCGGCCGGCTTTTCGCGGCTGACGTTGCGTTCGACCACTTCGTTCGTCGGCCGCAGCTTCGGCGCGCGAAGCATCATCGCATCCATGGCGTCGAGCGCCGCTTCCGGTTGAACGGGGATGCTCGATCCGCTGAATTTTCCCGTGCGCCACAGGATCGACCGCCACTGCGCGATCGACTGCGGGCGGTCGGCGGTACGTAGCACGAGGCCTTTGTCGATACCCTCCAGCATCGCAGGCGTGAAGCCCGCGGGCTTGAGCGCGACAAGCGGATGGCAGGTATCCTCCGGCAGCCGGTCGCGCACGTTCGGCGGCGGATGGCCGACCAGCGCGTGATAAAGGGTGGCGGCGAGGCCGTAGATGTCGGTCCAGGCGCCCTGTTTGCCGCCGCTCATCTGCTCAGGTGCGGCATAGCAGGGGGTCGCGGCGGCGGTAGCCGGCGTGCGCGCGGCGCCGAAATCGATCAGGGTCGGCTTGCCCACCGCATCGAGCACGATGTTGGAGGGATTGATGTCGCCATGGAAAAAGCCGCGAGTGTGCACCCGTTCCAGGCTCTCCAGCAGCGGCCACAGCATGCGGTCGAGGTCGGCCGAGGACAGACGATTGCCTTCCCTCAACTTGTCCTCGAGCGTGATGCCCTGGACGTGCTCCATGATGATGTAGGCCGTCTCGTTGGCCTCGATGACGTCGAGCACCCGCACCACCGAGGGCGCGAGCTGGAGCGAGGCCAGCATCCGGCCTTCGTTCAGGAAATGCCGCCGCCCGCGTCCGAATTCATCGGCAGTCTTGTTCGAGATCGGCGCCACGAAGCCGGAAGCATCGCGCTGCGCCAAGGCCGACGGCAGGAATTCCTTGATCGTGACCTCGCGGCCCAGCCGTATGTCGCGGGCGCGATAGGTCATGCCGACGGCGCCGCTTCTGAGCAGCGTCTCGATCCTGTAACGGCCAACAGTCTGGCCCGGCCGCAATGCGACCTGATCGTCGCGCGGGCCTGGCCCCATCTCGTTTAAAGGAGTCATTGCTGGCGCGAGTGTAGTGACGGAGTTTTGGGGTACCAGCGGTGTTGCCAGATATCCCGTGACAAAGTTGAGGCTGAAGTCGCCAACCCCTTGTTCTACCGCGCCAATGCGTCGCGCCAAGGCTCTCCCGAATCGCTCTTGCGTGACCCATTCCTAACGATGGTGACCTTTGTGCGTGCGCAAGGCAGATACCACGGACGACTTGGAATCCGAGGTCATCTCACCGCCGGTAAGACGGCCGTAAGCGGCGCCATGGGGGATGCGGCCGGCGAGCGTCGCGTAGCCGAAGACAGGGGCGCCTTCCCTGGCGCGCCCCTGAACCTTCGAAAGGAGTGCACATGGTTTTCCACACCCTGACCAGGCTGGCGGTGGCGGCATGCGCCGGCATCCTCGTCGCTGGCGCCGCCGGCAGCGCCTTCGCCGAAAACGACTGGGAGCGGAGCCATCCCCGGCGCGACCAGGTCAACGATCGCCTTGAGAACCAGAGCCATCGCATCAATCAGGAGCATCGCGAGGGCGAGCTCAGCCGTCGTCAGGCGCACTATCTGCACCGCGAGGACCATCACATTCGCCAGGAGGAGCGTCGCATGGCGGCACGCGACGGCGGCCACATCACGCGTCACGACCAGTGGCGGCTGAACCGGCAGGAGAACCACGTCAGCCGCCAGATCGGCCGCTGACGCCTACGACAGAAGCGTGGCGGGCTCGGCGTCGCTCTCAGCGTCCCAGGCGCTCAGCACGCCGAGCTGCTGCAGGGGCTCGAGGAGCCGCAGCAGACTCGTATAGTTGAATTCCAGCAAGGCCATGATCTCGGGCCGCTGGACATAGGCCGTTGCCACGATCACGCCGCCCTTGCGCTTGAGGCATCGTCCTTCGCGCACCAGGCGCGTCAGCCGGCGGCCGACAGTCGATTCACTGAGCTCCAGCACCGCTGCGATCGTGGCGACGCTGGCCGGCACCTTGAGATCGTCCGGCATCAATCCCATGCTCACAACGACCGACGGCAGCTCGGCCGTGTGCTCGGAGTTCTCGCGCAGCGTCGCCAGCAGGATCAGGGCGGAGGTGAGATCGCCGATGGCCCGCACCAGACCCGCGATCATGCGTTGGAAATGGCCGAAAGCGAGCAGGCTGACGGCGCGAACCGGGGGCTCGCCGGCAAAGGGCGGGATGGTCCTGCCCGCCAGCTCTTCGAGGCAACCGTTTGCCTTGAGTCGCAAGTAGAGAGTGCGCACGAGCGCATAAGTCTTGTTGAGCATCGCCAGATTTTCGGCACGGGCGACCATGTGCGAGGTGATCCGAACGCCGTCGGGACCTGCTTCGCACAGGCCCAGGGTGTTGAGGTGTCGGATGCGGCGCCGAACGGTTTCGAAGGCGATGCCGGTCTGGACCGACACGGTGCTGATGCTGATGGGATGGCGCACCTCATTGGGTGGCACATCGTCAAGCGCACCGTAGCGGCGCAACTGGGCAAGGTCGGCCGTCAGCGCCTGGACATTGGCCTGGGCGATCGTGACCAGGATGATCCGGTCGAGCGGATCCTCGCCGAAGGCGATCTCCGCCAGGAGGTCGAGCAACAGCGCGTTCGACGCGCGCATCGCCGCCGCGATCGTCGACAAGGAAACAGCAATCGACATCGGCAGGGTCCACGCCTCCACTGCACCGACGGTCACTCACACCCAACAGGAATGACGCCCCAAGTGGGTAGCGTATCACAGATTGTTCCTTGTCGTCCCGAATGCAGGGAAGGACCCGAGAAGTTGATCAGCGGCTGTGGCCGAGAACGTCCGGATTCACCACATTGATGGGCGTGCCTGCGGCATAGGCCACGATCTGGTCGAAGATGTCGGAGAACTGCACCTCGTATTCGTCGCGCGAAACGTAGCCGATGTGCGGGGTGCAGATGACGTTGGGCATCGCGAGCAGCGGATGCGTGACATCGGTCAAGGGCTCTTCCTCGTAGACATCGACAGCCGCCATTCCCGGCCGTCCCGCCTTGAGGGCGCGCACCAGCACGCCCGGCGCGATCAATGCCGCCCGGCTGGTGTTGACCAGAAGCGCCGTGGGCTTCATGCGCGCTAGATCGTCGGCGGTGACAATGCCACGCGTGGCGTCGACCAGGCGCAGGTGCAGCGAGACGATGTCGCTGGTCGCAAAGAAGGCTTCCTTGCTGTCGGCGGCGGCATATCCCTCGGCGACAGCCTTCGCGCGCGCGGCCTCGCGCGCCCACACCTGCACCTGCATGCCGAAGGCCTTGCCGTAGCCCGCTACCGTCGAGCCGATCCGGCCGTAGCCGTAGATGCCCAGCACCTTGCCGCGCAGGCCGCTGCCGACGCCCATCTGCCAATGGCCTGCCTTCAACGCCGCCACCTGCTGGGGGATCTGGCGCATCGCCGCCAACAGAAGGCCCCAGGTGAACTCGGCCGTGCCGTACGAGGGCGTGCCCGGATGCTGGCTCGACGAGAGGATGATGCCGAGGCGCGTGCAGGTGTCGACGTCGATGTGCGGGTAGACGCTGCGCTGGCTGATCAATCGCAGCCGTGGCAGCCGCTCGAGCAAGGGGGTGCGGATCTTGGTGCGTTCGCGGATCAGCACCAGCACTTCGGTGTCAGCCAGCCGGTCGGCGAGGCGATCGACATCCTGCAGGTGATCGTTCCAGATCTTGACCTCGTGGCCCGCGAGCTTAGCGAAGCAGGGGAGAGTGCGCAGCGTGTCGAAATAGTCGTCGAGGATCGTGATCTTCACGCGTGGTTTTCCCCGCGATGCTCGAGGAAGGCGCGGCCGCGTGGCGTGACCTCGACCATGCGCCCCTTGCGTGCGACATAGCCGAGATCGGTCGCTTCCTCCCAGACCGGCAGCCGCGGGCAGGAGGTGCGCCAGCCGTCGAGCACCTCGGCATGCGTGCGCGGCTCCTTGGCGATCCATTCGAGCAGGTCGCAGATCAGGGGCGTCAACGTATCGGTCATCTCGCGCCTCCGGGAGGACAGCATCGGCAGCGTGCCTCAACGGCGATCGTTTTTCCAATATATCGAAACGGCGGCCGTCATATATCTTCGATATGAATGCTCCGCTTCACCGCGGTACGTCGCCCTGCAGCATCACGCGATAGAGATAGCGCGTCTCGGCCATGTCGTAGTCGCCGTTGGCCTTGTGCAGGAGACAGCGATTGTCCCAGATCACGAGATCGCCCGGCTGCCAGACGTGACGGTACTGGAAGCGCTCGGCCGTCGCATGTTCGAGCAATTCGTCGAGCAGCGGCAATGCCTCCTTGTGGTCGAGGCCTAGAAGGCCTTCGATCCGGATCGGATTGATGTAGATCGACTTGCGGCCATTCTCGGGATGGGTCCGCACCAGCGGATGGAGCACGGCGTTGGGCACGCGCTCGCGGTTTGCATCCGACAGCCCCATCAGCTTCCGCGCGCTGTGGCTGCTTTGATAGACATGGATGGCCATCAGGCCGTCGATTCGCTGCTGCGTCTGTCGCGGCAAGCCTTCATAAGCCGCAGCCATATTGGCGAACTGGGTGTCACCGCCGCGCGACGGCAGCGTCACGGCATGAAGCGCTGTCGCCTTGGGTGGGCGGACGTCGTTGGAATGGTCGGTGTGCCAGCCTTCGCCGGGTATGTAGCGCCGCCCGTCGGGAAAGCGGTCCTGGTTGGACAGGTAATGGATCTCCGGACAGTCGGGCAGGGCGAAGCGAGTGTTGTGCTGGCGAAACAACGTGCCGAAGATCCCGACAGCGTCGGCCATTTCCCGCGGCGCAAGCTTCTGGTCGCGGATCGCCAGTACCCCATGCTCGACGAAGGCGTCGTTCAGGCGCGCCTTGTCATCCGCCGGGCAGGGGGTTGGAAAGCGTAATGCCGCACACCTCGGCGCCCGTCCGATGGCCGGCGCTGGGGGCGGTCAGGGGCCTGATTTCCATGGGCATCTCGCTCTGCAGGGAATGGACCTTGTCGCGACCAACCGGCGTCGCTCTTCACAGATTTTATTTGCATCTTCGCTGCGCTGTGATAGATCGAGGGCGCAGATTCCCACTCAGAGTAAGGCATAGTCGCTTAATTTGGCGGCGGCCGACGACAGTTTTTCTGTGACCTTTGTTCGAATTTTTGTGACCCAGTAATTCCTCGCCAGCCTCGTTGTTTCAGTCCCTGGGCAAGCATTTCGCCCACTCGGAAGTCGATTAGCCAAAAGGTTATAGTCATGAAGCGCGATATTTTGCTGATTGAAGGCGATGACCGGCGTCGCGTCGCTCTGGTACGTGCCCTGTTGAGACAGGCCTACCGCGTTACCCTCTGCAGTTCCCTCGAGGAAGCCGACGAAATCCTGCGCTACATCGATTGCGTTGAGGCCGCGCCCGACATGGTGCTGCTCGGCAGCGGACTTGGCTCCCGCGCGGCGGCCCGCTTCGAACGGGCGCTGGTTGACCGGTTCGACGACATCAAGGCGATCCATCTGCCTCGGCGCTATGAGCCGGAGTCCTTCGTCGCGACGTTGGGGAAGCCCCTGGCCGTGAGCGACAGCGAGGCCGCAGCGCGGACGTTGAGCGTGCTGCTGATCGAAGCCGATCGCGAGCACCGGGTCGCCATCGAGGACAACCTTCGCCTGCGCGGCGATGATGTGGTCGGCTGCTCGTCGGTGGGAGAGGCGGCCGCGGTGTTCGACCATCTCGTCGCCCAGGGTGCGCCGGTCGATGCCGTTGTCTCGGCGACCAAGGCGCTGGATGCGGAAGGCCTGCGCTTCTGCGCCGCCGCCACCAGCCGCAGGCCAGACCTGCGATGGATCTTCCTGAAGCAGATCGCGCCGATCGGTATGTCGGTCACAGGCTGAGTCGCAACAAGGTCACTGGTTTGGCCGCGCGATCGGCGGGAGGCTGCCGACGCCGCGGGCCTTACTTGACCGTTGCAAGCGCGGCGCGGCGCCGGCGAGGGTCGGGTGTGGGTCCTCCCGGGCGCCGCCAACGGCGATAGCCCGCAGGTTTAAACCGCCGAGAACCTCTTCATGTCGTCGCGCTCGACGCGCAGCGCCCTGCTGTAGGCGCGGGCAACGCTGGCCGTGTCGCCCTGCTCGCGCACGCGACCGTCGTCGATCCACAAGGCATGGTCGCAGAGCCGAACGACTTCGCCGCTGGAGTGGCTGACGAAGAGAAGCGTGCCGCGTTTGCGGAAGCTGTCGATCCAGTCCATGCACTTGCGCTGGAAGGCAGCGTCGCCCACCGCCAGCGCCTCATCGACCACCAGGATCTCGGGATCGATATGAGCGCAGATGGCAAAGGCCAGCCGTACGCGCATGCCAGCTGAATAGAGCTTCACCGGCTGGTTGATGAAGTCGCCGATGCTGGCGAAGTCGGCGATCGAGTCCATGCGATCGAGGACCTCCTGCCGTTTCAGCCCCAGCACGGCTCCGCCGATCAGCACATTCTGCCGTCCGGTGGATTCGGCATCGAAAGTGCCGCCCAGCGCCAGCACCGGCGCGATGCGGCCGTTCACCCAGACTTCGCCGCGCGTCGGCCGGATCATGCCGCATACGATCTGGAGCAGGGTCGACTTGCCGCAGCCGTTGCGCCCCAGGATGCCGACCGATTCACCACGGCGCACTTCGAAGCTGATGTCCTTCAATGCCCAGAAGGAGCGGTAGTAGGTGCGCCACGATCCGAACAGCACCTGTTTCATCCATTGCTGTTCGTTGGTGTAGATCCGGTAGGCCTTGCTGAGATGGCGCGTACGGATGACGACTTCTGGCTCAGATGACATCGGCGATGCTGTCCCGCTGCTTGCCAAAGAACCAGAAGCCGAAATAGAAGGTCACCAGCGCGCAAACCATGACCCACAGGCAAACCCACGGATCGGGAAGCTGCCCGAAGACGACGAGGTAGCGCAGCACTTCGATGAAGCCGGTCAACACATTGGCGTAGAAAATGAGCTTCAGCGTCGGCGAGAAAGTGTCGGTGGAGAAGAATACCGGCGTCGCGAACATCAGGAGCGGCGCCACGGTCATCATCAGGTAAGCGGTGTCGCGGGTGAAGGCGCCGGCCGCCGACAGCATCCAGGTGAGGCCGATCAGGAAGGCCACGAACGGTACGAGCCACAACGGCAGCAGCAGCACCGTGAGATGCAGCGTGCCCGTCAGCGCAAACTGGGCGATCAGCATCAGGACGAGGCCGATCGTGGCGTAGAACGTCGCGCGCAGGGTCGAGATGATGGGCAGCATCTCCGCCGGGAAGATTGTCTGCTTGATGAAGTGCGCATACTCATGCAGCAGCGACGGCGCGCGATAGGCCATCTCGCTGAAGAGATTGAAGGCGATCAGCCCGCCGAAGATGAAGAGCGCGTAGTCGAAGTTCGAGCCGGACTCGCCGCCACCGGGCAGCTTCACCGGGCCGCCGGCGAAGGCCACCGTATAGACGATCAATGACAGCAGCGGCGCGGTGATGGCCCACACCCAGCCCGCGACCGACCCCTTGAACCGCTCGGCCAGCTCGCGTCGCAGGATGGCGTCGACCAGGTCGCGATGGCGCCAAACGGAGACGAAAGGATCGCAAAGAAACGCGACGAAACGCGCAAGAATCGTGCGCTTTTTCTCGGCGACAACCTTGCCATCAACGATGTGCAACAACGGCAATTCTACTCACCTGGCCGGAAGGGGGCGGCCTCTCTTCGGCCGCCTTATCTATAGTACCACGCCGGCGGCGCAACTGCTTCGCCCGGTGGGTTTTTCACCGGAATCTGGGCATTACCTGCTCGCCGAACCGGCGCATCGACGCGACATTCAGGTCGTGCGGCATGGCGCCAAAACCGGTCTGGCACAGGAGATGGCGCACACCCGCCTCCCGGAGCTCCGCGACCTGCTCGGTCACCCGCTTTGGCGTCCCGTAGAGGGAGCCCGTCTCGAGGACGTAGGGGATGGCCACGTCGTCGGCGATCTTGGGGTCGGTCCAGGGATTGAGCGTTTCGGGGGCAGGCGAGAAGCCGGGCGGATTATAGGCTTCGCGCACATGCATCATATGGGCGCGCGTCTCGACCAGGAGGTTGGCAAGCTCGTCCTCCGCCTGCGTCTGGGACTCGGCGACATAGACATTGCGCCAGAGGGCGCTGCGGCCAAGCAGCCGCTCGCGCGTGGCTTCGTCATGGCCGCCGGCTTGCAGGCCCTTGTCGTAGAGGGTCCAGCGCTCGCGGATCCGCGCCACCGGCAGTCGCGCGGTCAGGATCGGTAGGCCGAGCCGGCCGCATTCCTCGAAGGACGCGGGCGAGATGACGCTGCGCCAGAGCGGCGGACCCGGTTGCTGCACCGGCCTGGGCCGCAGCGCCGGCACCTGGACGCGATGGAACTGGCCATCGTAGCGGAAGGGCTCGCCGCTCCAGGCGCGCTCCAGAATCTCGACAGTTTCCGCCATGCGCTCGCGGCTATCGGCGCTGGTGAGGCCGTGGCCCGCGAACTCATACTCGTTGTAGACGGTGCCCTTGCCGAGGCCGACGTCGATGCGGCCGTTGCTGAGATTGTCGAGCAGCGCCAGCTGGGTGGCGAGCCGAACGGGGTGATGGAACGGAGTCTGCACGACAGCGAAGCCGATGCGCACGCGTTGCGTTCTCATGGCAAGTGCGGAAGCGAACAGCAGCGAGTCGTTATAAACACTCTCACCTGTAAAATAGTGCTCGGTCAGCCATATGTCGCTGAAACCAAGCCGCTCGGCGAGGCAGGCCTGCTCGATCAGCTGGCCGATGCGTACGGCGTCCTCCTCGGGCGACGGCGATAGCGCCAAGGTCAGCCAGCCGAATTCCATCCTCAAGTTCCTCACGCAAACGAGATGGAGCAAAAGCTAGCATCAAACCGCCTTTCCTCGTACGAATTGGTCTCCCGGACCCATGTTTGTGGGCAAACGCTGCCGTGGCGTTCCGTCCCTGGCACGGTACGGGCAATATGCCAGCGGCGTGACAACGCGTCTGTGACCGGCAGCCACCGAATGATCACTTTAAAGGCACGGGACACTAACGAATGCTCGCGACATGCTAAAGATCGTTAAGGATTGCGTGCTGAAAGTCAGCCGCTCGTTCGGCTATGACATTGTCCCTCTGCGCGAGATGAAGGAACGCGACTTTGCGCTCCATCTGCGCGCGTTGCTTAACTTTTTGAAAGTCGATTGCGTACTCGATGTTGGCGCCAATGTCGGCCAGTACCACGACTTCCTGCGTGACAAGGTCTTGTACGATGGCCCGATCGTGTCGTTCGAGCCAGTCAGCCGCCATGTCGACTTCCTGCGCGAGCGCGCTCGCACCGACGGCGGCTGGCACATCGAGGGCTACGCGCTGGGCGCCAAGGACGGCAACCTGCCGATCAACGTCATGGTGTCCGACCAGTTCAGCTCGTTCCTGCAGCCGGACAATAGCCGCGTACGCGCCTATGACGGGCTGAACGTGCCTTGCCATGTCGAGAACGTGCTGGTGCGCACCCTCGATGTCGTGATGCCGGTGCTGCAGGAGAAGCTCGGCTTCCAGCGACCTTATCTCAAGCTCGACACGCAGGGCTTCGACATCGAGGTGTTGCAGGGTGCTCGCGACAGCCTCGCCGACGTGCGGGCGCTGCAGACCGAGGCGTCGGTCATCGGCATCTACAAAGGCATGCCGGGATACATGGACACGATCCGCTATCTCGATGAACGCGGCTTCGACATCACCGGCTTCTATCCGGTGAGCCGCGACAGCTCGCTGCGCCTGGTCGAGTTCGACTGCGTGATGATCAACCGCGCTGCGGCTGACGTTCAGGCTGCGGCGTAAGCCCTTCCATCATCGAGCAGAGCCGCGTTGCGTCGTCGTCGGCGACGAACATCTCGCGCGGCACGGCGCGAAGGCGAGCGCGGATGTGCTCGTAGTCGGCGACCGTCAGGGTCTCGAAGAAGTGCACCAGCTGCTCTTCGAGCGGCCGCTCGAAGGTGAAGCCGATGTGGTGGCGTTCCAGCACCGAGCCGACCTCGAAGCTGCGCACGGCAAGGCACGGCACGCCGAAGTAGCCCGATTCATAGAAGCGGCAAGGCATCAGCCAGCGTGAATTATGGTCGGTGTGCTCGAGGTCGAGCGCCCAGGCGAAATCGACGTTGCCGTAGAGCTCCTCGAGATCCTTCTGCGGCACGTAGGGCCCGCCGAACTCCATGTTGGGCAGCCGCGCGAGGGCGGTATAGAACGAGCCCGGGTCGACCGTGGTGAGAGCGCCTCGAAACTTGAAGTGGACACGGCCCTGCAGGCGCTCGGCCAGCCGCGTCATGAGATCGAAGGTCCCCTGGCCGCGGATCAGCCCGAAATAGCCCACGATCCAGGGATTGCCGCGCTCGCGTGTCGTGATCTCCGCCGTTGGCCGATCGATCGTGGTGATCGAGGGATGCAGCTTGTTCTCGAGCAGGAACCACGGTCCGCGGTACTTCTGCGTCGTCGCATAGTACTGGCGATGAAAGGCGGGCGAGGACAGCACCAGGAGCCTGACACCATGCAAGCAAAGCCGCTCGATCCAGCGGAACAACATCGGGCCGATGCCGCGAGCGGCCAGGAACGGTGGGATGTCGAGCACCTCGTACACGATCGGCGCGCGGCTGAACGCGATCAGTCGCGCGAACAGCGCCAGCACCAGCTGGTCGAGATTGCGCGCGTAGAAGAGACCGGAACCCTTCAATCGGCGACGGTTTGCGATGATGGCGGGCAGCGCGCCGACCATCGCGCGCAGGCGATGCCAGTACCGTCCGTCGACCGTGAGGCCCAGCGGCACGTAAGGCCAGGCCGGCTGGTGGCCAGTGTTGTAGCGCGTGCGATGGAAGCCGAAGACGGTGATGTCGAAGCCGTAGTCGATGAACTGCTGGATGCGTTTCAGTGTTGTCGCATCGCTCACTTCGGAGCAAAAATAGAACAGCTTGTTCCGCACAGGCACGGCCGCCGCGATGGACCGATTCTGCACGCCGTCGCGCACCAGTTCGTCGACCGTTCCGAACATGTGAGTGAGTATTGACGCTAAGCTTGCAGTGCCGATGTGACCAATCTGTGGCGCTCGCACTTGCGAAATAGGCGTCACAGGTTGATCACTGGCCCAGATAGGACGTGCGATGTCTCTATGCCGCTATGGATGCGCACATGGACACGACGATCTCCCCCGACGCCGTGAGGTCTACCCGTAAACCTCGTTTCGAGCAAATCGCGATCACCTCGGTCTTCGGCAATCCGCTGGAGCGCCGGACATGGTCGGGTGCACCTGCGAACGTCGCAGGCGGACTGACTCGGCTCGGCGTCGAGGTGAAGGGCATCCATCCCAGCATCAGCAAGCTTACCAAGATCGGCATCGCGGCCGGCGACATGCTGGCGGGACGCGGTCGGCCGCGGTCCGGCGAGCAGGTGCTGCGCAGCCTCGCCACCCGCCGTCGGCTCGCCGAGCAGATCTCGGCGGAGGCGCGGAAGATGGGCGTGCGCCATGTCCTGCACTGCGGGACCCTCGACCTGCTGCCCCGCGTCGATGCAGGGTCCGACATCCGGCATTACCTCTACTGCGATCACACCTGGGCGCTCGCCGCGCTGCACCATGTGCATGCGCCATATTACACGCGTCGCGCATTGGCCGCCTTCGACGAGGCCGAGCGTCAGTCGCTGGACGGCGTCGAGCACGTCTTCACCTTCGGCCGATACGTTCGTGACAATCTGATCTCCCACTACGGTCTCGCGCCCGATCGCGTCACTGCGGTAGGATCAGGCATGGGGTCGATCGAGCCATGGCATGGCCCCAAGGATTACTCTCGGCCAAAGCTCCTGTTCGTCGCCAAGCATCTGTTCCAGGCCAAGGGCGGTCTCCTGCTGGTGGAGGCCTTCCGTCGCGCGCGTGAGCGCCGGCCCGACCTGTCGCTCACAATTGTTGGTGACCAGCGCAGCCGCGCCCATGTCGAAAGCGTTTCTGGTATCGAGTTGCGCGACCACCTGCCGTGGGAGGAGCTGCAGCGGCTCTACCGCGACTCGGTGCTGCTGGTGCAGCCGATGCTCAACGACCCCTGGGGTCAGGTTTATCTCGAAGCGATGGTTTCGCGCACGCCGGTGATGGGTCTCGACCGCAACGGGCTGCCGGAACTGGTGGATGGTGGCCAGCGCGGTTTTCTCGTCGCGCGCGAAGACCCCGATGCGCTGGCGAACGCCATCCTCGACGCGCTCTCCGACCCTGGTCGGCTCGAGCGCATGGCGTCGGTCGCTCAGCGCCATGCGGTCCAGACATATTCCTGGGACCGTACTGCCGAACAAATTCTTTTCTCCTGATACGGGAAGGCCAAGTTATATGTTCAAGCAAGCAGACAAGGTCGCTTTGATCAGCGGCATCACCGGCCAGGACGGCGCCTATCTGGCCGATCTGCTGCTGAGCAAGGGCTACATTGTCCACGGCATCAAGCGGCGTGCGTCCTCGCTCAACACCGAGCGCATCGACTATCTCTATCGCGATCGACACGACGCGGGCGTGCGGCTGTTCCTGCACTACGGCGACATGACCGACTCGACCAACATCCTGCGTCTGATCGGCGAGATCCGGCCGACCGAGGTCTACAATCTCGCGGCCCAGAGCCACGTGCAGGTGAGCTTCGAGACGCCGGAATACACGGCCAACACCGACGCGCTGGGCACGCTGCGCATGCTGGAGGCGATCCGCATCCTGCGCATGGAGGACCGGGTCCGCTTCTACCAGGCCTCGACCTCGGAGCTGTTCGGCAAGGTGCGCGAGACGCCGCAGCGCGAGCTGACGCCGTTCTATCCGCGCAGCCCCTATGCGGTGGCCAAGCTCTACGCTTACTGGATCACGGTGAACTACCGTGAGGCTTACAACATGCATGCCTCCAACGGCATCCTGTTCAACCATGAATCGCCGATCCGCGGCGAGACGTTCGTGACGCGCAAGATCACGCGCGCGGTGGCCGCCATCGAGCGCGGCACCCAGGAGCGGCTCTACCTCGGCAACCTCGACGCCAAGCGCGACTGGGGCCATGCCCGCGACTATGTCGAGGGAATGTGGCGCATCCTGCAGCAGGACGAAGCCGACGACTATGTGCTGGCGACCGGCGAGACCCACACGGTGCGCGAGTTCGTCGAACTGGCCTTCCGGCAAATCGGCCGCGACATCGAATGGCGGGGCAGCGGTCCCGATGAGACCGGCGTGTGCAAGCGTACCGGCCAGGTGCTGGTCGCACTCGATGCGGCCTATGTGCGGCCGACCGAAGTCGACCTGCTGCTGGGCGATGCGAGCAAGGCCGCGGCGAAGCTCGGCTGGAAACATCGCACGACCTTCCCCGAGCTTGTCGCCGAAATGGTCGAGGCCGATCGCATGATCCTGCGTTCCACCGGAGCACGGAATGAGCCCGTCCTACACGCTGCGCAATAAGAAGGTCTGGGTCGCCGGCGATCGTGGGCTGGTGGGCAGCGCCATCGTGCGCCGCCTGCAAAGCGAGGATTGCGAGATCGTGACGGCGCCGCGCGAGCAGGTCGACCTGCGCCGGCCCGACCAGGTCGAGAAATGGATGCGCGACGTGCGTCCGCAGGCGGTGTTCCTGGCGGCGGCGCGGGTCGGCGGCATCCACGCCAACAGCACACGGCCGGGCGAATTCATCTACGACAATCTCGCCATCCAGACGACGGTGGTCGAGGCCTGCCGCAAGGTCGACGTCGAGAAGATGTTGCTATTGGGCTCGACCTGCATCTATCCGCGACTGGCACCGCAGCCGATGCCGGAGGATTCGCTCCTGACCGGCCCGCTCGAGCCCACCAACGAATGGTACGCGGTGGCCAAGATCGCCGGCATCAAGCTCGGCCAGGCTTATCGCCGCCAGTATGGCTGCGACTACATCTCGGCCATGCCGACCAACCTCTATGGCATCGGCGACAATTTCGACCGCATGCAGAGCCATGTCGTACCGGCTCTGATCCTGAAGGCACATGAGGCCAAGCTCGCCCGCTCTCCGCAAATCGAGGTATGGGGCACCGGCAACGTGCGACGAGAGCTCCTCTACGTCGACGACGCCGCCGATGGCATGGTCTTCCTGATGAAGAACTATTCTGACGAGGGGATCGTCAACATCGGCACCGGCGAGGACGTGCCGATCCGTGATCTCGTGAGCGCCGTGTGCGAAGCGGTGGGCTATCAGGGCACACCACGTTTCGACGCTTCGCGGCCCGACGGTACGCCGCGCAAGCTGGTCGATGTCAGCCGCATCAATGCGCTGGGATGGACCGCCAGGACCTCGTTGAAGGACGGGCTGGCACTTACCTATCGCTGGTTCCTCGAGAATGTCGCTTCGGAAAAGCGCCGCGTCGCCTGACGCGGAGCTTGAGGTTGGCCATCTTGTAGAGGACGCAAGCCGCCGCTCGCGGCGCGGCGGCGCCGTGCTTTTGTCGGCGCAGGCGGTGCGCGTGATGGGCCAGATGGGCACGCTGGTCGTGCTGGCGCGCCTGCTGCCGCCTTCGGCATTCGGCCTCCTGGCCATGGTGGGCGCGATCGGTCTCATCCTCGATCTCGTCAAGGAGTTCGGCCTCTCGGCCGCCACCATCCAGAAGCACAACATCACGCAGGCGCAGGTGTCGGCGCTGTTCTGGATCAATTCCAGCGTCGGCGCGGTGCTGGGTGCAGGCCTGTTCTTTGCCGCGCCGCTCCTGGCGGAGTTCTACGACCAGCCCGAACTGGTCGATGTGGCGCGCTGGATGTCGCTGGCCTTCGTCGCCAGCGGCCTTGCCGTGCAGCACTGGGCCCTGCTGCGCCGTCAGATGCGGTTCGGCACCATCGCGGGCCTCGAGACGAGCGCCGACTTCCTGAGCTTCGCCGCCGGCATCGGACTCGCGCTCTGGGGCGCGGGCTACTGGGCGCTGGTGGCGCAGCGGCTCACCGGGCCGCTGTTCCAGCTTTTCGGCAGCTGGATCCTTTGCCGCTGGCGACCGAGCGCGCCGCGGCCGACCGAGGGCGTGCGCGCGTTGCTGGGCTATGGCGCGTCGGTCACGGGCAGCCAGCTCGCGGTCGCCTTCGCGCGCAGCATCGATCAGATCCTGATCGGCTGGCTGTGGGGCGCGGCGCTGCTTGGTCTCTATGAGCGCACGACGCGTTTGCTCATGATGCCGGTCAACGCCATCGGCGCACCGGTCTACGCCGCGGCGATGCCGGCGCTCAGCCGCCTGGTCGAGCAGCCTGACCGCTACCGCTCGCTGTTCGGCCAGGTGATGCAGAAGATCGCGTTGCTCACCATGCCGGCCTTCGCGCTTTCCGCCGTCACCTCCGACTGGGTTGTGGCGATCCTGTTCGGCCCGTCATGGACGCAGGCGGTACCGCTGGTCGCCCTGTTCAGCGTCGCGGCCACGTCGCTGCCAGTCGCGCAATCCTCCGGCCTGCTCTACATGACCCAGGCCCGCACCACCGAAATGCTTCGCGCCAGCGTGATCGATACCGCCATCACGGTAGTCTCGATCCTGGCCGGCCTGCATTGGGGGGTGGTCGGGGTGGCCGGGTCGCTGGCCGCGGTTGGCGTGCTCGTCCGCATGCCGCTGGCTTTCTGGCTCGCAACCCGGCGCGGTCCGGTGTCGGTCGGCGTGCTGTGGCGCGCGATCGCGCCGCCGGCCTCGGCCGCCATCATGGTCGCTTTGTCGGTGGGCTGCCTGCGCCAGTTCGTACAGGCGCCGACGATCGTGGGCATCGCCACGGCGGCCGCGCTCGCCCTGTCGGCCGCGCTGCTGGCGTTGCTGGTGTGGCCCGAGACCCGGCGCGAGATCCTGGGCCTCCTGTTGTCGGGAAAGCTGCCGCGGCCCTCAGCGGGCTGACAGATACCTCCGCAGCCAGCGCGCTGCGTTCAGGCGGTACGGGCCACCGGACGTTTCAGGTAGCGGCGCAGCCACTTGTTGGTTGGCTTTTCCAGCACCCAGAAGGAGATGACGGCGACGGCTGTACTGAGCGCAATCGTGACGACCGCGGCCACGATCGCCTTGACCGAAGGAGTCGTCATCGGATCGATCGCCTTCTCGACCACCCCCACGACATAGGGATGCAGCAGGTAGAGCGAGTAGCTGGCGTCACCGACCAGGACCGCGACAAACGGAACCCACAGGCGTCCTTCCAACGCCAGAGCCGCCAGGACGACGAGCAGGGACAACGGCGCGCAGACGGCGACGTCGTACTGCTTCGAGCCGAGCGTCGTCTGGAAAGCCATGCCAACGATGGCTGCCACGCCAATGCCAACGGCCAACAAGGCCGGTGTCGATTTCAGCCATGCAGACTTCGTGGCATAGACGTGGAAGGCCGCCATCCCGAAGACGAATTCCAGGATCCGTGGGTTGAACCAGTAGCTCCATGGCAGGGACAGCGTGGCGACCTGGCCGAACAGGCAGAGCGCAATCAGGATCACCGAGCAAGTGAGTGGCGCGTGCTTCGGTGACACGACGAGGCTCGCCGCAAACATGACGTAGAAGAACATCTCGTAGTTGAGCGTCCAGCCGAGAAAGAGGATCGGCTGGACTAATCCGGTTGGACGCTCGTACGGGATGAACAGCAGCGACTTCACAAACGTCGTAGCGTTCGCTTCCGTCGACTGCAGGAGGGCAGGGAACGTGATCGCCACGGCGGCCACCGCAGCCGTCGCCACCCAATAGAGCGGCACGATCCTGATGAGACGCTTTGCGAGGAAATGCTCGGGCTGTCGCGAAGCTACGTAGCAGACGATGAAGCCACTGATTACAAAGAATACATCAACGCCGAAATAACCAATGCCAATCAGACGAATATGAAAAAAAAGCACACCTAATGCCGCTATCGCCCTCAGACCCTGAATGGTCGTCAATCTATCCAATACTGACCTTTAACCTCCGAACAATGGGCCACTTTCTATACACTGCATTGCCGTTGCAGACAATGTTGGCGGGCATCAAGGGCTGTTACGCGAGTTGCGCGAGGCGCTTGCGAATCCGTAGTGCCGTCGCCTCCGGATCACCGGCCGGCAGGAAGATGAAATTGTAGACATAGTCGTGAAGCGGCCGACGTTGGTGCAGAGGCGTGGTCATGTCGGGAAGAGCCGCGCGCGTCTGCAGCCGGGCGACCGAGAAGGTCGCGATGTCGTGCAACTCTGCGGCATGGATGTAGTAGCCGCGATAGCCGAGCCGGGTGAAGAACGCCGAGGTGCGTTCGATTCCGCCGGGTGACAGGCAATCCTCGATCTCCACCAGCATGCGCGGCTGGCAGTGGCGGAGCGTCGCCACTGCCCCGTTCAGCACTTCCTGCTCATGCCCCTCGACATCGATCTTGATGAAGCCCGCAGTCCCCACATAGGCATCGTCGAGCCGCATGCTGCGAACGCGGACGAGATCGTGCGTGGCGTAGCAGGCCGCGGCAGATGGCGAGAGCGTCGAACAGCCGCCAGCTCTCTCGCCGTCGATCACCGGGATGCAGAGATCGACTTCGCCGTCATGGTCGGAGAGCGCCACCGGCTCGATGGTCACATCGTCGGCAAACTTCGTGCGAAGCAGGCGCACGAACTCCGGCACCGGCTCGAAGGCAACGACGTGGCTTGCATGACGCCGCATTAGATGGACGTAGCCGCCGTAGTTGGCGCCGACATCGATCGCGTCCTCGCCGCGCCGACACAGGAGATCGACGAAGCGCATCTCGATCTCGCCGTATCTTTCGTAGTAGCGGGCCTCACGCCAATTCAGGACCGATTGAGGCAGCAGCGCCCGTATGGCCTGTCGGGTCCTGTTTGGGTGAACGCGTTCACTCGAGACGGCCACCATGCTGGCCTCCCTAGGCAATTTGCCGATGTCATACGCGTAGGCAGATCAGGACCCGGTTATTACCCCATTTCCGCCTTATTTTGCTGTGGCCAAGCAGAGGCGTAGATTCATCGTCTCGGCAATAAGCCACCTGACCGTACCGGATCACATAATAATGTCACTGTGCGGGCATTTCCTCCCTTGGCGACATCTGTGAAGAAAGGACATCAGCTGCGGCCGAGACCCCACTGAGTTTTCTGCCAGTGAGCGGGTTCTGCGGGCTGATCGATCCATCGTGCCGATCATCGAGGACAGCCAGGGAGAGTCGAGTGGACCGAAACAGACGCGGTTTTGTGGGCGGAGCATCGGTTGCACTGCTCGCGGGTTCGGCGGCAGCGGCCTTCGCGCAACAGAAGGAGTTGGCCGGCGCGGAAGCCGCCGCCCGCGCCAAGTCGGGCCTGGCGAAACCCACCTCAGGCGCCGAGCTTGCGAAGCTCCTGCAGACGGCGGCGGATACGCAGACCGTCGTGATGCTCGATCCGGCGACCGACGTCACCGTGGACAAGACCGTCGAGGTCGTCCAGCGCATCTCGACTAGCCAGATATGGGGCGTCATTGGCAACGGCGCGAAGATCCGCTCGGCCATCCAGAATGGAACGCCGGTCATCAAGTATTCGGTCACGCCCAGCCAGCCGAACGGCACCTCCTGCCGCGGACTCACGATCCAGACCCTCGACATCATCGGGTCGCTCAAGGATGGACCCGGGCTGATGCTCCATGCGCCCTCAAGCTGGGGCGCGATCTATCGCGCGACCCTGCGCGACAACGCGACGTCCTGTTGCGGCGGCCTCGGTGCGCTCCACATCAAGGGCGCGGTGTTCGAGCTGCTGGTCGCGGGCCATGTGTCGGAGAACAACCGGCAGCACGGCGTCGCCATCGAGCATGAAGGCAACGCGATCATCTCCAACGTCATGATGCACGGCCTGAACAGCAGCCGGAACACCAAGGCCGGGCTCTATACGTCGTCGAATTCCGTCGATGTTGTTCAGGGCTCGTTCGTGAACAACGGCGATTCAGGCATCAACGCGCCAGTCGGCATCCGGTCGGTGGCCTATATCAACGGCGAGAACACCGGTCAGTTCGTGATCCGCGCCGGGGGCTTCGCCAACATCCACAATTGCGAGGCATCGACTGACGGCAAGACCATCCAGCACGATGGCGTGACCGGAAAGCCAGCGGGCGTGCCGACCGAGGCCCTCGTCGATTACTATGCGTTCAACCAGTATTCGAACGACCTCAAGCTGACCGGCGAGTGCAAGGTCACCAACTACAACGGTGGCACCGGCTATCTCGCGCGCGTCCAGCAGGCCAAGGGCTCCTCGAACGTGTGGCTCGAGCCATGGATGGACAAGGCTTCGATCCGGCGCACCAAGCAGGGCGACAAGCTGCCCAACATCCGGCAGGTAACGACAGGCTAGCGGCGCCGAAAGGCTTCTCGCAGCAGAGTGGGACGACAGCCGGGCGACGCATCGTCACCCTGGCTGGCGTCAGGCCGCGCGGGCGACGTTCCGGGTGATGGCGCGGGCGAACGTGGCCTCGAAGCGGTCGGCGACATTCGAGATGTCGAAGGCATTTTCCGCATAGGCGCGGCCGGCCGCACCGTAGCTGGTGCAGGTCTGCGGCTCGTTGCGCAGGCGCGCCGCGGCGGCCACGAAAGCCTCGCGGTCGCCGGCGGAGACGCAGAGTCCCGCGCTGGCCTTCTGGACCAGCCGCACCGAAAGATTGCTGGTCGGCGCCGACAGCAGGATCGGCCGGCCACCGCACAGGTAACTCAGCACCTTCGACGGCACGGAGAACGGACCGGCATCGTTCTCGAGCAGCGCGACCAGGACGTCGGCGGCCCCGAGAGCATCCGGAAAGACCTCCATCGGCTGCAGGGGAAGGAACAGCAGGTTCGACTTCGGCTGCTCGGTGTTGCGAGCCTTGAGCGCGTCGTAGCTGACGCCGGACGCCGCCACCGCGATCACCACGTCCGGATCATTCTCAAAGCGCTCGGCAAGCGCCCACAGGAGGTCCGGATTGTGCTTCAGCGCAAGCGTGCCTGAGTAGAGGAAGACGAACTTGTCTGACAGCCCATGGCGCAGCGCCCAGGCATTGTCCTTGCGCCGCAGCGGCAGGGTATCGAGCGCGCCCCAGTTCGGGATGACGTCGATCGCATCGTCGGTGACGCCGAAGCTCTTCAGCGCCGGCCTGAAATCGTCGCTGCAGAGGACGATGCCGTCGCTCTGGCGCAGCATGCTGGCCTCGAGGTGGCGATAGTAGGCGCCGATCGCATGGCCGACGACCGGGAGCTTGCGACCGAGGATCTTCGCCGCCGCGAGGCTGTAGAAATCCTGCATCCAGAACAGGAACGAGGAGCCCGAGCGGCGGACGCTTTTCAGGATCGCCGCCTGCGCCTCGAGCGGGGTGTTGCCCGAGATGGTGACGTCAGGCTCGAACTCGGCGATCCGCTGGCTGGCGAGCTCGCCGTAGAGGATGTCGGCGGCGCGCCGGCGGATGAGGTTCTGCTTGGAATAGGCGCGTCCGATCGAGATCGGCTCGACCGTGAAATTGGCCGGATCGTCCGGCAGCCGCTGCGTGTTGCCCTTCGGGCCCATGTCCTCCGCGAAGAAGAAATGACGGACCTCGTGGCCGCGTCGCGCAAGCTCGCGCGACAGTTCGAACTGGAACGGGTGGCCGCAGTAGTCGTGGATCGCGATCCGGCTCGAGCCGCGCGTCTTGCGCGCGGACCGGGTGTCGACCTCGGTCAGATGGCTGCGGCTCGAATGCTTGCGCGGGCGAGGGCTCGCCACCTTCCCATCGCTGTGGGACTGGACCGCGGCCGTCCGGGTGCTCTCACTACGCTTCACGCGAACCTCCGAAACTCAGACGTCATGTCGGCCCAGCCAGCCGCGGGAAGCGGCGGGCAAGCAGGGGATGGGGCTGCGGCCCGGTGTAAACCTGCTCATCGCTCGCCTCCTGCTGGGAGACCAGCACGGTGCAGGCTGCCGCGATCAGCAGCACGGCCCAGGTCTTGGGTCCGACATAGGACCCCGAGGCCTGGCCCAGGATCGCCCAGACGGCCCAACAATAGAGAATGCTGGTCGTGCCGAGCGTGCGCAGCCACAGGCTGATGCCGATCAACGTGATCGTGCCCCAGATGGCGCCGAGGTAGATCCAGTGCGTCCAGAAGTAATTGGTCAGCACGTCGGACACCTTGGGAATGCGCCATGCCGACGAAAACTGTGCCGAGTTGTTGAACACGGTCAGCACCCGGTCGGCGATGTAGGGTTCGCCGGTCAGGCCCGAACCGGCCCACGGGTGGACGTGGAACATGTCGAAGGCCACCAGCATGGGGCCGGTGAAGCGATAGAAGAAGCTCGCATCCTGGCCGGCCTGCAGCTGATGCAGCCGCTCGGCAAATATGGTCTGGCCGGCGATCACGGTCACCGTCAGGACCAGCGCCGAGGCGACGGCGGCGCCGATCAACCGGGATGGCGAGTTCCGCCGCGCGCCGCCGGCGAGGAAGATGCCGTACGGGACAGCGAGCAGCACCATCAGCATCAACGTCGGGCCGGGCAGAACGACCAGGGCGAGGCCGAGCAGGCCGGTGAAGATCAGGTATTTGTAGCGGGACCGACTCAGCACCAGCCAGACCGAGGAGAAGTGCGTGTAGGCGAAGGTGACGGCCGATGGCTCGGAGGTGAAGAGCTTGGGCCGGACGCGGCCGTAGAGGATTTCGTCGCGCAGGTCGGCGTCGTACACGACGCCCGGGTTGTAGAGCAGCCCGCGCACCTTGTCGCTGATCTCGCGCAACCCGCCGTATTCCTCGAGCAGGCAGCCGACCATGATGGTGAGGCAGAAGGCGAGCAGGATGGCTGCGATCCGGTCGCGATCGCCGTGGGTCATGGTGAGGAAGACGGCGTAGCCGATCACCAGCGAGTAGACGAGCTGGACGAGGCCGGTGAACCGCTTGTCGAGGAAGGTGATGTCCGAGGCCGAAAAGATCGAGGCGATGAACATCACGATCACCAGCAGAAGTCCCGCCAGCTCGCGTTGCCGCATGTCGTTGCGCCGCCGCCACAGCATTACAAGCCCTGCGAGGCCCGACGGCGCGCAGGTGAGGGGAATCTTCTGGGTGATCTGCAGGGCCACGCCGAGGTAGAGCCCGAGCAGGTAGATCACCAGCAGGAAAGCGTCGAACGTATCCATTCGACGCTGGCCGGCGGCGAGGGCGTAGGCCGTCCTCATGAAGCGGCGATGGCCGACAGGATCTGCCGGCCGCGGCTGGCCCAGTCGAAACGGTCGCGGCATACCGCGAAGGCCCGTTCCTGCAACCTGTTCAGCCGGTCGATGTCGTCGATCGCTTCGAGCACGCCGTGCGCCAGCGCAGCGTGATCGGGGAAGAGCATGACGCTGTCATCGTGGATCAAGGGGACGCCGGCGAAGGAGCCCGAGAGGGCGAACACCGGAATGCGGTTGAAGATGTACTCCAGCACCTTGAGCTTGAAGCCGCCGCCGCTGCGCTCCGGCACGATGGCGATACGCGCCTGATCGAGATAGCTATCGAGGTCGGGGACAGTGCCGGTGATATGCGTCGCCGTCGTCCGGCGTCGCAGCTGCTCCAGGAAGCGCTCGTCGCCGCTGCCGACGGCCTGCAGCTCGGCGCCCTGCTCGGCAAACAGCGGGTCCGCGACGTCGACGAACTCCTCGAGGTTCATGCGCTTGGCAATCCAGTCGTAGGAGCCGACGATAATGGCGCGGCGTGGCAGGTCGGTGGAGATGCGCCGTTCGGCGACGCGCCGGCCGCGATAGCCGGGCGTGATCACGCCCATCGGCTTGTCGTTGCGCCGGCGGCGATAGAGCTGCAGGTCCTCGGGCGTGATGGCCGTGACGAAGTCGACCGAATCGACCAGCTCGCGTTCGAGCCGCGACACCTTGGCGGCGTCGAGCTTCACCGCCTGGCGGCGCAGGAACTTTCGCTGATTGTCGGCGACCTGCGCCCGCAGGCTTTCCTCGTGGTTGTGCGAGACGTAGATCAGCCGCGGCCGGTCGCTGCAACCGGCATAGTGGTCGCGCACCTGGTGCAGGGCCCAGCCGACGGAAATGCCGTCGAACACGATGCCGTCCCAGCCACCGCGGCTGAGCAGCTCGTGCAGTGTGCGGCGCATCTCGCCAGTGCGGCCGCGATAGGCGATATGGGGCAGCCGCGAGGCGAGGCTGCCCCAGCGCGACTGCGACGGCTCCAGCGGGTCGCTCGGCAGCCACCAGACGACATGCTCGTCGCGCGTACCATTGCAGCGCGATGACTCGGGCCGGCGCAGGCCCAACACTTCGATTTCGCTGCCCGTCGCCGCCACCGAATCGATCAGCCCGCCAGAGTAAACGTACTGGCCGTTATGCTGCGGTTCAGGGTCGGCGAGCGTCAGCCATAGGCAACGCATCGGCCGGTCCTTGGAGCGGTCAGAAGGCGTGCTGACCGGTAAAGCCGCCGAAGATCGTGCGGGCGATGATCTTGAGGTCGAGAAGGATCGACCAGTGCTCGATGTAGTAGAGGTCATGTTCGACGCGCTTCTTGATCTGCTCGACGGTATCGGTCTCGCCTCGCCAGCCGTTGACCTGCGCCCAGCCGGTGATGCCCGGCTTCACGCGATGGCGGGCATCGTAGTATTTCACCGCGTCCTGGTACAGGAGCGTCCCGGCCTTGGCGGCCAGCGCATGCGGGCGCGGTCCCACGATCGACATCTCGCCGCGCACCACGTTCAGGAACTGCGGCAGCTCGTCGAGGCTGGTCCGGCGCAGGAAGGCACCGACCCGGGTGATGCGCGGATCGTTGCGGCGCGTGAGCTGCTCGGCGTTGGCGTCCGTCTTGTCGGTGTACATGGTACGGAACTTCAGGACGTCGATCAGGGCGTTGTTGAAGCCGTATCGCTTCTGCCGAAAGAAGACCGGGCCCCGGCTGTCGAGCTTGATCAGGAGCGCGATCAACAACAGGAGGGGCGAGATCGCAGTCAGAATGAGCGCGCCGAGCAGGCGGTCCTCGACTTCCTTGGCGATCCAGCGCCAGTCGCTCAGCGGCCGATCGACCACGTTCAGGAAGGTGTGACCGGCGATGTGGCTCACCGCCACCGCGCCCAGCTTGAGGCCGAAGGAGTCGGGGCAGAGCCGCACGTTGACCGGCACCAGGCAGAGGCGATTGAGCGTATCGACCAGCTGCCGGTCGGCCGAAAGCGGCAGCGCGACGAGCACCGTGTCGATGTGATGTTCGCGCGCATCCTTCACGAGGTCGTCGACCGTGCCGCGGATGGCGTGGCCCATGCAGTGCTTGGGCAGATGGCCGGCGCCGTCGTCGTAAACGCCGACCACGCGCAGGTTGGCGTGACGGGTCGCGAGGTCGCGCAGCAGACGCTGCGCGATCGGGCCGGTGCCAACGATCGCCACCGCTTCGCCGAGGCGCCCGGCGCGCTGCCACGCGCGCATGCACTGCCAGACCACGAAGCGGCTGACGCTCATCAGCGCCAGCGCGCCGGCGAGCCATGCCAGCGCCCACGGACCTTCTGCGGCTGTCACTGGCTCGAAGAAGCGCGTGGCGAGGAACAACGCTCCGATGGTGGCGATCCAGCCCATCAGCAGGCGCGATATCGCGCTCTCGAACCGGGCGAAGACCGTGAACCGATAGGCTCCCGCGAGGTGCAGGAAGTTGACGCCGAGGATCGTACCGAGCAGCACGACGAGGCCGGCCAGATGCCAGTCGACGCTTGACGCATCCCAGTGCATGGCCACCACGCCGGCGCCGAAAATGGCGGCGGCATCGACGGCTGCAACCGAGCGTTTGACAATGGCTTCGGAAACGGTGGGGGTACCGTTGCGCATAAAAAAAATCGCTCCCGTGAATTGAAGCGATTCTCTCAAGCCGGACGCCTAAAGTGTTGTGATCAAAGTGCGACTGGCCCTTTGGTCACACAGAAAGCACAACCGAGGCGAAATGCTGTGGCGTTTGTGTGGCAACGAACCGCGACGCCGCCGGCAGGTCGATGAAGGTGGCAGGTCCACGCTCGACCATGCGTGCGATTTCGTACGCAAGCTGTGCGGGATCGCTGGAATTGACGGAGATCCCGAGGCGATGCTCGCGCGTCAATCGGCCAACGAGGCCGAAGTCCTGCGCCAGCACAGGCCTGCCGTTGATTGCTGCCCACATCAGGACGCCGCTTGAGCCGATGAACTTCTGGTAAGGGGCCAATATGACATCACTGCGACGCACAAGCGCTGCGAGCTCGGTCCTGTCCAGACGACGGTCGTCGATGCGTAGCCACAGGTCCGGCCGCTCCCGCTTCAGGGCCTGGAAGCGCTGATCCAGGCGTTCGCGAAGCGCCGGATCGACCTTGCCCGCGAACAGGACGGCAATGCGCGAGGTGATCTCGGGCGGCAGCAACAGCAGTGCATCGAGCACCGCGAGTGGACCTTTCCGCTCTGCGATGTAGCCGAACAGCAGGAAGCCGATCCGGCCTGACGGCACGAAATCGCCCTCGTTGTCGTTGGCGGTTGGCGCCATGAGCTCCGGGCCGGGCTCGGGCAGCGCCGCGACCTTCTCGCCGTGGCGATAATAGTTTTGTGCATAGAGCGGGAAATAAGGATCCAGCGACAATACCCGCTCGACCGCGGGATTGCGCAGCATCAGGGGGTAGAACACCGCCTTCTGCAGGTCGCGCATCCGGTCGCCCAGGGTTGGCCGGTAGGGGCCGATCTCGCGGTAGTGGACCGATGGCCGGAACAGGACCCCGGACAGGCTCCGTCCCTTGGCTCCCAGGCCGAGGGCCAGGGGCAGCGTCAGGAGGTCGATCGACAGGAAGAGCCCGTGCTTGGCGCCTGTCTTGCGCAGGTACTTGCGCATCGTCCACCAGCGCCAGAAGCCGGCCCGCGCCAGCGGTCGACCGATGCAGCGCCGGGCCTCCGCCGCGGGCAAGGGCACGATGCGGATGCGGTCTCGGGCGGTGGCGGGGAGAAGGCGCGCCAACGGCGCACACAGGCCTTCCGCAATGACCAGCCAAAGTTCCGTGTCGGTCCGCTCCGAGACGGCGAGACGGACGATGGCGTCCAGCCATTCAAGCGTGTGACCTTCGGCCTCGGGCTCGAAGATCAGGATCTGACGGGGCTTCTGCCGAGTGGGCGGCAGGCTATCGGGCGCCCAAGGCATCGGGCCGTCTCGCTAAAGAACCGGTGGAAACTGCGGCCTGCCTTGAACAAGCGGCCGGCTCACGCCGCTGGTGCAGGAGGCGGAGCCGATGATCGGCCCCGCCGGGGTTTGTGGGCAAGGGGAGCGGTACGTGATGCACCGTCCCTGGCCTCAGCCGTAGGTCGCCTTGATCGGCCGCGAGTACTCGTAGAACGGATCGCGGTGGCCGTAGCGGCGGTATTCCTTCGACACGACGCGGGAGAGCACGCAGCCTGCCACGTCGCCCTGGGCGTCGATGATCTGCTTCAGCGCCTCGACCACGGCGTCCTGCCGCGTGTGACCCCAGCGGACCACGAACACGACCTTGTCGACCAGCCGCGAGAGGGCCAGCACGTCGGCCGTCACCAGCGCAGGCGCAGTGTCGAGGATCACGAAGTCATAGTGCGGCGTCAGGGCCTCGAGGAGCTGGCGCATACGGTCGGAGCTCAGCAGATGGGCCTGGGCCGGGCTCCAGTTGCCCGACGGCAGCACATCCACACCCGAGAGCGCATCGTGATGGATCAGGTCGTCCAGCACCACCGACTTGTCGCCAAGCAGACTCGCCAGGCCGTCACGGTTGGAGCAACGGAAGATCTGATGCAGGCGCGGGCTGCGCCAGTCGCAGTCGATCAGGAGCACGCGCCGGCCGTTGCTGGCCAGCAGGCGGCCGAGCGATGCGACCATCACCGACTTGCCTTCGGCAGGCGTCGCCGAGTTGAACAGCATGGTCCTGGGCGACGCGGCGGTCTGCGAGAGCTCGACACCGATCTGCACGCGGCGCAGGGCCTCGCTGTAGGGCGATGTCGGGTGACGCAGCACCTGCATGGCAGGCGGCACGCGGCCGGAGAGCTGCGGCACCATGGCGAGCACGGGCAGGCCGGTCAGCGCCTCGAGCTGGTCGGCACGCCGGAAGGTCTGGTCGCCGCTCTCGCGCAGGAGCGCGATGGCCGAGCCGATCAGGAAGCCGCCGACCAGGCCGAGGAAGGCGATCAGCGCCTTGGGCGGGAAGGCGGGCGCTGCCGGCGCCGCTGCGGGCGACACGAGCTTGGCGTCGGCCTGCAGGATCGCCTCGGCACCATTGCTCTGCTTGGCGCGATTCAGCATCGCCTCGAGCAGGTTGCGGTTCACGGTCGAGTCGCGCTCGAGCGCATCGAGCTGGATGGACGCGTCGTTGACCGTGCCCATCTTGCTCTTCAGGCGCTCGAAGTCCTGGCGCACGGCCTCGTAGCGGGCGTCGGCGGTGCGCGCTTCGCGGGCAAGGCCGTCCACGGTCTTGGCGATTTCGGCCGCGATCTTGGCGCGGGCATTGGCGACCTCGGCCCGCGCATTGATCATCGCGGGATAGCGCGGACCGTACATCGCACCCATCTCGGCCATGCGGCGCTCGGCATCCGCCTCCTGCTGCTTCAGGGACGCGATCAGGGGCGACTTCAGAACGTCGGGCACGCTTTCGTTGCCGAGCCCACTCTTGGAGAGGGACTGCGCCTCGTTCAGCCGCGAGTCGGCTTCCGCCTTCGCGGTCTGGGCCGCAATCAGCTGGCTGTTCAACTCGGTGAGCTGCTGGGCCGTGACGTTGCTGCTCGAGCTCTTGTAGAGGCCGTGCGTGCGCCGGTAGTCCTCGACCGCCTGGTCGGACTTGCGCACCTGTTCACGCAACTCGTTGATGCGGCCGAGCAGGAACTTGTCGACCTTGTCCATCGTCGCGATCTTTTCGGCGCGCTGATAGTCGAGGTAGGTCTTGGCCAGCGTGTTGGCGAGCGCCGCGGCCATCTGGGGATCCTGCGAATCGGCCTTGACGCTCAGCACGTAGGAGCGGCCGAGCAGCGAGACGTCGATGTGTGACAGCAGGATGTCGATCAGCCGGTTGTCGGCGGCGCTGAGGCCCTGATCGGGCGCCTGACCGCCCTGCGGCGGCTTGGCATGCAGGCCGCTCATCCAGTCCTTGACGCTTTCCGGCAGCCAGGCGCTCAGGCTGAAGTTGCGCGCCCACCAGCCGGGCTTCTGCAGCTCCGGATTGAAGGTCGGATCGGTGGCGAGGTGAAGCTTGTCGATCACCTCCTTGGCAAGGGTGCGCGACTGCAGGACGAAGCCTTCGTTCTGCACCCGCTCGGCGTCCGGGTTGGTTTCCGTGATGATCGCTTCGGCATTGAAGACGCGCGGGTTCTGCACGCCTACCTGCACACGCGCCTCGGCGACGTAGTAGGACGGAAGCGACCAGGCGACGCCAGCCGCCACGCCGCCCAGGATCACGGTACATGCCGCGATCATCCGCCGATGACGCCACAGCTTGCGCATCGTTTCGAGCAGCCCCTCGTCGGGCGCCACCGGTGGCCGAAGGATCGGCGCCGGTGCCGGCACGGGAGCAGCAACGAAACGCTCGGTGCTGGGCACGGCCCGCAGCGACGGGCGTCGCTGCGGGAGACGGGGATAATCGTCAGGCATGTGTGCAACCATTGGTAAAAAGCGCTTCCGCGCCTAGAAGTAGCGCTCGCGAACGATGACGGTGTCGCCAGGCTGGATATCGCTTTCCTGGCTCGCAGCTACGCGCACGATCTGACCGTTCACGCGCCGCTTGATGTAGAAGTTCGCCATGTTGGCGCGGTAGGTCGCGCCGCCGGCCGTGGCGACTGCCTCAAGCAGCGTCAGATCGGTAACGAACGGATAGCTGCCGGGCTTCTGCACTTCGCCGACGACGTAGAAGGGCCGACGGGTCGACACTTCGACGCTGACGCTCGGATTGTGCATGTAGGCCGGGTCGAGCTTGTTGGCGATGGCCTGCTGCAGATCGCGCGGGGTCATGCCGTTGGCATCGACGTTGCCGATCAGCGGGAAGGCCAGGATGCCGTTGCCGTCGAGCTGGAACTCGCCGGTGAGGTTGGGCTGGCCGAACACGATGATGCGCGTGCGGTCGTTGGGGCCCAGCCGATAGTCGGCGGCCGAGTTGCGCGCGCCGGTCCCGTTCGGCGAGAGGCTCAGGCTGCCGGCCGCCGCCGAGTTGTCCGGAACGATCGGCGTCGGATCGTTGGTGCCGCAGGCGCCAAGCGCCAGCGTCGCTGCGGCGATGGCGCAGCCGCGCAGCAGCGTGGTGGTGGATAGAGAAATAGCCGACATAGTCTTACCTCCAGGAGAGAACGGACGAGATACTAGAAACCCTAGACGCACGGTGGATGAATCGTTGTGACCAATCCGGGACACTCGATTAGACGCGGCCGTAGGTATCTTCGATACGCACGATATCGTCCTCGCCGAGATAGGGTCCCGATTGCACCTCGATCAGCTGCAACGGCACCTTCCCCGGGTTTTCAAGCCGGTGTTCGGTGCCTATCGGGATATAGACGGATTCGTTCTCGCGCACGAGCATGCGCTCCTCGCCGCGCTGCACCATGGCGGTCCCGTGGACCACGACCCAGTGCTCCGCACGGTGGTAATGTTTCTGCAGGCTGAGCTTGGCGCCCGGTTTCACGGTGATCCGCTTCACCTGGAAGCGCTCCCCCGCGTCGACCGTGCGGTAATTGCCCCAGGGGCGGTACCCCGTGGTGTGCTGGTCGGGTTCGGACCGGTTGCTCTTGCGAAGCGTCGTCACCAGGCCCGAGACCTTGGTCGCCGAATCGGCGTCGGCCACCAGCACCGCGTCGTCGGTGGCGACCACGACCACGTTGTCGAGGCCGACTGCGGCGACCAGCTTGCCCTCGGAGCGAATGTAAGAGTTCTTCACATCCTGGGCGAGCACGTCGCCATGCAGAACGTTGCCGTCCCCATCGGTGCGGCCGATGCCCCGCAGGGCATGCCACGACCCGACGTCGTTCCAGGCCATATCGACCGGCACGACGGCGGCCCGCGCCGTATGCTCCATCACCGCATGGTCGATCGAGAGCGACGGCGCCTCGGCGAAAGCCGTGCCGCCCAGGCGGAAGAAGGTGAGGTCTTCCTTGCCCGACCGTATGGCGCGTTCGCAGCAGTCGAGCATCGCCGGATTGATGCGGCCGAGCTCGTCGAGGTAGGAGCGCGCGGACAGCAGGAAGATGCCGCTATTCCAGAAGAAGGCGCCGCTCGCCAGGAAGCGTTCGGCGGTGGCGCGATCGGGCTTCTCGACGAAGCGGTCGACTTCCAGCACGCCCTCGGCGCCAGTGAGCGAGGCGGTGGCGTGGATGTAACCGTATCCGGTGTCGGGGCGGGTCGGCTTGACGCCGAAGGTGACGAGGTGGCCGGCCTGGGCCGCGACCAGGCCCTGCATGACCGCGCGATGAAAGGCGGCCGGATCGGCGATGGCGTGGTCGGACGGCTGCACCAGCATCAGTGCATCCGGATCGTGCTTCAGCAGCCAGAGGGCGGCGACGGCGATCGCGGGACCGGTGTTGCGGGCATGCGGCTCGAGCAGGATGGCCTGCGGCGCGATGCTCACCTGGCGAAGCTGGTCCTCGACCAGGAAGCGATGCTCTTCGTTGCAGATCAGAAGCGGTGCGGCGAAACCGACGTCACTCAGATTGCGCGCTGCGGTTTCCTGCAGAAGGGTGCGCTCGGTGACGAGCGGCAGGAGCTGCTTGGGATACGCGGCGCGCGACAGCGGCCACAGGCGCGTGCCAGAGCCACCCGATAGAATCACAGGGTGAATCTGTGCTGAGCCTTGCTGCTGAAATTTTGCGAGTCCGGTATCTGTAAGTGCGTCCATGGCGCGAAGCTATGGACCACAGCCTATCGCGGCCAGTGATCAAATTGTGCTTTGCACCACAGACTTTTTCGTATCGTCCGTATCACTCGCCATTGCGTGGCAACACGATGGCAATCGCCAAACCGCCGCCGATTCGATTGGTGGCACGCACCTGTCCACCGAGTGCCTCGATGTTGCGTCTCACCATCCAGAGACCAAGGCCGGAATGTGGCTGCCGCTCGCCGTCGGCACGGTTGGGCCGCGACGAGAAGTAGCGTTCGAAGATGCGCTCGATCTTGTCGTCGGGAATGCCCGGTCCTTCATCGTCGACCTGCAGCTCGACCCAGCGATGGCCTTGCGTGAGCGTGAGCACGATGGTGCCGCCTCGCGGCGAGAAGCTGGTCGCATTCTCCAGCACGTTCTGGAGCACGATCTCGAGCATGCCCTTGGCCGCCTGTACCCACACGTCGTCGTCGAGCCGGCGGATCAGGCGGATGTCGTTGGAAGCCATGATCTCG
>Ga0081455_10000662_pt1 | contig 44669 bp, 39 predicted proteins | sample TabmetS3T2R1_FD_70207 | JGI IMG/M metagenome (GOLD analysis project Ga0081455, IMG submission 70207) | Tabebuia heterophylla rhizosphere microbial communities from the University of Puerto Rico - S3T2R1 | ecosystem: Host-associated > Plants > Roots > Rhizosphere ...
GGGCCCGGGCACGAGGGCGCGCAGGCCGCCGGCGACGAACCGGCGGGCATCGGCGTGGCGGATCTCCACGTGCGACGCGTCCGCGAAGCGCGCCTGCAGCGCGGCGACCAGATCGGCGTCGATCTCCAGCGCCAGCAGCCGTCCGGCGCGCGCGGCCAGCGCCTCGGTCAGCGCGCCCCGCCCGGGGCCGATCTCGATCACCAGGTCGCGCGCGGTCGGCTGCACCAGGTCCAGGATGCGGTCGACGACGGATCGGTCGCGCAGGAAGTGCTGCCCGAGCGCGCGGGTGCGGCCGCGGGTCGCGGCCCGCCGCATCGGGGGGGGCGTCGCCGCGCGCGCGTTCCGCCGCGGGCTCACCCGGCCCGCGCCTGGCGCGCGTGGAGGTCCTGCAGGAGGGCGCGGTAGACCTCGCGCACGCGGGCTTCGGTCTGCTCGCGCGCGCCGGAGTTGTCGATGACGTAGTCGCCGTAGCGGGCCTTGACCGCGAGCGGCATCTGGCTCGCGATGCGTGCGCGGGCCGCCTCCTCGCTGCAGCCATCACGCTGCATGAGCCGCCGTAGCTGGGTGGCGGGGTCGGTCGTCACGATCACCACGCGATCCATGTTCTTGGTGCCGCCCGACTCGACCAGCAGGGCCGCGTCCCAGACCAGGAGGCCGTCGAAGCCGGCGCGCTCCAGATCGGCCATGATCTGCTCGAAGCGTCGCCGGATCGCCGGATGCGTGATCGCCTCGAGCCGCTTGCGTCGGGCCGCGTCGGGGAACACGATCTCGCCCAGCCGGGCCCGGTCGAGGCGGCCGTCGGGCTTGAGCACCTCCCGGCCGAACTCGGCCACGATCTGCGCGTGGGCCAGCGTGCCCGGCTCCACGACTTCGCGGGCCAGGGCGTCCGCATCGACCACGCGAACACTCGGCCCGGCCAGGAGCGCGGTGACGGTGCTCTTGCCGGTGGCGATGCCGCCGGTGAGGCCGACGAGCAGGAACCGCCTCATACCACGGCCCAGTCGTCGCCGATCTTGACATCGACCTTCAGGGGCACGTCGAGCGGCAGGGCCGACTCCATCACCTCGACCGCCAGGGCGCGCAACCGGTCGACCTCCCCGGTCGGCACCTCGAAGAGCAGCTCGTCGTGCACCTGCAGGAGCATCCGGCTCTGCAGGCCCTCGGCCCGCAGCCGCTCGGCCATGCGCACCATCGCGATCTTGACCAGGTCGGCCGCGGTGCCCTGGATCGGCGCGTTGGTGGCCATGCGCTCGCCGAAGCCGCGGAGGTTGGGGTTGCCGCTGCGCAGCTCGGGCAGGTAGCGGCGGCGGCCGAGCAGGGTGGTGACGTAGCCGCGCTCGCGCGCCTCGACCACCGTGCGCGTCAGGTAGGCCCGGACCTTCTGGTGCCGCGCGAAGAAGCGATCGAGGAACTCCTGGGCCTGCTTGGTCGAGATGTCGAGCCCGCGCGAGAGGCCGAACGCGGTGACTCCGTAGATCACCGAGAAGTTCGTGGTCTTGGCGATATCGCGCTGCTCGGGGGTCACCGCGTCGAGCGCCACGCCGAACACCTCGGAGGCGGTGCGCGCGTGGATATCCTCGCCGCGCCGGAACGCTTCCACCAGGCTCTCCTCGCCCGAGACGTGGGCCAGGATGCGCAGCTCGATCTGCGAGTAGTCGGCGGCCAGGAAGCGCCAGCCCGGCTCGGGTACGAAGGCGGCGCGGATGCGCCGACCCAGCTCGGTCCGCACCGGAATGTTTTGTAAGTTTGGGGCGGACGAATTGTGGACGACGATTCCATCGGCCATGTACTGCTCACCCTCGACCGCGATGTCGTACATGGGGACTTTCGGCTCGTGGACGATCTTCCGCACCGTGACCTCGAAGTACTGTCCGGCGACAGCCTCGTCGAGGAACGTCGGAGCGACTCCGGGCGGAAGCTTGGCCACGATCTGCTCAGCCCGACGCAGCGTGCAGGTATCGCGGCCGGCGACGAACTTGTGAATGAACACGTGCAGGGCTTGCGGCGCCGTTCCGTCCGGGCGTCGATACGCATCTAGCAATGGCCGGCGGATCCCCAGGATCTCATCCGGGCTGGGAATCCTCAACGACTCACCCCTGCTCTTGAACGACTCCCGCCGGAGCGTATCGTCCAACTCCGCCTTCTTGCGCGTCGAAACAAGACCGATGCGATCTCGAAAGATCCGCTTGGACCGATCACCGAGCACGAACAACGTGTGACGCCGAGCGTACCCGCGCGGATCCGAACCACCGTCGGAAATCGATGACGGAATCCCGAAGAGGGTCAACAACTGATGGAGCCCTTCCAGCATGTCTCGGGACACCGAACGCACCGACACGGGCGAACGCACGCATCCGTCGCCCTCAAAGTAGCCACGCACGAAGCCCGCGACGATCGATTCCGGAGCGTGAAACAACCCCGGCGGCACCCGGATGACTCGTGATGGACCACCCGCCCCGATCTGCTCGAACAGGCCACCAATGTCAACTCCAGCAATTTCCAGCACCGGACACGTTCGGGTGATTCGATACGTCGGCTCCTTCCCGAACAGCTGCCGGATTGACCGCGCGAAGTAGTGGACGAGCTCCTCGTCGCCCCAACCGAAAGCCAGTACGATCCTCGCCGGCTTGCCGTTGTAGTTGCTCCGTGCGATATGGCCATCCGCCATCATGTAGCCGACCAGCTCGGCCAGCCCCGGGGACCATTCGGTGGGCAGCGTCGGGCTCTTTCGTGTCCGATAGGAGGCGGTCGCCTTCACGCGAAGGTCCACTCGCGACCCGAACAGTCCGGGCTGAAAGCTCATATAGACCGGGTCACCGGGCTGCAGCGTCGCCGCCTCCTTCCACTCTCCCTTACTGCGCAACCGATGCTCCGGACTGCAGCGGAGGATCATCCCGGTCGACAGATGGATGGCCAGAACGGTCTTTACGCCCGTTCGCTGCTGGTCTATGACACGCCGGGCTCCTCGCGACGTCCGCACGAGATCATCGGGGCGGACTTCTTCGATAGCCACCAGTCCTCGCTGAGTATTGACCACGCTCCCGGTGGGCAGGCACGACAAGCGTCCCGTCGCGGCCACCAGCTGGTTGAACGAGGTGTGGATGCGATCGGTGAGCGGATTCACCAGCGTGGGCAGGGCGTCGGCGTAGGTGGACTTGAGCTTGGCCAGCGTGCGGTGCTCGACGATGCGGGCGGGCAGCTCGTGGCCGATGGCCAGCTGCTCCAGCACGTCGGCGTCGGTCGAGTAGCCGGTCTTGGTGCGCTTCACCGGGGGCAGCTTGAGCTTCTCGAACAGGATGTAGGCCAGCTGCTTGGGCGAGCCGATGTTGAACTCCTCGCCGGCCAGCTGGTAGATCTCTCGAGTCGTTCGGTCGAGATGGATCTCCAGCTCGCGCGAGAACTCGGCGAGCCGGGTCCGGTCCACCCGGATGCCGTGGCGCTCCATGTCGGCCAGCACCGCGATCAGCGGGCGCTCGATCTCCTCGTAGAGCCGCCGGAGGCCGACCTCCTCGAGGGCGCGCGGCGCCATCGTCCAGAGATCGCCGATCCAGCGGGCGCGCGTTCCCGCGCGCGCCACGCCCGGGCCCTGGCCCAGCAGCTCGGCGCAGACCTCCTCCAGCTTGTAGTTGGTGCGCGCGGGATTGAGCAGGTACGCCGCGACCGCGGTGTCTTCGAGCGCGGGCAGCGCGGCGCCGCGAGCCAGCCACCACTCGGCGAGCGTCTTCACGTCGTGGCCGACCAGCGTGCGTCCCGCCAGCCCCTCCACGACCCATCGGCAGCCGTCGTCCGAGACGCTGCCGCAGGTCAGCACCGCGGCGCCGGCGGCCGCGTGATAGAGCCCGATCTCCCTCACCGTCGGATCCGGCGGGGTGGGGTCACCGACCCACTCCACCACGATCGGCTCGCCCGCCGGGACCGGAGCCAGGTACCGCGCCAGGCTCTCCGCGTCCGCGATCGTGGGCATGTCGTCGCCGCCGGCCTCGGGCACGGGCTGCGCGGGCAGCTGGCGGAGCAGCGTGTAGAACTCCATCTCGGTCCAGAGCGTGCGCAGCCGATCCCAGTCCGGCTCGCGCCGACGCACCGCTTCGAGGTCCAGCGTGATCGGCACGCGCGTGCTCACCGTGGCCAGCTCACGCGACAGGAGCGCCTGCTTGCGGTTGGCCGCGAGCGTCTCGCGCAGCTTGCCGGGCACCAGCGACAGGTTCTCGTACAGGCGCTCCACCGAGCCGAACTGGCCGATCAGCTTGGCCGCCGTCTTCTCCCCCACCCCGGGCACGCCCGGGATGTTGTCGATGGCGTCGCCCATCAGCGCCAGGATGTCCGGGATCTGGGCGGGCTCCACGCCCCACTTGGTCTTCACCGCCGCCTCGTCGTAGACGACGCGGTCGCCCCCGCGGCCGGTGGTCGAGAACACGCGCACCCGCGGGCTCACGAGCTGGAGCATGTCCTTGTCCGAGGTCACCAGCACGACCTCGATCGGCCGGTCACGCACCTGCTCCACCACCGTGCCCAGCACGTCGTCGGCCTCGAAGCCGGGCACCTCCAGCACCGGCACGTGCAGCGCCTCGAACAGTGTCTTGACCCGCGGGATCTGGGTCCGGAGGTCGTTCGGGGTCGGCGCCCGCGTCTCCTTGTAGGCCGCGAACTGCTCCTCGCGGAACGTCGGCCCCGGGGGATCCCAGGCCACCGCGAAATAGTCCGGGCTGTCCTCGCGCAGGAGCTTCCACAGCATGGTGGACATGCCGAACACGGCGTGGCTCGGCTCTCCGCGCGAGGTGGAGAGGAACGGCAGCGCGTGGTAGGCGCGGAACAGGAACCCGGGTCCGTCGAGGATGAAGAGGCGTTCGGTCATGCGGGCACGACGGAATCATACACCGGCCGGCGAAACGTTTTCCTCGACACAGGTCGGCGACGCCGTCTAGGTTTGAAGGGTGACGGGCGATCGATTCCTGGTGGAGGGCGGCCACCCGCTCCGCGGGACGGTGACGCCGGCCGGCAACAAGAACGAGGCCCTGCCGGTGCTGGCGGCCTGCCTGCTGGTGCAGGGCGAGATCGTTGTGGACAACGTGCCGCGCATTCGCGACGTCGCGGCACTGCTGGAAGGGCTCCGACACCTGGGCGTGGAGGTCGCGCTCGACGAGGCAGGCACTGCCCGGCTCGACGCGACCCGCCTGAAGGAGCACGACCCCGATCCGGCGGTGATGTCGCGCCTGCGGGGCTCGGTGCTGCTGGCGCCGGGGCTGCTCGCTCGCACCGGCCGCGCGGTGCTGCCGACACCTGGCGGCGACCGCATCGGCCGGCGGCGGCTCGATACCCACCTGCTGGCGTTGACCGGGCTGGGCGCCCACGTCGAGCCGGGCCCCGTGCTCCATCTCACCCTCGACGGCCGATTCCGCGGCGCGGAGATCTTCCTCGACGAGGCCAGCGTGACCGCCACCGAGAACGCGGTCATGGCGGCGGTGGTGGGCGACGGCACCACCCGCATCCTGAACGCAGCCAGCGAGCCCCACGTCCAGGGCCTGTGCCACTTCCTGGAGGCTCTGGGCGCCCGTATCGGCGGCATCGGCACGAACCGGCTCACGATCGAGGGCGTGCCCGAGCTGCGGCCGGGTCGCCACCGGATCGGGCCGGACCACATCGAGATCGGTTCCTTCGTGGCCCTGGCCGCCATGACCGGGGGCGAGCTGCAGATCCGCGACGTGGTGCCGGATGACCTGCGCATGATCCGGCTCGCCTACCAGCGTCTGGGCGTCGAGACGTCGCTCGAGGGCACGACCCTGATCGTCCCCGGCCCGCAGGAGCTCCGGATGATCGCGGACTCCGACGGAGCCATCCCCAAGGTCGACGACGCGCCGTGGCCCGGATTCCCCGCCGACCTGACCTCGCTCGCACTGGTGCTGGCCACCCAGAGCCGCGGCACCGTGCTGATCCACGAGAAGCTGTTCGAGAGCCGGCTCTTCTTCGTGGACAGCCTGATCGCGATGGGCGCGCGCATCGTGCTCTGCGACCCGCATCGGGCGGTGGTAGTGGGCCCGAGCGAGCTGCGGGCCGCGCCCATCGTGTCGCCCGACATCCGGGCCGGCATGGCCCTCATCGGCGCGGCCCTTTGCGCGCGCGGGACCTCGGTCATCATGAACGCGCACCAGGTGGACCGCGGCTACGAGCGCATCGACCACCGCCTGCGCGCGCTGGGCGCCCACATCACCCGCGATTCCGGCGGCTGACCCTTCCCGGGAAGACCACGCGAACCGGCGCGCGCCGGGCGCGCGCATCCCGGTTGGCGAAGCGCCTCGTTGACTTCAGACCGGGATGACCACGCGATCATAGAGCGCGCGCACCCAGGCGGTGCGCCGCCGGTAGTCCTCCAGGAAGTCCTTGCGGGACGGATACTCGAGCGTCTTGGCGAGCCGCGCCGGGTTCGGCCCCGCCACCTCCAGCGTGTCCGAGGGCCGCGTGCCGAAGAGGCGCAGGCCGAGGGACACGCGACGCAGGAACCGATACTGATCGGCCAGCGTCTCGCAGTCGGCGGCGGGAAGCAGCCCGGCCGCCGCGATCGCGCGGATCGCGGGCAGCGTGCTGGCGCGGCGGATGCCCGGGTGGCGCGCGCCGTGTCGCATCTGCAGCGCCTGGGTGGTGAACTCCACGTCCACCAGGCCGCCCCGGCCGAACTTCACGTGCAGGCGGCCCGGGGTCTCCTTGCCCAGCTCGCGCTCCATGCGGTCGCGAAGCATGCGCATCTCCTTCAGATCGGGCGCCGGGGCATCGGGCCCGTAGAGCAGCGCGCGGATTCGTCGGCGCACCGAGCGGCCGAGGACCGGATCGCCGCCCACCAGCCGGGCGCGGGTGAGCGTCTGACGCTCCCACGGATCCGCCCACTCGCGGTAGTAGCGCTCGAGGGCCTCGTCGCTGGAGGCGAAGCCGCTGCCTTTGGAGCCGGGCCGCAGCCGCAGGTCCACCGGGAACGCGACGCCGGCCGCGGTGATGTCGCCCAGCCAGCCGGTGAGCGATTCGACCGCCCGGTCGTAGAAGACGTGCGCCTCCACGTGCTGGTCGCCGTCGGTGACGCCCGCGCCGCCGTAGACCACGAACAGGTCGAGATCGGACCCGGTGGTCAGCTCGCGGCCGCCGAACTTACCGAGCCCGATGATGGCGGCGGGCACCAGCCGGCTTGCCGGATCGCGCGGGGCTCCGAAATGCTCGTCGGTCTCCTCGAGCGCCAGGGTCCAGGCCACCGACAGCGCCGCTTCGGCCAGCGCGGTCATCTCGATCGAGAAGCGCTCGGCGTCGGTCACGCCGAGCAGCATGCGCCAGATGACGGCCAGCTCTTCGGCCTGCTTGAGCCGCCGCAGCCGGTCCTTGCGCTCCGCGGGCGGAAGCCGCGGCGCCAGCACCGCGGCCAGCTCGGCGCGGAACTCGCGCTTGTTGCGGTGCGCCGCGAAGGTCTCCGGGCTCGCGAGCCCGTTCAGCAGCTCGGGCTGCGCCATCAAGAGCTCGGTGAGCAGCTCGCCCCGCGCGCACAGGCGCACCAGGTTGGTGAGCAGATCCGGCCGGTCCGCCAGCAGCTCGAGGTACGCGGTGCGCGGCCCGGCGGCCGCGACGAACCGCTCGAGCTGCGCGAGGGCCTCGTCGGGATCGGGACTCTGCCAGAGCGCGTCGAGCAGCACCGGGAAGAGGCGCGCGATCGCGCGGCCCGCCGCGGCGGGATACGGGACGAGCGGGCGGCCCTCGAGCACCAGCCGCAGGTTCTGGCGCGCCCGATCGGGATCCGTGAAGCCGGTGGCCTTGAGCGCGGTGTAGGTCGGGATGCGCACCGGCCGCGCCGCCGCCGCGGGCGGCGCGGCGAAGAAATCCCGGAACGCCCGGTGCACCAGCGCGGTGACGCGCCGGTGGCGGGCCATGAACTCGCGCGCCGCCGCCGCGGGAGGCCGCGCGATGCCCATGCGGCGCCCGAGCAATCCGAGCGCGCGCGGGTCATCCGGCAGCGTGTGGACCTGGAACTCGTGGACCAGCTGCAGCCGGTGCTCGACGGTGCGTAGGTAGACGAGCGCCTCCCCCAGCTCGCGGCCGAGCGCGGGGGGCAGGTAGCCGCGCTCGGTCAGCCGGAAGATCGCGCGCAGGCTGTTGCGCTCGCGCAGCCAGGGATCGTCGCCGCCGTAGAGCAATTGGAGTGCCTGCACCAGGAACTCCACCTCGCGGATGCCCCCGCGTCCGAGCTTGACGTTGCGCCGCTCGGCATCCTTGCCCCGCAGCGAGCGATCGATCGCAGTCTTCATTGCGCGCACCTCGCGCACGATCGCGGGATCGAGGCCGGGGCGATAGACGAACGGCCGCACCGTCTCGAAGAAGCGGGCCGCCACCGCGGGGTCGCCGGCGGCCGCGCGCGCCTTGATCAGGGCCTGGCGCTCCCAGAGCTGGGCCCGGTCGGCGAAGTAGGCACGATAGCCTTGAACTGACAGGATCAACGCGCCGGAGCGGCCCTCCGGGCGCAGGCGCAGGTCCACCCGGAAGACGTGGCCCTCCTCGGTCACCGACTCGAGGGCCTCCACGATGCCGCGCACGCCCTGGGCGAAGAACTCGCCGTTGGCGATCCGCCCGCCCTCGCCGCCGGTGGTCTCGCCGTCCTCGCCGTAGACGAAGATCGGGTCGATGTCGGAGGAGTAGTTCAGCTCCTCGCCGCCGAGCTTGCCCATGCCGATCACCGCGAGGCCGGTGGGCTCGCCGTCAGGGCCGATGGGAACGCCGTAGAGCGCCTCGAGCCGCGCGCGCGTCCAGTCCCACGCCGCGGCCAGGCACACGTCGGCCAGGTGGGACAGCTCCTCGGTGGTGACGGTGAGATCGGCGTCGCCCAGGATGTCGCGGCTGCCGATGCGCAGCAGCTGGCGATACTTGAAGCGCCGGAGCGCGTTCAGGCGGGACTCCGGGCGGTCGACGGCACGTATGCTCGCGGCCAGGTCCACGGCCAGCTCGTCGGCCAGCCACTGCCGCATCGTCCGCGGCTCGAGCAGCCACGGCAGCAGCGTCGCATAACGGCGCAGGGTATCGGCGAGGAACTGGCTCGTGCCGCCGAGCCGGGCCAGCAGCGGGATGGCGCCGGGATGCGACGTCAGGAGGCGGAGGAACGCGGCGTGCTCGCCCTGGGCGGCCAGGCGCTCGAGGTTGTTCAGCGCCATGTCCGGGTCGGGCGCGGCGGCCAGCTCGCCGAGCAGCCGGGGCAGCGTCGGCCCCAGCAGCTGCGCCTCGCGAGGAGTCGGCGTCAGCGCATGCAGGTTGCGCAGCGCCGCGGCCGGCTCCGCGAACCCCACGCGCGCGAGCCGCCGGATGGCGCGCCGGTCGTCGGGGGGCGCCCCGAGCAGGTCGACTGCGCTCTGCGCGTTTGGGTTTGCGGACACTCGTCTACTTCTTGAAGGCTCTTTCATCTGCGGGGGCCCAGACATGGCCCCCGCACTCCCCCTGTCGGCGGTCCACCGTCTACTTCTTCAGGCTCTTTCATCTGCGGGGGCCCAGGCATGGCCCCCGCACTCCCCCTGTCGGCGGACAACCGGGGAGGCTCAGATCGCCGCCTCCCCCTTCTCGCCGGTGCGAATGCGGATCGCCTCGCCCATGGACAGCACGAACACCTTGCCGTCGCCGATGGAGCCGGTCTTGGCGGACTGACAGATGACGGAGACGACCTTATCGACGAGGTTGTCGGGCACCACCACCTCGACCTTCACCTTGGGCAGGAAGTCGATGGTGTACTCGGAACCGCGGTACAGCTCGGTGTGGCCCTTCTGCCGCCCGAAGCCGCGCACCTCGGTGACGGTCATGCCCACCACCCCGAGCTCGTTCAATGCCTCCTTGACGTCGTCGAGCTTGAAGGGCTTGATCACCGCCTCGATCTTCTTCATGCCGACCTCCGTGACGAGCTGCCGCTCCGCGCCTTCAGCGCCTTGCGATAGAGGGTGACGTATTCGCGCGCCGAGGCGTCCCACGAGAAGTCCTCGGCCATGGCGTTGCGGACCAGCGCCTTCCACGGCGCCGGCTGCCGGTAGGTCGAGGCGGCCCGGTGCACGGCCCCGACCAGCGCCTCCGCGGTGAAGGCGTCGAACACGAAGCCGGTGCCGGTGCGGCGGGCCGGATCGAACTCGGTCACGGTGTCGGCGAGGCCGCCGGTGCGTCGTACGATCGGCGCGGTCCCGTAACGGAGGGCGATGAGCTGGCCCAGCCCGCACGGCTCGTAGCGCGACGGCATCAGGAACGCGTCGCTGCCCGCGTAGATACGCCGGGAGAGATCGTCGTCGAAGCCGATGCGCACCGCGACCTGGCCCGGGTGCGCGGCCGCGGCCTCGCGGAAGCCGTCCTCCAGCAGCGTGTCGCCCGATCCGAGCACCACCAGCTGCGCGCCCTCGGCGAGGAGGCCGGGCAGCGCCTCCAGCACGAGATCCATCCCCTTCTGCTGCGCGAGCCGGGTCACCACCCCGATGATCGGGCCGGCTGCGTCTTCCAGACCGACCTCGCGGCGCAGCGCCTCGCGGCAGATCGCCTTGGGCTCGGGGTCGTCGGCCGAGTACGGATGCGCGATCGCCGCGTCCTTCTCCGGGTTCCAGACGTCGTAGTCGATGCCGTTGATCACGCCGTGCAGGTCGTGGCTGCGGTCCTCCAGCACCCCTTCGAGCGCGTTGCCGAAGGCGGCGGTGCGGATCTCGCGGGCGTAGGTCTGGCTCACCGTGGTCAGCAGATCGGAGAAGACGAGCGCGCCCTTCAGGAAGTTCAGCTTGCCGTAGAACTCGATGCCGGCCGGGGTGAAGAGATCCCAGCCGAGGCCGGTCATCGGCATGTCGTAGTGCCAGAACACGCCCTGGTAGGCGAGGTTGTGGATGGTGAAGACGCTGGCCAGGTTGCCCAGCGCGGGGTGATCGCGATAGAGCGTGCGCAGGTACACCGGCAGCAGGCCGGTCTGCCAGTCGTTGGCGTGGATGACCTGCGGCTGCCAGCGCACGGCGGGGCCGGCCGACTCGAGCCGGGCCAGCCCCTCCAGCGCCGCCCGGCAGAAGAACACGAAGCGCTCGCAGTTGTCCCAGTAATCCCCGTCGGCGGTGCCGTAGAGGCTGTCGCGGTTGTAGTAGTGCTCGTGCTCGAGCAGGTAGACCGGCACCCCGGAGGCGCCGCGCGCCTCGATCAGGGCGCCATCCGCGGAGCGGTCGGCCAACGGCACCCGGATGGTCGGCATCACGAGGCGCGTCTCGGTGGCGTGCGCCTCGGCGCCGCGATACTTCGGCATCATGATACGGACGTCGTGGCCGAGCCCGGCCAGCGCGCGGGGCAGCGCCCCCGCCACGTCCGCGAGCCCGCCCGTCTTGGCGAAGGGGGCGACCTCGGAGGCGATGAGAAGAATTCGGAGTCGGTTGGCCACGCTACGGCTCCTCTTCGAGGATCGGGTACACCAGCGCGGTGATGTGGGAGGAGATCCGCTTGAGATTGGTCAGCACGTCCAGGTGGATCTCCGAGGTCTCGAGCGACTCGGCGAGCCCGCGCCGCAGCCGCGACAGGTGCGAGTCGCGCAGCTCCCGCTCGCGCTGGCGCACCACCGGCCGCTGGTCCAGCACCTCCTGGGCCAGGCTCCGGTCGTTGGCCGCGAAGCCGGCGATGGCGCGCTCCAGGTTCTTCGAGACCATGCCGTGGAACTCCATCAGCTCGGCCTCACCGGTCTCCGAGAAGCGGCGGCCCTGGTAGAGCTTCTTGCGCGCCAGCTCCATGAGGTTCTTGTCGATGATGTCGCCGATGTTCTCGAGATTGCCGATGAAGGAGATGAGCGCGATCTCCTTCTGGGCCAGGTCCGAGCTCATGGTCTCCCGCCCGAGTCGCGCGATGAAGAGCTTGATCTCCCGCTCGAGATAGTCGAGCTGATCATCGCGTCGCTCCACGTCCTCCAGCAGCTCCTGGTTGTCGGTCCGCAGCACGACCATCGCGTCGCGCAGCATCGCCTGGGCCACGTCACCCATGCGGAGCGCCTCCCGCGTGGCCTGCCCGATGGCGAGCGCAGGCTGGTCCAGGAAGCGATCGTCCAGATAGCGCGTCCGGTAGGGATTGTCCCCCCGCTCCTCCTCCGGCACCAGCGCGGTGATGACCCGGGCCGCCCAGGGGGCGAACGGCAGGAACAGCGCGCTGATGGCCACGTTGAAGAGGGTGTGGGCGTTGGCGATCTGCCGCGCCGGGTCCGCCGCGGTGTGCGCGACCAGGCTCGTGAGCGGGGTGATGAACGGGAAGACTAGCGCCACGCCCAGGACCTTGAACGCGATGTGGGCCAGCGCGACCCGCCGGGCATCCGCGGTGGAGCGCATGCTGGCCGCGAGCGCGGTGGCGCACGTGCCGATGTTGGCGCCGAGCACGACCGGGATGGCCGCCACCAGCGGCAGGAGTCCCTGGTGCGCGAGCGAGAGGCTCAGCCCGATGGTGGCCGCGGAGGAAGCCATGCCCGCGCTGAGTCCGGCACCCACGAGCAGGCCCAGGAACGGGTTGGCGGCCAGGGCCACCAGCACCTGGCGCGTCAGCTCCTGATCGGCCAGCGGCGCCAGCCCGTCGTTCATCACCTTCATGCCGAGGAAGATGAAGCCGAAGCCGAGGATCACCTGCCCCGCGCTCTTGATGAGCCCGCGGCGACCGAAGAAGGCCATGGCGAAGCCGACGCCGACCAGCAGCAGCGACAGCTCCTGGACCTTGAAGGCGAGCAGCTGCACGGTGACGGTGGTGCCGATGTCGGCGCCCAGGATCACGCCGAGCGACTGCGGGAACGTGAGCAAGCCCGCCGAGACGAAGCCGATCAGCATGAGCGTGGTGGCCGACGAGGACTGGATGATCGACGTCACCAGCGCGCCGGAGGCCACCGCGGCCAGGCGCGTGCGGGTCATGCGGGTGAGCAGGTGACGCAGGTGGCCGCCGGCGGCGCGCTGCAGGCCCTCGCCGATCAGCTGCATGCCGTAGAGGAGCAGGGCCAGGCCGCCGAAGAGCGCGAGCAGCGTCATGTCACGGGCTGAGCGGGGCGGTCACCGGGACGTCGATGTCGCGGAGGTGGCCGGTCTCGTTGACCGACACCACCCGGGGCGGCGAGATCTCGGACAGCGAGCAGTTGGCCACCGCGATGCGCCAGATCGACGACAGGGGCAGGCCCAGCCAGTGGGCGAGCAGCGCGCTGATGACCCCGCCGTGCGAGACGATCAGGACGTCGTCGCCGTTGGGATGCGCGCGGCCGATCTCCGCGATCACCCGCAGCACCCGCGCCTGCACGTCGGACAGGGGCTCGCCGCCGGGCGGCACGCAGAGCACCGGGTCGCGGACCCACTGCGCGTAGGGATCGCCCGGGCGGGTGCGGATCTCGTCGACCGTGCAGCCCTCCCACTCCCCGAGGCAGAGCTCGCGCAGGTCGTCCACCACCGTCATCGGCCGCCCGAGCCCGTCCATCGCGATCTCTGCGGTCCGGCGGGCGCGCTCGAGCGGGCTCACGTAGACGTGGGCGATGGACCGGCGGCCGATCGCCCGGCGCAGCGCTTCGGCCTGGCGGATGCCCAGCGGCGACAGCGCGACGTCCTGCGCGCCCTGGAACTTGCGGACCGCATTGGAGACGGACTGCCCGTGGCGCGCGAGCACGAGCCGTCTCATCGCCCCGCTCCCACCGCGGCCGCGGCGGCCCGCAGCCGCGCCAGCGTCTCCGCTTTCCCGAGGATGCTCACCACCTCGAAGATCGGCGGGCTCGCCGTCTTGCCGGTGACCGCGATGCGGGTGAGCTGGGCCAGGTCCACCAGCTTCAGTCCCAGATCGGCGGCCAGGAAGCGGTAGAGGCCTTCCAGCGCCTCGGCGTCCATCGCCTCCTGCGCCTCGAGCCGCTTGATCAGCAGCGCGTAGCGCTCGGCCGCGTGCTCCTTCCAGAACTTGGCAGTGGCCGCCGCGTCGTAGGCCGCGGGTGGCGCCAGGTAGAACGCCGCCTGCTCTGCCATCTCGACCAGGGTGCGCGCGCGCTCCTTTAACGTGTTGACCACCCGGGCCAGCCAGGCACGATCGCCTGGCATCGGGAGGCCGGCCTGCTCGAGGAACGGGACCAGATCGCGGGCCAGACGCTCGGCGGGGAGCGCCTTGATCCACTGATGGTTCACCCATTTGAACTTCTCGAGATCGAAGACGGCGTCGGCGCTGCCGACGTGGGCGAGGTCGAAGTAGCGGATCAGCTCATCGACCGAGAAGATCTCCTGGTCGCGGTGCGACCAGCCCAGGCGCGCCAGGTAGTTCAGCATCGCCTCCGGCAGGATCCCCAGGTCGCGGAAGGCCAGCACCGAGGTGGCGCCGTGCCGCTTCGACAGCCGCGACTTGTCGGCGCCCAGGATCATCGGCATGTGGGCGAAGACGGGCAGCGGGTAGCCGAGCGCCTCGTAGCACAGGACCTGCTTCGGGGTGTTCGAGAGATGGTCGTTGCCGCGGATGACGTGGGTGATGCGCATGGCCACGTCGTCCACCACCACGCAGAAGTTGTAGGTGGGCGTGCCGTCGGTGCGCACGAGGATCCAGTCGTCCAGCTCGGCATGGCTCACCGTGACCCGCCCGCGGATCACGTCGTCGATCACGGTCTCGCCGTCCGGCGGGATTCGCAGCCGGAGGGCGTGCGGCTCGGACGCGGGCACGCTCGCATCGCGGCAGGTGCCGGGATAGCGGAACGTCTCCTTGCGCGCCTCCGCCGCCTTGCGGAGCGCGTCGAGCGTCTCCGGCGTGCAGCGGCAGCGATAGGCCTTGCCCTCCCGCAGCAGCCGCTCGGCGTGTGCGCGGTAGATCTCCAGGCGCTCGGTCTGGCGATAGCCCGGCGTGGGCGGCCCCTCGTCCCAGTCGAGGCCGAGCCATCGGAGCGCCTCGATCAGCGACTGCGTGTACTCCTCGGTCGAGCGGGACGTGTCGGTGTCCTCGATGCGCAGCACGTACACGCCGCGGTGGTGGCGCGCGAAGAGCCAGTTGAACAGCGCGGTGCGGGCACCGCCCACGTGCAGGTGGCCCGTCGGGCTGGGCGGAAAGCGAACGCGAACCGGCTCGGGCATAAGGACTTCATTGTATCGCCGATGGTACGATCGGGGCCATGACCGAGCCCGCCCGGCCGTCGCACTTCATCCGGGACGCCGCCCTGGAGGATCTCGCCGCCGGTCGGTTCTCCCCGCCGGTGGTGACCCGGTTTCCCCCCGAGCCGAACGGCTACCTGCACATCGGCCACGCCAAGGCCATCTGCCTCGACTTCGGGCTGGCCGCCGAGCTGGGCGGCCGCTGCCACCTGCGCTTCGACGACACCAATCCGACCAAGGAGAGCCAGGAGTACGTCGACGCCATCACTCGCGACGTCCGCTGGCTCGGTTTCGACTGGGGCCCGCACCTCTACTACGCCAGCGACTACTTCGAGCGGCTTTACGAGTGGGCCGAGCAGCTGATCCAGGCCGGGAAGGCGTATGTCGACGATCTCTCCGCCGACGAGATCCGCGAGCACCGCGGGACCCTCACCGAGCCCGGGCGCGAGAGCCCCTGGCGCGGGCGGTCGGTAGAGGAGAGCCTCGACCTCTTCCGCCGGATGCGCGCGGGCGAGTTCGAGGACGGGGCCAAGGTGCTGCGAGCCCGGATCGACATGGCGCACCCGAACCTCAACCTGCGCGACCCGGTGATGTACCGCATCCGCAAGACCTCGCACCACCGGACGGGGGATCGCTGGTCCATCTACCCGATGTACGACTGGGCCCACGGCCAGTCCGACTCCATCGAAGGCGTCACGCACTCGCTCTGCACGCTCGAATACGAGGACCATCGCCCGCTCTACGACTGGTACCTCGAGGCCCTCGGCGTGTACCACCCGCGGCAGATCGAGTTCGCCCGCCTGAGCCTGAGCCACACCGTGATGTCCAAGCGGAAGCTGCTCACCCTCGTGCAGGACGGCCTGGTGAGCGGCTGGGACGATCCGCGCATGCCGACGCTCGCCGGCCTGCGGCGGCGCGGGTACACGCCCGAGTCGCTGCGCGACTTCTGCGAGCGCATCGGCGTGACCAAGGCCGCGAACCTGGTGGAAGTGGCCCTGCTGGAGCACTGCCTGCGCGAGGATCTGAACCGACGCGCCCTCCGCCGGATGGCGGTGCTGCGGCCGCTGCGGCTGGTGATCGAGAACTTCCCCGAGGGGCTGACCGAGGAGATGGAGGCGGCCAACAATCCCGAGGATGCGGAAGCGGGTACCCGCAAGGTCCCCTTCTCGCGCGACTTGTGGATCGAGCAGGACGACTTCCGAGAGACGCCGCCGCCCAAGTACTTCCGCCTCTCACCCGGCGTGGAGGTGCGGCTGCGCGCGGCCTACGTCGTGAAGTGCACCGGGCTCACGAAGGATGCCGCCACCGGGGCGGTCACCGAGGTGCGCTGCACCTTCGACCCGGACACCCGCGGCGGCGAGGCGCGCGGGCGGAAGATCAAGTCCACCATCCACTGGGTATCCGCGCGCCACGCAGTCGACGCGGAGGTGCGCCTCTACGACACGCTCTTCACGGTGCCCCGGCCCGACGAGGCGCCCGACTTCACGAGCGTGGTCAATCCGCGTTCGCTCGAGGTGATCCGGGGGGCGAAGGTGGAGCCGGCCCTCGCCGCGGCCGCGCCCGAGGACCACGTGCAGTTCGAGCGCGTCGGCTACTTCGTGGCGGACTGGAAGGACCACGCCCCCGGCCGGCCGGTGTTCAACCGCAGCGTGCCGCTCCGAGACACCTGGGCGAAAATCGAGAAGGCCACCGGCTAGCCCGAAGCCCTAAGCCACCAACGGTTGTCCGCCGCGGGGGGAGTGCGGGGGCCATCTCGGGGGCCCCCGCAGCTGAAGAGCTTGAAGAAGTAAACGGTCGTCCGCCGCGGGGGGAGTGCGGGGGCCATCTCGGGGCCCCCGCAGCTGAAGAGCTTGAAGAAGTAAACGGTCGTCCGCCGCAGGGGGAGTGCGGGGACCATGTCTGGGCCCCCGCAGCTGAAAAGGCTGAAGAACGAAACGGTCGTCCGCCGCCCGCCTAGTGGAAGAACACCCCCGCGTCGATGTTCAGCACCTGGCCGGTCACGCTGTCCGAGCGGCAGAACGTCACCACCTGATCCGCCACGTCCTCCACGCTCGCAGCGCGCTTCAGCGCCGCGCGCTGACGGGCGCCCTCCGCGGTCTCGGGACGCAGGCGTGAGGTCATCCGCGTCCCTTCCATGAGGCCGGGGGCCACGCAGTTCACGGTGACCTCCGGGGCCAGCGCCACCGCCAGGCAGCGGGTGAGATGGATGAGGCCGGCCTTGCTGGTCGCGTAGGCGATGCTGCTGCCGCCCGGATTGAGCCCCGCCACCGAGGCGATGTTGACGATGCGGCCCGCGCCGCCGGTCTTCAGATGGGGCGCGGCGGCCCGGCACAAGAGATACGGCCCGCGGAGATTGGTGGAGAAGAGCCGATCCCAGACCGCCGCGTCGAGCGCTTCGAGATCGGGGAACGGGATCGCGATGTTCCACGCCGCGTTGTTCACCAGCGCGTCGAGCCGCCCGAAGTGGCCCGCCACCGCCTCGATGGCGCGGGGGATCGCGGCGGCGTCGGTCTGATCGAGCGCCACGCTGAAGGCGCGTCGCCCGAGGCCCTCCACCGCCGCGCAGGTCTCGCGCGCGGCGTCCCGCCGCTCGAGGTAGGTGACGCCCACGTCGGCGCCCGCGTGGGCCAGGGCGCGCGCGATCTCGATGCCCAGCACACCGGTTCCACCCGCCACCAGCGCGACGCGATCCTTGAGGTCCATGGCGGCCTAGACTACCAGATCCCGCTTCCCAGCACGTCGCGGGCTTGAAGGCTCGGCGGCTCGGCCGTACACTCGCCCGGTCATGTCGGAAGCGGTGATCTCGCCCGAGCTGCTGCTCCGGAACGTCCGCCCGATGGCCGGCCCGGCGGTGGACGTGCTGGCCGAAGGCGGCGTCATCCGGCGCATCGGAGCCGGCCTGGCGTCGAGCCCGGGCGCCCTGGTCGTCGACGGGCGCGGCGGCATCCTGCTGCCCGCCTTCGTGGACGCGCACATGCACCTGGACAAGACGTTCTGGGGCCTGCCCTGGCGGCCGCACGAGGCGGGACCGACCACGCGCGAGCGCATCGAGAACGAGCGCCGGCTGAGGCGTGAGCAGCCGCTGCCGATCGACGCGCAGGCCGAGCGGCTGGCGCGGCAGGCGGTGAGCCGCGGGACCCTCCACATCCGCACGCACGTCGACGTCGACACCGAGATCGGCCTGCGCCATGTCGAAGGCGTGATGGCGGCGCGCCGCCGCCTGCGCGACGTCGTCTCCATCCAGGTGGTGGCGTTCCCCCAGAGCGGCGTGGTCACGCGCCCCGGGACCGCCGACCTGTTGGAGCGCGCGGTGAAGGACGGGGCCGAGCTGATCGGAGGCGTGGATCCCGCCGGGATCGACGGCGACGCCCGCGGCCAGCTCGACGCGATCTTCGGCATCGCGGGCCGCCACGGCGCGGGCGTGGACCTGCACCTGCACGACCCGGGGGAGCAGGGCGTCGAGCAGATCCGCATGATCGCCGAGCGGACCCGCGCCCTGGGGCTCGGCGGCCGGGTTGCGATCAGCCACGCGTTCTGCCTCGGCATGGTGGACGAGAGCGAGGCGGCCCGGCTCGTGGACCTCCTCCGCGAGGCGCGCATCGCGATCGTCACCACCGCGCCCGGCGATCGGCCGATGCCGCCGGTGCCACGGCTCCGCGCGGCCGGTGTCGCGGTCGGCGCGGGCTCGGACGGCGTGCGCGATGCGTGGACGCCCTTCGGCAACGCGGACATGCTGGAGCGCGCCATGCTGATCGCGTTCCGCAACGGCTTTCGCGCCGATCCGCTGCTGCACGATGCGCTCGACATCGTCACCCGCGGCAACGCGGCCCTGCTGGGCCTTCGTCGCTACGGCCTCGAACCCGGCGATCGCGCCGACTTCGTCGTGGCGCCGGCCGAGACCCTCGGCGAGCTGGTCGCCATGCGCCCGCCCCGCGCCCTCGTGATCAGTGGCGGCCGGATCGTGGCCCGCGACGGCGAGTGTGCCTTGCCCCCGTCATCCCCTTTCACTCAGGAGCCCTGATCGCCATGGCACCCGTCTCCCCGGCTGTTCGCGCCGACCTCGCGCCGAGCGGCACCCTGCGCGTCGGTATCAATCACGGCAATCTCGTCCTGGCCCAGAAGAACTCCACGACCGGCGAGGTCAAGGGCGTCGCGGTGGACCTGGCCCATGAGCTCGGCCAGCGGCTCGACGTGCCGGTCCAGCTAGTCCAGTACGGCTCGGCGGGACAGATGACCGACGCGCTGGCGAGCGGGGCCTGGGACGTGGCCTTCCTCGCCCGCGAGGCGGGACGCGCCGGCGAGGTCGGCTTCACCGCGCCGCACCTGCTGATCGAGGGCACGTATCTGGTGCCGGCCGGCTCGACCGACACCCGCGCCGCCGACATCGATCGCGCGGGCATGCGCATCGCGGTGTCCGAGAAGAGCGCCTACGATCACTTCCTGACGCGAAACATCAAGCACGCCACCCTGGTGCGAGGGGCGGGCAACAGCGCCGGGCTCGGGCTCCTGCAGGCCGGCCAGGCCGACGTCATCGCGGGCGTGCGCCAGCTGCTGCTGATGGACCAGGCGAAGCTGCCCGGCTCGCGCGTGCTCGAAGATCGCTTCATGGTGATCGAGCAGGCGATGGGCCTGCCCAAGGGCCGCGACGCGGGCCTGGCCTACGCGCGCGCGTTCATCGAGGAGATGAAGGCGTCGGGCTTCGTGGCCCGCGCCCTGGAGCGCTCGGGCGTGCGCGGTGTCCCGGTGGCCCCGCCCGAGCCGGCGGCGCCCTGAGGGTCGCCCGGCCGGCGCTCAGGTCAGCGGGACGATCGCGTAGAAGCGGGGCCCGTCGCCGACCGATCGGGTGACGTGGCCCTGCCCGGTCAGGTCCTCGGCCAGCAGGACGTCACCCGGGCCCACCCGCACCACGGTGCCGTCGCCCACCTGGATCTCGGCCTGGCCCGACAGCGTGATCGAGTACTGCCGGCGGGGCGCGCAGTGCCAGGCCAGCACGTAGCCCGGCGGCGACACGCGGAACACGATGCCGGCGGCCGCCTGCAGCGTCGTGCCCTCCCCGTGGGCGCCCTCGGTGTCGGTGAAGGGCGTCATGGCCAACGGCACTTCCTCGACGTGGGATTGCCCGTCGACCCCGCTGTAGACTCGCCAGATCTTCGGCATCCGCGCTCCCTCCGCTCGGGATCCTCGCCTCAGAATCGCACGCGCCGCAGCACCGCCCGGGGCAGCGACCGGATGATCAGCATGATCCACTGCCAGATGGACGGAGCGTAGACCACGTGGCGGCGCGCGTCCATGGCCGCCACCACGTGGCCGGCCACCGCGTCGGGCTCGCCCGCGAAGGGCGGCACCGGCAGCCCGGCGGTCATCGCGGTCCGCACGAACCCCGGCTTCACGCAGAGCACGTGGACGCCACGGTCACGATACGCGAGGTCGAGCCCGTCCAGGAAGGCCGAGAGCCCGGCCTTCGACGCACCGTACAGGTAGTTGCTCCGCCGGGCTCGATCGCCGGCCACGCTGCTGAAGGCGCAGATCAGGCCGCCACCCCGCGCGGCCAGCCGCTCCGCGGCCTGCTGGCAGAGGAGCACGGTGCCGGTGAAATTCGCGTGGAGCAGCGCACCCAGCCGCGCCGGGTCGCGGGCCAGCTCCTCCTGGCTGCCGAAGGCCCCGCCCGTCACCACGAGCGCGTCGACGCGGGCCAGCGCGTCATCGGCCGCGTCGAGGGCGGCCGCGAAGCCCTCCGGCCGCGCCAGGTCGAGCGCGGCGTGGCCCACCGGGACGCGGGCGCCACGCGCTTCCAGATCGCGCGCGGACAGCTCCATCTCGCGAGCGTCGCGGCCGAGGAGAAAGAGGGCCTCGCCGCGCGCGGCCAGGCGGCGAGCCAGGGCACGGCCCATGCCGCGGGTCGCGCCCACGAAGGCCACGTTCACACGGGGTCTCCCAGCAGGCGCACCGACAGGCCGGAGCGAAAGCGCCGCGCCGGGTCCCAGCGGTCGCGCACCGCCTGCCACTCGCGGAGGCGCGGCTCCATGCGGGCGAACTCCTCCGCACGCGTGACCGCGTCCTTGGCCAGGTACACGCGGCCGCCGTGCTCGATCACGATGGCGTTCAGCTCGTGCAGCAGGCTCTCGGTCGCCTCCCCGCGGTACGGCAGGTCGAGCGCCAGCGTGGTGCCTTCCAGTGGGAACGACAGATACGCCTCCGACGCGGGACCGCAGTCCTTGATGACCGCGAGGAACGAGGCGGCGCCCGCGGACGCCAGCCGCTCGAGCATCAGGGACACCGGGCGGCAGCCCACGGCGCGCGGCACCACGCACTGGTACTGCAGGAAGCCGCGCGGGCCGTAGAGCCGATTCCAGTCCGCGATCGCGTCGAGGGGATAGAAGAAGCGGTCGTAGGAGACGACGCGCCGGCGCAGCGTGCGGCCGTGCTTCCAGGCGTAGAGGCGGTTGAACCAGCGCATGAAGAACGGGTTCAGCAGCCACTCGGGCGCGTCGAGCGGCACCCGCAGGCGCCGCGCGCTCCGCCGGCGCCGCGCGCCCGCCTCGGCAGCGGTGGCGTGGCGGCCGCGCATGAGCAGGCCACGTCCGACGTCACGGCCGCGCGCCAGGCAGTCGATCCAGCCGACCGTGTAGGGCCAGTGGGCCGCGCTGAGCCGAAGGCCCTCCAGCATCACCTCGAGCGTCGGCATGCCCTGCGTCTCGAGCACGATCCACGGCGTCTCGATCCGGCGCAGTCGCAGGACCACCTCGACGATGAGGCCGGTGAGCCCCATGCCGCCGACGGTGGCCAGGAACAGCTCGCGCTCGCGATCCGGCCCGCACTCCACGAGGCGCCCATCGGCGGTCAGCAGCGTGACCCGCTCCACGAAGCTGCCGAACGAGCCGTCCCGGTGATGGTTCTTGCCGTGCACGTCGCAGGCCACGCACGCGCCGACCGTGACGAACTTGGTGCCGGGGGTGACTGGCGGGAACCAGCCACGCGGCACGAACACGCGCAGGATCTCGGCCAGGCTGAGCCCGGCCTCGCAATGCAGGCGGCCGGTGTCGGCATCGAAGCTGCGGATGCGATCGGCCCGGGTGCTCTCTACCACGCGTCCGCCCAGCCGGGCCGGCACCGCCGCGTCGCCATAGGCGCGCCCCAACCCGCGCGGCACGACCGGCTCGGGATCCGCGGGCAGGCCGAGGTGCTCCGGCCGCGTCACCCGCCCGGGCACGATCGGGTGGCGCCCCCATCCCGCCACCGGCTCCAGCGACCCGGCGTCCGGCGGCGCCTCCGGCATCAGTCGAGCCACCGGGCCAGCCACACCGGCACCCACACCGGTACCCACGCCGGCCCGTAGATGATGATGGCCAGCGCGATCATCCAGAGCACGGTGTTGACGAGGATCGCGCGGTCGCTCAGCAGCAGATCCGAAGGATTGCCGCCCAGCTCGCGCCGGTAGAGCAGGTAGAGATAGCGGAAGATGCCGTAGAGCACGAAGGGCAGCGTCACCGGCAGCCAGCGCGTGTGGAACTTGGCCACCGTGTCCGGCGACATGGTGTAGAGCGCGTACGCGGTGACGGTCGAGGCGGTCACCACCGCCACCATCTGGTCCAGGAAGCTTTCGCTGTACTCGGCCAGAATCGGCCGGTGCGCGGCCGCGTCGCCGTGCAGGGTCAGATACTCGTGCCGCCGCTTGCCCAACGCCAGGAACAGGGCGACCAGGATCGTGCAGATCACCAGCCAGCCCGAGATCTCGACCCCGATCGCAGCGGCGCCCGCCACCGCCCGCAGCACGAAGCCGGCCCCCACCGTGAGCACGTCCAGGATCACCATGTGCTTGAGCCACACCGAGTAGGCGGTCAGCAGCGCCGCATAGGCGGTGGCCACCAGCCCGAAGCGCACCGAAAGCGCGTACGCCGCGACCAGGCTGCCCACCAGCGCGACGACTCCGAGCGTCATCCCGGCCCCGGGCGGCAGCGCGCCGCTGGCGATCGGACGCCGGCGCTTGGTGGGGTGCAGGCGGTCCTTGTCGACGTCGGCCAGGTCGTTGAAGACGTAGATCGCGCCGGAGAGCGCGCAGAAGATCGCGAAGGCGGCGAGCGCGGGCCAGAACAGCGGCGTGAACAGGCTCTGCGAGAAGATGAGCCCGGCGAAGACGAAGAGGTTCTTGACCCATTGCCGCGGGCGCAGCGCCTGCAGCGCGGCCACCAGAAGCCTCATCGCGCGGCCAGCTCGGATCCGGACCACGTGACGCGACGCTCCGAGTGCGCGGGTGACGTGGCGCGCGAGGCGGGCGCCGAGCGCGCCCGGCGCGGTCGCCTCACGCCACCTCGCGCACCGCCTGCTTCACCGCGGCCACGATCTCCTCCACCTCCTGGTCGGTCAGCTCGGGGAAGCAGGGCAGGCTCAGCACCTCGGCCGCCGCCTGGGTCGCCACCGGGAACGCGCGGTCGGCATTCGGGTACGAAAAGAGCGGCTGGGCCGGGATCGTGCTCGGATAGTGGATCGCGGTCCCGATGCCGCGATCGGCGAGCGCGGCCGCGAGGGCGTCGCGCTTGCCGGAGCGCACCGTGTACTGGTGGTAGACGTGCTGCGCGGCGGGCGGCTCCGCGGGCAGTCCCAGCGGCAGGCCGGCCAGCGCCTCGGTGTAGCGCCGGGCGATCGCGCGCCGGCGCTGGTTCCACTCGGGCAGGCGGCCCACCTTCACCCGCAGGAGTGCAGCCTGCAGCTCGTCGAGTCGGCTCGAGGCGCCCAGCGTGACGTGGGTGTAGCGGCGCGGCTGGCCGTGGTCGCGCAGCAGCCGCACGCGATCGGCCACGTCGTCGCGGGTGGTCAGCACCATGCCCGCGTCGCCGCAGGCGCCGAGGTTCTTGGTCGGGTAGAACGACAGCGTTGCCGCGTCGCCCCACTGAGCGACCGGTCGGCCCGCGTAGGAGGCGCCCACCGCCTGCGCCGCGTCCGCCACCACCGCCAGGCCGCGGGCGCGGGCCAGCTCGGCGAGCGTGTCCATGGCCGCGATCTGACCGTAGAGGTGGACCGGCACGATCGCGCGGGTCCGTCCCGTGATCGCCCGCTCGACCTGCGCGGGGTCGACGTTGAAGGTGACCGGATCGACGTCAACGAACACCGGCGTGGCGCCGGCCATCATGATCGTGGTGGCCGAGGCGACGAACGAGAACGCGGAGGTGATGACCTCGTCGCCCGGCTCGACCCCCACCGCCTTCAGCGCGATCAGCAGCGCGTCGGTGCCGGAGCCTACGCCCAGTGCCTGGCGCGCGCCGCACACCGCGGCCACCTCGCGCTCGAGGGCCTGCCCTTCCGGGCCCAGGATGAAGCGACACGAGTCGATCACCCGCGCCGCCGCCTCCATCAGCTGGGCGCGCAGGGCCTGGTGCTGCCGCTTCAGATCGATCTGCGGGATCATGCGCCGCTCACATTGTAACCGTGACGCACTATGCTAGCAGCGGGTTCCCGCGCCGAACAGCACGTCCGACTCGTCGCCCGCCGCGGTCAGGACGTCGCCGATGAGCGAGAGGGACCCCGCGACGCACACGAGCCCGTCGGGCGTCTCGGGCCGCGCCCGGGCCACCGCCTCCCCCGGCGACTCCGCGATCTCGACCGGCAGGCCCGGCAGCAGCGCGCGCAGCGCGGCGGGCTCGGCCGCGCGCGGGTTCGTGGAGGCGGTGAGCACGATCCGGGCGGCGAGCGGGCGGAGCGCGTCCAGGATGCCCCGCGCATCCTTGTCCGCGAGAATGCCGATCACGAAGGTGACCGGCCGGCCCGGGAAGTAGGTCCGCAGCGAGGCGGCGAGCGCGCGGGCGCCCGCCGGGTTGTGGGCGCCATCCAGGATCGTGAGCGGATCGCAACGGAAGATCTCAAAGCGTCCCGGCCAGCGCGCACCACGCAGCCCCCCGCGGATCGCCATCTCTTCGGCCCCCAGCTCACGCGCGGCCGCCGCGGCCAGCAGCGCGTTGCCCGGCTGGTAGACGCCCAGCAGGCCGCAGGCGACGTCGGCCATCGCCCAGCCGGGTCCGGCCAGGTCGAGCCGCTGGGCCTCGAGGGTGAAGCCGCGCGGGGTCACCGAGAGCTCGCACCCTTCCCGCAGCAGCGGCACGGAAACCTCCACGGCACGCCGCTCGAGGACGACGGCGGCCTCGGGGTCCTGGCGGGCGGTGACCGCCACGCCGCTGCGGATGATGGCGGCCTTCTCGCCCGCGATCAGGGTCAGCGTGTCGCCCAGCTCGTGCTGATGGTCGTAGTCGATCGGGCCGATCACGACCACGCGCGGGCGGCCCACCGTGGTCGCGTCGAGCCGGCCGCCGAGGCCCACCTCCAGCACCGCGACGTCGACGCGCTCGCGACAGAAGTGATCGAGCGCGAGGGCGGTGCCCGCCTCGAACACGGTGGCGTCGAGCCGCGCGATCTGGGTGCCGAGGGCGTCCACACCGTCCACGAAGTCCGCCTCCGAGATCGGCCGGCCGTTGACGCGTATGCGCTCGCGGTAGTGACGGAGATGCGGCGAGGTGTAGAGCCCGACCCGGCGGCCGGCCGCCTGGAGGATCGCAGCCAGCATCGCCGAGATCGAGCCCTTGCCGTTGGTGCCGCCCACCTGGGCGATCGTGAACGACCGCTCGGGCCGCCCGATGGTGTCGAGCAGGGCCTCGATGCGCTCGAGGCCGGGACGCATGCCCGTCCGCTCCCCGCCGCGCAGGCCGAGGATGCGGCCCACCGCCTCCGCATACGTCATGGAGCCGGCGCGGGAGTGCGACCGCCGAAGAAGGCGAGGATGCGCCGGAGCGTGGCCCGCAGCTCCCGCCGCTCCACGACCAGGTCGATCTGGCCGTGCTCGAGCAGGAACTCCGAGCGCTGGAACCCTTCGGGCAGCGGCTGCCGGATCGTCTCCGCGATGACGCGCGGCCCCGCGAAGCCGATGAGGGCTCGCGGCTCGGCCAGGATCAGGTCGCCCAGCATCGCGAAGCTGGCGGTGACGCCGCCGGTGGTGGGATCGGTGAGTAGCGAGAGGTAGGGCACCCGCTCGGCGTCGAGCCGCTGCAGCGCGGCGGACGTCTTGGCCATCTGCATGAGCGAGAGGATGCCCTCCTGCATGCGGGCGCCGCCGGAGGCGGAGACGATCACGAGCGGGATGCGCTTCTGCAGCGCCAGCTCGATGGTGCGCGTGAGCTTCTCCCCCACCACCGAGGCCATGCTGCCGCCGAGGAACGAGAACTCGAAGACAGCCAGCGCCACCGGATAGCCGCCGATGCGCGCGGTGCCGGTGACCACCGCCTCGCCGGTGTCGGTCTTGCTGCGGGCCGCCTTGAGGCGATCGGTGTAGCGCCGGGTGTCCCGGAACGACAGCGGATCCTTCGATCGCAGCGTCGACTCGCGCTCGTCGAACGAGCCCTCGTCGGTCAGCGTCGCGATCCGCTCGCGAGCCGAGATGCGGAACGGGTAGCCGCACTTGGGGCAGACGCGGCCCGCCCGATCGACCTCGGCCCGGTAGACGATCTCCTTGCAGGAGTCGCACTTGACCCACAGGCCCTCGGCGATGACGACTTTCCGGGGGCGCTCGCCGTCGTCGTCCTTCTTCTTCCAGAACCACGCGGCCATGGCGTCTATCCTATGCTACCCGCTGGAGGCGGACACTCGAATCCGCAGCTCTGTTCAATGCGGGGGCCCAGAAATGGCCCCCGCACTCCCCCAACCCACGGACAGCCCGCAACAGGTCCCGAAAGGGTCTGCAGCCTCGCCTGTTCAATGCAACCCGGAAATGGCCCCTGACCCCCGGGGTCAGGCGTTGGGGCGGAGCTCGGCCTTGAGCGCGGCGATAAAGTCGCCCACCTGCGCCAGGAGGTCCGGGGTGCCCCCGTACCGCTCGACGAGCCGGACGATGGCCGAGCCGACGATGACCCCGTCGGCGACCCGTCCCACCTCGGCCGCCTGAGCCGGCGTGGAGATGCCGAAGCCCACGCAGATCGGCTTGGTGGTGATCGCGCGCAGGGCGCGCAGCTGGCGGGAGAGCTCAGCGGGCAGCGCGGCCCGCTCCCCGGTGACCCCGGTGAGCGACACCATGTAGATGAACCCCTGGCTGGCCCGGGCGATCCCACGCATGCGCTGGGGCGTGGATGTCGGGGCCACCAGGTGCACCAAATCCAAACCCGCCGGCGCCGCCTCGGCCTGCAGCGGGGCCGATTCCTCCGGGGGAAGATCCGCGACGATCACCCCGTCGATGCCCGCCTCGACCGCGGTCCGGCAAAAGGCTTTCAAGCCGAAGGCCAGGATCGGATTGTAGTAGGTCAGGAAGACCAGCGGCACCGACACCTCGCCGCGCATCTCGCGCACCAGCTCGAGCACCCGCGGCAGGGTCACCCCGGCCGCGAGCGCGCGCTGAGTGGCCCGCTGGATCACCGGGCCATCGGCGAGCGGGTCCGAGAACGGGATGCCCAGCTCGATGGCGTCCGCGCCGCGGCGGGCCGCCTCCGCCACGAGCTGTCGCGTGGCCGCGAGCGACGGGTCGCCGGCCGTGAAGTACGGCACCAGCGCGCGCTCGCGACGCGCACGCAGCGCGGCGAAGGCGGCGTCCAGGCGCGACGGGACGTGACGGGAAGGGCCGGGCTTGCTCACGGTCGTCCGCCGGCCTCCCGGGTGCCGCGTCCGTTGTGTCCCGCACCGTGGCCCACCTGGTCGCCGAGCGCCTGCTCCACGGTGTGCACGTCCTTGTCCCCACGCCCGGAGAGGCCGATCACCACGACCTGCGAGGGCTTCATGCGCGCGGCCGCCCGCATGGCGTAGGCCACCGCGTGGGAGGATTCCAGCGCCGGCATGATGCCTTCGAGCCGCGTCAACGCCTGGAAGCCCTCGAGGGCCTCCGCGTCGGTCACCGAGACGTACTCGAAGCGCCCCGCGTCCTTGTAATACGAATGCTCGGGCCCGACGCCCGGGTAGTCGAGGCCGGCCGAGATCGAGTGCGCCTCGGCCACCTGCCCGTCATCGTTCTGCAAGAGGTAGCTCATGCTGCCATGCAGCACGCCGACCGCGCCCGAGCCGAGCGAGGCGCCGTGCTTGCCGGTCTTGATGCCGTGGCCGCCCGGCTCGACGCCCACGATGCGGACGCCACGGTCCTCGATGAAGGCCCAGAAGAGCCCGATCGCGTTGGACCCGCCGCCTACGCACGCCGTGATCAGATCGGGGAGGCGCCCGGTGAGCCGACGAGCCTGGCCGCGCGCCTCCTCGCCGATCACGCGCTGGAAATCACGGACCATCATCGGATACGGGTGCGGGCCCATCACCGAGCCGAGCAGGTAGTACGTCGTCCGCACGTTCGTGACCCAGTCCCGCAGCGCCTCGTTGACCGCGTCCTTCAGGGTGCGGGAGCCGCTCTCCACCGGGACCACCCGCGCGCCAAGCAGGCGCATGCGGAAGACATTGAGGGCCTGGCGCGCCACGTCCACGCTGCCCATGTAGACCTCGCACTCGAGCCCGAGCAGCGCGGCCGCGGTGGCCGAGGCCACCCCGTGCTGACCCGCGCCGGTCTCCGCGATGACCCGCGCCTTGCCCATGCGCTGGGCGAGCAGGGCCTGGCCCAGCACGTTGTTGATCTTGTGCGCGCCGGTGTGGCAGAGGTCCTCGCGCTTGAGATAGATGCGCGCGCCGCCCACGTGGCGCGTGAGGCGCTCCGCGAAGTAGAGCGGCGTGGGCCGGCCCGCGTAGGAGGCGAGGAGCCCGCGCAGCCGACGTCGGAAGTCGGCGTCCGCCTTCGCGGCCCGATAGGCGGCCTCGAGATCGATCAGCGGCTGCATCAGCGTCTCGGGCACGAAGCGTCCGCCGAAGCGCCCGAAGTGACCGCTCGCGTCGGGCAGCGACGCCGGCCGCACGCGGGCGCGGCTCACCGGGCCGCCTCCGCCGCCCGCGCCGCGGCCACGAACCGGCGCACGCGCGCCTCGTCCTTCCGACCCGGACGGGCTTCGACGCCCGAGTTGACGTCCACGCCGTACGGTCGCACGCGCCGGACCGCGTCGGCGACGTTGTCGGGCGTGAGCCCGGCCGACAGCAGCACCGGGTGGCGACGCGCCGCCTCGGCGGCCACGTCCCACGAGATGGGCGGACGCGCCTCGCCCTCGCTCCACCGTGATGGAGAGTCGAGCAGGAAAGCGGCGACCCGGTAGCTGGCCATGCGGTCCAGATCCGCGCCGGCCGCGATCTTCAGCGTCTTGATCACGGGAAGCCGGTAGTCCAGGAGATCCTCGGCCGGCTCGTCGCCGTGGAACTGCAGGGCGCCCAGGCCGCACTGCTCGGCCACCGCCTTGACGTGACCGGGGGCGTGATCCCAGAACACGCCCACCGGCGTCACGAACGGCGGCAGGGTGGCGATGATACGGGCCGCCGCGTCGGGCGTGATGTAGCGGGGCGTGCGCTCGACGAAGATGAAGCCGAGCGCGTCCACCCCGCACTCCACGCAGAGGCGCGCGTCGGCGGCGTCGGTGATCCCGCAGATCTTGATCTTCATCGCAGCGACAGCTCGCGCACGGTGGCCGCCACGTCGTCGGCCCGCAGGAGCGTCTCGCCGACCAGGACCGCGTGGGCGCCCGCGGCGGCCACCCGGGCCACGTCGTCACCGCTCGCGAGCCCGCTCTCGCTCACCGCCAGACGCCCGGGCGGGACGTGGGGAAGCAGGGCGAGCGACGGCTCGAGGCTCGTCCGCAGCGTCTGCAGGTCCCGGTTGTTGACCCCGATCACCGGCGCGTCCACCCGCAGCGCCCGATCCAGCTCGGCGGCGGTGTGCACCTCCACCAGCGCCGCGAGCCCGACCCCCTTGGCCGCCGACAGGAGATCGCGCAGGGCCGCATCGTCGAGCGCGGCCACGATCAGCAGGGCCGCGTCCGCGCCGGCCGCGCGCGCCTCCCAGAGCTGGTACTCGTCGACGATGAATTCCTTGCGGAGCACGGGCACCGGCACCGCCGCGCGCACCGCGACCAGATCGTCGAGGCGGCCGTGGAAGTACTTCGCGTCGGTGAGCACGGACACCGCGGCGGCACCCGCCCCCGCGTAGATCGTGGCCTGGGCGACCGGATCCAGATCGGCGCGAAAGAGCCCCCGGGAGGGCGAGCCACGCTTGACCTCGGCGATCAGGCGCACCCGCTCGCCCGCCTCCGGCCGCAGGGCCGCCTCGAAGTCGCGGGCCGGACCGAGGCCGCGGCAGGCCGCGACCAGCGAGGCGAGCGGACGGCTGGCCTTCTCTCCCACCAGCTCGGTGCGCTTGTGGGCGACGATCTCGTCGAGGACACCCATGCGGCTAGTAGTCGCCGCGCAGCCCGCGCTCCCGCTCGGCGGTGATGTCGATGCGGGCCATCTGCTCCATCACGTACTCGCGCAGGGTGCGCGGCGGCGGCAGGTCCCGGACGACCCGGCCGCCGGTGATGAGCGGCTTGAGCAGCGGCTCGGCCCGGCGTCCTTCGGCGTCCACCGGCGCGGGCGCCCGGGCGGGCCGGACCACGTTCTCCAGCGTGCCCGGGAAGCGCCACACCTGCTTGGCCCCCGAGCGCTTGCCCCGCTTGGCCATCGGCTCGCCCTCGATCTCCATGATGTCGAGCGCGAAGGAGAGCACCGGCGCGTTGGCGATCGATGTGCCGACCCCGTAGCCGTCCACGAGCGGGTTGAGCTTCAAGATCTCGTATTCGTCGATCCCGCCGGAGGCCAGGATCTTCACGTGCTCGTAGCCGCGCAGGTCCAGCTCCCAGCGCACCTCCTCGAGGATCCGGTAGAAGTCACCGCGCCGCGAGGACGGCGTATCGAGGCGCACCGCGTAGAGATCGCGGCCGAGGGCGCGCGCGACGCGGATGGCCTCGAACTTCTCGTCCTGCAGCGTGTCGATGAGGGCGACCCGCCGCACCTTGGGGTCGATCACCTCGTGGAACGCGCGGAGGGCCTCCACCGTGTCCCCGAAGAGCAGCACCAGCGCGTGGGGGATGGTGCCGGTGGGATCGGCGTCGATCAGCTCCGCCGATTTGGTGACCGCGACGCCATCGCAGCCGCCCACGAACGCGTTGCGCTCGATCATCGGGGCCAGCGCCGGATGCATGCGCCGGGCGCCGAAGGAGATGACCTGCCGCTCGCCCGCGGCGCGCTTGCAGCGCGCGGCCTTGGTGGCGATGCCGGAGGCCTGGCAGAGCAGGCCCAGGAGCGCGGTCTCGTACTTGGCCCACTCGGGGTAGATGCCCTCGATGACGAGCACCGTGTCCTCGGGGCCGAAGAGCGTGCCTTCGTCCATCGCGGAGACGTCGACGGGCAGCCCTTCCAGCAGCGCGGCCGCCTCCTCGAGGCCGGCCAGCACGCCGAACGTCCAGTCCGGCTGCGGGAAGCTCTTGAGCCGGATCTCGGCCTTCACACGCTTGTCGAGCCCTTTGGCGCGCAGGATCTCGACAGTGCGGTCGAAGTAGACGTCGGAGACTTCGCCCGCCTTGATCTCGGGCTGAGACGCGATGTGGAAGGCGCGCTTGGGCTGGCTCTTCATGGGGATGCCGACACCTCCCGGCCCGGGAATAAAGTGGCCGGATTGTCCCAGAACTGTCTGGGGAAGTCAATCGACGACGACGGGGAGACTGCGCCCAAACCAGCGTCCGATAAAGGGTTTTCTGCGAGCGGCTACAGCCGGAGGGTCCTGAGGTAGTCGCGGAAGGCGTCGGAGAGATCGGGCCGGGCCAGGGCGAACTCCACGGTGGCCTTGAGAAAGCCCAGCTTCTCGCCGGTATCGTGCCGCTTGCCCTCGAACTCCACCGCGTAGATGGGCCGCCGGCCGCGCAGCGCGCGCAGGCCGTTGGTCAGCTGGATCTCGCCCCGCGAGTCCGGCATGGTCTCGTCGAGGATGGGGAAGAGATCGGGCGTGAGGACGTAGCGGCCGATGATGGCAAGATCCGACGGCGCATCGCGCGGGTCGGGCTTCTCCACCAGGTCTTGCACCTCGTAGACGTTCGCCCCCAGGCCGCGTGCCGCGATCACCCCGTAGCGCCCGATCTCCTCGCGGGGCATGCGCATCACGGCCAGCACCGGCCCGCCGTGGCGCTCGAACACATCGAGCAGCTGGCGCATGCAAGGCACGCGGGAGACGATGATGTCGTCGCCCAGGAAGACGCCGAACGGCTCGTCGCCCACCAGCGGCCGCGCGCAGCGGATGGCGTGCCCGAGGCCGAGCGGCTCCTTCTGGCGGACGTAGGACACCGAGGCCAGCTCCGAGATCGTCTTGATCTGGGCCAGCTCCTCCATCTTTCCGCGGTCCTGCAGGTAGTACTCGAGCTCGAAGGCCGCGTCGAAGTGGTCCTCGATGGCGCGCTTGTTCCGACCGGTCACCAGGATGATCTCCTCGAGGCCCGAGGAGACCGCCTCCTCCACCACGTACTGGATGGTCGGCTTGTCCACCAGCGGCAGCATCTCCTTCGGCTGCGCCTTGGTGGCGGGCAGGAAGCGCGTCCCGAGTCCGGCCGCGGGGAAGACGGCCTTCCTGACGTTCATGGAGTGACGATACACGACGCGGTGGGGAAAGGAAACGGCTTCAGGCCGGCGGGGCGTCGTCGTCGGGCGTGCGGACCTGGATGCCGAGCTTCTTGATGCGATACCAGAGGCTCCGCTCGGAGACACCGAGGATCCGGGCCGCGCGGGCCTGAACGCCGTGCGTGCGCTGCAGGGCGTCAAGGATCATCCGCCGCTCCCACGTCTCGAGGGCCTCGTCGAGCGAGCCGGTGAGCGCGGGACCGGGCGCGGGCTCGGCGGCGGGCGCCGCCTGCGCGGCGCGCTGGATCGCGGGCGGCAGGTGCTCGGGACGGATCACCCCGTCGGAGAGCACCATGGCACCCTCGAGCACGTGCTGCAGCTCGCGCACGTTGCCCGGCCACGGGTAGGTCCAGAGACAACGCAGCGCCTCGGGTGAGACGGTGGCCGGCGTCCGATTCAGCCGCCGGGCGGCGCGGTTCAGAACGTGGGTGATCAGCAGCGGCAGATCGTCGATGCGCTCGCGCAAGGGCGGCAGGGACATCCCCACGCCCTGCAGCCGATAGTAGAGATCCTGGCGGAACGTGCCCTGCTTCACCGCCGCGTCGAGGTCGCGATGGGTGGCCGCGATGACGCGCACGTCGACGGTGATGGTCTTCGTCCCGCCCACCCGCTCGAACTCGCGCTCCTGCAGGACTCGCAGGATCTTGGCCTGCATCGATATCGGCATGTCCCCGATCTCGTCAAGGAACAGCGTGCCCTCCCGGGCCAACTCGAAGCGCCCGGGCCGGGCGCGGATCGCGCCGGTGAAGGCGCCGCGCTCGTGCCCGAACAGCTCGGACTCCAGGAGGCCCTCCGGGATCGCCGCGCAGTTGACCGGGATGAACGGCCCGTCCTTCCGCGCGCTCAAGCGGTGGATCGCGCGGGCCAGCACTTCCTTGCCGGTGCCGCTCTCGCCCTGGATCAGCACGGTCAGGTCGGTGGGCGCCGCGCGATGGGCCATCTCCACCACACGCTTCAACACCTCGCTCTCGCCGACGAGCCCTTCGAGGCTGCCCGGCTGGCTCTCGCGCAGGGCCTTCACCTGCTTCTGCAGGTGACGCCGATCGAGGGCGCGAGAGACCACCACCTGGAACTCGTCCATCTTGAGCGGCTTGGTGAAGAAGTCGTAGGCCCCGCGCGTGATCGCGTCCATCGCGGTCTCGCGGGTGCCGTGCGCGGTCATGACGATGATCGGAGTGTCCGGCGCCAGCTCGCGACACTTGGGGATCGCGTCGAGCCCGTCCATGTCGGGCAGGCGCACGTCCAGGAGAATCAGGTCGTAGGGAGTCGCCTTGAGCCGGTCGAGGAGACCGCCCGCGGTGGACGACACCTCGATCTGGTAGCGCTGCCGGCGCAGCGCTTCGCCCAGCACGAAGGCCAGATCCTCGTCGTCCTCCGCGATGACGATGCGCTCGGCCATGGCTGCCCGCGTCAGAAGATCCGGCGGATCCCCAGCTGGGGATCGAAGCTCCGGCCCAGCCAGATCGGGACCGGGACCGCGGTGTCGAAGCCCCAGAGGTTGAGCGGCTCTGTGCGGTAGGTCCAGCTCAGGTCGACCCGCACGAGCGCGCCGTCGGCGGCGACCTTCACGCTCTGCGGATCGACCTCGACACCGGCCCGGCGCGAGCCCGACAACAGACCGGTACGCAGGTCGGCCATGAAATCCGAGGAGACCAGCTCGCCGGGGTTGCGCTGCCGCTGCTTGTCGGAGGCGTCGCGAAACGCCCGCTCGGCGACGTCGTTGACCGTGAAGTAGGACGAGACCGCCTGCATGCCGTTGTAGCCGACCCAGAGGAACACCGCCACCCAGAAGCACATCAGGAGCAATGGGCGGACGCGCATTCCTCGAGTGTAGACGTTTCCCCGCAGCGGCGGCAACTTCCGTTGTGCTAGGCTCTACCCGGTGCGATTCCTCGCCGTGTCCTGGCGCCTGCTCCTCGCCGGAAGCCTGGTCGGCCTGGCCGTCGTGGCCATGGCGGCCTTCAACCTGTTCGGCTTCTTCGAGACCGCCGAGCTCAAGGCGCTGGATGCCCAGTTCACGCTCCGCGGGCCGTTGCCTCCCGCGGGCCCCATCGTCGTCGTCAAGATCGACGAGGACTCCTTCGACGCCCTCAACCTGGTCTGGCCGTGGCCGCGCGCGGTGCACGCCCGGTTCCTGGACATCGTGGGTCGGGGCCAACCGGCGGTGGTGGGCATGGACATCCTGTTCACCGAGCCGTCCTCCCGGGGCCCAGCCGACGACGACGCGCTGGGCGCGGCGGTGGACCGGATGCACGACCGCATCGTGCTCGCGGCCGCGTTCACCACGGTCGACGATCCCTCCTTCATCAAGCAGGGGTTGAACCCGCCGATTCCCGAGGTGCGCGGTCGGGCCGCGTTCGGGTCGGCCGACTACGACACCGACGCGGACGCCTTCGTCCGACGGGCCACGCTCACGCGCGAGTTCCAGGACCGCGAGTGGCCGGGCTTCGACCTGCAGATCTACCGTCTGGCCGAGCAGGCCGGGCTCGCGCGAGGCGGCCCGCCGGCGGGACGTGAGCTGCTGATCAACTTCCGCGGCGGACCGAAGACGTTTCCGATGGTGGCGTACCATCGGGTGCTCAACGGTGAGATCCCGCCCGAAGTCTTCCGGGACAAGATCGTGCTGGTGGGCGCCACCACGCCGACCCTGCACGACATCTTTCCCACCCCGTTCGCCGCGACGAGCCTGATGCCCGGCGTGGAGATCCACGCCCAGGCGCTCGAGACCATGCTGCGCGGGATCCCGCTGCGCCGGGCCCCGCGCCCGCTGGTCCCGGCCCTCGCGGTGATCGCGGGGGCGCTCGCCGCGTGGACCGCCACCGCGCTCCGGCCGCTGCCCGCGTTCGGCGCGGTGCTTGCGGCGGTGATCGGCTATCTCGGCGCCACCCACGCCGCCTTCGCGTGGGGCCGTCTCTGGATGGAGGTGGTGCCGGTGCCGCTGGCGCTGCTGGTGACCTACACGGGAACGGTGGCGAAGAACTTCGCTCAGGAGCAGCGGGAGAAGCGGCGCCTGTCGCGCTTCTTCTCGCCGGACGTGGTGGCGGAGATCGTCCGCCACAAGGACGACGCGAAGCTCGCCGCGACCCGGCGCCGCATGACGGTGCTGTTCTCCGACATCCGCGGCTTCACCTCGATGTCGGAGAAGATGCCGCCGGAAGAGGTGGTGGCGTTCCTGCGCGAGTACCTCACCGCCATGACCCAGGCGGTCTTCGACCACGGCGGCACCGTCGACAAGTACATCGGCGACGCCATCATGGCCCTCTACAACGTGCCCTTCGAGGCGCCCGACCACGCGCTGCGCGCGGTGCGCACCGCGCTCGAGTTCCAGGAGCGGCTGCAACCCCTCGCCGAGCGGTTCGCAGCGCGGTACGGGGGCACGCTCGCGTGCGGGATCGGCATCCACACCGGCGACGCGGTGGTGGGCACCATCGGCTCCCAGCAGCGGCTCGAGTACACCGCCATCGGAGACACCATCAACCTGGGGTCCCGGCTGGAGGGGCTCACCAAGGACTTCAGCGTGCCGATCATCATCAGCGAGGCCACCTACGCGGAGGTGCGCGATCACGTCGGCGCTCGCGATCTGGGCGAGGTGACCGTCAAGGGCAAGGTGATCCCGGTGAAGATCTACGCGATCGTGCCCGGGGAGCCGCGCCGCGAGCCGCGGCCGGTGATGGAAGGCGAGGTCTCCCTCTCCGACGGTGAGCTGACCGTGGTGGCCGAGGTGAGCGACATCTCGCGCACCGGGCTGGCGGTGCGCGCAGTGCCCCGCCGCCTCGAGCGTGGGGAGCGGCTGACGCTCCATCTCGCGCTGGGCGCGCCGATGCGAGAGGTGATGATCGACCGCGCCGAGGTGATGTGGGCCCGCAAGGAGACCGCCGGGCTGCGCTTCGTCGAGGTGTCGCCGGAGGCCCGGGCCGCGCTGGAGGCGCTGGTCACCCGGCCGGAGGAGCGGGGCTAGCCGCGGACGACGGACAGCTGGATGTTGATCGCCTGCTCGAGGTAGTCGAGGTTGAAGGGCTTCGGGACGTAGTCGGCCGCGCCGAGCTGCAGCATCTGCGAGGTCGTCTCCACATCTTCGTTGACCGTCACCATGATGACGGGCAGTCCCGGCGAGCGAGCGGCCAGATGCTTCAGGGTCTCGATCCCGTCCATCTCCGGCATGTGCATGTCGAGCAGCACCACGTCCGGGGCGAAGGCGTCGAGCTCGGCCAGCGCGCGCCGGCCGTTCTCGGCCAAACGCACGTCGTACCCCCGGTCCGTGAGGAAGTGTTCCATCAGGTTGCGCACTTGCGGCTCATCGTCGACCACGAGGACCTTCCCGGCTGGCATGTGCCGATACTATCGTCCGGGCTATTTTTCGGTCAAACTCCCCATCGGTCAGCGAATCTGGATCACCTCGTTCGGGACGCCCAGCCGGGTGATCTCGCGGCTCGCCGCCTCGGCCTCCGGTCGGGAGGCGAAATTGCCGTGGCGCAGGCTCACTTGCCCGGCGAGGGAGGCCTCGGCCACCACCTTGGCGTCATAGCCGGACGCGCGCAGCCTCTCCGCAAGCTGGACCGCGGCGCGCAGGGGGGTGGCCTCGCCCACCCGGACCGTCGTACTGGTGCGTCCGGCCGTCACAACGGCCGCGGTTTGGCCATCTTTCTGCAACCGCTCGACGGCGGCCTGGCCCTCCTCGGCATCCTTGAACGAGCCGAGGTGGACGGAAAAGAGCTTCGCCGAAGCCCGCTGGCGGAAGCGGACCGTGGAGAAGCCCGCCTGGTTCAGCTTGGACTCGACCCGCTCGGCATCGTCGGTGAGGGCGAAGGTGCCGAGCGCCAGCGCGTAGCGCTCGGGCAACGCGGCCGGCGCGGCGGCCGCGGGCGGCTCGACCGCGAGGGTCTTCGTCTCGGCCGCCGAGGGAGGAGTGACCGGCGCGTCAGGTAGGGCGATGGCGGGCGGCGCGTCGATTGGCCCCGATACGGCGGGCACCGACGGCGCCGGCCCTGTCGGGGTGGCCGCGGCGTCGGCGGACGGGTCGGCCATGGACGGCAGGGCCACCGACGGGGCCGGGGCCGAATCGACGGGACCCGCGTGGGCGGACAGCGGCGCCGCGATCGACTCCTCCGCGGGGCGTGAGGCGGCCCACAGCTGCAGCAGCCGATGGATCCCGCCGGTGGGCCCGGGCGACAGGAAGTGATCGCCCCAACGGAGCAGCCCCAGGAGCAGCAGCCCGAGCGCCGCCAGCAGCAGCAGTCCGGGCCAGACGTGACGGTATCTCACTGGCTTCCTTGACAGTCGAAGATGCCACTCGCTATGATCCGGTCGCTCAGGCCCCCGTTCACGCGCAGTTGCCCTGGTAGAGTACAGACATGAGCCGCCGGCCGGTACTGATCCTCGTCGTCGCCGCGTTGCTGCTGGGCGCGGCGGGCGGCGGATACCTCCTCCGGGATCGCGTCGGGCGCGGCACCACCGCGGCGGTTCCCTCCACCCCGCAGGCGGCGGCCGGCGTCGCCCTGGCCGAGTCGCTGCAGCTGGGCTTCGTCGACGTGGCCCAGCACGTCCGCCCCGCGGTGGTCCACCTCGGCACGATCCAGCGCGCGAAGTCCCGCCGGGGCCCGAACCTGCCCCAGGGCAACGACGATCCCTTCTTTCGCGACTTCTTCAATCAGTTCTTCGGCTCCGAGGGGCCCGACTCGCGCTCGGAGTTTCGCCGGCCCGGCCTCGGGTCCGGGGTGATCATCGACAAGCGCGGCCTGGTCCTGACCAACTTCCATGTCGTCAAAGGGGCCGATGAGATCCTCATCCGCCTCTCCGACAAACGAGAATACCGCGGACAGATCCTCGGCACCGATCCGAAAACCGACCTGGCGCTCGTGAAATTCCAGCCCGACCACGACCTCACGGTGGCCGCCATGGGCAACTCGGACGCCCTCCGCGTCGGAGAATGGGCGATCGCGATCGGCAATCCCTTCGGGCTGGACCAGACGGTCACGGTCGGGGTGATCAGCGCGACCGGCCGCTCGGACGTCGGCATCGCCACCTATGAGAATTTCATCCAGACCGACGCCTCCATCAACCCCGGCAACTCGGGTGGCCCGCTGGTCAATCTGAAGGGACAGGTGATCGGCGTCAACACCGCCATCGTGGCCGCCGGCCAGGGCATCGGCTTCGCGATTCCCATCAACATGGTCAAGCGCGTGGTCGATCAGCTGGTCGACAAGGGCAAGGTGGTCCGCGGCTGGCTCGGGGTGGCCCTGCAGCCGCTCTCTCCGGACCTGGCGCAGAGCCTGGGTCTCGGCGGCACCAACGGCGCGGTGGTGGGCTCGACGATCACCGGCAGCCCGGCGGCCCAGGCGGGGCTGCAGCAGGGAGACGTCATCGTCGCGTACGACAAGATCCCGGTGGAGGATTACCGCCACGTCCAGCGGCTGGTCGCGGAGACCCGGGTGGGGCGGAGCATCACGCTGCAGGTCATCCGCAAGAAGCAGAAGATGGATGTGCCGGTGACGATCGCGGAGGTCCCCGACGACGCCGCGCGCCGTCCTGCCGGCGTACCCGCCCCGGTGAAGCCCTGAGGCCCTAGCTCGTCGGAGGGCCTCGCGGCCACCTCCGACCCCCCCCGAGGAGCCAGAGTGCGCGGGGCAAGCCCGCGTTTGAGTGACTGGGACGCGCCCTAGGCGACGAAGGGCGGGATGGGCGGCATGTCCATCTGCCGCATCTTCACGTCGCGCACCCCCTCGACCCCCCGCGCCACATCAGCCGCCTCGTCCATGGCGGCGGTACCTTCGAGCGTCACCACGCCACTGCGCGCCTCGACCGTGATGCGATAGCGGCGCGTCTCGGGATGCGTGGCCAGCGCCACCTGCACCCGTGAAGCGAGCGAGCGATCGGCCACCAGCTGAGCGGTTGTCGGGGTCGTGGCCAGCTCGGGCTGTCCCACCACGCCGGCGATGAGCCCGACCGCGGCGGCCACCGAGAGCTTTTCGGTGTTGATCACGAGATCGTATAGGGCGGGGTCGCTGATGCCGACCTCGTAGAGATAGCGCATGCGCCCGGCCTTCTCCCCGTCATCCCGCCGCACCAGCTCGGTGACGGTCCGCGGATTCGTCTGCTCGCCCATGGGCCCGGCCAGCTTCTTGCCGAGCCGCTTGACCCGGACGTCGAACGGCGCCATGACTCGCACCCGCAGGACGTGGGGAATGCCGCGCAGCAGCCATTGCCCCCCGCGCCCCATGAGCACCACGTTGTCGTGCTCGGCGAAGTCGTAGAGCGCGGTCTGGATGACGGTGATGTAGCGGCGGGTCTCGGCGTCGAACCGCTCGAAGAGGGAGGGCTTGGACTCGTCGAGGTGGGACAGCTTCTCCTCCAGGAGCCCGTAGCGCTGGGCCGCGTCCGAGATCAGCTCGTGATCCACGTAGCGGTAGCTCATGCGATCCGCCAGCTGCTGTCCGATCTCCGGGCCACCCGCGCCGATCTCGTGAGAAATCGTGACGATAGGCATGATGTGTCACTCCTTGCGGTATTTTGCCTTCAACGTGGCGGGAGCGATGGCGATGCGCTTGCCCGAGACATCGTCCAGCACGTAGACCTCGTCGGCGAGCGTGCCGCTCGCGAAGACCTCGAACACCTCGAGTGCCTCCTCGAGCGTGCTGCCCGCGGGCCGCTCCTGCATCATGCGCTCCACGTCCTCGCGCTTGAGCCGCACAGGTCAGGCCGACGGTCCGACGGGCGCGATGGGGCGATGTGCTGGGGCCACGACGGTGTCCTCGATGGTTGTTGCCATGCGCCATGTCCTTTCCTGGCCCTCGAGGGCCGGGACCCGAGCGCGGTGGGCTACTTGAGTATCAGGAAAGGCCCAACAAGACAAGGGGGAGCGGGCCCGATTCGGCACGGACCCCACCCCCCTGGCCGACCAGGACCGGCGGTGGCACCATGGAGGCATGCGAGCTCCCGGGCTCTCCTCCCTGGTAGCCCTGGCCGCGCTGGCGCTCGTGGCCGGCTGCTCGCGCGCGGTCGTGAGCACGCCGCCCGTCGTCACGGAGCCCCCGGAGTCTCCCGTTCCCGGACTCGAGCAGGTCGGGATCGCCTCCTGGTACGGCATGCCCCACCATGGACGCCGGACGGCCAGCGGCGAGATCTACGACATGAACCGGATGACCGCGGCGCACAAGACCTTGCCCTTCGGCACGCGGGTGCTGGTGACCAACCGGGACACCAAGCGAACCGCCGAGGTGCGGATCAACGACCGCGGCCCGTTCATCAAGGGCCGGATCCTCGACGTCTCCTACGCCGCGGCCCGTCAGCTGGGTGTCGCCGCCGAGGGCATCTTTCCGGTCCGACTGCGGGTCATCGCGCTGCCGGGCGGCAAGACGGCGACCCCGAGCCTGTGGCGCTTCGCGTGGCTGGCCGGGCTGTTGTTCCACCGGCCCGGCCCGGATCAGGCAGGCACCGACAGCCCGGGCGGGACCGGCCTGCGTCCCGAGGTTGGTGGAGTGGCCACCGTGGGCCAGGTGAGCGTCGCCAACCAGACCGCCTACCGGGTCGACCTCGGCTCGTACTCCACTCCCACGAGGGCTCGCGCCGCGGTCCAGCCGCTCGCGGCGCGCGGCTTCCCCCTGCTCATCGTCCCGCGCTAGCCTGCGGCGGAACAGACGACGGGGCCAGGTCGCCCTGCCGCGGGCGACGCCGGCCCCGTAGTCCGGCGTGACAGGCGCGCTACGAGCGCGGAGGGGGCACGCGGAACGGCGTGTGGCAGGTGCCGCAGGCGTTCCGTCCAAAGTCCTTGACGATGGATTGGGTGAGCTCGGCGTTCTTGGCTCGGGAGGCGTCCCGCAGCTTCTCGGCTTGCGTCTCCAGGTTCTTGGCCGCGGCCTCGAATTCGGACCACTTCTGCCAGACCTCGGGCTTGGCCTTGGATTTATCGGTGAGCGAGCCCTCCGGGAACAGGGCCGGGATCTCGCGGGCGGTCATGGTGAGCGTCTCCGCGTTCACCGCGATCGCCTCGATGTTGCCCGCCTTGGCCTTGGCCTGGATGTCCATCCAGCTGGCGCCCTGCAGCTTCATCAACCGCTGCCGCTCCGCCACGACGTCGCCGCTACCCTTCGACATCGACTTGCCGGCGCAGCCGGCCGCGATGCCGATGGCGAGCCCGCCGATGACGATCACGCTGGCCCCGAGTCTGAGTCGTGCGTTCATCTCGCCCCCTGTGGTGGGCCGGAACCGCTCCGGCCGGTTGGTGAAGGTTCGCTCTAGTCGATCTTGTTCTTGATCGGCGGGATCGACTTGAGGTACTTCGCGATCGCCTGGCGATCGGCCTTTGTGAGGTCCTTGAAGCCGGCCGAGGACCCCTCGATGACCTCCATCATCAGTCCGCCCGCCACGTCCCCGTCGGGGCGGTTGCCGGTCTCCAGGTAGTCGGTGATCTGCTCCTCGGTCCAGCCCCCGATGCCCGTCTCGCGGTCCGGCGTGATGTTCGGAACCGCGGACCCCTCCGGGCCCTTGCCCTTCGGGTTGCCGGCGAGGAATCGGCTGTTGTCCGTGGCCATGGTCATGGTCCGGGGGGTGTGGCACTCGCCGCAGTGGGAGACGGCCCGGACGAGGTACTCGCCGCGCGCGGCGCCCGACGCGGGAGCCGACGCCGGTGGATTCTCGCGAGGTGCGAAGGTGGCGAGCCAGGCGGGAAGGAACACGCTCTCGAACATCGGCACCGAGATCTTCTTGGCCGGGGTCTGCCGGTTCACCGGCGGTACCGACCGCAAGTACGCGACCACGTCCTTCAGATCCTGCTCGGCCATGCCGTTGAAGACCGTATAGGGATGCACGGGAATCAATCGCTCGCCGTTCGGCCGGCGGCCCGCCCGGATGGCGGTGATGATCTGCTCATCGGTCCACTTGCCGATCCCGGTGGTCGGGTCCGGGGTGATGTTGGACGAGTAGACCGTGCCGAACGGCCCGTCGTACTTGCGCCCCCCGGCATTGAGCGGCTCCTTGGGCGCAGTGTGGCAGCCGCAGCCGGCCGCCGCCCCGAAGATGTACTTGCCGCGGACGATCTGCTCCTGGCTCTGGGCCGCCGCTATCGAGGCCATGGCCAGCATCAGGAGCAGCGTCCCTGCCGATAGACACAATACGGGCCGCATCTCACGTCGTGGCATCAAACCATCCAGGGGGCGCCGGGGTTCCCGCCAGGTCGCACGCATGCCCGGAAAATTACCATAGGCCTCCCTCGCGGGAGCCAGGCGCGGTCACGAGATCTGGGATGGGCGGCGCCGCGGCTCCTGGACCCGACCCAGCAGGAGGACGAGGGCCATCAGGGCCGCGACCGCGGCGGTGGCGAACACCACTCGGAAGCCAAGGGCATCGGCCATCAGCCCCGCGGCCAGTGGAGCGCCGAAGGCCACCGGGGTCAGCAGCGTGGTGCCCAGGCCGACGTAGGTGGGCCGCGCCGCTGGACCCGGCGCGAACTCGAGCAACACGTTCAAGGCCGATACGCTGATCGCCGCGATCTGCACGCCCTGCAGCAGGAAGACGAGCAGGAAGATCTCGAGCGTCGGCGCGACCAGCGCGACCAGGTTGGCGAGCAGCAGGGCCCCGAGCCCGATATTGAGCGGGACGAGATGCCCCACCCGGTCGGCAAGCACGCCCAGCACGACATTGCCCGCCATCTGCCCCGCGAGCAGCGCGGTGGTGAAGACGCCGACCGCCCAGTCCGGCGCCTCGAACGACCGCAGCGCGTGCACCGTGAAGAAGCCGGTGGCCATGGTGCCGACGAAATTCAGCCCGCGGGCCAGGAGGAACCACGCCAGGTTGTGGTCCGACTTCAAGACCCGGCCGACACGGCGCAGGTAGACCCCGAGTGGCGGCGGGGCGACGCCGTCGTATGCCGCCGGCGGCTCGCGCACCAGCGACAGGGCAACGTACGAGAGCCCCATGAACAGCGCCGACACCAGAAAGCACACCGCGTACCCTTCGCTCACCGGCATGCGGGCCAGGATCCACGCGGTGAGCACGCTGCCGAGCAGGCCGCCGGCCCCGCCCAGCAGATTCGAGATGGCGAAGAAGCGTCCGCGCAGTGTCGTGGGGACGGTCCGGCCGACGATGTCCATCCAGGCGGGCATCAGCAGACCGCCCGCGCTGGTCATGAGCAGCAGCATCGACAGCAGCAGGATCAGCGCGACGGCGGGCGCGGGGCGCGCGACGAAGAACGCCACCGCCGCGAGCACCAGCAAGGGGACGCGCTCCCACACCGTGTAGCGCAGCACGAAGGGCAGCTTGCGGGCGAGCGACTCGGTGTAGCCCGCCGCGAACAGCGAGGGCAGGTTCCAGCCGAGCGTCATGAGCGCCGGGATGGCGCCGATCGCGACGTTGGAGGCGCCGAGATGCGCGGCGAAGGCGGGCAGGATCGTGCTCTGCGACACGAACGAGAGGCCGACCAGGAAGAGCCCGAAGTCGGCGGCGAGCGCCACGACGTTGTGGCGGACGTCGCGGCGTGCGTACACCGCGCCGTCATCGGAGATTGCTTCAGTCACCGCCGCCGAGGATACCCGGCGGCGGTGGCCCGGACAAGAAGCGCCCGGCGGCCCCGGAGGGCCGCCGGGACGATCAGGACATCAGCATGCGGCGACGATCGCCCACCGACAGCACGTCGGTGAGGGAGGAGACGTGCCGGCGGGCGCCGCCCGGCGGCACGATGCGCGATGACTCGGCCGAGCTTCCGTCGGGCCGTTCCAGGGCCTCCGCGTGGCGGTACGCCTTGAGCTTGTATTGCAGGCAGCGGAGGCTGATGCCGAGCAGGCGCGCCGCCTGCGTGCGGTTGCCGCTGACGCCGCCGAGCGTCTGGAGGATGTACTGCTGCTCCAGGTCTCGCAGGGTGAGACCCGCGGGCAAGCCGGGCTTCTGCGTCTCGGGGACGCGCTTTCCGGTGGCCTCGCCGATGGGCAGCACGTCGACATCGATGACATCACGCTCGCTGAGTACCACCGCCTGCTCGATGCAGTTCTCCAGCTGACGCACGTTGCCCGGCCACTCCGCCCCCACCAGCAGCTCCAGCGCCGCCGGCGTCAGCCGCGGCACCCGCTTGTGGTGCGCCGCCGCAAA
>Ga0081455_10000663_pt1 | contig 44594 bp, 35 predicted proteins | sample TabmetS3T2R1_FD_70207 | JGI IMG/M metagenome (GOLD analysis project Ga0081455, IMG submission 70207) | Tabebuia heterophylla rhizosphere microbial communities from the University of Puerto Rico - S3T2R1 | ecosystem: Host-associated > Plants > Roots > Rhizosphere ...
GCGGTGCGTAGTCTATTGCACGGCCGATCGAGCGGCAGCGCCGCGCACGGCGCGCCAGGCATCGACGACTTCGCGCAACCCGCGTGTGTCGCTGCCGAAATACAGCGCGGCGAAATCGCGCGCGTAGCCGTCCTGGTCGCGGCACACCTGCTCCGGCGCCGTGCCGCCGAGATACGCGCACAGCGATTCCGCGTCATCGAACAGGCTGCGCGCCGCGCGCGCGAGCGCGACGAACTGCGGCTGCAACGCGGCCGTCTCGTTGATCACGAAGATCGGACGGCCCGCGAACATCGCGTCCGCGAGGATCGTCGACGGTGAATCGACGAGGATCGCGGCGTCGACGGTCTCGATCGCGTCGGTGCAGATGCGCGCGCCGGTATCGGCGGCGAGCCGCGCGGCGATGCGACCGCCGTACTGGCGCGAGTCGTACGGATGCGGCCGCAGCAGCACTTCGTAGTGTCGCGCGAGCTCGCGCAGCTTCGCGGCGACGCGCTCGAAGTACAGCGAGTCGTTGATGCGGCGGTTGTCGTACATCGTGTTGGCGCGCGTGAATCCGGTGACGACGTACAACACGCGTTCGCCCGTCCAGCGCACGGGCGCGAGCGGCCGCCGCAGCATCGGCAGCGTCGCGGGAAGATAGGCGCAGTCCGTGGGCGCTTCGAACCCGCGCATCGAGCCCGCGACGGTTTCGGTGCTCACGATCTTGGCGTCGGAGCACCAGGTGTCGAGATACTGGCTCGCCGTCCAGCGGTCGTGGCCCATGAGCGCGTGCTGCAGCGTCACGACGGGCACGCCGACGGCACGCATCGCGCGCGCGATCGCGATCTCGGCGATGGGGCCGTAGTTCACCGTGAAGTAGAACTCGAGACGGCGCCAGCGCTCCGCGCAGCGGCGCGCGATCGCATGGACGACGGCGGAGCGCGCCTGGATCTCGTTGAGCGGCTCGAGGAACGGCACCGCCGCGCTGCGCGGCCGCGCCGGCATCGCGACCGGCCGGTCATGACGCAACAGCCGCCACGCGTCGCGCCAGCCCTTGGGACCGCGGCGCAGGCACTCCATGACGAGGACGCCGGGCGTGACCGAGCGCGCTTCGCCGGCCGTGAAATGCCGGTTCGCCCCGTAGCCCAGGATGCCCGTTGCGAAACGTCCGCGGGACGAGCGTCGTGCGTTCCACGCGCCGCGGACCTGGCGCGCGAGGAGCCGCAGCGCCGCGCGCGCGCGCGGCATCGACTCGACGCACGCCGCATGGAAGCCGGGCCGCTCGCGCATGTAGACGGCCGCGACGCGCAACTGCTCGTCGTTGTCGCCGTCGGCAGAGAGCCAGGCACCGCGCTGGTCGACGAAATGCTTGGTTCCATCGAGCGCCTCGAGCCGCTCGACGAGCACCTGCTTTTCGAGGAACACGTCTATGAGCTGGTGCGTCTTGTAGTACGGGCAGGCGTCGAGCCCGTCGTACATCGCGCGCAGCCATTCCCGGCGCGCCGTGACCTCGGCCGCGAGCTCGTCGGGACTCGCGAGCCGGCCGAGCGGCAGGACGCGCGCGGCGGGCCAGGTCGCCGGGATGCCGCAGTACGCGGCCGCGGCGAGCGGCACCAGCATCGCTTCGGGGTCGGTCACGCGCCCCGTCAGGAGCGCGAAATCGGTCTCGCGGTCGAGGATCAGGTAGTTCATCGCGCGCGCGGCGACGCGGAAAGCCATGCTTCGTTTGTCGTAGACATCTAAAATCGGCCGCCAGAACGGGCCGTAGTGTGACATACATGACTGCAAACAATCCCGGCGTCGACGCCGGCGGAGCCACGCTCGCTTTGCGCGACTGGTCGGTCGGCGAGCTCGTGCGCATCGCGCTCGGCGGCTGGCGCTGGATCGTCATCACGACGGCGGTGTGCATCCTGCTCGCGATGGCGTTCATCCGCTTCGGCACGCCTATCTATACGATCACCATGGTCGTCGGCCCGCGCACCGAGGGGCTCACGCGCGCGAACGACCTCGGCATCGCGCAGCGCCTGCTCGGCGCGGCGGCTTCGCAGCAGGGCGCGAACTTCGAGCAGTACACGGAGCTGCTCGTCTCGAACGAGGTGGCGCGCCGTCTCTACGCAGATCACCACGTCGAGCGCCGCATCTGGAAGAGCGCCTGGGATGCGAAGAATGAGCGCTGGATCCCGCCGTCGGGCGTCGTGCCCGCGCTCGCGAGCGTCGCGAAGTCGGTGCTCGGCTGGCCGCAATGGCAGCCGCCCGGCCCGCAGGACGTGTCCGAGTACCTCGAGCGTTCCATCGTCATCAGCGCGACCAAGGCCGGTCTGTTCAACGTGAGCTCCATCTACCGCGTGCAGATCCGCTCGTCGGACCCGCAGCTCGCACGCGATCTGCTCGGTCTGCTGCACCAGGAAGCCGACTCGATCCTGCGCACGCAGCGCATGCGCGAGCTCGACGCCGCGATCGTCTACCTCGAGAAGAAGCTCGGCGAGACGACGATCGTGCCCGCGCAGAACGCCCTGTCCGACGCGTTGGCGCTCGCGATCCGCGAACGCGTGCTGCTGCTCGGCGATGCTTCCTACGCGGCCATCGTCATCGATCCGCCCGCGATTCCGAAGCGCCCGAGCTCGCCGCAGCCGGTGCTGCTGCTCGCCGTCGCGCTCGTCGCCGGCGGCTCGATCGGCTTCGCGCTCGCATACATTCGCCGCCGTCGCGCGACCTGACGGACTCAGAGGCGGTCGTCGAGCCGCTTGTCCGAGCTCGCGTGCCTGAACTCCGGGATCGTCGACGCGAGCAGCGCGGCGATCGATTCCTTGTCGATGGCGACCGAAGCATCGCGGATCGCGGCTTCGAGCGTCGCGACGATCTGCGCGAGCCGCGCATCGCTGCCGATGCCGGCAAAGGGAATCGCGACCAGCGACCCGAGCCCGCAGTCGATGGTCGTCTCGCCCTCCGCGACGAACTCCTCGTAGGCTTTCTCGCCCGCCGTGTCGAGCGGCGTCAGCAGCAGTGGATAGCGTCCGGCGGCTTGCCCGCGCGCCGCGGCCGCCACCGCCGCGCGCTCGTCCTCGAACAATTCCGGTTCGTAGCCCTGGGCGCGCAGGAAATCCGCGGCGATCTTCACGAGGTCGCGCAGGCTCAACGAATCGGTGGGCCGCGGAATCAGCACGTGCTTGTCGGGCGCGCACAGCGCCGCGAGCACGCACAGCTCGCCGGACTCGCGCAACGAGATGAAGAATCGCCGCGTGTCGCGCGGCACGGCGAGCGGCTGTCCCTTGGAGAGCCGCTGCAGCCAGCCCTGCAGCAGGCTGCCGTCCGAGAACGCGACGTTCGCGAAGCGCGCCGAGGTCGCACGCCGCCCCGCGGCCGGCACGAGCGCCGACGAGAACATGACCTGCTCCATGACGCGCTTGCTCGCGCCCATGAGATTGACGGGGTTCGCGGCCTTGTCCGTGGAGACGGAGAAATAGGCGGGCGCCGGTCCACGGTCGCCGAGCATCGCGATGAGGCGCGCCTGCTTCACGATATTGGTGTCGACGAGATGCAGCGACGAGCAGGCGTCTTTCTCCGAGCGCACGTGCTTCACGGCCGCGAAGTTGAGCACGTAGTCGTACGGCGCCTGCGAGTGCAGGAAGCGGCGCATGAGCTCGCTGCCGAAATCGAGCGGCAACAGCTGCAGGTCGCGCGTCCGCAAGCCGTCGGCCGAGCCGCGCAGCTGGCGCACCACCTCGACGAGCGCGTTCTCATTGACGTCGACGACGTGCAGCGCCGCGGTGTCGTGCCGCGCGAGCTGCATCGCGGTCGACGATCCGATGCTGCCCGCACCGCCGATCACGAGCACGCGCGCGCCCGCGAGCGCCGCGACGATTTCCTGCTGGCGCGCGGCGACGTCCGCCGCGAACAGGCTCGTCTCGCGCCCCGTCGCGATGGCCGCAAGTTTGTCCGGATTCAACGTCATGGCTCTCCACCGAAGTATGCCGACCACGCCGACCGCAGCGCCGCTTCGAGCGACGTCGCGGGCTCGAAATCGAAGGCGGACCGCGCCCTGGCGAACGATCCGACGCTGCGCCGGATGTCGTCGGGACGCACGAGATCCGGGTCCTGCCGCCAGGCGATCGGGCGCGGCGCGAACGACAGCAGCGTCTCGACGACCCGCCGCACGGTGACCGCGCGGCCCGAACACAGGTTGAAGACGCCACGTGCCCCGGGCACCTCGAGCAGCGCGACGATGCCGTTCGCGACGTCGGCCACGGCGACATAGTCGCGCTCCACGTCCACGTTGCCGACGACGACCTCGGCGCGCGCGCCGTCCGCGAGCGCCGCGCGGATGCGCCGCAGCAGCGCGCCGATGAGCAGCTGCTCGCCGATTCCCGCGCCGACGACGTTGAACAGACGCACGGTGCTCACCGCGGCGAGGCCGGACGCAAATTCCTCGCCCAGGCGCGTCGCGAGCAACTTGCTGCGGCCGTAGGCGTTCAGCGGATCGCAGGGCAGATCCTCGGTGAGCGCTGCGTGCAGATCGGAGGTGCGGCCGTACTCGGCCGCGCTGCCCGCGAGCACGACATGGCAGCCGGGTGCATGTCGAGCGAGCGCCTCGAGCACGTGGCGCGTGCCGTCGACGTTCGTGCGCATGAGCTCGGCCTCCGTGCCGCGCGCAATGCCCGCGAGATGTACGCATGCCGCGGGCCTGACGCCCGCGATGACGCGCTCCACCGCGGCCGCATCGGCGACGTCGAGGCCCGAGCGCCGGTCCGGCGCCGTCACGTCGTGGCCCGCGGCACGCAATGCCGCGCTCACGTGAGCGCCGAGGAACCCGCCGGCGCCGGTGACGAGGACGCGCGCCATCAGCGCGACGAGTCGGTGTTCAGGAAACGCGCGGAGTTGGCTTCGAAGTCCGTGCTCGCCTGCTGGTAGTCGTCCAGGCGCCCGATGTCCTGCCAGTAGCAGTCGGTCTCGTGGCAGAGGATCCGCCGGCCGGACTTGCGCAGCAGGTTCATGAGATCCGGCATGTCGAATTTCGTGTCGGGCGGGATGAGCTCGAGGCAGCGGCGCGAGATCACGTTGACGCCCATGCTCACGAGATAGGGCAATGCCGGCTTCTCGATGTAGCGGTCGAGATAGCCCTCGGGTGTGGTCTCGATGACGCCGTAGTCGATCTGCGCGGTACGCCGGTGGCACGCGATGGTGGCCCATGCCTCGGCGGACACGTGATGACGCACGAGCGCCGCGTAATCGAGCGTCGTGAGGATGTCGCCATTCATCACGAGCAGGTTCTCTTCCGGCTCCGTCACGAGGCGCAGCGATCCCGCGGTGCCGAGCGGCGTGTCTTCGCGGCAGTACTCCACCGCGACTCCCGCGCGCGCGCCGTCGCCGACGCAGGCCTCGAACAGATGCGCGAGGTGGCCGAGCGTGATGACGACGCGCTTCACGCCGGAATGCGCGAGCTGGCGCAGCACGACTTCCACGATCGGCAGGTCGCCGAGCGGCAGCAGCGGCTTCGGAATCGTCAGCGTGAACGGACGCAGGCGTGTGCCTTTTCCGCCCGCGAGGATGACGGCCATCATGTCGCAGCGATCTCCTAGAACGAACCGATCGCCGCGGCGGTGATCGCGAGGTTGTAGATGATGCCGGTCACCGCCTGCCACAGCGGCAGCGGCGGCAGGCGCTCGGTGTCGAGCGGCGCGACGATCGTGTCGCCGGGACGCATGCCGAGCTGCGCGCTGCGGCGGAACCAGCCCGTGCCCTCGTTCGACACGACGCTGCCATCGGCGCGCACCACGTAGACACGGGACTTGTCGGCCTTGCGCGTGAGCCCGCCGCTCATCGCGATGTAATCGTCGCGCGTGAGCTTCTCGCGATAGAAGTGCGACGCGGCGCTCTGCACTTCGCCGATGACCGTCACTTCCTGCTTGACCTTCGGGATGATGAGACGGTCGCCGTCACGCAGCGTGACGTCGTTCGCGCTGCCCGGCGCGGACTTCATGACGCCGTCCACGTCGATCACCAGGCGCCCCGTCGCACGCGCGGTCTTGAGCTGCGTGAGCAGCGACTGCCCGACCGACACGGCCTGGCTCGCGCCACCTTGATTGGCCGCGGCCGCCTGCAGCGCCGTCGTCGCGAGGTCGCTTTGCAGCCGCTCGGCGAGCCGGTCGAGCTGCGCCTGCTCGCGCTCCGCGAGCTCGCGGCGCGTGAACACGGCACCGGAGGTGAATGCGAGACCGGTCAAACCGCCCGCGCGTTCGATGACCGAGTGCAGCGTCTCACCGCGCTGGATCGGATAGATGCCCGGGAAGCGCACTTCGCCCGCGAGCGTCACCTGCTCCTGCTCGCTCCACTCCGGGATTTCCTTGACGTTGAGGAAGTCGAACGGCTGCAGCGCGAGGTCCGCGCTCTTGTCGCCGCGCAGGACGGCCGCGAGATCGATCTCGAGCAGACGTGTCTCGCGCGAGTCCTTGGTGATGCCGTAGCGCGTGAGCTCGGCCTTGGCGCCATACGCGGCATCCTGCAGACCGCCGCCGGCGCGCAACAGGTCGCTCACGCGCATGCCCGGCTCGAGTGGATAGTCCCCGCGCGCCTTGACGCGGCCGTCGACGCGCACGATCTCGCTCGGATGATTGAGCGTCGATTGCCGGCGCATCTCGGCGAGCAGCGGCGCGATGAGCTGTTCGCGGCCCGACTCGACGTCGAACACCGTGATGCGGTCGCGCGGCGAGAGCTCGACGTTCGCGGCCGACGCGGGATCGCGCAGCGCGGCGGACAGGTCGGCGGAGACGGCCTCGATGTGGCGATCGGGCGGGACCTCGCGCCGGATGAGCACGTAGCCGAGATCGGCATTCGGCTTGAGCTCGTCGACGGAGCCGATGACGTCCGTGAGACGCAGGCCCGGATGCCACGCGGTGTAACCCGGACGGAAGAGATGACCTTCGGTCGCGACGCCGGAGTCGACCGTGGGCCGCAGGCGCAGCACGCGCAGCGAGTCGCCACGGCGCAGCACCTCGGAGCGCCCGGCGGCGTCGTCGAGCGGCACGTCCACGACGACGCGCGCGCGTTGGTCGTTGACGCGCACGAGCGCGACGCGGCTCGAATCGGCCTCCGACGTGAGCCCGCCCGCGAGCGCCACGATGTCGCCGACGCTCGTGTTGCCCTTGAGCTCGTAGATCGCCGGTCGGTTCACCTCGCCGTCGACGGCGACGGTCGCGGCCACCGGCGGCACGAAGATGACGTCGCCCGGCAGCAGGTTCGCGTCGTCGGTGGTGTCGCCACGCAGGAGCAGGTCGTAGAGATCGAGGCGGCGGATGACAGCGCCGCGCCGCTTGAGCTGTACGTCGCGCAGCGAGCCGATCGTCGTCACGCCGCCCGACGCGTAGAGCGCCGACGTGATCGTCGCGAGCCCGCTCACCGTGTAACTGCCGGGACGGATGGCTTCGCCCATGACGAACACGCGGATGGAGCGCGTATCGCCCATGCCGACGCTCGCATGCACGCCGATCATCTGGCGGCCGACGCGGCGCTCGATGTCGGCGGCAACCGCGGCGAACGTGCGGCCGCCCACGTTGATGGGCCCGAGCTCCGGCAGGTTCACGCGGCCGTCGCGGCCGACGACGAGCTTGAGGCTGCGGTTCTGGTTGCCGAACAGCTGCACGTTGAGCTGGTCGCCGGGACCGACGACGTAGTCCGACGGGACCGGCACGTCCGTGACGGGCGCGAACGTCGACGTGCGCGTCGCGTCCTTGAAGAGGTCGTAGCCGAAGGGCTTGAGCCCGGCGATGCCCGACTTGCGCACGGGCAATTTGGAAAGCTTCACGTCGAGCTTCGCGAATGCCCCGAGCGCCTTCAGGCGATCGGTCGCCTGCTCCGCGTCGAGACCGGCGAGCATCACGGGCGCGAACCCCGGCAGCAGGAGCGCGCCGGAGGCATCCAGCTGGTACGGATTGCGCGAGCGCACGAGCGCGATCAGCGTCTCGAGCTGCTTGCGCTCCTCGGGCTCGAGCGCCGGCGCGAGCTCACCCGGCGTCGTGACGCTCGGGAGCCCCGGACCCGCACTCTCGACGCGCGGCGGCTTGTCCTTGATGAAGTCGATGTCGAGGAGCACGGTGTCCTCGGCCTTGAGCAGCTTTTCGTTGCGGAGCCTTTCGAGCTCCATCTTGTCGGGCAACGCCGTGCGGCCGCTGATCGGCAAGCCGTTTTCGTCCCGCGCCGTGTCGCGACGACGGTTCGTATCGGAGGCGGAGTCGCCGAGCACGCCGCTCACACCGAGCTGCTCCATGAGCGCCTCGCGATCTTCGGGGCTCATCGTCTTCAGCAGCTCGAGCTGCTCGGCGCTCGGCACCTGCGCGAGCGCCGGTGCACAGAGCACCAGCAGGGCGGACAACGGGATCAGCAGTTTGCGGAACATCAGAATCCTCTTTGCCAGCCGACGAAGCCGCGCGCGCCCGAGCGTAACCCGGTGCCCGCCTCCGCCTCGTCGTACCCGAGTCCGACATCGACCCGGCCGCCGGCCAGCTCCCTCGAATAGCGCAATTCTACATTGCGAAGATCGGCCGGCACCGCACTGTTGACGTTGTCGCCGGTACCGTCACGGTTGAATCGCGCGCTCTTGAAAGTCGCGCTCACGGTGTCGCCACCCGGCCGCACCAGCAGAGCCGCGAACGAGGTCATGCGGCCGTCGTTGTCGAGCGAGTGGCCGATGATCCGGCCGCGATACGTATATCCCTGCGGATAGAGCGCGTTGCGGTAGGCGCAATTGAAGTCGGGCGTCTCGCGCGTGAACGTGCAGGTGGTGTCGGCATACTCGGCGCGCACCCGCAGGCTGCCCGCCTCGAGCGACCACCAGGTCTCGGCACCAAACAACCCGAGGAACTTCGACGGCAGACCGCCGGCCTCGTCCTCACCTATCCACTGGGTGTACACGGCCAGCGGCAACGGCCGCCACGGCGAGCGCAGGCGCAGGTCATAGCCGGCCATCTGGTTGCCCGGCTCGTCGTTCTCGCCGATGCCGTCGCCGCGATTGTCCTGGCCGATGAGCATGTCCCGGAACGTGCCCCATGTGCAGGTGCGCCCCTCGCCGCACCACTGCGCGGTACGCGACACGCCGATCTCGAGCCATGGCCGCGGGCGCAGGTCCACGCGCGCCGCGAGGAAGCGCACGTCGGCCACCGCGACGTCGTGACCTTCGGCCTGCCCCACCGACAGGCTCGCGCGCCACGGGCCGAGCCAGTGCAACAGCGGATTCTTGAACGCATCGGTGTAGTTGCGCTCGATCGTGAAGCTCGGGATCGGACGCGCGTTCGTCGAGAGGATCAGGCTGCCGTCCCAACCGGGTCCCCACCAGCGTTCCATGAGGCCGACGGACACCATGAAATTGCCGACGTTGACGCCGATGTACGACCCGTCGGCTCGCACCGGGCGGTCATCCTCCGCATCGGCGACAACGGTCGCTTCGAGATTCACCGCGAGATGGCTGCCGAGCCAGCCGGCCTGCAGGCCGATCTCGCCCTCCTCGCGCGGCGTCGCTGCGAAACCGCGCAACCGCTCCGGCTCATGGCTTCCGGCCGCGCGGATGCCGAGGCCGTCGGACCCGCGGCGCGCGGCGTCGCGCGCGAGACGCTGCACGCGCACGAGCGCATCCGCGGTCGCCGCATCGAGCGGCACGTCCGCGTCGACGTTCGCGACGTCGCGCGCGACGTCGGGCCACGAGATGGGCCACGTCGTCACGGGCCCGTGCAGGATGCCCGCGTCGGCGAGCAGCAGGATGTCGTGCCGCAGGCCTTCGTTGCCCGGCGCGAGCCACGGGTTCGCGGCGGCGACGCCGCAGAGCGCGCACCCCGCGATCGCGAGCCACGCGAATGCGCGGCGCTTCATTTGAATTCGTACCGCAGGCCGACGAAACCGTAGGCGCCGACGTCGCGCTTCGCGCCCTGGGGCTCGCGCGACTCCACACCCACGTCGGCCGACAGATGCGCATTCCACAGCCGTCCGCGCCAGCCGAGCTCGAGCGCCGCGTAGTCGAGCGGGATCGTCGTCAGCGCGTCGGTCGGGTCGGGAGTGCCGTCGCGATTGAGCTCGGCCATGCGCGCGGTCGCGGTCCAGACGTCGCCGCCCCGCTCGGTGAAGGCCGCGCCGAGCGCGAAGCTGCGCGAATCGCGATCGGTCGTATGACCGATCACGCGGCCGTAGTAGCGGTAGCCTTCGATGTCGAAGCGGCCCTGGTTGTACGCGCAATTGTCGTACGGACCCTTCTTGCTCACGGCCGAGCACGACGTGTTCGCCCACTCGGCGTACAAGAGCACGAGGCCGCCGTCGGCGAGCGGCTTCCAGCCCTCGAGCCCGAACTGCGCGAGGTACTTCGCGGGTAGATAGCTCGACTCGTCCTCGCCGATCATCTGCGCGTAGAAAGCGTACGGCAGGTCGCCGATGGGCGACGCCCAGCGGATGTCGAAGCCCGCCATCTGGTTGCCGGGCTCCGTCGCGGCCGTCGTGTCGAAGCCGACGTTGTCGTTGCCGACCAGCATGTTGAAGAACGAGTCGGTGTCGCAGATGAGCTGCTTGCCGCAGAACTGCGCGGTGCGCGAGAACCCGAGCTCGACGTCCTTGAACGGCATGATCGTGACGCGCCAGGCCATGAAGAGCGGCGCATCGATGTCCTGGCGGTGATCCTCCATCTGGCCGATGCCGAAGCTGAACCGCCAGGGGCCGAGCCAGGAGAGCCACGGCGACTCGAACGGCCGCGCGGTCGCGCGCTCGATGACGACGGACGGCATGGGCCGCGCATTGTTCGAGAGGATGAGGCTGCTCTCGTGGGCGGGACCCCACCAGCGCTCGAGCGTCTGCGCGCTCACGAGCCAGTTGCCGAGCGCGAGCGTCGCGTGCGACCCGTCGAAACGCACCGGGCGATCGTCGGACGGATCGGCGACGGCGCTCACGTGCAGCGAGATCTCCGCGCGCTCGCCGAACGGCAGCGCGGCGCCCGCGCCGAGAAATCCGTTGTCGCGGCCGAAGGTGTCGAAATCGCGCAGCAGCGCGGGCTCGCCGCCGACGGCCTCCGCGGTGAGCCGCATGCCGCGCAGCGCGGTCGCGTCGAGACGCGCCTCGACGCGCGCGAGCGCGAGCGACACGGCGTTGTTGGTCGCGAAGTGGCGCCGCGCATTGCCCACGGCGTACGCGATCATCGCGCGCGGGATCGGCCACTGGGTCAGCGGCACACGGATGACCTCTGCGTCGTTGAGCAGCTGCAGGTCGTTGCGCAGCTGCGTGTCGCCAGATTCGAACCAGCCCGCGTCGGCGCGCACGCATGGCGCCGTCACGACGACCGACAGCGCGAGCAGGGCCGCCAGGGCGTGCACGGCGCGCGACCCGCGCGCATTGCGCGCGGTCATTCCCGCCACGCGGCGAGTTTCTCGAGCAGCGGTTTCAACATCGGGCGGGCGCTCGCGGCGGCGGGGTCGCGCACCAGCGGCAACACTTCTTCACACATTTTCTTGCCGAGCTCCACGCCCCACTGGTCGAAGGCATTGATGCCCCACACGACGCTCTGCGTGAACACCTTGTGTTCGTACAGCGCGACGAGCTTGCCAAGCGTGCGCGCGTCGACACGCTCGAACGCGAGGATGCTCACGGGACGGTTGCCGGCATGGACCTTGTGTTTCGCGAGAAGTTCGATGCGCCCGGGCGCGACCTTGCGGGCCGCGAGCTCCTGCGTCGCCTGCTCGAGCGAATAGCCGAACGCGAGTGCCTCCGCCTGGGCGAGACAGTTGCCGATCGCGAGCTCGGCCTGCCGCGGATTGCCGCTCGAAGAGCGCGCGGGGACGAGAAAATCGAGCGCCGCGCGCGGCGTGCCCTGGTGCAGCATCTGGAAGAAGGAGTGCTGCGCGTTGTTGCCCGGCTCGCCCCAGATCACGGGCGACGTCGAGTGCTTCACGGGATCCCCGGCAAGCGTGACCGACTTGCCGTTGCTCTCCATCTCGAGCTGCTGCAGGTACGCGGGAAAACGCCGCAGCCGGCCGTCGTAGGGCAGCACCGCGAGGGTCGGCAGCTCGAGGCAGTTGATGTTCCAGGCGGCGAGCAGGCCCATGAGCGCCGGCAGGTTGCGCTCCCACGGGGCGCGGCGGAAATGCTCATCTATCTCGCGGCCGCCCGCGAGGAATTCGCGGAACGCGTCGCCGCCGATCGCGATGGCGAGCGCGACTCCGATCGACGACCACATCGAATAGCGTCCGCCGACCCAGTCCCACATGACGAACCGGTAGTTAGGATTGATGCCGAACGCGTCCATGGCCGGCCCGTTGGTCGACACCGCCGCGAAATGCGCAGTCACGGCGCCCTCCCCGAGCCGGTCCGCGAGCCAGGCGCGCGCGGTGTGCGCGTTCGCGAGCGTCTCCTGCGTGGTGAAGGTCTTCGACGCGACGATGAAGAGCGCACCGGCGGGATCGACGCCTTCGAGCACGTTCGCGATGTCCGTGCCGTCGACGTTCGACACGAAACGGACGCGGGGCGCGCCCTGCGTGAGCGGGTGCAGTGCCTCGACGGCCATCGCGGGACCCAGGTCCGAGCCGCCGATGCCGATGTTGACGACGGTGGTGATGCGGCCGCCCGACGAACCGCGCACGGCGCCGGAACGCACTTCGGCCGCGAACTTCAGCATGCGTGCGCGCTCCGCGAGCACCTCGCGCGCGATCGCCGGACCGCCGGGACCGTCCGTCGTGCCGTCCGGGATGCGCAGCGCCGTGTGCAGCACCGCGCGGTTCTCCGTGGTGTTGATCGCGTCGCCGCGCCACATGGCGTCGATGCGCTCGCGCAGTCCCGCGGCGTCCGCGAGGCTCGACAGCAGGTGCAGGCCGTCGTCGTCGATGCGCTGGCGCGAAAAGTCGAGATAGAGGCCGCAGGCCTCGCGCGCGCAACGCGTGCCGCGGGCAGGATCGCCGTCGCGCAGCGCGCGCAGCGAGACCGCGCGGGTTTCGGTGGCGCGTGCCTGCAGGGCGCGCCACGCCTGTGTCAGGTTGTCATGAGACATGGGATCGGTCGTGCGGATCGCGGCCCGGGATAGTAGCCGCCCGGGTGCGCATTGGCGACCCGCGCTTGCGGTGTCAGGCGCCGAACGCCGCGTGGCGGTAGCTGCCGTCGAGCACCGGGCGCCACCAGCCGTCGTTGTCGATATACCAGCGCACCGTGTCGGCGAGGCCGCGATCGAGCGAGCGCCCGGGATCGTAGTCGAGCTCGCGGCGCGCCTTGCCCGAATCGAGCGCATAGCGCCGGTCGTGCGCCGGCCGGTCGGCGACGCGCATGATGGCCGTCGCCGACTCGCGACCGTGTGCGGCAGGCGCGTCGGGGAAGCGAGCCGCGAGCGCGGGATCCGCCGCGAAGCACCGGTCGATCTCGGCGCAGAGCCGGGTCACGAGCGTGACGTTGTCGATTTCCTGCGTGGCGCCGAAGCAGTACGTCTCGCCCGGCCTTCCCCGCCCGAGCGCGCTCGCGAGCGCGCGGCAGTGATCGTCTACGTGCAGCCAGCCGCGGCGATAGGCGCCGTCGCCATAGATCGGCAGCGTACGTCCGAGCAAAGAATGGACGATGCACAGCGGGATGAGCTTCTCGGGAAACTGTCGCGGACCATAGTTGTTGCCCGACTGGCTCAACGTGACGGCGAGTCCGTACGTCTTGCCGCAGGCGCGCACGAGATGATCTGCCGCGGCCTTGCTCGCCGCGTAGGGAGAGCTCGGCGCATAGCGCGATTGCTCGTCGAACGGCGCATCGTGCGCGCCGAGCGAGCCGTAGACCTCGTCCGTCGAAACATGGTGGAACCGGCGCGATTCGCCCTCTGCACGCCAGACGGCGCGCGCGGCCTCGAGCAGCGCGAGCGTGCCGCCGACGTTCGTCGAGACGAACACGCCGGGATCGCGGATCGAACGGTCCACGTGCGACTCCGCCGCGAAGTTCACGACGGTATCGATGCGCTCCTCGTGCAGCAGGCTTTCGACGAGCGCGCGATCTGCGATGTCGCCGTGCACGCAGCGCAGTGCGCCGCTGCTGCCGAGACCCGCGAGGTTGGCGGGATTACCCGCGTAGGTGAGCGCATCCAGGACGACGATGCGCAACCCGGTATCGGCGCAGAGCAGGTGACGCACGAAGGCCGACCCGATGAAGCCGGCACCACCGGTCACCAGGACGCGCTGCATCGCCTCAACCGGTGGCCGCCGCGACGGAGTCCACGACGTACTGCAACTGCGCGGGCTCGAGCTCCGGGTAGATGGGCAGCGCGAGACTCTCGCGCGCGGCGCGCTCCGACTCCGGGAAATCTCCCACCGCGTGACCGAGATACGCGAAGCACTGCTGCATGTGCAGCGGCAACGGATAGTAGATCTCGCAGCCGACGCCGGCCGCGCCGAGCTTCGCCCGCAGCGCGTCGCGATCCGGCACGCGGATGCAGTACTGGTTGTAGATGTGGCGCGCGCCCTGTGGCGCCGGCGGCGGCGTCACGAGGCGCGGGACCTTCGCCCGCGCGAACGCCGCGTCGTAGAACGCCGCGTTCTTCTGCCGCGCCGCGCTCCACGCATCGAGATGCGGCAGCTTCACGTTGAGCACCGCGGCCTGTATCTCGTCGAGGCGGAAATTGCCGCCGATGAGCTCGTGGTAGTACTTCGGCTCCATGCCATGCACGCGCAGCTTCAGGAGTTTGGCGGCGAGCTTCTCGTCATTCGTCACGCACGCGCCGGCGTCGCCGAACGCGCCGAGGTTCTTCGTCGGGAAGAACGACAGGCAGCCGATGTCGCCGATGGAGCACGCGCGCCGCCCGAGTTCGTCTTCCGACCCGATCGCCTGCGCCGCATCTTCGATGACGCGCAGCGAGTGCTTGCGCGCGATCGCGCAAAGCTCCGTCATCGCGGCCATCTGGCCGTACAGGTGCACCGGCATGAGCGCGCGGATGCGCCCGCCGGTCGCGCGGTTCACGAGCGCGCCGTTGCGCGTCTCGCAGTGTCCGGCGATGAACGCTTCGACGGCGGCCGGCGAGATGTTGAACGTGTCCGCGTCGATGTCGACGAACACCGGCCGCGCGCCCGCGCGCGCGATCGTGCCCGCGGTCGCGAAGAACGTGTACGGGCTCGTGATGACTTCGTCGCCCGCGCCGATGTCGAGCGCCATGAGCGCGATGAGCAGCGCGTCCGTGCCGGAAGACAGGCCGATTCCATGCGTGCAGCCGGAGTATTTCGCGCACGCCGCCTCGAACGCCTTCACCTCGGGGCCGAGGATGAAGTACTGCGATTCGCTGACGCGCAGGATGGCCGCGTCGAGCTCCGACTTGAGCGCGCGGTACTGGGGTTTGAGATCGAGCAGCGGGACTTTCACGGGCGGCACTCTATCCGATCCCTCAGCCGAGGTTCGTCACCCGGGTCGGCTGCGGCGCCTGGTTCTTGTAGTACTCGAGATACCACTCGACGAAGCGGCGGATGCCGGCCTCGACGCTCGTGGCGGGCCGGTAGCCGACGTCGCGCACGAGATCGTCCACGTCGGCGTAAGTATCGGCGACGTCGCCGGGCTGCATCGGCAGCATGTTCTTGACGGCCTTCTTGCCGAGGCAGTCCTCGAGCACCTCGATGTAGCGGATGAGATCGACGGGCGCGCTGTTGCCGATGTTGTAGAGACGGAACGGCGCCTTGGACGTCGCCGGATCCGGCTGCGCGGCGTTCCATGCGGGATCGGCGGCCGCGATGCGGTCGCACGCGCGCACCACGCCCTCGGCGATGTCCTCGACGTAGGTGAAGTCGCGTTTGTGGTGGCCGTGGTTGAACACATCGATGGGCTTCCCCTCGAGAATGTTCTTCGTGAACAGGAACAGCGCCATGTCGGGACGGCCCCATGGCCCGTACACCGTGAAGAAACGCAGGCCCGTGACGGGTAGTTTGAAGAGCTCGGCGTAGTTGTGCGCCATGAGCTCGTTCGCGCGCTTCGTCGAGGCGTACAGTGAAACCGGGTGATCGACACCGCGATGCACGGAGAACGGCATGTGCGTGTTGAGCCCGTACACCGAGCTCGTCGAGGCGAACACCAGATGCTGGACGCCGTTGTGACGGCAGCCCTCGAGCACGTTGAGCGTGCCCGTGACGTTGCTGTCGATGTAGGCCTGCGGATTCTCGAGCGAGTAGCGCACGCCCGCCTGCGCGGCGAGGTGGATCACGCGCGGAAACTTTTCACGCGAGAAGAGCGCCTTCATGCCGCCGCGGTCGGCCAGGTCCATCTTGACGAAGCGGAACTTCGGTTCGCGCTCGAGGATCGAGAGGCGCGCGCGCTTGAGGTTCGGGTCGTAGTAATCGTTGAGGTTGTCGAGCCCGAGGACTTCGTCGCCGCGCGCGAGGAGCTTGCGCGCCGTGTGGAACCCGATGAAGCCGGCCGCGCCCGTCAGCAGGATCTTCACGAGGCCGCCTGGGCTTCTGCGGCCGCGAGCTCACGCCACAGCACGCTGCCGCCGCTTGATTTCTGCAGCAGGTCGAGCATCGCTTCATGGCGCGCGAGCTCGTCGGCGCTGGCCGCCGGCACCGTGAGCCGGATGCCGGGCGAGCGCACCGGCGCCGTGGCGTCGCCTTCCGAACTCATGCCGCGCGCCGCGGACACGTCGAGCGCGAGCGCGCTCTGCCCGCCCGTCATCGCGAGATACACGTCGACGAGGATTCCCGCATCGAGCAGCGCGCCGTGCAGGTCGCGCTTGCTGTTGTCCACGCTGTAGCGCTTGCAGAGCGCGTCGAGGCTGTTGCGCTGGCCCGGGTGCAGCTTGCGCGCGAGCGCGAGCGTGTCGAGCACGCCGCACAGCGTCGCGATCGTGCGAGCGTCGCCCGGCAGGCGCGCGAGCTCCGCGTCGAGGAAGCCGACGTCGAACGGCGCGTTGTGGATCACGAGCTCGGCACCCGAGATGAACTCGAGGAGCTCCGTCGAGATTTCGGCGAACTTCGGCGCCGTGCGCAACCGCGACATGTCGATGCCGTGCACGGCGAGCGCGCCCGCGTCGATCTCGCGCTCGGGATTCACGTACTTGTGGAATCTGCGGCCGCTCGGCCGGCGATTGACGATCTCGACGCAGCCGATCTCGATGATGCGATGGCCGGCGGTGTGTTCGAGGCCCGTGGTCTCGGTGTCGAGGACGATCTGTCGCATCGGCGGAGTTTACCGCGCGTCCATCGCGTCGATCGCGCGATTCGCGAGCGCGTCGACGCGCTCGTTCTCGACGTGACCCGAATGACCGCGCACCCAGTGCCACTCGAGATCGTGGCGCTGCGCGAGTTCATCGAGCGTTTCCCACAAATCCTGGTTCTTCACGGGCTTCTTGTCCGCGGTCTTCCAGCCGCGCGCTTTCCAGTTCGGCATCCACTCGAGGATGCCCTGCCGCACGTACTGCGAATCCGTGTAGACGTGGCCGCGCACGCGGCGCTTGAGCGCCTCGAGCGCGCGGATTACGGCGGTGAGCTCCATGCGGTTGTTAGTCGTCTGCGCTTCCGCGCCCGCGAGCTCGCGCTCGACGTCGCCGAAGCGCAGCAGCGCGGCCCAGCCGCCCGGCCCCGGATTCCCGCGGCATGCGCCGTCGGTGTAGATCTCGACGTCGGCCACGCGCTCAATTGCTCGCGCGAGTGGTCGGCTTCACGAGACCGCCGATCGGCTGCACGCGTTCGCGCAGCTTCGGCCGGATCGGCGTGAGCGTGTACACGCGCTTGCGCGCCTTGATGAGGTAGGCACCCGCCGGCCAGGGCTTGATCCAGCCCCGTCGCAGCAGCGGTGACGCCTCGCCCACGCGCGGTGCGGTGCCGCCCCAGGGCGGCGTGAACAGATAGTTGCGCGTCAACGAGACGTCGTACCCCAGGAGCTCGAGCCAGTCGGCGATGCGGCCCGCGCCGAGCATGCGCCGCAGGCCCGGGGGGTAACCTCGGCTGATCGCGCGGCTGCGGAACCCCCAGAGACTGAACGGCCGGAAGCCGAGCACGATGAACTGGCCCTCGCCCGCGAGCACTCGGTCGGCCTCGCGCACGACGGCGTAGGGATCGGTCTCGAATTCGAGCGTATGCGGGAGCACGACGGCATCGACCGCGCCGTTCGCGATGGGCAGCTGCGAGAGTCGCGCGGCGATGTCCGCCGCGGCGACGCCATCGGCGTGCGCCGCACGTCCGCTGGCGACGACAGCGTGACGCCGCGTACGACATCCGGACAATAGCGACTCGCGCGCACCCCACAGGCCGATCTGCAGCAACTCCCACCCGAATACGTCGTCCAATGCCTCAGCCATGAGTTCGGATTCGGCCGCTAGCACGGCTCTCCCGAGCGTGGAAGAGAGCCAGGAATCAGCGGGAGCGGTTGTGGGGGCATGCGTCACAAACGGCGTGAATTAGATCACAAAAAAGGTAGCAATCTTGTGAACTTACGGCTTAAATACCGCGCATTGACGAAGTACCGTCAGATTTCGAAAAACGGTACCTGCAGCTCTCCCTCGGGGGTGTGAATTGTCGAATGGATTCACGGGACGACGCGTCCCCGCGTCATTGCTTGCGCCTTTGGTGGCCATCGCAGCAGCCCTGAGCGGCTGCGCCTCCGCGCCCAGCGAAACTCCCGGCGAACCCATCTCGACCGCGGTCGTTCCCGTCTCGGCGCCGACGCCGGACCCGGGTCCGCCGCCGACGGTCGTCGCGGCCCGTCCGAAACCCGCTGCTCCCAAGCCGGTCGTCGAGAATGCGCCCGTCACCGATGCGGTGGAGCAGCTCTCCGCCGCGAGCGACGTTCCGTCCGATGAAACCACCGAGGCCGCCGCCACCGCACCCACGGGCACTCACACGCTCGCCGGACTCACACCCGAACAGTATCCCGACGTCTTCGATCGCATCCGCGCGGGCTTCAAGCTCGAGGATGTCGACTCGCGCCAGATCGACATCCAGGTCAACTGGTACGCGAACAATCCCGAATACCTCGAGCGCACGTTCGGCCGTGCCGTCCCCTATCTGCACCACATCGTCCAGGAGATCGAGGCGCGCGGAATGCCGCTCGAGCTCGCGCTGCTGCCAGTCGTCGAGAGTGCATTCGAGCCTTACGCATCATCGTGGGTGCGCGCGAACGGCCTGTGGCAGTTCATGCCCGGCACGGGCGAGCGCTTCGGTCTCAAGCAGGACTGGTGGTACGACGGTCGCCGCGACGTCATCGCCTCGACGCGCGCCGCGCTCGAGTACCTGCAGTACATGCACGACGAGTTCTTCGACGACTGGCTGCTCGCCATCGCCGCGTACAACTGCGGCGAGTTCCGCGTGCAACGCGAGGTGAATGCCAACCGCGCGAAGGGCCTGCCCGTCGACTTCTTCAGCCTCAAGCTGCCCGCGGAAACTCGCGCGTACGTGCCCAAGCTGCTCGCGATGCGCCGCCTCGTGCTGAATCCCGAGGACTACGGAATCGCGTTCAGCCCGATCCCGAACGAGCCCTACTTCGTCAAGGTCGACACGGGCGGCCAGCTCGACCTCACACTGGCGGCCGAGCTCGCGGGCATTACGCTCGACGAGGTCTACGAGCTCAATCCCGGCTTCCATCGCTGGGCCACGGATCCCGCCGGCCCCCACATGCTGCTGCTGCCGCGCGACGCGGCCGATGCGTTCCGCCGCAATCTCGACCTGCTGAGCCCCGATGAGCGCGTGCGCGTTTCGATGCACCGCGTGAAGGCTGGTGAATCGATCGCATCGATCGCGAAGAAGTACAAGACGCAGGCCATCGTGGTGCGTGACATGAATGGTCTCGAGAACACGACGCCCCTCGTCGTCGGCTCCGAGTTGCGCGTTCCGTCGGCCGTCGTGAGCCTGCCGCCCAAGGTCATGCTGGCAGCCGCGCGTGTCGACGGTCGCGGCAGCCGCTCGGGCCGCCGTCCCGCCGTCCACGTGGTGCGCAGCGGCGACTCGCTGTGGGCCATCGCGAAGCGGCATCGCATGAACGTCGCGACGCTCGCGCGCCTGAACGGCATGGGCCCCGGAGACACGTTGCGTGCGGGCCAGAAGCTCGTCCTCAACACGCGCGCGACGGGCTCGAGCAGCCGCTCGGTGTCGTCGGGCGATGGCCGCCAGGTCAGCTACAAGGTCCGCAGCGGCGATACGCTGTCGCGCATCGCGCAGGTCTTCGATGTCACCGTGTCCGACCTCGTGAACTGGAACGGCATCAGCCGTCATACGACGCTGCGCCCGGGCCAGAAGCTCACCGTCAACATCCGCCGCTGATTTTCCCCCGTCGGCATCCGGGCTGGCAGAATGCCGGCCCTGTCCAATTCCTTTTGGGGGCTTCATGGGATTCCTGAGCGGTAAGCGCGCTCTCGTCGTCGGCGTTGCATCGGATCGATCGATTGCCTGGGGCATCGCCCAGGCCATGCACCGCGAGGGCGCGGAGCTCGCCTTCACGTACGTGAACGACAAGTTCAAGGACCGGGTCGCGCCGCTCGCCGAGTCGCTCGGATCGAAGCTCGTCGTGCCGATGGACGTCACGAACGACGCGGAAATCGACGCGGCATTTGCCGCCGTGAAGCAGGCCTGGGGCTCGCTCGACATCGTCGTCCACGCCGTCGCCTATGCGCCGCGCGAAGCGCTCGCGGGCGGCTTCACCGACAGCACCTCGCGCGAATCCTTCCGCGTCGCGCACGACGTCTCGAGCTACAGCCTGACCGCGCTCGCGCGCGCCGCGAAGCCGCTCATGGCGGGCCGCAACGGCGCATTGCTGACGCTGTCGTATCTCGGCGCGGTGAAATCGATCCCGAGCTACAACGTCATGGGCCTCGCCAAGGCGAGCCTCGAGGCGAACGTGCGCTTCCTCGCGGCGGATCTCGGGCCGTCGAACATCCGCGTGAACGGCATATCCGCCGGACCGATCAAGACATTGGCGGCCGCCGGTATCGCGGGATTCCGCAAGATGCTGGGGCGCGTTGCGGAAGTGGCGCCGCTGCGCCGGAACGTGACGCTCGAAGACGTCGGCAACGCCGCGGCGTTCCTGTGCTCCGACCTCGCATACGGCGTGACCGGCGAGATCATGTATGTCGACGCGGGCTTCAGCACCGTCGGAATGAGCTTTCCGCAGGAAGCCGGGGAAGGCTGACGGCGCAGAGCCTTCTCGGCGCCTCGTTCAGATAATCGCGGGGTCGGTGCGCGATGCGCCGAGGACAGCCGACTCGCCTTCGAGACGCGCGACGATGACGGCGCAGGCCGCATCGGCCAGTACGTTGATCGCCGTGCGGCACATGTCGAGCAAGCGGTCGAATACGAGAAGGACCCCGATCGCTTCGGCCGGCAGGCCCACGGCGCCGAGGATGATGGCGATGCCGACGAGAGATGCCGCCGGAATGCCCGCGATCCCCATCGACGTGATGAGCGCGAGGATGACGACGGTGAACTGCGTGGCGAACGACAGGTGCAGTCCGTACGCCTGCGCAATGAACATGGCCGCGGCGCACTCGTACAACGCGCTGCCGGCGTGATTCACCGACGCGCCGAGCGGCATCACGAAGCCTGCGATGCGCTTGGACATCCCGGCGCGGCGCTCGAGGCAGTCGAGCGACAGTGGCAGCGTCGCCGACGATGAAGCCGTGGAAAAGGCCGTGAGCAGCGCGGGCGCCATGGCCGGATAGAGTCGCCAGGGATTCACGCGCGCGACGAGCGCGAGCAGCACCGGCAGCGCCACGAAGCCGAAGATCAGCAGACCCGCGAGCACGCAGCTCGCGAAGATGACCAGGGGTCTCGCGCCCGCGAATCCGGACACGATGACCACTTTCGCGATGAGCGCGAACACGCCGACGGGCGCGAGCGTCATCACCCAGCCGGTGATGCGCATCATGATCTGGAAGATGCCCTGCCAGAAGCCGAGCACCGTCTCGCGGTTCGGTGAATCGATGCGCGCGAGGAAGAAGCCGAAAACCACGGCGAAGAAGACGAGCGCCAGCAGCTTGGTATTCGCAGCGGCATCGACGATGTTCGTCGGAACAAAGCCCTTGAGCGTGTCGAGCACGCTCGCGTGGGCATTCTTTTCGACGCCCTGCGCAACCTGTTGTTCGTCGGCCGTCAATGCAAGGCTCGGGCCCACGGGCTGGCCATCCTGCACGCCGGGCTGCACGAGATTCACGAGGAACAGCGCAATGAGGACCGCGAGCAGCGTAGTCGTGACGTAGAACCCGAGCGTCTTTCCGCCGAGCCGGCCCAGGTCGGGACCCGAACCGAGCGACGCGACCCCGCTGATCACCGACGCCAGGATCAACGGGACGATGATCATCTTGAGCAGGTTGATGAACAGCGTGCCGACGAGATCGAAGACCGGCACGAGACGGAACGAGCCGATCGCGCCATCGGCGCCGAGATGCTTGCGAATGAGCGAGCCGACGACCGCGGCAGCCACCATTGCGATGAGGATCGGAAGAACCGGTGCCGACTTGGCGTCCGTGCCCGATCCCATGCGGTCTTACTCGAAGACCGCGGGGTTCTTGACGACCTTCGCCTTGCGCTTGGCCTCGTTGGCCCACGCCGCGACGTCGCCGCTGCCGATCCGGATGCGCAGCTGGTCGTCCTGCTGGCGCGCGAGCTGCGGGTTCACGCTGGTGTCGCTCACGCGCGTGCGCGTGAGCACGTAGATAGCCGTCGCGCCATTGTCGAGGCTCGTGGTGCGCACGAGCGGCTTGCCTTCGGGACGAGGCGCCTCGAACACGGCCGTGCGCAATGCCGCGGGCATCGACGGATCGCCGCGGCTCACGAACCGCGCCGGGTCGGTGGTGACACCCCAGCCGCCCGCGAGCGACTCGAGCTTCTCACCACTTTCGATCCTGGCCACGGCCGCGTCGGCCGCGGCTTTCGCGGCCTTCTCGCCGCGCTCCTTGCGCAGCAGAGTGACGATGTCTTCGCGCACGACGTCGAGCGGCTTCACGGCAGCCTTGTGGTGACCCGTGACCTTGAAGATGACGAGCCGGTCGTCGCCGAGCCCGACGGGACCGCCGATGCGGCCCTGGTTGAGCGTCGCATCGCTGAACACGGCCTGTTGCAATTCCGCGTTCGAGCCCAGCGGTTCGGCGCCGCCGCCGCGCAGGAACTCGGCGACGGAGCCGCGCGTGAGCCCGAGCTGCTTCGCGATGTCGTCGAGATCGGCATTGTTCTTCCCGAGCATGTTGCCCAGCTGATCCTGGCGCTCGCTGAAGATCTCGGCTGCCTTGTCCTTGCGGTACTGCGAGTCGATCTCGGCGCGGACCGCGTCAAACGGTTTGCCTTCGGCTGGCTGGATCACTTCGAGCTTGATGATGTGGTAGCCGAACTGCGACTTCACGGGTCCGGTGATGTCGCCCACCTTCATGCCGAACAATGTGTCACTGAAGGGCCCCGCGAAAGTGGAACGCTCGACGAAGCCTAGATCGCCGCCCTTGTTCGCGGTGTCGGCGTCGGTCGAGTATTTCTTCGCGAGCTCGGCGAAATCCTTGCCGGCTTTCGCCTGCGCAAGCACGTCCTGCGCCTTCTTGAGCGCGGCTGCGTCGTCGTCGCCGACGACGGGAATGAGGATGTGCCGCGCGCTGCGGCGCTCGGCCAGCACGTAGCTCCCTTTGTTGTCTTCGTACAGCTTGCGCAACTCGTCTTCGGTCGGCGTGACCTGGGACGCGAGCTGTTCGACGCGCAGCTCGGCGTATTCGAGCGACACCGATTCGGTGCTCATGAACCGGTCGCCGTTCTTCGCGTAGTAGTCCTTGACCGCGTTTTCGTCGATGGGATCGCTGCCCTCGAACTTCTCGGCGGGCAACATCACGAACTGCACTTCGCGTTCTTCGTTTTCGAGATTGCTGAGACGCGTCGCCTCGGCGCGGGTCAGGAAATTCGAGTCGGCGAGTCCCTGCTGGACCTGTCGCGTGCGCAGGCGGAAGACCGTGTCGTCGATGAGATCCCTCTCCGTCATGCCGTTGGCTTGCAGGAGGCTGCGCACGATGTTCGCGTCGAACTTGCCATCGAGGCCGCGGAAGTTGGCGTTGCCCTGGATCTCGTCGAGCACCGCGGCCTGGCTCACGCGGTAATGGTCGGCGTCGAGCTTGTCGTCGATGACCTTGTGCAGCACGAGCTGCTCGAGAATTTCGTCCTGGATGCGCGCGCGATCGCCGGCGGGAATCTCGCCGCCGTTCAGCTGGGACCAGCGCGCCTGTTCGTTGCTCCAGGCGCGGGTGGCTTCCTCGGCCGGAATCTCGTCGCCGTCGACCTTCGCCGCATCGCGCTTGGAGACGCCGCCGCCGAAGTCGAGGGAATTGGAGCCGCCCCAGAAAGTGAAAATGATCGCGATGGGTGCCAGCGCGACCCACGCGAGCCACTTCCGGCCGTGCAGGCCATCACGAATTCTTTGCAGCATCCCGATACCCTAAAAATGGCGGAGCGGACGGGACTCGAACCCGCGACCCCCGGCGTGACAGGCCGGTATTCTAACCAACTGAACTACCGCTCCATTTGGTGGGTGCTGAGGGTTTCGAACCCCCGACCCTCGCCTTGTAAGGGCGATGCTCTACCGCTGAGCTAAGCACCCGGCCCGCCCGCGAAAGGCCGCGCAGTCTAGCGGATCGTTTTGAGCGACGAAAGGGAAAAAGAAGGGCCCGTTGCGGGCCCCTCAAGTTCTACACGTCGCGGACCCGGCCGAAGGCCGGGTTTGAATTCCGGGCGCAGCCCGTGGCAATACCCCCGCATTCGCGAGGGGCCCCGATTTCAACGGCCCTCATGTCGTTCCCGGCATTCGCTCAGTGAGCCTGGACCTGTTTCGACGAGCGGCGTCCCGAGCGACGCGCCCGCTTTTCCGGCACCGGCGGCGTCGCGAGGCGCGGCGTCGGCCGTGCGGCGAGCGCGATCTCGAAGACCTCGTCGATCCACTTCACCGGCCGGATGTCGAGCTTGCCCTTGATGTTGTCCGGGATCTCGGTGAGGTCCTTCTCGTTGTCGACCGGGATCATCACGGTCGAAATGCCGCCGCGATGCGCCGCGAGGAGTTTTTCCTTGAGGCCGCCGATGGGCAGCACCTCGCCGCGCAGCGTGATCTCACCCGTCATCGCGACGTCCGAGCGCACGGGGATCTTCGTAAGCGCCGAGACGAGCGCGGTGCACATGCCGATGCCGGCGGACGGACCGTCCTTCGGTGTCGCGCCTTCGGGCATGTGCAGGTGCACGTCGTGCTTCTGATAGAAGTCCGGATCGATGCCGAGCACGTTCGCGCGCGAGCGCACGACCGTCATCGCGGCCTGGATCGACTCCTGCATGACCTCACCGAGCTGGCCCGTGTGCTGCAGTTTGCCCTTGCCGGGCACGACCGCGGCTTCGATCGTCAGCAACTCGCCGCCGACTTCTGTCCACGCGAGGCCCGTGACGTGGCCGACGCGGTTCTCTTCTTCCGCCTTGCCGTAGCGGAAGCGACGCACGCCGAGGTACTTGTCGAGGTTCTTGGTCGTGATCGTCACGACTTTGTCGACACCCTTCTCAGCCTTGTCGCCCTTCTTCGATTCCGATTTCTTGGCCGCGAGCAGCAACTGCTTCACGGCCTTGCGGCAGATGCGCGCCATCTCGCGCTCGAGATTGCGGACGCCGGCTTCGCGCGTGTAGTACCGGATGATGTCGAGGATCACGTCGTCGTTGACCTTGATCTCTTCCGGCTTGAGGCCGTTCTGCTTCACCTGCTTCGGCAGCAGGTACTTCCGCGCGATGTTCAGCTTCTCGTCTTCCGTGTACCCGGGCAGACGGATGACTTCCATGCGATCGAGCAGCGGCGCCGGGATGTTCAGGCTGTTCGCCGTGCAGACGAACATCACCTGCGACAGATCGAGGTCGACCTCGAGGTAGTGATCGTTGAACGTCGAATTCTGTTCGGGGTCGAGCACCTCGAGCAGCGCCGATGACGGATCGCCGCGGAAGTCCATCGACATCTTGTCGATCTCGTCGAGCAGGAACAGCGGATTGTGCACGGCGGTCTTCGCCATGTTCTGCACGATCTTGCCCGGCATCGAACCGATGTAGGTGCGGCGATGACCACGGATCTCCGCTTCGTCACGCACGCCGCCGAGCGACATGCGCACGAACTTGCGGTTCGTCGCGCGCGCGACGCTCTGGCCGAGCGAAGTCTTGCCGACGCCGGGCGGCCCGACGAGGCACAGGATGGGACCCTTGATCTTGTCGACGCGCTGCTGGACGGCCAGGTATTCGACGATGCGTTCCTTGACCTTCTCGAGCCCGTAATGATCTTCCTCGAGCACCGCTTCGGCGCGCGCGATGTCCTTGAGCACCTTGGTGCGTTTCTTCCACGGCACCTTCACGAGCCAGTCGATGTAGTTGCGCACGACCGTCGCTTCGGCCGACATCGGCGACATCATCTTGAGCTTGTTGAGCTCCGCGTTCGCCTTGTCGAGCGCCTCTTTCGGCATGCCCGCTTTCTTGATGCGATTCTCGAGCTCCGTGAGCTCGTTGCCGCCTTCTTCCATTTCGCCGAGCTCTTTCTGAATGGCCTTCATCTGCTCATTCAGGTAGTACTCGCGCTGCGATTTCTCCATCTGCGCCTTCACGCGGCCGCGGATGCGCTTCTCGATCTGCAACACGTCCATCTCGCCTTCGATGGCGACGAGCACGTGCTCGAGGCGTTTGCGCACATCGAGGATCTCGAGGACTTTCTGTTTCTCCGGCAGCTTGAGCGCCATGTGTGCGGCGACCGTGTCGGCGAGCCGGCCGGGCTGCTCGATGCCGGCGAGCGCGGTGAGCACTTCGGGCGGCACCTTCTTGTTGAGCTTCACGTATTGCTCGAACTGCGAGATCACGGAGCGCGCGAGGACATCGAGCTCCTTCTCGTCGTAGGTGTCGGCGTCGGGCTCGGTGGTCACGTCGGCGGTGTAGTGCTCGCCCGTGTGCATCGCGTCGATGCGCGCGCGGTCGACGCCCTCGACGAGGACCTTGACGGTGCCGTCGGGTAGTTTGAGGAGCTGGAGGATCGAGGCGACCGTGCCGATGCGATAGAGGTCATCGGCTTTCGGGTCGTCGACGTCGGGCTGCTTCTGCGCGATGAGCATGATGCGCTTGTCGGCCTTCATCGCGACGTCGAGCGCATGGATCGATTTCTCGCGGCCGACGAACAACGGGATGACCATGTGCGGGTACACGACCACGTCGCGCAGCGGCAGAACGGGCAGACCCTGGATGGCGACCGACTTGGAGCTCGAAGGAGATTCAGACACGCGGCAGGCCCTCACCAAACCGCGATGCCGCGACATGCAGCTCCGGGGCTGGTATTAAAAGTGTAGCGCGGGAACTGGGGCTGCTGCGCGGCGATTCAATCTCCGCGTCACAGTTCTCCGACGGAAGCGGTAGGGATTCGCCGCAGACCACTGTGACGTGGTCCGCAGCGAGCGGTCAGCTGAGGCCGGATCCCGAGACGCGACGCGGCGCAGCGTCGTCGCTCACCGGTGTGTCGGATTTGTAGACGACGTAGGGCTTCTGGTGCCCTTCGATCACCGAGTCGTCGACGACGACCTTCGATACGTTCTTCATCGACGGCAGCTCGTACATCGTCTCGAGCAGTACATTCTCGAGGATCGTGCGCAGGCCGCGAGCGCCGGTCTTGCGCTGCATCGCCTTCTGCGCGACGGCCGACAGCGCCTCGTCGCGGAACTCGAGCTCCGCGCCTTCCATGTCGAACAGGCGCCGATACTGCTTCGTCAGCGCGTTCTTCGGCTCGGTGAGGATGCTGATGAGCGCCTTCTCGTCGAGCTCCTCGAGCGTCGCGACCACCGGCAGGCGGCCGACGAACTCGGGGATGAGGCCGTACTTGATGAGATCTTCGGGCTCGACTTCCTTGAAGATGTCGGTGCCGTTCGGACGCGTGCTCACGTCGCGAACTTCCGACGTGAAGCCGATGCCGCCCTTCTGCGTGCGATTCAGCACGATCTTCTCGAGACCGGCGAATGCGCCGCCGCAGATGAAGAGGATGTTCGAGGTGTCGACCTGCAGGAATTCCTGCTGCGGGTGCTTGCGGCCGCCCTGCGGCGGCACCGAGGCGATCGTGCCTTCGATGAGCTTGAGCAGCGCCTGCTGCACGCCCTCACCCGACACGTCACGCGTGATCGACGGGTTGTCGCTCTTGCGCGAGATCTTGTCGATCTCGTCGATGTAGACGATGCCGGTCTGCGCCTTCTCGACGTCGTAGTCGCACTTCTGCAGGAGCTTCTGGATGATGTTCTCGACGTCCTCGCCGACGTAGCCCGCTTCGGTGAGCGTCGTGGCATCCGCGATGGTGAACGGGACGTTGAGCAGTCGCGCGAGCGTCTCCGCGAGCAGCGTCTTGCCGCAGCCCGTGGGGCCGATGAGCAGGATGTTGCTCTTCGAAATCTCGACGTCGTCCTTGCCGCGACCGGCGGCACCACCGCGCGTCTGCAGGCGCTTGTAGTGGTTGTACACGGCGACCGAGAGCGTCTTCTTCGCGCGCTCCTGGCCGATCACGTATTCGTCGAGGACCTTCTTGATCTCGGAAGGCTTCGGAAGCTTGTCGCGGGCCCGTTCGGCGCGGTCTTCGAGCTCTTCACGGATGATGTCGTTGCAGAGCTCGACGCATTCGTCGCAGACGAAAACCGACGGACCGGCGATCAGCTTGCGTACTTCGTGCTGACTCTTGCCGCAGAAGGAGCAGTACAACAACTTGCCGTCGTCGTGCCGTCCGCGTGTGTCCTCGGTCATCGTCGCTCCGTGTGGCGCCGCGGGAGCATGGGAGTCCGCGAGCTTTGGGTGCTTATATCACGGCTCTTTCGCGAAACCCAAGGGCAGCCCACGCGGAAGCCGTTGTTTATACGGGATTTGTCGAGAACTGCGAGTCGCTTCGCAATTGCCCGGAACGCACGTTTTCGAGCGGGAATCTTACGGTGTTGCCGGTGTCGCCGCAGTCACGCGCTTGTCGAGCAGCTTGTCGACGAGTCCATAAGCGACGGCTTCCGTCGGGCTCATGAAATTGTCGCGCTCCGAATCGACGCGGATCTTCTCGACGGTCTGTCCCGTGTGCCGCGCAAGGAGCTCGTTGAGGCGCTCGCGGATCTTGAGGATCTCCTGCGCCTGGATGTGGATGTCGCTCGCCTGGCCGGAAAAACCGCCCGAAGGCTGGTGAATCATGGCGCGCGAATTCGGCAGCATGAACCGCTTGCCCTTGGCGCCGCCGGCCAGGAGGACCGCGCCCATCGACGCCGCCATGCCGACGCAGATCGTGCTGACATCGGGCTTGATGAATTGCATCGTGTCGTAGATCGCGAGACCGGCGCTCACCGATCCGCCGGGCGAATTGATGTACAGCGCAATGTCCTTCTCAGGGTTCTCCGACTCCAGGAACAGGAGCTGGGCCACGATGACATTGGCCATGTAGTCCTCGACCGGACCCACGGCGAACACGACGCGCTCCTTGAGCAGGCGCGAGTAGATGTCGTACGAGCGTTCGCCGCGGGCGGTCTGCTCGACGACGATCGGTATCAGGTTCAACGCGCGCTCATTCATCGGAAAACTCCTGACCCTTTAGGCCTGTGCTGCCCCGAATTGCGTGATCTCGGAGAACGTCGCGGGCCGTTCGTTCACCTTCGCCTGCCCGATCACCCAGTCGATCGCCTGGCTCTCGAGGACTTGCGCCTCGATTTGGCGCATCGAGTCGGGATTTTGCAAGTAGGCGCGTCGCACTTCCTCGGGGTTTGAATACGACGCCGCGAGTTCGTTCAATCTCTCCTGCACGGATTCGCGGCTGACCTTGAGGTTCGCCTGGCGCACGAGCTCGCTCATGAGCAGGCTCAGCGCGACGCGGCGGCGCGCGGGCTCCTCGAACGGCTCGCGCGGCGGCATTTGTTTGACGTCGCGCGCGCCCGCGCGGCGCAGCATCTCGAGCTGCAGCTCCTGGATCTGCTCCTCGACGAGCTGGCGAGGCAGCTCGAGCGGGTTGCGCGTGTAGAGCCCTTCGAGCACCTGCGTGCGCAGCTTCGCGCGGATCGCATCCGCGAGCTCCCGCTCCATGTTCGCGCGAACTTCGGAGCGCAGGCTCTCGAGGCTGCCGTCGGCGATGCCGAAGCTCTTCGCAAACGACTCGTCGAGCGGTGCCGCCGACTGTTCCTCCACCTTCGACACCGTGACGTGGAACGCGGCCTGCTTGCCCGCGAGCTTCGGATTGGCGTGGTCGGCAGCGAACGTCGCCGTGAAATCGCGCGAGTCGCCCTGCACGGCGCCCACGAGCGCGTCTTCGAATTCCTTCATGACGCGGCCTTCACCGATCGTGATCGTGACGTTCTGACCCGAGCCGCCATCGAACTCGACGTCGTCGATGCGTCCGGTGAAATCGACCGTCACGCGATCCTTCGCGGCCGCGGCGCGCGCGACTTCGTTGAACACGGGACGCTGCGTGCGCAGCGTGTCGATCATCGCGTCGAGATCCTTGTCGGTGACGTCCGCGACCGGCTTCTCGATGGTGATGTCGGAAATCGGCGCGAGCCTCACCTCCGGCATCACCTCGAAGACCGCGGCGTACTTGATGTCGGCGCCCGGCGCCATCGAGATGGGCTCGATGCGCGGTCCGCCGGCCGGGTTCAGCTTCTCGCGCTGCACCGCTTCGGAGAACGACGCGCGCATCAGATCGTTGATGACTTCGCTCTGCACCTGGTCGCCGTACTGCTGGCGGATGACCGCGAGCGGCGCCTTCCCGGGGCGAAAGCCCTTGAGACGCGCGGTGCGCGAAATCTTATTGAGCCGCTGCGCGACTTCGCCGTCGACCTGCGCCGCGGGGATCGCCACTTCGAGGCGGCGCTCGAGTCCGCCCGTGGCGGTCAAAGAAACCTGCATAAAAAAAATCCTTCAGAACCGTTATAGGAACGCCTCGGGCGTTGGCGAATGGTGCGAAAGGAGAGACTCGAACTCTCACGGGTTGCCCCGCTGGAACCTAAATCCAGTGCGTCTACCAGTTCCGCCACTTTCGCCCGCCCCAACAGGCGTCTCGGGCCATGCGCGAGGGGCGCGGATTATACGGCGGCCGCGCCGCCTGTGGGCACTCCGGGAACGATTGGCTATGCTTCGATCCGCTTGGCCAGCGGGGACATAAGATGGGGCAATTCGGCAACCTGCTCGTCGTCGGCCTTTTGACCGTCGGTTCGGGCCTGCTCGACGCACGGGCATTCGTGTTCGCCGCGCGCGTGTGGCCCGAGGGGCGCCTGGACGTCCGGATGGGCCTGGCGTCGCTCGGCTGCTTCGCGGGCGGCATCGGCCTGTACCTGGTGGCCGTGAAATTCATGCACAAGGCCGGAATCCAGGGCGTGGCATTGCAGAGCGGCATCTGGTTCGTCGTCACGGCGATCGGAATCGCCGCGATGGATGGCACGATCGTCCAGTGGACGCGCGCTCAACAGATCGTGGGCGTCACCATCGCGATCGCCTTGTGCTGGCTCATATCAACGACGCGCGCCGCCGCGGCCTGAAAGGTTCGAGGAAATGGATCAAAGACTCATCGAAATGCTCGCGTGCCCGGTGTCGAAAGCGCCGGTGTACTTCGCCGCCGACCGCAATCTCATCGTGTGCCCGACGAGCAAGCTCGCCTACCCGATCAAGGACGGCATCGTCGCGATGCTGCCCGAGGATGCGATCAAGCTCGCGGACGACGATCCGCTGCTCGCGCGCAAAGCCTGATCAGGCGGGCGAAGAGCCCGATTCCTCGTCGTAGAACTTGAGGAGCTTGCGCTCCACGCGTTCGAAGTTGTTGAAGCGCGCGAGCTTGCGCAGGTCGCGCGATTCGCGTCCCAACAATCCGAGCCTGAGCGCGAGCCCGATGAAGGGGTTCTGCGGCCGCTCCGTGAACGGGATCTGGTTGAAGTCGAAGAGCTTGGGCCCGCCGGCCCGGCGGTCGACCATGACGTTCATCGCGTGCAGATCTATGTCGTAGAGCTGTGCCTCGTGGCTGAGGCTCACCAGCTCGGTCAGGTCCTGCATGAAGCGCGGCGAGATGAAGTCCGCGTGATCGCGCTGCGCGAAGTAGTACACCTCGCCGTCGAGGCATTCCTGCAGCGACATCTGGAAACCCGGTTCGACGACGAACCCGAGCGGCTCGGCGACGTACTTCGCCATGCCGCGCGCTTCGAAGAACGCCTTGTTGCGCCGATGCTCGAATTCCGCGAGCGGCAGCTTGTGCTTGCGCGCGTGGCGCGCGATCGCCGCGGGTTTGTAGACCTTGAGACCGACATCGCGGCCGCGCCATTTCGCGCGATACACCACCGAGCGTTTGCCCTCGCCGAGCTTCTCGGTCACCTGCAGGTCGGCGTACTGCGTGTCGCGCAGCTTGATCTTGAGGCCTTGGGGATCGGTGTGGCCCGACTCCGCGAGCACCACCCACTTGTCGGAGAGCCAGCGGCGCACCGCGATGATCTTCACGACGCGCAGGCCCGCGTCCTCGAACTCCGACGTCATGCTCTTCACCGACACGCGCTCGAACGGCCGGCTCGTGAGCCCGAGCGCGCGCGAAATCTTCCAGATGCCGTAACGGAAGGAATATTTGTGGCGGTAGTCGGCGATGACCCAGCGCCGCGAGACGCGCCCGAACTCGCGCAACATGCGCCGTCGCGTCTGCGGATCGACATGAAAGAGGAAGCGGATGCTCATGACGCAGTCCGCGGACTTCGTGCCGAATGGCATCGCCTCCGCGTCCGCGCGGACGTAGCCGCGGATGTTCGCGTGCTGCACGGACGGAAGTTTCGCCGCCTGCTGCATCATCTCGACGGAGATGTCGCTGCCGACGACATCGAAGCCCGCGCGCGCGAGGTTCCCCGTGAATCGCCCGGTGCCGCACGGCAGATCGACCACCGACTTCACGCCCGGCGCGAGCTCGAGCGCCTTCTGGATCGCAGCCCACTTGCGCGCATTGCGGCGCTGGCGCTTGGGCGTGCGGAACCGGTGTTCGTCGTAGTCGGCCGCGACTTCGCTGCTCTGGTAGAACTGCTTCTTGTATTCGTAGCCGTGCTGCTTCGGCTTCGAGGGATCGTCGCGGGACGGTTGTTTCGACATGGCGCGCAATGTAACCGCGCTGCAACGTACACGCGAGACGCGCTGGCCGCGGTTCGAGGACACGCGGCGCGAAGGGACCTGGCGGAGGAAGTGGTGGGCCGTGTAGGGGTCGAACCTACGACCTACTGATTAAGAGTCAGCTGCTCTACCAACTGAGCTAACGGCCCGCCGAGGGGCGCGCACTCTACCAGAGTGAATCGGCGATGCGAAAATTTCGAAATCGCGCCGGTCGGGAGGCATCGGACCGCGGCCGGCGAATCATTTGGCAGCCGCCGGACGGCGCGCGAGCCCGACATATATAAGTACGCGGCGCTCGACGGGTGGCTGGCGCGATCCGATCATTTACGATAAAAAGCAATCAAACTCGATCGACGACCGCTTCACGGGGGAAATCATGGCGGGAGATTTGCGGAGGCGCTCAGGGCCCGTCCACGCGCTGAGCGTGCTCGCCCTGCTCTCCCTGTCCGCCGCCGGCAGCACCGCGGTCGTGGTTCACCACGTGGAAGTCGCCGTCGATGGCGACGGCGACGCGCAGGTCTCGACTCCTTTCGCCGATGGCGAGGGCAACTACGCGATCACCGTGCGTATCTCGGGGCCCAAGGGAACCACGGTGTCGCTGCTGAGCGAGCAGCGCCGCCTCATGGCGGAGAACATCCGCTTCGACGGCAGAAAGCCGGTCGAGCGAAAGTTCATCGTCAACGTGCGCACGCCGTCGCTCGGCGAGCTTCCGGCGAATGCGACCGGCGGAACGAGCGTGCGCCTCAAACCGCGCGAGATCGGCGCCGCGAACTGGAACGACACCATCGATCTCGAGGTGACCGGCGGCGCGAGGATCCGCGGGATCGTCATCGAGCCCGCCCGCGTGAACACGCTGTACCTCGCGGGCGACTCGACGGTCACGGATCAGCCCTCAGCGCCGAACGGCAGCTGGGGTCAGAAGCTGCCGCGTTTCTTCGACGACACCCTCGCCGTGGCAAATCACGCGGAATCGGGCGAGACGCTCAAGTCGTTCGTCACCGAACAACGCCTCGACAAGCTGCTGTCGCGGCTCGGACAGGGTGACTGGGTGATGATCCAGTTCGGCCACAACGACCAGAAGGTGCAGTGGCCACAGACGTTTGCCGAAGCCGCGACGACGTATCGCGACTGGCTCCGCACCTACATCGCGGAAATCCGCCGCCGCGGCGCGACGCCGATCCTCGTGACCTCCCCGGACCGCCGCAACTTCGACGCCGCCGGCAAGATCACGTCGACGCTCGGCGACTATCCCGCCGCGATGCATGCGGTCGCTGAGGAAGACAAGGTCGCGCTCATCGATCTCAACGCGATGAGCCGCACGTTCTACGAAGCGCTCGGTCCCGACGTCGCGCCGCGGGCATTCGCCGACGAGGGCCGTGACAAGACGCACTTCAACGACTACGGCGCCTATCAACTCGCGCGCTGCGTCGTCGAAGGCCTGCGCGCGGCCGATCCCGCGCTCACGGGCGGACTCGAACGCCACCTCGCGAAGGATGCGGGTCGCTTCGATCCCGCGCACCCGGAGCCGCCGCCGACATGAACCACGCCTTCCGCATGAAGCTCAAGCCGGGGCACGTCGCCGAGTACAAGAAGCGCCACGACGAGATCTGGCCCGACCTGTCGAAGCTGCTCGCGGACGCGGGCATCTACGACTACTCGATCTTCCTCGACGAGGAGACCCTGCACCTGTTCGCCGTGCTCAAGCTGCGACCGAACGACACGCGCGCGACGCTCCCCGATCACCCCCTCATGCGCCGCTGGTGGGACTACATGCGCGATCTCATGGAGACGCACCCCGACGGCCGCCCGAAGGAATGGCCGCTCACTCCCGTGTTCCACCACGACTGAACCCCGAGGACCCCGTGCCCGACAAAGCCCACGGCATCGATGCCGCCGAGATCGACCGGCAGATCCAGCTCCTGATCCGCAATCTCGTCGAGATCAAGGACACATCGGGAGAGTTCCTGCTGCGCCTGCCCGACGGCCGCGTCATCGACACCAAGGGCTGGAACGACTGGGAGTGGACGCACGGCATCGGCCTGTATGGGATCTGGAAGTACTACCAGCAGACACGGGACGCGCGCTGCCGCCAGATCATGCTCGACTGGTTCCGCGATCGCTTCGCCGCGGGCCCGCCGACCAAGAACATCAACACCGTCGCGCCGTTCCTCACACTGGCCTATCTACACGAGGAGACGCCCGATCCCTCATGGGTGCCGTACATCGACGAGTGGGCCGAGTGGGTCATGAACGGCCTGCCGCGCACCGAGGAGCGCGGCTTTCAGCACATCGTGTTCAACTCCGAGAACCGCCAGCAGCTCTGGGACGACACGCTCATGATGAGCGTGATGCCGCTCGCGAAGATCGGCAGATTGTTCGGTCGCGGGCGTTACGTCGAGGAAGCGCGCCGCCAGTTCATGCTGCACGTGAAGTATCTCGTCGACCGGAAGACGGGCCTGTGGTTTCACGGCTGGACCTTCGACGGCCGCCACCACTTCGCGAACGCGCTGTGGGCGCGCGGCAACTGCTGGGTGACAATCGCCATTCCGGAATTCATCGAACTACTCGACCTGCAGCCGGGCGATGCGCTGCGCGACTTCCTGCTCGAGACGCATCTGCAGCAGATTCGCACGCTCGTGAAGCACCAGGACGCGAGCGGGCTCTGGCACACGCTCATCGACGACCCGAAGTCGTATCTCGAAGCGTCGGCGACCGCGGGTTTCGCGTACGGCATCCTCAAGTCCGTGCGCCTCGACCTCATCGGCACGGAGTTCCTCGAGCCGGGACTGCGCGCGGTGCAGGCCGTGCTCGCGAACATCGACAAGATCGGCGAGCTCAAGCAGGTGTCGTTCGGTACGCCGGTGTTCAACGACCTCGACGGCTACCGCAACATCCCTCTGACCTCGATGCCCTACGGCCAGGCGATGGCGATCCTCGCGCTGGGCGAGCTCAAGCGTCATCTCGGCTGAACCTGCGAGCACGCGATGACGCAGCGCCCCGTCCGGTTCCGCAATCTCCTCGCGTACGGCAGCAACGATTTCATCGGCGCCGGCGCGATGGCCGTCGTCAGCTCGTGGGTGCTGTTCTTCTACACGGAGATCTGCGGCCTCTCGCCCATCGAAGCGACGTCGATCTTCGCGATCGCGCGCATCCTCGACGCCGTCGCGAGCCCGCTGATCGGCTACGTCTCCGATCACTTCCATCGCACGCGCCTCGGCCGGCTGTTCGGCCGGCGGCGCTTCTTCATCCTGCTCGCGGTGCCGCTGCTGCCCTGCTTCGCGCTCATGTGGGTCAGCGGCCAGTCCTACTGGTACTACCTCGCGACCTACGTGTTCTTCGAGCTCGTGTACGCGATGGAGATCATCCCGTACGAAACGCTCGCGGCCGAGATGGCGCCGGACTTCAGGACGAAGGCCAAGTTCGCGGGTGCGCGCATCCTCTGCGGCCAGCTCTCCGCGATCCTCGCGGCGGGTCTGCCGGCACTGACGGCGTCGTTCGGCAAGAGCTCGGCCGACACCTATCTCTACATGGGCGCCATCTTCGCGGTGATCTTCTCGCTGGTCGCGCTCGCGGTCTTCGTGTTCAGCTGGGAGCGACCGCGCGAGGAAATCGTGCGCTTCGAGAGCGCGGAGCCGGTGTCGCCGTTGCGCAGCCTGCGCAAGCTGTACTCCGATCTGTGGGCCACGCTGCGCATCCGCGCGTTCCGGTTGCATCTCGGCATGTACCTCGGCGGGTACGTGAGCCAGGACGTGTTCAACTCGGTGTTCACGTACTTCATCGTGTTCGCGCTGCTCGGCGCCGACACGCTCGCCGCGAAGTACCTCGTGATCATGTACTGCGCACAGCTCGTCTCCGTCGCGGTCTTCATCCCGATGTGCCTGCGACTGCATCCCGCGCCGTCGTACCGCATCGCCGTGACGCTGTATGCCGCGGGCACGCTCGGGTTCGTCGCGATGTACGCGCTCGGCGCCGGTCGCGAAAGCTGGGTGCTGTTGCCGCTCATCGTCGTCGGCCTCGGACGCGGCGGGCTCAACTACATTCCCTGGAGCGTCTACAACTACATGGCCGACGTCGACGAGATCGTGACGGGCCGGCGCCGCGAGGGTGCGTTCGCGGGCGTCATGACCTTCGTCCGCAAGGCGCTGCAGGCGGGCGCGGTCGCGCTCGTCGGCGTCATCCTGCAGCTCGGCGGCTTCGTGCAGAAATCGAAGGCGCAATCGCCCGAGGCCGTGCACACGATCGTGCTGATCCTGGGCCTCGGCACGCTCGCGGTGCTGACATTCGGATTCTTCGTGTCGCGTCGGTTCCGTCTGAATCGCGAGACGCACGCCGTGCTCATGGATGAGATCGAGCGCTTCAAGGCGGATCCGAATCCCGTGCCGACGCCCGAGGCGCGCGCGATCGTCGAGGATCTCTCGGGCTGGAAGTACGACGAGCTATGGGGCAAAGGAAGGAAACCATGATTGTCCGTTCTCGGACCGCGCGCGCCCTCGGCCTGCTGCTCGCGTGCATCGCGTTGCCGCTGTCTTTCTGCTTCCCGCAGCCGCTCTGGGCGAAGGAAAAGCTCCGTCTCATGGAGAAGCTCGATCGCGGCGTGGTCGCCGTACATCAGAGCGACGGCAAGGTGTTCGTGAGCTGGCGGCTGCTCGCGAGCGATCCGGCCGACGTCGCGTTCAACGTATATCGCGAGACGGCGCCGCCCGCGATGCCAGCCGATCCCGGTCGATTCGCATCGCGCCCCGACGCGCCCGCGAGCAACGTGAAGCTCAATGCGAGTCCATTGCGCGACGTCACGTGGCTGCTCGACGTCGGTGCGCGGCTCGACCGGCAGACTACCTACTCCGTCGCGGCGGTCGTCGACGGCGTCGAACAGCCGCGCGGTGCGCCGTTCCGTTTCGCGGCCGGCGCGCCGCCGCTGCCCTACCACTCGATCCCGCTGCGGACGCCGGCCGGTTACACGCCGAACGATGCCTCGGTCGGCGACCTCGACGGCGACGGCCAGTACGAAATCATCGTGCACCAGACCGGCGTGGGAAAGGACAACTCGCAACCCGGCGTTACCGACCCGCCGATCCTGCAGGCCTACAAGCTCGACGGCACGCTCCTGTGGTCGATCAACCTCGGTCACAACATCCGCGAAGGCGCGCATTACACGCAGTTCCTCGTCTACGACTTCGACGGTGACGGGCGCGCCGAGGTCGTCTGCAAGACCGCGGATGGCACGACCGATGGCGCGGGCGTCGTGATCGGCGATCCCAAGGCCAACTGGCTCACACCCGAATCCGCGGGCGAAACACCGGGATCCGTGCCGGGACCACGTCGCGAGGGCGCGAGCCGCGCGGGCTTCATCGTGTCCGGCCCCGAATACCTCACGGTGTTCGACGGGCTCACGGGCAAGGCGCTCGCCACGATGCCCTATCTACCGCGTCGCGCCCCCGAGACGGACAGCCCGTCGCCCGAGCGCATGAAGGAGATCTGGGGCGACGATCACGGCAACCGCATCGACCGCTTCCTCGCGGCGGTCGCGTATCTCGACGGCGAGCACCCGAGCATCGTGATGACCCGCGGCTACTACACGCGCACGGTGCTGGCCGCATGGGACTTCAGGACTGCGAAGAACGGCAAACACGAGCTCAAGTCACGCTGGGTGTTCGACAGCGACGCGACCGAGAAGAACCGCGCCTTCCGCGGCCAGGGCAACCACAACCTCTCGGTGGCCGACGTCGACGGCGACGGCCGTGACGAGATCGTGTTCGGCGCCATGGTGGTGGACGACGACGGGAAGGGCCTCTATTCCACGGGCTGGGGACACGGCGACGCGCTGCACGTGAGCGACCTCGATCCCGCGAATCCGGGCCTCGAGGTCTTCGATATCCAGGAGCGGTTCGACGCGCAGGGAATGAGCCTGCGCGATGCGCGCACCGGCAGGCCGCTGTTCACGATTCCCTCGGTCAAGGCCGATGAAAGCGGCAGCGACAAGGGCGAAGGCCCGGGCCGTGGCGTCGCGTTCAACGTCGATCCGCGTTTTCCCGGCGCGGAATCCTGGGCTGCCGGCGCCGGCATGAGCGGCATGTACGACGTCCACGGCAAGAAGTTCTACGAAGGACGGCCGGCGGGGCTATCTACCAACTTCGCGGTCTGGTGGGACGGCGATCTCCTGCGCGAGCTGCTCGACCAGAACGTCATCTCCAAGTGGAACTGGAATACGCAGGCCGTGGAGCCGCTGCTGATCGCCCACGACTGCACGTCCAACAATGGCACGAAGGCCACGCCGGCGTTGTCCGCCGACCTGTGGGGTGACTGGCGCGAGGAAGTGATCTGGCGCTCGCGCGACAATCGCGACCTGCGCATCTACACGTCGACGATCCCGACGACGCATCGCATGGTCACGCTGATGCAGGACCCCCAGTATCGGCTCGCGGTGGCATGGCAGAACGTCGCGTACAACCAGCCGCCGCATCCGAGCTTCTATCTCGACGAGGCGGCCCCGCTGCCGCACTCGCCCCGCATCCGGATCATCGAGCCGCGTTGACTAGCGGGCTGTTGAAAACAGCCTGCTAGGGCCGGGCCACGGATGGCCCGGCGCAATCAAGCGCTGCAAGTGCTTGATTGCGGAAGCGCGCGAAAGTCACGCCTTTCGCAAGCGACGTTGAAAAAGTGCAGGAAAGCACTTTTTCAACGACTTGCTAGTGCAGCGGCGGGCAGACCGAGTCTCGCGGCGGTCCGCGGTCCGCGCGCACGGCCCGGCCCTGCTTCGACAGCATCTTCGCGAACGGCAGCGTGCGCACCGCGCGCAAGCCGGCGACGACGTCGCGCGCATTCGCTTCGGCTCCGGTGATGTTCGTGTGCGTGCTGTCGTCGATGAACTCGCCCTTCACGGTTTCCGGCCCTTCCTTCTGGAAGCGATCGGCCGCGATGCGGGTCAGATCGACGAACGCCGTCTTCTCGTTCTGCGCCGTCTGCCAGGTCCACAGGCGATAGCTGTCCGCCGCGCACGGAACGCGGCCATCCTTGAAGTTGTTGGTCTTGGTGAGCGTGATCAGGATGGGCGTCGCGCCCTTCGCGCGCGTCTCCGCGATCATTTTGCGCAGGTACCAGCCGTAGCTGTACACCGTCTCGTGCTTGCCCGTGATGACGTTGTCGATCTCCTGCGACTCGTCGCCGATGCCGGGGATCGTGCCGCGTGCGCGCAGCGGCCGAGTGGACCCCGGCGGCTCCTCGTTGACCGCGCCGGCGTCGTTGTGACCGAACTGGATGACCACGAAGTCTCCCGCGTGCAGCTGCTCGAGCGTGCGGTCCCAGTGTCCCTCGGTGACGAACGTGCGGCTGCTGCGGCCGCCGCGCGCGACGTCGACGACCTGCAGCTTCTTCTCGTCGAACAACGGCTGCAGCACCGCGCCCCAGCCCTGCTGGTTCTTGGGATTGGGTTTGTATTCGGAGGCGGTCGAATCGCTCGCGACGAACAAAGTCGGCACGGAGCGGTCTTCCGCCGCGGATTCACGTGAGAGACACAACATCACGGCAAGCGCGAACGCGCTCCGCAGCATCGAATTCGACTTCATCGTTCGCTCCGTTCCGGACGTCCACGCGACAGCGATCATCACATTTCGCCAGTCGGGAATAAATCGCCGCGTGGATCGAACCGGCCCGATACCCGGGCCGTCACGGAATTTTCGAGAGCTCCGGCTTTTCGACCGAAGGGAGCGTGGCGGCGTGCGTCACGCTCCCTTCCTTCACTGCTTCATCGGCTGGGTCTTCACCGTAGGCCAGTTCGCGTCGGCACGCGCGATGTTGCCCGGCTCGTCCTGCGACCAGATGCCGAGCACCTTGCGGTCATAGTTGAGATAGAGCTTGCCGTCGACGACCTTGAACGCGTCGGGCTGGGTCGGCACCTTGTAGCCGTTCGCCGTACCGTACGCGCAATACCCGCCGAACTGCGGCGCGTACTTCGCCGGATCCGCCGCGAACTGCTTCTGATGCTTCGCCGTTGCGAACAGGAACTGCGATCCCTGGTAGGTGAATGCATGCTTCGGCGACCCCTTCGCGGGCGTTCCCGATTCGAAGTAGCTCACGACGTCGTAGCCGTGCAGCGCCGCACCGTCCGCCTCGAAGAACTCACCGGCGAATGCCGCCTGCGATGCGCACAGCGCGAGCAACAGGGAGAAGCCGAAGCCTCGGAACATCGTCTTCATGGGAACCTCGTCGTGGTGTAGATAGACGAGGACCAGACCGGATGCCGCATGCGGCTATTGCGCCTCTCCCTCCGATGGGGGAGCGATGTAACGAATCGGCGCGCGACGAAAAATGGGGTGGACGATGGGACTCGAACCCACGACAGCCGAGATCACAACCCGGGGCTCTACCAGCTGAGCTACGTCCACCGACGAAAAACCTGGTGCTCGAAAAATTGGCGCGCCCGGCAGGAGTCGAACCTGCGACCACCGGCTTAGAAGGCCGGTGCTCTATCCAACTGAGCTACGGGCGCTCGATTGGCAGGAAGACTACCTCACACGGTTCGCTGGTCCCATCGGTTGGTCGGGGCAGCAGGATTCGAACCTGCGACCCTCTGCTCCCAAAGCAGATGCGCTACCAGACTGCGCCATGCCCCGTTCTCCGATGCCACCCATCCGGGGTGACCCGAGGGGCCCGGCGGACGGGGCGCGCATCATACCCGAGCGGCATGCCCGGCGGTCAAACCGCCGCGCGACGGCCGCTCGATGCAGGGGAATCGCGCTCAGGCGCGGCGCCAGGTGGTGAGTCCACCCGGCTTGTCCTCGAGGATGACGCCGGCCGCGGCGAGCTCGTCGCGGATGCGGTCGGATTCGGCCCAGTTCCTGGCCTTGCGCGCCGCGAGCCGCTGCGCGATACGCGTGTCTATGTCGGCATCGCTCAGGCCCCCGGCCGCCGCACCGGCGCGGAACCACTGTTCGACGGGCACGCGCAGGATCCCGAGCACGGCGCCGAGCGCACGCAGCTCACCGGCGAGCAGCTTCGCGTGGTGCGAGTCGACGCCCACCGCACGCGCGGTGTTCAGCTCACGCGCGAGTCCCTGCAGCGCGGCGATAGCCTCGGGCGTGTTGAAGTCGTCATCCATCGCCGCTTCGAACGCCTGCAACGCGGACGTCGGCGCATAGAGCTCGCCGCCGACCTCGGGCACGCCGCGCAACGCGGTATAGAGGCGATTGAGCCCCGCCTCCGCCTGCGCGAGCTGGTCGGGCGAGTAGTTCATCGGCCCGCGGTAGTGGCTCGACAGCAGGAAGAACCGCAGCACCTCGGGATGCTTGATCTTCGCGAGCACTTCCCGCGTCGTGAAAAAATTGCCGAGCGACTTCGACATCTTCTCGTTGTCGATGTTGAGGAAGCCGTTGTGCATCCAGATTTCGGCGAACTTCCCACCCGTCGCGCCGCAGGTCTGAGCGATCTCGTTCTCATGATGCGGGAACTTGAGATCGAGCCCGCCGCCGTGGATGTCGAAGTGCTCGCCGAGCTCCTTCGTCGACATCGCGGAGCACTCGATGTGCCAGCCGGGACGGCCCGCGCCCCAGGGCGAGGGCCACGCGGGCTCGCCGGGCTTCGCGGATTTCCACAGCACGAAATCGAGCGGATCGCGTTTCGCCTCGTCCACCTCGACGCGCGCACCGGCGCGCAGGTCTTCGAGCTTCCGGCCGGAGAGCTTTCCGTACGGCGCGAACTTCCGCACGTCGTACATCACGTCGCCATTCGTCGCCTGGTACGCGTAGCCGCGCGCGATGAGCTCGCCGATCATGACGAGCATCTCGTCGATGTATTCGGAGGCCTTCGGTTCCTTCTCGGGGCGCAGGCAGCCGAGCGCGTCGAGATCCTCGTGCATCGCCGCGGTGAACTTGCGTGCGTATTCGCGCCAGTCGACGCCGGCTTCGCGCGCGCGGTTGATGATCTTGTCGTCGACGTCGGTGATGTTGCGCACGTAGGTGACCCCCAAATTGCGATGCCGCAGGTAGCGGCTCACCATGTCGAACACGACGAGCATCCGGGCGTTGCCGACGTGGAAGTAGTCATAGACGGTCACGCCGCAGCTGTACATGCGCACGTGGCCGGGCTCGACGGGCGTGAGGTCCTGTTTTTCGCCCGTCAGCGAATTGTGGATGCGGATCATGCAGCGAAGCGGCTCAGTCGATCGTGGATGGCGGAATCGGGCATGGCGTCGAGCAGCGGTGCGAGCTCCGGGCCCTCGGCCGCGCCCGTGAGCGCGAGCCGCAGCGGCTTCCAGAGTGCGGGCCCTTTCGCGCCCGTCGCGGCCTGCACGGCGCTCACGATGTCCTTGAGCTTCCCGCCGGCGCGCGCGGCGTCGGCCGCGGCGCGAAAGAACGCGGGTCCGGCTTCGCGCACGCGCGCGAGCGCGGGTTCATCGAGCGGCGGCGAGCCCCCGAAGACGATGTCGCGCCAGGGGGCGACGTCGGCCGGCAGCAGCACGTTCGGCCGGATCGCGGCGATGAATGCACGCCGCCGCCCGGCATCGATGCCCGGAGGCGTCTCGGACTCGAGCCAGCGCTCGCTGTCCTCGAGCGGCATGTGGTGCGCGACGTCGCGCTGCCACACGTTGAGCTGCGACTCCTCGAACCGCGCGGGCGCGCGCCCGAGATGCTTGACGGTGAAGTGGCGCGCCATCGACTCCGGCGAGAGCACGCCGTTCTCGGCGCTCGAATGCCCGAGCCGGAACAGGTGATTCGCGAGCGCCGCGGGTAGATAGCCGCGCTCGCGGAACTCGCGCACGCTGGTCGCGCCGTGACGCTTCGAGAGCGGCGCGCCGTCGGCGCCCACGAGCAGCGACAGGTGGCCGTACGTCGGCGCGCGCAGCCCGAGCGCCTCGAGCACGAGCAGCTGCCGCGGCGTGTTCGTCAGGTGATCCTCGCCGCGCAGCACGTGCGTGATGCCCATCTCGGCGTCGTCGATCGCGTTGCTGAAGAAGAACGCGGCGCTGCCGTCGGCGCGGCGCAGGATGAAGTCGCCGATGTCGTCGGTCGCGAAGCTCTGCGCTCCGTGGACCATGTCGGCGAACTCGACGCGTTTGCCGGTCGGCACGCGAAAGCGCGTCGTCGGCGAAACGCCCGCGGCGCTCTTGCGCACGCGCGCCTCGGGCGAGAGCTCGCGGCAGGTGCCGGCGTAGCGCGGCGGACGGCCCGCCGCGAGCTGCGCCTTGCGCGACATCTCGAGCTCGAGCGGCGTGCAGTAGCAGGGATATGTCAGGCCGCGCGCGTCGAGCGTCGCCGAGTGGCGTGCATAGATCGCGCCCCGGCGCGACTGGCGGTATTCCTCGCCGGGGCCCGACCTGTCCGGACCGGCATCCCACGCGAGCCCCATCCAGCGCAGGTCGTCCATGAGCTGCGTCGTGAAGGCTTCCTTGCTGCGTTCGGTATCCGTGTCCTCGATGCGCAGGACGAAGCGGCCGGCGTGATGGCGAGCGAACAGCCAGCTGAAGAGCGCCGTACGCGCATTGCCGAGATGCAGCTCGCCGGTGGGGCTGGGCGCGAAGCGCGTGGTGATGCGGGGTGAGGACACCGGCGAAGTTTAGGGAAACTCCGCACGGGTTTCATGGTCAACCCGCCCTAC
>Ga0081455_10000664_pt1 | contig 44581 bp, 47 predicted proteins | sample TabmetS3T2R1_FD_70207 | JGI IMG/M metagenome (GOLD analysis project Ga0081455, IMG submission 70207) | Tabebuia heterophylla rhizosphere microbial communities from the University of Puerto Rico - S3T2R1 | ecosystem: Host-associated > Plants > Roots > Rhizosphere ...
CGTTATCTTGTGGCCGTCGTTATGGGCGGCAACAGCGGCGCGAGCCGGGATGCGCGCATGCGCGAGCTGATCAACGAGAAGATCGTGCAAGCATCGATCAGGCGCACGGCGCCGATGGTCGCTGAGGGAACTCCCGCCAATTCCGAGCCTATCGTCGCTGCCAAGGCCGAGCCCAAACCCGATCCGATGGTCGTGGCCAAGGCCGAGCCCAAGCCGGAACCCATGGCGGTCGCCAAAGCCGAACCGAAGCCCGAGCCGAAGGTTGCGGAGAAGATCGAAGCAAAAGCGGAGCCGAAGGCGGAAGCGAAGACCGAACACCGGTATGCCGTTGCGAGCGCAATCAGCATGCCCGCGCGGCTCAATCCGGCAGCTGCGCCAGCCGAACGATCGGAGCCGCCCGCAGCAGCAACACCGACGCAAGCGCGCTGGGTGGTCGGCTCGACCGAGCCGATCCAGCCCGTGCTGGTCAAGACATTGACGGTGAGGACCGCAGCGAAGACTCAGTCGCTCGTCCCGCTGCAAATCGCCGCGACCGAGCCTCAGCCTGCCCAAGCGCCAGCACCCGCTGCTGTGGTGTTGGCAAAGGCCGAAGCCGCTGCCGCGCCGCCGCCAACACCAGCGGCTGTGGCAAAGCCGGAAACCTCGACGCCAGTGCCGCCACCGGTCGCCGCCAAGCCCGAACCATCGGCGCCGGCAGTCATTGCGAAGTCGGAGCCCGCCTCCCCCGCTCCAGCCGCAGCAACGAATGCCGAACCATCACCGTCGAACGTGACGGCGACGAAAGCTGAATCGCCTGCACCGGTGCAAAAGGCCTCTGCGCCCGCGGATGTAGCCAATCCCGATGTGGCGCCGGCCGCAGCGCCGGCTACATCAAAGCCACCGTCCTCACCCGTTGCCATTCCGGTACCCAGGCCCGCGGCAGCGCCAGCAAAGCCGCCGGAGCCGCCAGCGAAAACAGCTGCAGCGACGGCAAAGCCGCAGCACCGGCCCGGCTGGATGATTCAGGTCGGCGCCTACCCCGCCGAGCAGGCCGCCAGGGAGCGCCTCTCGGCCGTTCAAAGCAAGGCATCGAAAATGCTGACCGGTGCCGAAGCCTTCACCGAAACGGTCGATAAGGGAGGCACCACCCTTTATCGCGCCCGCTTTGCCGGGCTCGACAAGGATACGGCGGAAGCCGCCTGCAAATATCTCAAGAAAAACGACGTCGAGTGCGTAACAATCAAGAACTGACGTCGAAACCGGGGATACCGCGTCGCACAGGGGCCGCCAGATGTCGCGGCTAAAGGAGTTCAGCGATGGCGGCGCAAAAGCACGTCCTTGGCTTCGTTCACGCGAGCCGCAAGATACGTCGACCCCCCTTGGTCGGGATGCAATTTCTTCATGAGCGTTCGGTGGGCGCGCCCGATATCCTCCGCGCTCGCCCCCGGCTGCACGCCAAGGATCTGATAGGCCTCCTCCTCCGTCATTTTGCCGCCGCTCCATGCGCGACGGTCCGTCCCCGCTGCCGCGTCAGCTTGCGCGTGTTCACGCCAACGGGGCTCCCGGCGGTCGAGATACGCCATCAGTAGCGCGCGGCTTTCCTCGTCGATCTCGGCTAGGAAGCCGGTCAGCGTCGCGATGTCGAGCGCATCCAACATCGCGCCTTCATGCCGTCCGGCGAGAATTCGCCCGCGCATAGCGCCGGTATCGTGATCGAGCTCCATCTCGACGAAGGCCGAGCGCACCCGCGACACCTGCCCACCGCTCTTCTGCGTGCGCTCGGTAAGCCCGGGGATGCTCCAGGGCAGCCAGCCGAGCAGGCCAAGACCGGTGAGGCCGAGCGGGATGGCGATATCGAGCCGTCCGCGCACGCCGAGCACGCCGGCAACTGCGAGCGCGCCCAGCCCGCCTCCGGTTTTGAGGACCACGGCAACGGTTTGCGGATTGACTTTAGTGAAGGCGTTGAGCGCCCACAGCACCAGCGCCAGCACCACGAGGCCGAAGATGATCGTCGCCATTACGATCTCATCTGCTCAAGCAGCTTGATGGCGCCGCTTTGGCGCCGCGCCGACAGGTCGGCCAGTGCGCGCATGCCGCCGGCGGCATAGGCGGCCGCCGCACGCAACAACTCGGCGAGTTGATGGGCCGCGCCGGGGTCGAAGCGGCAATAGGCTCCGCGCGTCAGGCGGGCAATCTCACGAAACGCCTGTTCGGTGATCGGATCGAAGCCTTCCTGGAACATGAAAGCAGGCACTCCCAGCAGGCCGAGCTCGCCAGCCGCATGACAAAGGTCGTCGAGCTTCTCTTCCATGGCATCGCCGACGAAGACCAGCGCCTGCACCTTGGCCGCTTGAGTCTCACGTTTGGCATGGGCGATGACCTTGCCGATCTGCGTGTGGCCGCCGCGGCATTCAATTCGCTCCATGAGCGTGCCGAGCCGCTCGGCCTGCGACACCCAATGCGAGGCACGGCATTCGCTGAGCCCGCGGTAGTAGACCAGTTGCACATCGAGCCCACCGATGGCCGCCGCCTCGCGGAACATGTCGGCCTGCAGCCGACAGGCTGTGTCCCATAGCGGCTGGCGACTCATCGTCGCATCGAGTGCAAAGATGAGGCGGCCCCGCCGGCCGGCTTCAACAGTCGGCGCAAGCTCCTTCACCCGAGCCAGAAAAGCGTCGATTTCCGCACGCGTGGCGGGTGCCGCCGGCGCGCGGCTACGGTCCGTCGGTCCCCGGTCGTGACGATCATTAGCCATGGCAGCAGACGCTTTTGATAAGCGGCAAACCGCTCATTAAGTGGCCATATCCGGGCTGCGGTGCAATGCCCCTCGCGTCGCGGGGCACTGCAGATGAGACGCCACGTGGCCCCCGATGGGCGGCTTTGGTAACTTGAAGCCCCAGTCCCAATCAAACGAACCGGCCCCTCAATGGCGATTCGAGTCGTGCGCACGGTGTCGGCACTGCGCGGCGCCGTCAACCGCTGGCGGGCTGCGGGCGAGCGGGTCGCGCTGGTGCCGACCATGGGCGCGCTCCATGGCGGCCACTTTGCCCTTGTGCGCGCGGCACGGCGGCGCGCACGGCGTGTCATCGTCTCGATCTTCGTCAACCCCGCGCAGTTTGCGCCGAACGAGGATTTCGCCAGCTACCCCCGAAGCTTCGACGCCGATGTCGCTGCGCTCGCCGACATGGCAGTCGACTTCGTTTGGGCGCCCGCTGTGGTGGATATCTATCCTCCCGGCTTTGCCACACGCATCGTGCCGGACGGAGCCGCAACCGTCGGCCTCGAGGACAAGTTTCGTCCGCATTTCTTTTCCGGCGTGGCCACGGTAGTCGCAAAGCTCCTGATCCAATGCGCGCCCGACTTTGCGGTGTTCGGCGAGAAGGATTACCAGCAGCTCAAGGTGGTGACGCGGCTGGCGAAGGATCTCGATCTGCCGGTGAAAATCATCGCGGTTGCGACCGTGCGCGAGCAGGACGGCCTCGCCTTGTCATCGCGCAATAGCTATCTCTCGGCGAGCGCGCGCGCGGCAGCCCCCACGCTACACCAGGTGCTCAAGGATTGCGCCGGCAGGATCGCGCGCGGAGAGCTCCCGGCGCGCGTCCTCGACGAGGGGGGCGCCGCCATCGAGCGCGCCGGCTTCGTGCTCGACTATCTCGAAGCCCGCCACGCCGATACGCTCGCGCCGATCAGCTCGGTCAAGGACGGCCCGATCCGGATTCTGGTCGCCGCGCGCATCGGCACGACGCGGCTGATCGACAATCTCGCGGTTTGATCGAACCCGCCGCTGCTACCTGCGGGGCCGCGGGTTGACAGCGCGACCTCAGATGTATTCTGAATACACATTCTGCAGACCGGGGGCGCTGCAGCAAAAAGGGCGGATGACAACGCCGCTCTCGGTGCGGGTGCCCAGGAGGCTGCGCTTATGGAGTTGCTTTCCAACCTGGCGTTGGGCTTTTCCGTTTCGCTGCATCCGATCAATCTGCTTTTTGGCTTCGCCGGTGTGGCACTCGGCGTCATCATCGGCATTTTGCCCGGCCTCGGTTCTGCTGCGACGATCGCGCTGCTCCTGCCGATAACCTATTTCCTCGACACCACCACCGCCGTGATCATGCTCGCGGGGATCTGGTACGGATCCATGTACGGCGGCTCGATCACCTCGATCCTCCTGCGCGTTCCGGGTGAATCCGCGTCCGTCATGGTCGCCATCGACGGCCATGAATTGACCAAACAGGGTCGCGCCGGTGCCGCACTTGGCATGTCGATCTTCAGCGCCTTCATCGCGGGGATGTTCGGCCTTCTGGGGCTCGGCCTGATCGCGCCGACGCTCGCCGAGTTCGCCCTTGATTTCGGACCGCCGGAATATTTTGCGCTGACGGTGTTGGGCCTGACATTGGTCAGCTACCTCGCAACCGATTCCATGTGGAAAGCCGTGGCGGTCACGCTGTTCGGGCTTCTTCTCGGCACCGTCGGGCTCGATCCGGTCCGCAGCGCGGCGCGCTTCACGTTTGGCACGTTAAATCTTCAGTCCGGCATCGATCTTGTGCCGATGGTCATGGGACTATTCGGCATTTCCGAAGTATTTCACCTGATCGAGTCGCGCCTCGCCGGCGCGCCGCCGAAACCGATCCATGTACCCCGCGGTTTGATGGCCGTTTTGCCGACGCGCCAGGACTGGCGCGATGCGCGGCGCGCAATCGGCCAGGGCACGTTGGTGGGATTTTTTGTCGGCCTGCTGCCCGGCGGCGGGGCGACGATTTCGTCCTATGTCGCCTATGCCGTGGCCAAGCGTTGGGCCAAGCACCCGCAGAAATTCGGCAACGGCGCGATCGCTGGAGTGGCGGCACCGGAGTCGGCTGCCAATGCGGCGACGTGCAGCGGATTCATCCCGCTGCTCACGCTAGGCCTGCCGGACAACGTCGTCATGGCGCTGATCCTCGGCGCCTTCATGCTGCACGGAGTCACTCCCGGACCCACGTTGATGTTGCAACAGCCCCAAATCTTCTGGGGCATCGTAACCAGCATGTTCATCGGCAACTGCATTCTGATTTTCACCATGCTGCCGATGATCGGGCTGCTGGCGAAGATCACGCTTATTCCCAACAACATTCTCGTGTCGATCATCGTGCTGGCCTGCGTCGCCGGCGCCTATGGCGTGAACAACAATCCGATGGACATCGTCACGATGACGGCGTTCGGCGTGCTCGGCTATCTGATGACGAAATACGGCTACCCGCACGCTCCATTGGTGCTTGCCTTCGTTCTCGGCCCGATCATGGAGACGGCACTGCGACAGTCGTTGATCATGTCGGGGGGCGATTTCCTGATTTTCTGGAAAAGTCCTGTCTCGGGGGTTCTCATGACCGTTCTCATGTTCGTCGTCGGCGCGCGTCTGGTTCGCGCGGTGGCCACCCTATATCGCCAACGCGCGTCCAAAGGTGCCGATCAACCAGCCAAGAACGCGCCGGCCGTCATTGGCGGGCTCGTCCTGTTGGCTCTGCTGTTGCCGTCCTGGAGCTCGCACGCACAGGCGCAAGGGTACCCCACCAAATCGATCACCATGATCGCGCCCTATCCGCCCGGCGGCCGCACCGATCTTTGCGGGCGCACTCTCGCACAGTTCTTGAAGGCGGAACTGGGCCAGCCGGTTGTCGTCATCAACAAGCCGGGCGCGAGCGGCGTGCTCGGCGCCAAGGAGGTGGCAAGCGCCGCCCCCGACGGTTACACGCTCGGCATCTTCTCAACCGGCTTTCTCACTGCGCAGTACACCGTGCCGACGCCGACCGACGTCAAGGACTATGAACTGATCGCCCTGATCAACATGGACCCGGCGGTGATCGCCGTGCCGGAGGCGCGCGGCTGGCAGACGTTGGCGGACTACGTCAAATACGCCAAGGAAAATTCGCGCAAGGTGCGGGTCGGCATCGACGCCGGGAGCTCGGCCCAGATCTTTGCCGCCGCCTTTGCCGAAAAGGCCGGGATCGAGGTGACTGACGTGCCCTTCCGCGGCGGGGGCGAGCGGACGGTCGCGCTTGCCGGCGGCCACATCGACGCCGATTTTGATATCCTCGCGCCGCTCAAGACCATGCGCGAGGCTAAGAAGGTGCGCGTTCTCGGCGTCGCCGCCGATCACCGCGTTCCCGAATATTCCGACATACCGACCATGAAAGAGGGCGGAGTCGAGCTCTCCATTTCATCCTGGCACGGCGTATTCGCGCCCAAAGGCACGCCTGCCGCCGTCGTCGCGCGCATCGACGCGGCCATCGGCAAGGTGGCCGCCAATCCCGAGTTTCAGGGCCGCATGCGCGATCTGCTGCTCGGCGTGCGCTATCTCGATACCGCGCAATTCAAGGCGTTCTTTGCGGAAAACGATAAGGTCTACTACGACCTGATCAAGAAGCTCGGTTTGCTCGTGCAGCCCTCGAAATAGCCAGGCAGGAGAACCGCCGATGACCATCCATCGCCCCACCTATGCCAATGCCAAGGCCACGCTGGAGACGGAAATCACGGCGTTGCGGCGCCGCGTGGCCAGGGCGCATCGTATCCTCACCGCCGGCGGCATCTGGCCGCTGACCAAGGGGCATGTCAGCGCGCGCATTCCCGGCAGCGATCACGTGCTGATCCTCGGTCATATCCATTCGGAAGGGCGTTCGCTCATCGATACCGATGTCGACGACATCGTCACGGTGGATCTTGACGGCAACTGGCTGGAAGGCCGTATCGAGCCGGTCGACGAACGCTATCTGCATCTCGAGATCATGAAGGCGCGGCCGGACGTGACCTCGGTGGTGCATGCCCATCCGACCTATGCCACGGCGTTCGGGATCGCCGGCGTCAACATCCTGCCGGTCGGCAACCGCGGTGCGATCTTCGCGCCGCAGGTGCCGATCCTCGATTTCGACCGGCAGATCGACACGCCTGAGCGGGGCCGCATGTGTCGCGACGCCATCGGTGACAGCGTCGCGCTCGTACTCAAGAACCACGGCGTTGCGGTCTGCGGCGATTCGATCGAGAACGCCACCATCGCGGCATTCGCGCTGGAAGAGACCGCCCAGCTGCAATGGATCGCGGCCCAGGTCGGCCCGGTGCAGAAAATCTCCACCGGCGAGGTTCGCAGCGTACTCACCGGCGCACGCAAGGAAGAGTTCTACAGCCACGTCTGGGGCCATTACGCGCGCCTCGATCCGTGGTTTTCGGCGCCCGACCAGGAGCGTTCGAACCGCGCGCAGGTCAAGCCCCCGGCTTAGCGCTAGAGCAGCATTGCGCACGCGGACGCGGGCTTCCGCGGCATATTTTGCGATCGAAGAAGCTTGGGCTAGTACGGCAGCGGCCCGCGCGGCAGCGGCACGCCGAGCTGCACGAACGCGAGGTAGGACAGGATCACGCTGGGGACCGTTATCAGCAGCGATTGCTTCCAGCTCATGCCGCCAAGCCCGCGCATGACGAGAAGCATCAGCGCGATCGTCGCGATGACAAATCCCACCTTCTGCAGCACCACCGCGTAGGCGATAAACGCCGCGGCGGCGATCGCGACCTGCCACGAGCGCGACGTGAACTCCACCGACTGGGCCTTGCTCAGGAACGAGTTGAAGAAGATTCCCAGACCGAAGAACAGCAGCAGCACCGCCAGTGTCTTCGGAAAGAAGCCGGCATCCGGCGCGCGCACCGTCCCATATGGAAGGGGCGCGGCTTCGATTAGGGCGACGACTGCCAGTAGCGACAGCACCGCGCCGCTCAGTCGATCCGGATGGCCGAATATCCGGGTTATTCGCGAATTGTTTGGCTCACTCACGACTCTTCTCCGCAAATCCGGAATCTGGCGGCTTTGACGCCCTGCGTCGTCAGCAGGCGGCTCATGGCGCACGCGCATGGCGGAGCTTGCGGGGCCTCACACGAATTCTCGCTCCGATCCCGGCGACTGAAGTTCATCTTTGCGCGATCTTGGCGGTCCTGTATACAGCATACTTTGTATGAGCCCGGCGGGCGCGCAATGCCGCCGCGGCTTTTCCGACATACGGCATCTGGGCTGGGAATGAATCGACGCAACCGCATCGCGCTCCGCAACAGGATCAGCTCGAAGAAATTCGAGCGGATGGAATGGGACCCGGTCCTGCGCGACCGCAAGACCATCACCGACTATTTGGCCACGGCGCTGCGCACGGCGATCTATGACGGTCAGTTCGCCGACAACGAAGAGCTGAACCAAGTCCAACTGTCGGAGTTCTTCGGCGTCTCGCGCGTCCCGATTCGCGAGGCTTTGCGTCAGCTCCAGGCCGAAGGCCTGGTCCGCAACATCGCGCACCACCGCACCATCGTGACGGGCATGACGCTGCCGCAGATTCTCGAATCGATCGAGATGCGCGCCGTCCTCGAAGCGCATCTGTTGTGCAAGGCCGAAAAACGCTTCGACCAGTCCGACATCGACAAGCTGCGCAAGATTTGCGACGAGACCGATCAGATCAAGGACTATGGCACGCGCTGGGTGCTGAAGAACTGGGAGTTTCATCGCGCTCTCTATAGCCGGGCGGAATCGCCTACCATTGTGGAGACGGTCGAGCGCATCCAGCTCAACACCGAACGGTATGCGCGGCGGACCGGCAGTCCCGACCGCCTGCGCCAGGCGGCCGCCGAGCACCGCCAGATTTTGAGCGCGCTCGAGCGCCGGGATTTCGCGAAGGCGAGCGCGCGGCTGGAACGCCACATCCTCAACACCGGCGAAGCCATTCGCCGCGAACAGGAGAGTGGCACGCGGGCGCCCGCCAAGCCGCGCGCAAAAGAAGAGCGGCCGGCCAGATGACGGCCGGCCGCTTCGCGTCCTGCAAGTCGGCTCAGGCGACGCGGTTGCAGACCATCTCCTCGTAACGCGCGTTCGGCTTGACCAGGTCCCAGGTGACCATCCAGCTGTACGCGCGCTCGAACTCGGCTTGCGTGTAGGGCGCGGGATCGACGTAACGCAGCCGCGGCAGATAGAAGTCTTCTGGCTTGAGCTGCTTGGCGTACTGCTCCGGGATCTCCTCGATCAGATAGTGGATGTATTTCCGCTTGTCCTGATTGATGAGCCGCACCGCCTTCTTAACCGCGCGGTTGGCCGCGTCCCAGATCTTGCTGTCGAGCGTCGCCGCGCTGTTTTCAGTTCCCTGGTAGAACGTTCCGACCAGCTCCTTGCAGCCGTTCTTGTGCGCCAGCGTGACCCACGGTTCCATCAGCGTGGCAGCATCGGTTTCGCCGCTCATGAGCGCTTCATAGCGCTCGCCGACCGTGCCGGAGTGCACGGCATTGATCTCTTGGCGCGGCATGAAGCCCTCGAGCATGGCCAGCGTCGCGTAGTGGGACCCCTGGTGATACTGCACGCCGACTCGCTTGCCGGCGAGATTGATGGGGGCGTCGATCGGAGCATCGCCGCGCACGAAGATCGACTGGTACACCATGGCCGGACGCCGGGCGACGATCGGCCCCTTCGGATTGTCGACGGTGCGGCGGATCTGACCCCATTCGCACGCGCGATAGATGTCCGCCTTGCCCTCATCGAAGGCCTTCTGATAGTTGGTCGAGCTGACCAGATGATGATCCCGGCTTCGCGGATCCTTCCAGTCGAATTTCGTCTTGATGCCGGGCGTAATGATCTCGATTTCGAGACCCTCGTCCTTGGCGGTGTAGTCCCGCGCGACGAACCAATGCAATCCGAGGACCGCCTCGGCGCTTTCGACCACGAGCTTAGTGCGGTTACCAACTACCGTGGGCATTCTTCGCTCTCCTTTCCTGGGCAAGCGGGAAATGTCTCCTGGACAACAGGGATGGCGCGGATATTAGCGGGACCGGACCAAAGTGTCTACAGTATTCTGTTTATGAATTTGGGCCTGGGAAGCTGCCGTGCCGTTCTGCTGCGGCCGAGAGTCCCAGGCAAGCCGTTGACCGTTCGAGCCTGTACACTGTATTCACATTAGTGCAACAGGGCGGGGCTTGGCCCTTCGCGGGGAGTACAGCGTGGCACCAAAGCATCAGCGGCGGGTCGTCATCGTCGGGGGCGGTCCCGTGGGGCTGGTATGCGCGCTGGCGCTCGCCCAATGCGATATTCCGGTTCTGGTGCTCGAGGCCCATCCGGACCTGTTCATGGATTTGAGGGCGGGCTCGTTTCATCCGCCGACGCTTGAGGTGCTCGAGGCCAGCGGCATCACCAAGAAGCTGCTCGAGATCGGCATTATCGTTCCCGCCTGGCAGCTGCGCGACCGCACCGAGGGAGTGATCGCGGTTTTTGAGCTCGCCTCGCTGCTGAAGGACGAAACGCCCTACCCGTTTCGCCTGCATTGCGAGCAGCACAAGCTCACGCCGCTGGTCTACGACATGCTGAAGCGCCTACCGCATGCCGAGGTCCGGTTTTCCTCGCGCGTCACCGACGTTCTACAGGATGCCGACGGCGTTAGCGTGAAGGCGGAGACGTCCGATGGCGTCGAGACCTTCACCGGCCTTTGGGCGATCGGCGCCGACGGCGGCGGCAGCATCGTGCGGAAATGCGCGAAGATCGCCTTCGAAGGCTTCACCTATCCTGAAAAATTCGCGCTGATCAGCACGCCATACGATCTCGGCCAGCGCGGCTTTACCGACACCGCATATATTTCCCACCCCATCGAATGGTGCGCGGTCTTCCGTCTGCCGCACAACGGCCCGCCGGGCTTGTGGCGCTTCCTCTATGGTTGCGGGGCCGACGAGACCGACGACGACGCGCTCAGCGAGGACCGCGTCGAGGAGCGCTTGCAGGCGGTGGTGCCCAAGGAGGGACGCTATGAAACCCTTCACCGCACGATCTACCGGGTCCATCAGCGCGTTGCCACGACATTCCGCGCCGGCCGCATGCTGCTGGCCGGCGACTCCGCTCATCTGAACAACCCGCTCGGTGGATTTGGCCTCAACAGCGCGCTGCAGGACGCCATCAATCTGACGGACAAGCTCGCAGCCATCTGGCGCAGCGAAGCCGACGACTCGCTCCTCGACCGCTACGTGCGCCAGCGTCGCACCGCCAACATCGAGTACGTGCAGGAATCGTCGATCCGCAACAAACGCACCCTTGAAGAAGTCGATCCCGTTATCCGCCGGCAAAGGCTCGACGAGCTGCGGCGGGCCTCCGAAGTGCCCGCTCTCGCCAAGGAGGTGGTCATGAAATCGTCCATGATCGCCAGCATGCGACGAGCCAATTCAATCGTGTGAGGGGGCGCAGAAACGGCCGACCATCGGTCGCAGTCCCACGGAGGAAGGCATGAAGCGATTTCATATCTTCGCGGGCATTTTGAGCGCCCTCGCGTTGCTCGCGGGGCAGTCGCCCGCCGCCGCGCAGGCGGACTACCCGACCAAGGCGCTGACCGTGATCGTCCCGTTTCCCGCCGGCGGCAGGACCGATCTCATCGGGCGCATTGTCGCGCAGGACTTGACGAAGCATATCGGTCGGCCGGTGGCGGTCGTGAACAAGCCCGGTGCGAGCAGCGTGCTCGGCGCGCGTGAAGTCGCCGAATCCCCGCCGGACGGCTACACGCTCGGGTTCTTTTCGACGTCGGCCGTTACGTCGCAGTATACGGTGCCGACGCCCATTTCCTTGTCCAATTTCGAACTCGTCGCCATCGTCAATACAGATCCGGCAGCCGTGGCCGTCCAGTATGGCGCGCCTTGGAAGACGCTGAAGGATCTGGTCGAGGACGCGCGCAAGCAGCCCGGAAAGCTGCGCCTCGGAATGATTCCCGGGGCATCGGCGCAGATTTTTGCTGCCGGTCTGGAGAATGCGGCGGGCATCCAGACGATTCAGGTGCCGTTCAAGGGTGATTCCGACGGCGCCATCGCTTTGGCCGGCGGCCACATCGACATTCACGTCGCCGTACCGGTGTCCTACAAGAGTCTCGAGGCGGCAAAGAAGGTGCGGATGCTGGCAGTCGCCGATAGCGCCTCCTCCCCGCTTTATGGAAATCTCCCCACCTTCAAGGACAATGGCGTCGATCTCGTGATCGGCGCGTTTCACGGCGTTTATGTTCCCAAGGGAACCCCGCGGCCGGTCATCGACAAACTGGCCGATGCGCTCGCCAAGACGATGGAATCCAAGGAGCTTCGTGCCAGCATGGACAATGCCGGCGCCGGCATCGCATTTCTGCGCGGCGCCGAAGCCCACAGCTACCTTGCCAGGCAGGACGAGACCTACCGCGCGATCATCGACAAGTTAGGCCTGCGGGTCGCCGCCCCGAAATAAGCGCCACCCGCTCACAACAGGCCGAGCTCTCTCAACTCGCGACGCAGCGCCTCTGGCATGTTCTTGGCTCCGGGCGCCACTCGGTCGAGGTCGCGCGGCGCGTCCTTGACCATCAGGTAGCGCCAGCCCTGGAACGCGCGCCATGGGCGCGGCTCGACCAGGGCGAGCTTCGGCTCCAGGACGAGATGGCAACGCCCGACTCCTCCCTTGTCCACGAATGGACGAACATCGAGGATGCGCTGGCGACACATGATCTCACCGCGGATCACCCAATAGAGCGAGCCGCCGTCGCGCAGCTCGTCCGCGCGCTTGGGCACCATGCGCGTGCGGTGCATGTGCTCGCTCGAGAGTCCGCGTTTCCTGCGCTCCTTAAGCTTCTCCCGGATCCAATCCTCGAGATCCTGGACGGAGTCGCAGCCGACGCAAAGTTTGATGAGATGAAGAGCCACGATGGATATTCCCGAGCAAAGTATGACGAAATGATAGCGAGGCGCCCCGGGATTTCCATGTACGCGCCGCGTTTATCCTCAGAAGATGGGTTGCGTTATTGCGGGGGAGCAAGCGGCATCGGGCCCGAACGCGCGGGAGCGTTGCTCGGCGGCTGACGTGAATCCGCCTGCGGCGGTCGGCGCGGCGGTGTCGGCGGCGCGGACTCCGTGGTGCCGGTCGCGTCTTGAGGGCGCCGCTGCGCAGCAGGCGGCTCGGCGGTCATGATATTGACCGGCGGGATGGAGGACGCCGATGGGAAGTAGAGATTGTTTGGCACTTTCGCCGCCGCTGCGGGCGGCGGGGAAGGCGCACTGCTCAGCAATCCGCGGACACCGGCGCTCGGCCAGTTCGCGGAATAACTCTTGACCCGAGCCTCGAATGGCCGCTCCGCCAAGTTGGCACTGATCCGGCTGGGATCGCGCAGCCAGGTGAAGACAGTGCATCGGCCCGGCGTGCAACCATCGCGGGTCGCGAGCACATGCGCCACGATGCCGAAGCGGTCGGCTTCGATCGCGCGCCGCAGCATAGCGGCCCCCGGGTTCGCACCGCCGTGGCGGCGTCCAAGCTCGCTGGCGGAGGCTAATAGGCTGAGCTGCGCGGCAACATAGGCGACGGCCGCGGCGGTTGCTTCGGCGCTGGCGAAAACCGCCTTTTCGCAGGCGGCCTCCACCGTCTCGCCGGCATTCGCATCGAGGCATCCCAGCGCCGACCCCGGTGCGAAGGCGCGCGTCGCGAGCTCAAAGGCACGCGTATCCAGCGCGCGCAATTCGGCGGCAAGCTCGCGGTGGGCAAAATGATCGCGCGCCCACCACCCGGCCAACACGATGATCAGCAGAGCGACGACCGCCAGCACGCCTCTGCCGTCGGAGCGGATGAGACTGAACGCGCAGACAAGCACCACGCACGCCGCCAATCCGGCGAGCGCCCACACCGGCAGCGCCGCAATGCCGGTCAAATCGAGAGCTGTCACCCATTCCCCGAGACGATCGAGCATAAGCCACGACTCCGTGGGCAGTATGGCTCAGGGGGGTAAGGCTTACCATCCCGCCGGGCCCGCGCGGAACTTGCGAGTGGCTACGGGCAAGTGCTTGCACGCGCTTCAGCGCGTGCGCAAGAGCGCGGCTATGTGCCGACTATGTTCCGGCCGAGGAGGCCGGTTCAGCGCGAAAATTCGAGTTGGCTTTCCCTCGCCACGCGCTCGAACGCCTCATTGGGGTTCTTGATGCGGTACTGGTAATCGGAGCCGTCGGAGGGGAGCAGCTTTACCACCTGATAGGTACTGTTACGGGCCATGTGGCCAATCGGACGTGACGTGAAGTAGACGGTCTGGCCGATCTGAAACTTGTGCTCTTGCAACGCAGTTCTCCTGAACTCGAACGACGCGGATCTGCTCTTTTTGGAGCGGTGCTTCCCCCGATCGACGTCAATATAGCAGCGAAATCGCCGGTTGCCTCGAAAATTCCGTTTTTCGTTCGGGAGCAGTTTCATTCGAGTCACCCGACCCATTATTTAATCTTATCAATTAGTTACATGGCGTATTTGAATTGGATTCACCCGATTTCACAGGATGGTCATGGCGGGCATGCTGCGGCGGGGAGGCGGAGCGATCTGGCGATGCGTCCGAATCGCCCTGCACCCTAAGGCCCGTGTGCGGAGCAAAAGGCGCACAAACACAATGGCGCCGCCTTCACCACTTAGGCCTGGGCACGGGGGACGGCAATGCGGTTGCTCTTCGGGATCATCATCGGCGGCGCGCTGACCGTCGGCGGCGCCTACGTCGCCGACACGGTTGCGGCCGCTAGCGCCAAGCCCGTCATGGTGAACTGGGACGTCGTCGCCCAAAATTGGGACAGTGTGACCACGTTTGCGCGTGAAAGCTGGAAAAAGATTACAGGCTGACGGCGGGCCGCTGTGAAAGCGACTGGCGGCCCGGATCGCGATTTGACAGCAACCTGAGCCGCTCAGGCCCGCACTTCCTGCCGCTGGAACACGACATAGGCGATCACGAAGAGCAGGATCGAGCCAGCTACGAGGCCGACGATCTGCGGCCACACGATCAGCACGCTTTGCAACAGCGGAATCGGTGCGTCCGGAATGGCGCCGCGTTCGATCAGAGCCAATCCGAGCGCGGCAAGCATCGACTGCTGGGTCGAGCGCACCGAAGGATCGAGCACCACGGCCACGATCTCGTTGAACAGCACGCTCGGAGAGAGTCGCGCGAAAGCCTGCCGCGTATCGAGAACCCCCAAGATATCGCTCGCCGTCGTGAACGCATCGGCCAGAGCCGGCGAGAATAGCGGCCAGAGAACAGTGAGGAACAGCCACAGCCCGAGCGCGACCAGAGCGGCCGTTGCCGCCGACCGAAATACCACCGAGCACAGCAGCGCGAGCGCGAACCAGAAGCCGGCATAAACGATCGTCACCACCAACAGCACGAGCGCGCGCGCCATCTCCTCGGCGTTGGGAGGAACGCCGAGCCCGAGCAGGCCGAGCCCGATCACCAGCAGCCAGAGCACGATGAGGCTCACCGCCAGGGTGAACAGCCCGGCGGCGAATTTCCCGAACAGCAGCGCGTCGCGATAGATCGGCTGCGCCAGGATGCGCGAGAGCGTGCGCCGGTTGTGCTCGCCATTGACGGCGTCGAAACCGAGCCCGATCGCCACCAGCGGCACCAGAAACGACAGCAGCGCCACCAGCGGAAGCGGCCCACCGCGAGTGAACAACCGCAGGAACAGGAATGGATCTTCCGCCGTGATTTCCTTGATCTGATCGATGGCGCCCCGCACCACCGCGATCGCCGTCGCCACCACCAGGACGACCAGCACCACGACGAGGATGCTGGTGAAATGGTCGGCGATCTCCTTCAGCGTAACCACCCCGAAGCCATGCAGAGCCGAGCCTTCACGCCGCATGCAGCTCTCCTTCGTGGGTCTGGAAATAGCGCGTGTAGATCGCCTCGAGGCTCGGCTCCTCGACCGACAAGCGCAGCAATCGCCCGCCGGCTGCGACTACGGCCGCCGCGGCTTCCGGCCGAACGTCGTGGTCGGCCAGCAGCAGGAACCGGTTCGCACCCGCCGGCTCGACCCGTTGTACCCCGGGAATCGCGGCGATGCGTTGCTCAAGTCCCTCGCCTGCGGCTTCGACCTCGACGCGGAAGCCGCCGCCCAAGACCTGCCGTCCCAGCTCCGGTACCGTGCCGATGAGCGCGATGTTGCCCTGATTGAACAGTGCGACGCGATCGCAAACGCTCTGCACCCGTTCGAGCAGGTGCGAGGACAACAGAACGCTGACGCCCTGGGTTTTGAGATCACGGATGATATTGAGCAACTCGGCGGTCGCCTGCGGATCGAGCCCTGAAGTTGGCTCGTCGAGTATCGCGATCTGCGCCTCTTTCATGAGGATTTCGGCGAGGCCAAGCCGCTGGCGCATCCCGCGCGAGAAGGTGGCGACCCGGTTGTTCGCGACGTCTGCGAGACCCACATGCGCAAGTGAAGACTTGATCCGCTGCTCGCGCTCCGCGCGTTCCAACCCCATCAGCCGCGCCGTATAACGCAAGTTCTCCGCAGCGGTGAGATTATCGTAGAAGCCGACCTGATCGGGCAGGTAACCGACCTGGCGTTTCACCGCCAGCGGCTCACGTACCGGATCGTGGTCGAGCACACGCGCTTGCCCGTCCGAAATATCGCTCAGTCCCAGCAGCATTAGAATAGTGGTGGTCTTGCCGGCACCATTCGGACCGAGCAGCCCGAAGATCTCCCCCCGCGCCACGGCAAACGAAATGCCCTTGACGACGGCTACGCCGTTGTAGCGCTTGGTGAGGTTTTTCGCCTCGATGACGTTGGCGCTCATCGGCGTCCGAACCACACCACCGCGCCGATCATGACCAGGAGCGCTCCGCCGATGAGTGCGATCCCCACGATGCCCCATATCGTGGAGGTCGTGACTGCAACGCGGAAGGTCTGCGATGCCGACTCTCCGCGCGCACTGGCGCGCACGGTGGTGACGTAGTCGCCGGCCACGGCCTTGGCGGCCGGCGTGACGAGCGCCTGCACCTCCTTGTTTTCATTCGGGGCAATGCGATCGACGGTCTTCGGCTCGAAGCTGACTTTCCAGCCCGTCGGCGCGTTGCCCGAAAGCTCGATCTGCTCAGCCGGTGCGGTGCCGGAGTTGGTGAGGATCACCGGGATCGTTGTCTCCTGGCCGGCGGACGCCTTGGCGCTGAGAACGCCTTCGCGGCCGGCGATATCGATCTTCGGCTGACCGGTGATGTCGAGAACGAGATCGGAAGTTGCGGTGGCATCATCCGCCGATACTTTTGCCGCCACCTTGTATTTCCCGGCTGCGATGGTGTTCGGCGGGCGCACCTTAAGCTTCACGTCTTTCGACTGGCCGGGATCGAGCGGAAGCGCATTAAGCTCTTGGCTGCCATATTGCTCGGTATAGGTGGCGTCGAAATTCTGCGGCGCCTGCGCGGACAGACTCACGAGCACCTTCTTGGGACTATCGTTCTTGAGGGCGAGTTGGAACTCGAAGCTCGACTTTGACGTGCCGCGCAGCTCGGGAAGCTGTGGGTTCAGCGTGAGCTTCGCGGGCAGATCGGTCGCGAGCTTCACCTCGATGGGAAGCGTTGCGTTGCTGGTCGCGCCGCGCGCGGCCACCGTGAGGTTGGTGGTTCCGATCGGGGCATCCTTGGGGACGTCCAGGCGCAGTTCGAGCGGCACGTTCGAATTGGTTGCCGCCAGCGCCGCGGCCACCGGCTGGCCGCCGCCGATCAGGGTTGCCGTCCATCCTGATGGAACGCCGTCGACCGCAAGCGCCAGCCGCTCCGGCGGAAGCCCGTAGTTCTGCAGCTTGAGATTGATGGACGAGGTGGTCCCCGGACGCAGGGTGACAGCAGGATAATCGGTAAGAAGGAAGAGCCCTTTGACGTCGCTCTTGGCCTCTTCCGCCAATGCTGCAGTGCAGAAGGCGGCCGAAAGCACAGCCGAAAATAGAGCGATAAGACGATATCGCATGATGACAACTCCAGGCGGTAAGGCAGGTAGACCCGCTGTTGAGATGACCCTCCCCCGGCGGCACCGAAAGGGATGACGGGTGCTACGGGATGGGCGTGTTTTTGTTTCGTCCCCGCGCCGGAATCAATACACTTCCTCGGCATTTTTTTGGCGCAATGTCGCAGGCGCGAACGCTCATACTCGCACGACCTTCGGCCAGTCCACCTCGTCCTCTGCCAGCACCCAGGGTTCCACGAGCGCCGCAGCGCACCATTCGCCCCACGCCGGCAACGCCATTACCGCATCCATATACGCGCGAGCCGCCTCAGCGACCTCCACGGCATAGGTATGGAGGCGGGCGACGACCGGCGCGTACATCGCGTCTGCGGCGCCGAAGGGGCCGAACAGAAAGGGGCCCCCTGTGCCGTAACGCGTGCGGCAGTCGATCCAAATTTCCTCGATGCGGCGCACATTGGCTTTGACCTCGGGAGTGAGTTGCCGCGGCATGACCGGCCGCCACATGTTCATCGGCAAGTGCCGGCGCAGCGGAGAAAAGCCCGCATGCATCTCGGCCGCAATGGCGCGCGCAAGCGCGCGCGGTGCCGGGTCAGAGGGCCACAGCCGCGCACGCGGATATTTCTCCGCAAGATATTCGAGTATCGCCAGCGATTCCCAGACGCGCACGTCGCCGTCCACGAGTGCCGGCACCTTTCCGGTCCCGGAGACCTTGCCCACGCGCGCCTTGAAATCGGTCGCGCTGAGCGAAATCACCTCTTCCTCGAAAGCAATGCCCGCGACCTTCATGGCGATCCACGGGCGCAGCGACCATGAGGAATAGTTCTTGTTGCCGATGATGAGCTTGAGTTCCATCCGCCGAGTCCGCGCCGTTGTGATCGGTGGGATGGTGGGCGGAGTGTGACCTTGCGGTCAAGACGCAGTGGCGCTTCCTTTCCTGCTCCCGGTGGCAACGCCGGGTCACGACCGGCTCTGTCATGCGACCTGCAAGCGGTCCACTTCACATCGGCGCGAGGTCAGGTGAGTCCCAACATCACCGCCGCCATGGCCGCACCCAGAACGGCGACGGTCGCCGCGAACACCGTCACAGCGGAGGCAACCCACCGCAGCAGGCGCTCACGACGCGCGCGTAGGACCTGCGGCAAGGCCGAGGGAATCGCCGGTCGCATCTCGACGCGCATCATCGATGCTCCTTTCCAAGGACTCGGGCGCACACATTTGGCGCCACGAGCCGCAAAAGCGTAAAGACTCGAACTTGATGGCCAGCAAAGAGGTCGCGAACGCGCGCTAACAACGCCGAATCGACCACGTGCATTGTGCCTGCGAACGGTGAAGGGCGGGTAAATCGCGCGGCCGGTTCAAGGGCCTTCCGGTGTCGGTCCCGGAAAGAACGCTGAACTGCGCCCTGTCAGCCAATAGACAGCGAGTCCGGTCCATTCGCGCACGGCGGTGTCGCTGCGCCGCAGGCCGTCGGCCAAAGTTGCAAACGGACGCAACATGTCACTCGCTCCACGGGTGCGCCAATCGACCGGATAGGCTTCGACGGGAAAGCCTGCCTTACGGAAGACGCCGACCGCTCGCGGCATATGGTGCGCTGACGTCACCAGCAGCCAGCGCTCGCCGGGCTTAGGCTGGGCAAGCGCCTTGGAAAAACGCGCATTCTCCACGGTGTTGCGAGAGCGATCGTCCAGCACAAGGCGGGCGCGAGGAACGCCGAGGTCCTCCAGGATGCGGGCTGCGGAAGCCGCTTCGGCCCCCTCATCGTAGATGAGGGCACCGGTGCCCCCCGAGAACAGGATGCGCGCGGCGGGATAACGCCGCGCCAGTTCGGCTGCCACGGTCAGCCGTTCGCCCGCCTCGTTGAGCGCCACCTCATCGCGGGCGGCCGAAACATCGGGCGAAATCGCGCCGCCCAGCACGATGATGCCGTCAGGGGCCTCACGGGTTGCGTCCCAGCGCGGGAAACGGTCCTCGAGGGGGATGATCAGGGCATTGCCGAGGGGGGAGAGGCCGAGGATCGCGAGCAGAATCAGGGTTGCGAAGGCGAGTGTCCGCCCGATGCGCGCAAAGCGCGTCGGCAGCAGCAAGAGGCCGAGAAACCCGATGCAAATAACGAGGTTGGACGGGATGGCGAAGAAGCCGAGGATCTTGGAGAGCGGGAAGAACATCAGTGCCGTCCCAGGAACGTGTCCCAGGTGCAGCGCACTTCGTCCCGCGCTGCACCGCATCCGGGACGCGTGGCGTTCGGCATTACTTCTTCTTCCAAGCGGCGTAGCGCGCCTTGGTCTCCTCGTTCATGGGATAGAGGCCGGGAAGTTTCGCCCCACGCTCGACTTCGCCGACGATGAAGCTCTCCATGCGCTCATGCTCGGCGCCCTCCTCGGCCACGAAAGCGAGGAGGTCCTGCGGGATCACCACCGCCCCGTCGTCGTCGCAGACGATGACGTCGCCGGGGAAGATCGCGCAGCCGCCGCAGCCGATCGGCTCCTGCCAACCGACGAAGGTCAGGCCATTGACCGAGGCCGGCGCCGCAGTGCCCGCGCACCAGACCGGCAGTTTGGAGGCAAGCACGCCGGCCTTGTCGCGCACGACGCCGTCGGTCACCAACGCCGCCACGTTGCGCTTCATCATGCGTATGGTCAGGATGTCACCGAAGATGCCGGCCGAGGTAATACCCATCGCATCGGCAACCGCAACGCAACCTTCCGGCATTTCTTCGATGGCACCGCGGGTGGAGACCGGCTTCGCCCAGCTTTCCGGGGTAGCGAGATCCTCGCGCACGGGCACGAAGCGCAGCGTGAAGGCAGGACCCACGAGGCGCGCGCCGCCGGGGACGAGCGGGCGCGGCCCATTCATCCAGCACCGCCGGATGCCCTTTTTCAACAGCATGGTAGTGATTGTTGCGGTGGTGATCGCCCGCAGCGTCTCGTAAAGGGCGGCACTCATGGCACACCTCTTTGGCAAACGTGCTTGGCCAATCTCAAACCGGTGCGATGCCCAGCCGCTGGTCGCGGCGGCGCAGCCAAGACACGAAAGGGACCGACAGCGCCACCATCCACGCCTTGCCGACGATCTGACCGAGCAGGAATTCGAGCGAGCCGAAAGCGAGCCACAGAAATACGATCGAGTCCACGACGAGACCTACGACGCTCGACGCTACGACCGCGGCGATCAGCCCGCGCTGGGCGAGCGGGGTATAGACTGCGAGATCGACGAATTCCGAGAGCAGGAACGCAGCCGCCGAAGCGATGACGAGTGCGGGCGGCGCCAGCAGCGCTGAAAGCACGGCACCGGCGAGGATCGCAAGCGAGGAGGCTGCCATCCCGAGCCGGCGCTGCACCAGGTCGCGCAGTACGAGCGCGGCGCCGGCCATGATCACACCCGAGGGGGTCATCAGTCCCGGTGCGACCGGAATGAGGCAAGGCCCCGTCGGCTGACACATGGTGCCGGCGTGCCCGATCAGCCAGTTGGCAGCCGGAATGGTCAGCGCGAATAGCGCGACAAACGCGATCCCCTCGTCCCGGCGCCTTGTCTCGATCGCGGTCATCGTGTGGACATCCACTTGGCGAATCCGTCGGCACGCAACCGGCAAGCCGGACATGTCCCACAGCCGTAGCCCCAGTCGTGCCGTTGCGAGCGGTCGCCGAGATAGCAGGTGTGGGTGTCTTCGACCAGCACGTCCAGCAATGCGTCTCCCCCGATCTCGTGCGCCAACGCGAAGGTCGCGGCTTTGTCGATCCACATCAGCGGGGTATGGATCACAAAGCGGCGTTCCATTCCGAGATTGAGCGCGAGCTGCATGCATTTGACCGTGTCGTCGCGGCAGTCGGGATAGCCGGAGAAGTCGGTCTCGCACATGCCGGCGACGAGATGCTTCACGCCGCGCCGATAGGCAAGGGCGCCCGCGAATGCGAAAAACACCAGATTGCGGCCGGGAACGAAGGTCGTCGGCAGGCCGCTCGCGCCGATTTCGATCGCCACCTCGCGCGTGAGCGCAGTGTCGGAGATGGCCGCCAGCGCGCCGAGATGCAGAACGTGATCCTGCCCGAGCCGCTCCGCCCATGCCGGTTCGAGCACCCGCATGCGCTCCCGCACGCGCTGTCGCGCCTTGAGTTCGGCGCGGTGGCGCTGCTCGTAATCGAAGCCTAGCGTCTCCACGCGAGCGAAACGCTCGAGCGCCCACGCCAGGCAGACCGTCGAATCCTGCCCGCCTGAGAACAGGACGAGCGCGCTATTGGAGTCCATGGAGCTGTTCCAGGAATAACCAATGGCGAGCGGCGAACAGCAACTCGCTACTCACTCGTCGCCATTCGCGTCCGCTCACTGCTTGCCCGGCTCGTAGGCAAGCTTGCGCGCCAGCGTCGCGAGCTCGCAACCCTCGCAGTAGCGGCGATCCTTAAAGTCGATCCAGTTATGGGCATAGATGTTCTCGACCGGGATGTCGTAGCGCTCCTGCAGGAACCGCACCAATATCGACCAGGCTTGCGCCTGCTCGCGCGTCGCCGGCTTGGCAACGTCGGGGTAATTGCCCACGAATTCCACCCCGATCGAATTGGTCTTGACCACGTTGCGATAGGTCTTGGAATTGTCGACGTATTTGTTGTCGTTGCGATTGGCGCCGTCGCCGTGGGTCGGAATCACGCTCTCGGCGGTCGACCAATAGACGGTGCCGTCGGTTTCCACCCAGATGGTGACGCCGCGCTTGGTGGGATTTTTTGCCTGTGCGAGCGCCATGCCCTTCGCGGAACCAGGCGGACCCTCAGTCTGGTGCACGATTATGTTTCGCCATTTGACGGCATCGCCCGGCAAGCCGAGCGGATGGAGATAGACGATCGTCAGACCGGGGATCTGCGGCTCGCCGGGCCGCTTGGCCAGCTCGCGAAAGCCTTCGGGAAGCGCGACCCGATCCGCGGCGATATCCGCACCGCTTGCTGCCTCCGCCTCACCGGCATCCGGCCGCGGTCGGGGCAGCGCGATCGCCTCCCCTGCCACGGGCCATCCGCGAACCGCCCGCGTCGGCTCGGCCGCGGCAGAATTCGGCACGAGGGGCAACAGCGCGGCAAGCGTCGTCAGCCACGCAGCGCGCCGAGCGAGGGTTATTTTCAGTCCCATTGCGGCGATCCCGAATAGGCGTAATCGACGATGCGTCCGTCGCGGCCGGCGAGCCGCGCGATTTCCGCCATCTCGGACTCGGAAAGCTCGAAGTCGAAGATCGCGAGATTTTCCGACAGCCGTTCGACCCGGCTGGTGCGCGGGATGACTACGATGCCCTGTTGCACCAGGAAGCGCAGACTCACTTGCGCCGCGGTTTTACCATGCGACTTGCCGATGCGCGCGAGCACCTTGTGCCTGCTCACGCCACCGCGGGCGATGGGACTATAGGCAACGATGGTCATGCCGTGCCGGCGGAAGGCCGCGATCACCTTCGACTGGTCGATGAAAGGATGCATCTCGATCTGATTGCAGACCAGTGGCTCGTCCGCAAGCTTCACCGCCTCCTCGACGAGCGCGACCGTGAAGTTCGATACTCCGATGTGGCGAGCGAGCCCCGCGCGCTTGACTTTGCACAGCGCGCCGAGCGTATCGCGCAGCGGGATCTGCGGGTTGGGCCAATGCAGCAGGAGCAAGTCAACGTGCGGCAGTCGCAATCGCGCGAGACTCTGCTGCGCGGATCGCTCGAGGTCGCGGGGCGCAAAGTGCGAGGGCCAGACCTTCGTGGTGATGAACACCGCCTCGCGCTTTATGCCGGAGGCGCGCAGCCCCTCGCCCACCTCGCCTTCGTTGTCATAAAGCTCGGCGGTGTCGATGTGACGGTAGCCAAGCCGCAGCGCCTGCTCGACCATGCGCGCACAGGTGCGTCCACGCAGCTCCCAGGTGCCGAGACCGATGAGCGGGATGCGGGCGCCGTTGGCCTCGACGACATTCATTGCGTATTCCCTAGATTCGGGCGGGCCATTTAGGCGAATGGCCCGGCGTTTGCTGGATGCCCTCGCGTTCGCGACGTGTGACAAGCGAATTTGCGTCCGCAGCACACTTATGCGCGCCCATTCGCCGAAACATTAGAACAATTCAATACTACAGCACTTGCGTCGCAGCCTGCGAAGCCTTTCATATCCCCCCTGACGGCGCTGGCGAACGGGCAACTGTGATGCGTATATCGATAGTGGCAATCGCACTGGCGGCACTGAGCGTGGCGAGCGTGCATGCCGTCGCCGAGGAATTCAACATCGTCATTCGCGACCACAAATTCGAGCCGCAGGAAATCCGCGTGCCTGCAGGCAAACGCGTATCGATTTACATCAACAATGAGGATGCAACTCCCGAGGAGTTCGAGAGCCGCACGCTCAAGGTCGAGAAGGTCATTCCCGGCAAATCGAAAGGCGTCGTGCGCATCGGGCCGCTTGCGCCCGGCCGTTACGAATTCATCGGCGAGTTCCACGCCGACACCGCCAAAGGTGTGGTGATCGCGGAATAGCGGGATGTTTGGCGCGCTCGTCATCGTCTTCCGCGAAGTGATCGAAGCCGGCTTGATCATCGGGATCGTGCTGGCTGCGACGCGCGGCGTGAGCGGGCGCGGCCAGTGGGTTGCGGGCGGCGTGGTCGCGGGCGCGCTCGGGGCCGGCATTGTCGCACTGTTCGCGGAAGCCATCGCCAATGCATTCGAAGGATCGGGTCAGGAACTGTTCAATGCGAGCGTGCTGGGCGCCGCCGTGCTGATGCTCATGTGGCACGCCACATGGATGGCGCGCCACGGGCGCGAGATGGCGGTCGAGCTAGCCGAGGTCGGCGCGGCGGTGACTGAGGGAAGACGGCCGATGACGGCACTTTGCGCCGTCGTTGGACTTGCCGTGCTGCGTGAAGGTGCCGAAGTCGTGCTGTTTCTCTACGGTATCCTCGTTGGCGGCACGTCCGGCTCTTCGCTTTTCGTCGGCGGCATGCTCGGACTGGCGGCTGGGGCGGCATTTACGGCACTGACCTATTATGGCCTCATCAGCATTCCCGCGCGGCATATTTTCACCGTGACGGCCGTGCTCATCGCCTTGCTGGCCGCGGGCATGGCGGCGCAGGCGGTGCAGTACCTGGACGCCGCCGGCGTCATCAACGTGCTGGGTGCCCAATTGTGGGACAGTTCGCCGTGGCTGCCCCAGGACGGCATTATCGGCCGCGTGCTGCACGCGCTGGTTGGTTACACCGATCACCCAACCGAGCTGCAGCTCATTGCTTATCTGGCGACGCTCGTCGCCATGGCAGCGCTCTCATGGCTCGCCGCGCCCGCTCGCCCGGCGCATTCCCGGGTCGTGTAGCCCATCCGGCCGACCGCAGCGCGCAGATCTATGCCGCAGTCACTGCTGCGGTTTCGCGCTGAGAACCGCGAACGCGACGTCGGGAGCCTCATCGATCACCTTGAGCAAGGCACGCGCGGGGCCCCGTGGCGAGCGCTTGCCCTGCTCCCAATTCCGCACCGTCTCGATCGGCACACCGATGCGCGCGGCGAACTGCGCCTGGGTGAGCTTGGTGCGCGCGCGCACGCCGCGCGCATAGGCGGCATCCGCCGCGGCGGCACGCGCGGCCCGCGACGCCGCCAGGAAGCCCCCCGCAGGGCGGCCCGAGCGCATTTGCTGCGCGATCTCGGCAAGCGGGCTTGGCAGCGCGCGTTCGCTTCCGTCGGGAAGAATCTCGACGATCCGGCCGTCGGCCTTCAGTCTGACCCGCAGCATGGTGGCCACAGGCCTATGTGATTCCCTCTGAGTGGCCAAGTGGCTGTGCATCTGCGCCGATCGTGCATTGACCGATGAGGCCACTGAACGAGTCATTCGGCGTGCTCGGCCATTGGCTTACTAACGGTGCCGAAGATGCCAGCACGATCTTTGCTCGCGGCGGCACCGGCAAAAGCATGAGCCTACACGTGCGCTATTTGAGGCCGAACCACAGCGTGGCGATGCCGAGAAACGAAAAGAACCCGACGACGTCGGTCACTGTTGTGACGAACACCCCCGACGATATCGCCGGGTCGGCGCGGAAGTGATGGAGCACGAGCGGCACCAGAATGCCGCCGAGTGCTGCAGCCACAAGATTGCACAGCATCGCCAGGCCAATTACCAAGCCCAGATCGGGTATCTTGAACCAGGCCGCCGCTGCGACGCCGGTGATGACTGCAAACGCCAGCCCGTTGACCAGCCCCACGAGCACTTCGCGCACGATGAGGCGGGCAGCGTTCGCGCTGGACAATTCACGCGTCGCAAGCGCGCGCACGGCGACGGTCATGGTCTGGGTGGCGGCGTTGCCGCCCTGACTTGCAACGATCGGCGCCAATACCGCTAGCGCCACCATCTTTTGCAATTCCCCCTCAAACAAGCCGAGAACGGAAGAGGCCAAAAACGCGGTGGCAAGGTTGACCAGCAGCCAATTGAATCGCCCGCGCGCGATGAACCAGACGGGGTCTGAAAGCTCCTCCTCGCGCCCAACACCGCCCAGCGCCCTGATGTCCTCCTCAGCCTCTTCCTCGATGACGTCGACGATATCGTCGAACGTGATCACTCCGACCAGCCGGTCACTCGCGTCGATCACCGGGGTCGAAACGAGATCGTAACGCTCGAACAATCGAGCGACATCTTCCTGGTCGTCGGTGACCCGGACCGGATGCATCTCCTCATCGATAAGTTCTGCAATCGGCACCGGTCGTTTGGTGCGCAACAGCCGGTCGAGCGCAACCGGGCCCTGCAGCCGGCCGTCGGAATCGACGGCGTAAATCTCCCAGAACCGCTCCGGCATATCGGGGTGCTCGCGCAGGTAATCGATGGTCCGCCCCACGGTCCAGCTCGGCGGCACGGCGATGAACTCCGTTTGCATGCGCCGGCCGGCGGAATTTTCCGGATAAAGCAGGCTGCGCGCCAGCGCGCCGCGCTCCGAAGGCGGGAGCTGATCGAGAATTTCGGTCTGCTCGTCCTTCGGCAGGTCTGCGAGGATGGCCACCGCATCGTCCGAATCGAGATCGCGAACCCCGTCGGCTACCGTCTCGGCCGGAAGCTCCTCGAGGATCCGATCGCGGACGGTGGCATCGACCTCGGTCAATGCGGAAAAGTGGAAGTCATGTCCCATCAGCTGGACCAGCCGAGGGCGCAATTCCTCATCGAGCGCCTCAATCAGATCGCCAACGTCGGCCTGGTGCAGGTCGGCGATCAATGCGCGCAGCGCCGCCGAGTCGTCGGCGGCGATGGCCTGCGCAACGCGCTCGACGAAGTCCGCACGCACCGCACCCTCTTCATCGCGCAGCGCGATCGGGTGCGCGGGCGCCGGCTTTTCCTCGAGCATGTCGTGCCCTGGCGTAGTTGAAGGGATGATGCGTTGGGCTTCTACGCTCGGTGCCTTAAGCTGGCAATCGCGAAGGAGTGACGACACCCGCAATGGCTGCCACCGTCGAGCGCTATAGACTGCGGCCCGTGCGATCGCCGCGCGAATGGAGCGCCTATCACGCCATTCGCCGGGATGCGATCTTCGCCACCTTGCTACCGGGCCAGGCCTATGACGAGCGTGACCCGGACGAATTCACGCCGGGGCATTTTCCCCATGTGCTGGTTTACGACGGCGAGATCGTCGGCACGGTGCGCATCGACCTGATCGACGAGAAGGCGGCAGGACTTCGCCTCATCGGTGTCCGCGGTGATCTCCAGCGGCAAGGCCACGGCCGCGTTTTGCTCAGACTCGCTGAACAGACCGCCCGCGCTTTGGGTAAGACCGAGATCGTCGTCAACGCCCATCCGAGTTCCCTGGCCTTTTATCTCGCCAACGGTTACCGCGAGGGCGAATTGGACGCCGGACCACCGCGGCCCGGCCTCATTCGGGTGGGAAAACGCTTGCCGTGACATCGCTGTCGAGCGCGCACATAACGCATGAGTGCCAGCGCGTGTCGCTGCCGTCACAGGCGCCATAAAATCGCCCCCAATCCCCGCCTTTAAGGGGCCATTAAATTGCCTCCCCCTACTGTTCGGGTAGAGTGAGCGCGAGACTCACTATCGGGCTGGTGGCGTTCTTTCAGATTGGTCCAAAACGGGGTTCGAACGGGCCATGCGCCGCACCGTTGCCGCATATGTTTTGCTGGCCTCGCTGATCGCTACCGGAACGGCTGGCGCCGACGAATGCCCTGCGGGGGCGCTGGGGGTCAGCCGCACCCTCGTCGTCGACCCCAACGAGCACGTTCGCCTCGGCAGCTTTCAGTACAACGAATCCTTGCCGCTCAGGGATGGCGAAGTCGTACTGACCTTCGACGATGGTCCGTTGCCACCCTACACCAACCGTATTCTCGATACGCTCGCATCGGAATGCGTGAAGGCGACCTTTTTCATGGTGGGTCGCATGGTGCAGGGCTATCCCGCAGTCGTGCGGCGGGTCTACAACGAAGGCCACACGATTGCGAACCACAGCCAGAGCCACCCCTTCACCTTCCACAAGATGTCGGTCGAGCAGGCCTCGCAGGAGATCGAGGGGGGATTCGCCTCGTTACGTTCCGCGCTCGGCGACCCAAAGGCCGTTGCTCCGTTCTTCCGCTTTCCCGGCCTGCTGCGCCAGGACTCGGTCGAACGTTATCTCGCCACCCACAATTACATGGCCTGGAGCGTGGACTTCACCGCCGACGACTGGACTCACATCAGCAGCCAAGAGGTGGCGCGGCGTGCCCTCAGCCGGGTCGTCACACGCGGCAAAGGCATATTGCTGCTGCATGACATCCAGCCCGCGACCGCGCTCGCGCTTCCCGAGATTCTCAAAGAGCTCAAGAGCCGCGGCTTCAAGATCGTCCATGTGGTGCCTGCCACTCCTGATCGGCCGAAGACCGTAACCGAGCCCGAGCTCTGGGCCGTGCGCCGTGCGCCCGAGCCGAAGGTCTGGCCCCGCACTCTGATCGTCGACGTGGAAAGTCCCGCGCCCGCCCTCGCCGCCCCGAGCCCTGCGAGCTTCGGCATCGAATCCGTGGGCCCGATGCTCAAAGTGGCGATGGCGCAAACCTTAGAACAGCAGGCGGGTGCAGCGCCGGTGTGGCCCGCCGCGGTGGCTTACGCGGTGCGCTCCGACGCTGACGTCCTGCCGATCCCAGGTGCGCACAATTTCAGATATTCACGCGTCTTCCGATTGGGCGAGCCGGAGAAGCCCAAGCTCATGCCCAACGTGCCCAAGAAGCCTGCCGTGCGCACCGCGCGGGGGCGAGAGCCGGCACACGGCAGTTGGTGGCAGACCCCGGCGAGGAGTTCGCGCGTCGGCCATCAGTTGACGGTGGCGCGCCCGCCGATCAATTTGGCCGCGCCACAAATGCGCTGACCAGGCCGGGCCGCGAGCATCCCTGCACGGGATAGCAAAGCAAACGCGCCGGACTCGATCGGCCCGGCGCGCTCATCGCAATTACTTAGGTATTGGTACAGCGCTCAGGTCGATGCCCGCGCCCGTCACCAGCAGCGCCATCGCCGGCAATAGCCACGCCAGCCGCGCCAACTGCACCAGCAGCGAGCCTGCGTCACCGTTCCCAGTTCGGCGGTCGCTTGACCGAGGACTGCTACGTTCGCCGGCGCGGATACGGTCGGTACCGCCGTGACGAGCAAAAGCCCGGCTGCAACCATAGCTCCGATCACGATTGAACGCATTCCGTCCTCCTTGCGTCGCCCACCACCGCAAACCTTAACGCGTTAACCTGCATTAATAAACTGACTGCCGTCATGAGGAGATGTTCTGGTCCTAAGCACTCTATTAACAACATGAGCTTAAGTCGGTGACGAGAAACGACCGCGCACGATGCCGCCGGCTCGCGCGCCTTCCAGGAGAGCAACGATGAAAAATGCCATTGCCGGCCTCGTCACGGCGCTCAGCATGTCGGCGCTCGCAGCTGCAACGCCGGCGCGCGCAGGAGGCGGCGACGTCGCCGCCGGGCTCATTGGCGGATTCGCCGCAGGAGCGATCGTGGGCTCGGCCCTGGCGCCTCGGCCCGCTCCGGTCTACGTGGCACCGGCACCCGCCTACGTGGCGGAATGCTACTGGACACGCGGCAGACCCGTGTGGGACGGCTATCGCTGGATTCGGCCCCGCATCCAGGTTTGCGATTGAGCGAGCCGCGTTCGGCAGACTGCCAGCCTTAAGCCGGGTTTCTACGAGTCAGGTCGCAGCCGAATTGCGCCAACTCGTTACGATCGATATTGCAAAATACTGGAATGCCCTGCGGGATGTCGCCTTGCCAGGCTCGTCAACGTGCTCGGGCGATGAAGCGATCCATTCCAATATCCGGCTCCCACATTCGCCGGTGCGAATCCAGCATGTAAGAAAGTGCGGCCTTGCGGGACCTCACCACATCGTCGTAGTCGGCGATGAAGTGTCGCATCAGACTGACGACTTCGCGACGCAAGGCGTCCTCGTCGATGCTTTTCACCACACGATCCTCGATCACGATCCGGCCGTCGACCATCACGGTCTGCACGCCGCGGCCCGACTCCGTGTAAACGAGCTGCCGCGCCGCGCTGTTGTAAGGGAGGTAAGCGACATCATTGAGATCAACTAGAATCAGATCCGCCTTGTACCCGGGCCGGATAGCGCCGAGTTGACCGGCGAGACCAGCCGTGCGCGCGTTGCCGATGGTGGCATGCCGCAGGACCTCGTGCGCAAGTCCCGGGCCGGGCTCCGGCTCGCTGACTGCAGCGATCAGGCAAAACATCTTCATCGCCTGGAAAACGTTTTGCACATCGCTACCGCTGCAGTTGTCGCAGCCTAGCCCTAGACGCACACCGGCTCGGCGCATGTCGTAAATTGGAGCGACGCCGCTCTTGAGTTTGAAGTTGCTGAGCTGATTGAGCACGATGCCTGCATCGGCGGCTGCCATTCGATCAATCTCGTGGCGGGAGATCCAGACGCCATGGACGATGTTCAGCCTGGGTCCGAGCAGGCCGATATTATTCATATAGCTGATCAGCGAGCCTTCATGGTCGGCGAACAGTTCACGCGCAATGAGGACCTGACCGCGCGTCTCATAGACGTGCGTGTACACCGCAAGGTCGTATTTGTGGGCAAGCTCGGCACATCCTTGCAGCATCTTCGGCGTGCAGCGCTGCGGCGCGAACGGCGCAATAGCCCAATGCAAGGTCGCGCGCGCCGGATGACGGTTGAATTGATGCTCGAGGTAGTCGAGCTGATCGCGAATCGAGCGCGGCTTATTCCCCAACATCTCCTGGACCGCAGGCGGAAGGCTGTCCCTGTGGCGGACCATCGCGATCGGAGGAATGTCCCAGACCATGGGCGAGAACACGACGCGGATGCCCGCCTCGCGATAAGCGGCGATAACCACATCGGTCTGCTCGTCGGTGAGCGGAATAAGGCCCAGCATGTCCTGGACAGTGGTGATGCCGCACCGCAGGCATTCCAGCGCGCCCACCAACGTGCGTACGCGCACCTCGTCCTTGCTGCGGTCCGCCCCCATAGGCAAGGTGTAGAGCAGCCATATTTCCAGCGGCAGCTCCTCGAATAGACCCCGGCACAGCACGTCATGCGAGTGGTAATGCGCATTGATGAGCCCGGGCACTACCAGCCGTCCGGATGCATCGATAATTTCCTGCACGGGCTCGCCGGGAAGATTGGCGCCGATCGCAACTATCTTGTCGTCTTCGATGAGAATATCTGCGACCGCCGGCTTATGGACGTCGCCGTCATGGTCGTAGACTTGCCCGCCTCGGATCAGCGTTCGTTTCGACGTCATCTCTCTTTGCTCCAATGCTCGGCGCCGGCCGAAACGACCTACCCTCAGCCTGAATTTAGGTCAGCTTCTGGGAAATCTGCGACCACAATCCGCGCCGCGTCGCGCGCTCACGTCGCGGCCTCCGCGGGGACGTGCTTTTCCGCCTGCATGCTGGCGCTGGCCATGATTTCCAAGCGATCGAATGCGCGGCCGGAACTGGCGGCCGTGTTCAGCGCTGCAGTTAGGATGGTGCGGTCGAGAGGACTCGAACCTCCACGGGTTGCCCCGCTAGCACCTCAAGCTAGTGCGTCTACCAATTCCGCCACGACCGCAGATAGAATGGCGTGGGCCGCGCGGCCACGCGTCGAAGCGACAGCGCTCGATGTAACAAATCGACCCCTTGGGAACAAGGGGCGCAGCCCTTGCGATCGATCGGTCATGTCGGGCACAGCGCATCGCCGGTCCCGCAGAGCGCTGTCCATCGACGGCGCGCCGGAGTGCTTGACTTCAGCGCCGTCTGGGATGTTCCTGGCAGTGGGCGGCTCGAGCGAAAGCCGATATGGCCGGTGCGCGCAACGAAGTGATGGTCGGCCTCGATCCGGTTTCAAGGCCGGTCGAATGGCGGATCAGCAACGGCCTGGTTGCCTACGAAACCGCGCTAGCGGCCATGGACGCGCGCGCCGCGGCGATCGCGGATCGCATGGCGCCCGAACTGGTGTGGCTGCTCGAACATCCGCCGCTCTATACCGCCGGTACCAGCGCCAAAGCGGAGGAACTGATCGCGCCACGCTTTCCGGTCTACGCGGCGGGACGCGGTGGACAACTCACCTATCACGGCCCCGGTCAGCGCGTCGTTTATCTGATGCTCGATCTCAAGCGCCGCGGGCCGGACGTGCGCCGCTTCGTCACCACCTTGGAGGAATGGGTCATTCGTACCTTGGCGCACTTCAGAGTCGCGGGCGAGCGACGTGAAGACCGCATTGGAGTGTGGGTGCGGCGGCCGGAGATGGGCGCCGGACGCGAGGACAAGATCGCCGCCATCGGCATCAGGATCAAACGTTGGGTGACGCTGCACGGGGTGGCGCTCAATGTCGACTGCGATCTCTCCCACTACGCCGGCATCGTGCCTTGCGGAGTCACGGAGCCGCGTTACGGCGTGACCAGCCTCACCGATCTCGGCGTGCCGGTGACCACCGCCCAAGTGGACGCGGTGCTGCGGCGTGAATTCGAGCGACTGTTCGGACTGGCTGACGACGGCTAAACGGTCGGCAGTACTGCAAACCGCACTCCGCCGCAGCGCGCAAGCTCCTCCTCTGTGGCCTCGCGCTCGTCCACGCTGTCGACCCGCGCGCCGAGCGGCCCTCGGCGACAGGCGTCGGTCACCTCATTGACCGCCGCAGGCGGTCCCGCGAATACGGCCTCGACATCGCCATTGCGCCGGTTGCGGACCCAACCGGCAAGCCCATGATCGAACGCGGCATCTTCGACGAAGGCCCGATACCCGACCCCCTGAACGCGGCCGCGGATGACAAGATGGCGGATCATCCGACTTCCCCCGTGCTCTTGGCACGCGCGCCGCGCCAGCGCGACGTCGCCAAGCGCGCAAGCGAACGCAGGTATGCTTCAGGCAATTCCCACTCGCGCGCGGCGTCAAGCACGAGGTCAATATAGCCCGGCCGCGGCGTCCCCCTGCCCTGGCGGCGCGTGACGTAAACCAGCGCCGTCGCCCGGGTGTTGCGGCATCGCACTGCCAGCTGGCGGCGCACGTAGAGGCCGGAGTCGACGCTTTCATAGGCGTTGATGGCGGCAAGATCGCGCGCGCTGAGCCGCCACAGCACGCCGTGCACGCAGCCGCCCGGCTGCGGTGTGATCGAGCCGAAGCCCTCGGGATTGATGACGAATCGCCAGCCCGGCAGTGTCGCAGTGCCGATTGCCTCCGCGCCTCGGCAGCGCGCGGCCATGAGCGCGCGGCTCATATTCGATCCGTAGGCGAAATGCAGCGTCATTCCATCTCCGACCCATTGTCGTCCCCGCGAGGGGCACTCCGCGACAGCAAAAGCGCGTTTACGCGCGTCCATAGCCGTCGAAGACGGGGGTGAACGCCCTTACGACGCGCTATGCGCGGGGACGACGGCGCGGAATACAGGCCTCAGGCGAACTCCATGATCACCGCATCCACAGCCAGACTGTCGCCAGGCTTGGCCCTGATCGCTTTCACCACGCCGTCACGCTCGGCGCGCAAGACGTTCTCCATCTTCATCGCTTCGACCACGGCGAGCGTCTCGCCAGCCTTGACCTCTTGTCCTTCACTGACCGAGATCGAGACGACGAGGCCGGGCATTGGGCAGCGCACCGCCTTGCCGGAATCCGCGACCCTCTTCTCCGGCATCAGCCGCACCGCCGCGGCCTCGCGCTCCGTGTAGACGTAGGCGCGGGTCTCGACGCCGCGATAGGCGAGATCGAACCCGTTGAGCACCGGCCGCACCTGCACGGAGATGGGCCGATCGTCGATCATGCCCGACCAGATCGGATCACCTGGTTTCCATTGCGACGCCAAGAGCGCCCGGCGCGACTTGCCAGCGCCGTCGAACCGCACCACGAAGACATCGCCCTCGCGCGTGATCTCGAGCAGGATCTCACCATCGCCGAGCCGTACCGCTCGCCGCCGCTCCCGCGTGACCGCAGCTCCCGGACGCTGACCCGAAATGCGGCGCTTTCGCTCGCCCAGCACATGGTCCACGGCAGCGGCGACCGCGGCGAGCATGCGCGCGGTCTCCGCGTCGGGTATCGTCGGGTGAAAGCCGTCGGGAAACTCCTCGGCAAGAAACGCGGTCGAGAGTTTTCCCGCCTGCCAGCGCTCGTGCCGCATCAGCGCCGCGAGGAACGAAATGTTGTGGCGAAACCCTTCGATCGCGAACGCATCGAGCGCATCCGTCTGCGCGGCGATCGCCTGTTTGCGCGTTGGCGCATGGGTTATGAGCTTGGCGATGAGGGGGTCGTAGTAAAGCGAAATCTCCCCACCCTCGTAGACGCCGGTGTCGACGCGCACAGTCACGCCGTCCGCGCTGCGCTCCGCCGGCGGCCGATAGCGTACCAATCGGCCGACCGAAGGGAGGAAGTTGCGCGCGGGATCCTCGGCGTAGATGCGGGTCTCCACCGCCCAACCGGACAGCTCGATGTCGCTTTGCTTGAGTCTGAGCTGCTCGCCCGCCGCCACGCGGATCATCTGCTCGACCAAGTCCACGCTTGTCACCAGTTCGGTGACGGGATGCTCGACCTGCAGGCGCGTATTCATTTCGAGAAAATAGAAGCGTTTGTCCTGCCCGACGACGAACTCCACGGTTCCGGCCGAGTCGTAGCCGACCGCCTTCGCGAGCGCGACCGCCTGCTGCCCCATTTTTCGGCGCGTCGCCGCATCGATGAGCGGGCTCGGTGCTTCCTCCACGACTTTCTGATTGCGCCGCTGGATCGAGCATTCGCGCTCGCCGAGATGAATGACGTTGCCGTGCTTGTCACCCAGCACCTGGATTTCGATATGGCGCGGATCGACGATGAATTTTTCGACCAACAGCCGGTCATCACCGAAGGATGATTTTGCCTCCGAACGCGCGCGCGCAAAGCCCTCGGCGATCTCGTCCCTCGAATGGGCAATCCGCATGCCCTTGCCGCCCCCGCCTGCGGATGCCTTGATCATCACCGGATATCCGATCTCGTCCGCGATCTTCGCCGCCTGCGCGGCGTCCGCGATCACGCCGAGATGACCGGGAACGACGGATACCTTGGCCTTGGCCGCTGCCTTCTTGCTCTCGAGCTTGTCGCCCATGGCTGCAATCGCGTCAGGGTGCGGCCCGATGAAGACGATGCCGGCCCTGGACAGCGCCGCGGGAAAGGCTTCGCGTTCAGCGAGAAAACCGTAGCCAGGATGCACCGCCTCGGCGCCTGTCCGTTTGCAGGCGGCGACGATGGTCTCGATCGCCAGATAGCTTTCGGAGGCCGGGGGCGGTCCGATTGGTACGGCCTCGTCCGCCATTTCCACGTGCAGCGCGTCCCGGTCGGCCTCGGAATAGACCGCGACGGTTTTGATACCTAAGCGGCGCGCGGTCTTGATGATCCGGCAGGCGATCTCGCCGCGGTTGGCGATCAGGATACGCTTGAACATGCCGCGATTGGCACCCCGCGAGCCGATTTTTAGGCTTTGCTGTGCAGCAGCGTAAATGTCAACACGGTCAATCGGTGACGAAAACAAAGGTCAGCCACGCTGCTACGCCGCCGGCTGCGAGGGAACCCAATGCCATGGCCGCGAGATCAGCCGCGAACCAGCCGCGGCCGATCACAGCACCGATGGCAACCTTGCTTACCGTATCGCTGGCGACAGCGGCGAGGATAGCGGATACCGCCTGTTCTCGACTGAGATTGCCAGGCGTCAGGTGCAGCATCGAGACGGTGACCGCATCGACGTCGGCAAGCCCGACGATGATAGCGCCTGCAATCGCCCCGGCTGCGCCGAATGCTTCCGCCACCGCGCGACTGAGCACGATAATCGCGCCGAGGAAAACGGCAAATCCGACGACCGAGAAAAGATCGAACGGATTGCGAAACCCGCCGCTGCGATACTTGCCGCTGGTCTTTCCCGCGGCCATCCAGGCGACGGCGAAGCCTAACGCCGCCAGCGCGGCGGCGAGAAGCGCGGGGGCGACCAGCACGAGGAGTTCAGGCTTGAGCACGGCCACAATGCCGGCGACACGCAGGAACATGACCGCCGAGGCAATGGCGACGCCGGCGGCAAGCGGCCGCGACGCGCCCTCACCGGCGGCAGCGTGACGTGCATTGGTGATGGTGACCGCGGTCGAAGACGCAAGGCCGCCGGCCGCAGCTGCCAGCAGCAGCCCGCGCCGCAGACCGAAATATTTCACCGCCGCATAGCCGAGAAACGACACGCTGGCGAGAACAATGGCAATGATCCAAACCTCGCGCAGATTGACGCCGCCAAACGGTCCCAGCGGTTCGTTCGGCACGAGCGGCAGAGCGATGAATGTCATCGCAAGCAACACCACTCCCGATCGCAATTCCGGCCACGTGATGCTTTCGACCCAGCCGTGAAGCTTTTCGCGCGATGCCAGCAAGGCTGTGGTCGCGACCGCCGCGCCGGCGGCAATTCGCATGTCGCCGAGGAATGCATAAGCTCCAAGCGCAAAGGTCAGCATGCCGGCGATTGCCGTTGTCGCCGACAAACTTCCAGCGGCCCGGTTCTCGTCGCGACTGAACAGGGTGATGGCGAGGCTGTAAGCGGCGAACGCCACGCCGAGAACAATGCCGCCGGCGACGCTTGCGGCCTCCCCCAACCCTTGTTTCGACAAGGCCTGCGCCAGAGCGGCGCTCAAGCTGCCGAGCAGACCCGAGATCGCGAACGTGCGGATTCCCGCGGCGCGGCTGCCGGGCTCCGCTTCGCGTCTGCGCCAGCCCCGTTCGAGCCCGATCAAGAGCCCGATGCCGAGCGCGAGGCCAAGGCGAGAAATCAACTCGTAGAGGTCCATGGACCCGTCCGGCCATCAAATCCGGACCGTTCTAGGCGTGATCGCCCGGAACATATAGGTCGGCCGGATGACGCCAACCGCGTGGCGGCGGCGCGCTCGTCACGCGGGTCGAGCTGCAACAGGGAGAGTTCACATAAACGCGCGCGGCGGACGTCGCGGTCCACGGACGTGGCTTGCGATCCAGGCAAGGACATAGGCGTCAACGTCCGGCGATTTGCGTACGCTCGCCCAGTTGCGGGCGAGCAATAGCCGTTCGCTCAGCCTCACCACGATGGGCGACCGCTTGATCGCTGCAATCAGCGCATACAAAGGCGCGCCCATGCTCATTGACGCTATCCTGCTTGAGAGGAATGCCCCCACAACGCCGCCGGGACTGCAGGGGTTCCTCACGCCTATGTATTTAGTCGCGCAACACACGGGTAGGGTTCGACTCACCACAGGCCGTCGCCGTTCGGGTTGATGGCGGCGATGTGGCGAAGTTGCGGCAATGATCGGCAAAAGGACGCAATCGCGAGGAGTTGTCCCCCTCTCACGCGTATCTCGCATTAGCCGCTGCCGGCGCGACCGGTGTGCACTGCGGTACGATCAGCAGTTTGTGATCAGCGGGCGGCTGCCGTCATAGCGTGGCAAGCTGGGGAACACGGACGTGCATACCCGCCGTCAGATCTCTCGCCGGTCATCAGGCCGCGCGTCCGTCCAGGCGTTCGGCGCGGGCAGCGGCGCGGCGCAGGCCGACATGATTGCCGCGCTTGCGAGCAAGGGCTCCGCCCGACCGAGCAGATCAACCGCTGCTATCCGCTCCCAAGGCGGATGGTATTCGACCTTGCCGACAACGAGGCGGCTTCGGCAGACCCAAAAGAGACGCTCGGCACCGGGATCAAACCACCCCCGCTCGGAGCTGGCGTCATGCCGCGATGGTGCGCTCAGCTGCGCGCCGGCGCGGCAAACCGCCGCTACACCCGCGCGGCGGTGCAAATTCCTCAGGCGCGGGGCTGGCCGGTGATTTCTTCTCCCTGCGCCGGGCGAGAAAGCAAAATATGGCCGTGCCACTTGGCCTTCATAGTGGGCGGTTATTACAGCAAATACTGGCGCCGACGTTGCAACTCATTATATTACCGGCCCGAATAGCTCCACGGCGACGGAGGGTAAGTCATGGCACTGGCAATCAACGATACCGCCCCGGATTTCGAGGCGGAGACCACGGAAGGCAAGATCCGCTTCCACGATTGGATCGGCGACAAATGGGCGGTGCTGTTCTCGCACCCCAAGGACTTCACGCCGGTGTGCACCACCGAGCTCGGCTACATGGCCAAGATCAAGCCCGAGTTCGACAAGCGCGGCGTCAAGATCATCGGCCTCTCGGTCGATCCGCTCACCAGCCATCAAGGCTGGGTCAACGACATCAAGGAGACGCAGGGCCACGCGCCCAATTATCCGATGATCGCCGACTCCGATTTCCAGGTGTCGAAGCTCTACGGCATGTTGCCCGCCGCGGTCTCCGGCGACCCGAACAAGCGCACGCCTGCAGACAACCAGACCGTGCGCAACGTCTTCGTCATCGGGCCTGACAAGAAGATCAAACTCGTCCTCGTCTACCCGATGACCACCGGACGCAATTTCGACGAAGTGCTGCGCGTCATCGACTCGCTCCAACTCACCGCCAAGCACAAGGTGGCGACGCCGGTGAATTGGAAGCACGGCGAGGACGTGATTATCGCCGGCTCCGTCAGCGATGAGGAGGCGAAGAAGCAATATCCGCAGGGCTGGAAAGCGCCGAAGCCTTATATCCGCATCGTGCCGCAGCCGAGGACGTGACGTCCTGCAGGCGACTCTAAGCGCAGGGCGCGGTGAACGCCGCGCCCTTTTGCTTGGCCTGAGTTCAAGGTTCCGGCGAGCGATGCCGCGAGAGCGCTCGCCCCGTGATCGCTGCCAATCGGTATTGTTCGCCGCTGGGTACGAGCCACGCGTCGGATTTGGTCCAGTCGTGCACGCCACCACAGGCCGGACAGACCATCTTGGCTGTCACGGCTGGAAGCTCCTCGATGTCGACGGTCTCGATGCCCGTGGAGACCCTGCGACCCGTCGCAGGGCAGTTGATCATGATGATGCCCATGACCCCTCCTCGGCTTGAGCGCAATTACACCGCCACAGGATGTCGCGCGTGTGAACACCGCCGGCAACTCAGGAAATGTCCGCGGCATGGGTGACCTGCGGAAAGCGAAGCCCTGGGCGAACGTAGAAGCTGCAGTTTCGGAGTACCGAATTACCCGCAGGTTCAATGCAGACTCGGCCCTTTCAGAAAGCGGTTGCGGTCGCCCGAGGGAACGCGGACCTCGATGGTGCGGCCGTCGCGATAGATCGTCAGCGGCACTTCGACGCCGGCTGTACCGAGTGACCACACTTTGCGGAAAAAGCCGGCGAGATCGCCGACCTGCTGCCCCGCCACTGCCAGCACGACGTCGCCGGTACGTAGATTGGCGCGTCGGGACGGGCCACCGGTGGACACCCGCGCCACGACAACTTTGTCGTCGACCTCGGTGGCGTTGAGGCCGAGCCAAGGGCGGGGCGGATGATTCGGCCGGCCCATGGTGAGGAGATCCTCGAGGATCGGTTTGAGAAGGTCGATCGGCACGATCATGTTGAGCGGCTCGGGCGTCCCGCTTTCCCGCGCCTGCTGCACTTGCAGCGATCCGATGCCCAGAAGTTCGCCCGCGCGTCCGATCATGGCGGTGCCGCCCCAAAACGGGTGCGCCGGCGCGGTGAAGATCGCTTCGTCGAGGACGTATTCCCAATTGCCGGCGAATTCCTGCTTGGCGGCGATGCGCGCCACCACCGAATGCTTGCGCCCGCCGGCGCCGGCGACCACGACGGAATCGCCCACCTTCGCCGCTTTCGATTGGCCGATCGGTAGCACCGGAAGATTGAGCCGCGCCAGCGCCTGTACCAACCCGAAGCCGGTCTCCTGGTCATAAGCCAAGACGTGGCCGGGGACCGCGCGCCCGTCCGCCAGATGCAGCCAGATCGTTTCCGCCTCGGTGATGAGATAGCCGATGGTGAGCACGACGCCGTCGCGGATCAGCACGCCATTGCCGGTGCGCTCGGTGCCGAGGGTCTCGGCGGTGAAGGCATCCGCGGGAACAAGGGCGCGCAGCCCCACCATCGAGGTCAGCGCTGCCTCGAGGTCGTAGGCGTAATTCTCTGGTTTCGGCTGGAAGGATTGCGGCATCTCCCAGTCGCTCGAGGATGACATCCAGGCACTCCTTGCTTGCGGCGGTCCTCGTTGAGGGAACGATACACCACCATGCAGCGTCGCCTCACCAAGTATCCTATCATTCGAGCAGTCGGAAAAGCGGGTGCAGCTGCCTCCTGCAGCCTTCGCCGACGAAGGCATGTCCCGCTGAAAATGGGGCCGGCAAGGCGCGTGCAAGGGATGAGCGACGACGGCAAACGGCTGAGCGACGTAATCGCGGCGATCGACGGCGCCAACGCCGGCGATCCCAATCGGATCGAGGTCGACGGACGGCCCGAGCCTGCCGAGCTCGTTTATGGACGCCGCATGAGCGAGACGCTTGCGCGCATCGCGCCCAACGCCTCCGAGCATCTGCGCATCGCGGCGCGCGGCCAGCATATCGAGCGCTGGACCTCGCCGCGCACAAGCTGCCCGCCCGGCCGCGCCGGATACTTGAAATGGCGCAAGGATCTGCAGGCCTTTCACGCCCGGCGCATCGGTGAAATCATGGCCGCGCACGGTTATGGCGCGGACGATATTGCGCGAGTCGGCGCGCTCATCCGCAAGGAGCGGCTCAAATCGGACGCCGAAACGCAACTGATTGAGGACGTGGCCTGCATCGTGTTCCTCCAGCACTACGTCGCCGACTTCTTGGTGAAGACCGATGCCGACAAGCTCGCCGACATCCTGGCCAAGACCTGGAACAAGATGTCGCCGCGCGGTCGCGAAGAGGCCGACAAGCTCCCGCTTCCCCCGCCGGTCAAGCCGCTGCTTGAACAGGGCTTAGGGCGGCTGCGGCGCGGCGGCTGAGCGCAGGAGCGACCTCGCATCGAGGGCGGGGTCCCAAGCGCGCGATCAGAAGCGCCATCATCTCAGATTTCCAAAAATTGGAATCGGCGCATCGGCGCGCTGGGACGGGTGTCGGCGATCAATTCGCTCGCCTACGGAGCAATGAATTCGAACGCAACAATCGGAATGCGAGCGAGGCGCCTGTCCACTATGAAGCTGCAATCAACTGACGTTTTCGCGCACCAACAAAGGAGAGCAACAATGGCCAAGGGAATGGAAATGCGGCTCTACTTTCACCCTCTCTCCTCAAATTCCCGCCGCGTCACAATGACGGCGCAGCAATTGGGACTGGAGCTTGATCTGATTGTCATAGATCTCCTGAAGAGCGAACACAGGGACCCGGAGTTTCTAAAGTTTAACCCGAACGGGAAAGTGCCCCTCTTGGAAGACGGCGGATTCTACCTATGGGAATCGCACGCCATCATGCAATATCTGGCGGACCGATGCCCCGGCCAGGACCTGTATCCTCGTGAGGTTCGGGCACGAGCCGACGTGAACCGTTGGCTGTTCTGGTCAGCCTATCATTTCACACCCGCCGTCGGCTTCATCAGCAGAGAAAGGATTTCGAAGAAGATGGTGGGTGGATCAGGAGATCCCGATCCAGTCGAGATTCGACGTGGCGAGTCCTTGCTCACGGCAGCGGCCCGGGTGCTCGACGACCATGTCGCTGGTCGGCAATGGATCACTCAGGACAAGTTGACCCTCGCCGACCTCGCGATAGCCGCACCGCTTATGCACACTACCGCCGCACGGCTCCCAATCTTGGATTACGCCAATCTCCAGAGATGGTTTGAGAATATTCAGGCTCTCGATGCCTGGCGCAAGACGGAGCGGACCAAGATTGGCGGGCGGATGTGGCGCGGCGGCTGAGCGGGCGCAGGCGGCCTGGCAGCGAGGCCTAGTGTTCGGAATTCCGGGCGCGATCAGGCACTATCTCGCAGGCAGGCAGTTCAGCGTGGCCGATGAGTATGGAATTCCCTACGGCACGGTGCGGGTCAACTATCAACATCTCGACCGCGCTCGCTGGTCAAAGACTCGGTACCAAGGAAGTCGATGACGCCATTTGGCTCGTCAGCTTCATGCACTACGATCTCGGATATTTCGACCTGGAGCAGAAAACCTTGCAACCCCTCGACAACCCGTTCGGCCCAAGGTTGTCACCCATGTCTTAGGTACGATCTGTCACCCATCTCTCCGGGCCGGACAAATGCAGGCTGGCGCGCCACGGTCGATGAAGATGGGCACTATTGCTTCGCCGTGGCACTATGATGGCGCAGTCCGCCGCGCGCTCTAATCGGCCCATCTGCGACGCCCTGCGATCCTATGCTACGCCACATGCGAGGCTGCTTCCCGATTTCGCGGGATGGTCCGGTTATCCTTCGATAGCGGCCCCTGTCGGTCGATCCCGAGATCGACGCAATGTGACCGGACATCCTGGGCGGAGCCCCCTGCAGCCTCCGCCATTCCGCCCGCCGCGGTAAGCCTGGGGCTTCGGAGGAATGCTATTTTCGCGTTCGATGGCCCTTCATTTCACGAGCCTGGTAAGCACAGTTCGTCACGTCGCGAATGACGCGCCACATGGCCTTCCATTGCGCGTCGCTCATTGTTGAACGCAGGCGATTTTGGGCGCGGCGCCATCCAGGCCTGGCTACCGCGAGCAACTTCGCTCCGTCCTTGGTGAGCCGCACATGCTCACGCTGACCGTCAGCCGTCGCAAGCTCAATCCATCCATTTCTTCTCATCAATCCTAAATTGCGCGAAAGCGTGGTTTTGTCGAAAGCAAGCATTCTGGCGAGCATGGACTGATTGCACCCCGGCCGACTTTTGATGGCCGAAAGCAATGCGAACTGAGAGGCCGGAAGATGAAGGCGCAGCTCTTGGTCGTAGAGCTGAGTGACGAGGCGGGCCGCCCTTCGAAGCGTTGCGCAGGCGCAATTACTTATGTCCGGGAGATCTCCTCTCCCTCTTCCGCGATCTCTCATTCTCGTGACCGCAATTGTTCCGTTGTATATGCAACCTTTCCTGTGGGGTCAAGTTTGCTTAGCACGGGCCGTCAACAGGAGCACCGTACAAGTGGGAGAAATGCAATGACTCAAAATCCTGCAATGAGGGGCGAGAAGATTTACGAGATGGAACTCGATCTCACCGGAGTCACCGACTACGGCGTGAGCATGGACGCCATCCTCGCCGGCCAGGAAGCGATTCCACTACACGGAGCCCGATTTGACCTTGCGGTCGATGGGCGGTTCAAGGGCCGCCTCGCGGGACGCGCGCACGGCGTCGACTATCTGCGGGTGCGCGCCGATGGTCGCATCGAGCTCGACCTGCACGTGATCATCGAGACCGAGGACGGCCACCGGATCGCGTTGTCTGGCGACGGCCAAGCGGCGCCGCGATCCGGCGAGCCGGTGCTCGACATCGTCGCAAACGTCCGCCTCTCCACCGCGTCCAAGGACTATACCTGGGTCAATGAGCGACAGGTCTGGGGTGTGGGGACCGCGAGCCTGGCGACCGGGAAGGTCCGCGCCGAAGGCTTCATGCAGTGAAAGCGACATCGCGCAGGAGATCACTCCCATGAAAACACCGCCGATCGTTTCGTCCGAGGCGTGGGAAGCCGCGCGACTCGAGATGCTGGTGAAAGAGAAAGCCTTCACCCGAGCTCGGGACAGGCTGGCGGCCGAGCGTCGGCGGATGCCGTGGATGCCGGTTGAGAAGACGTATCAATTCGAAGGTCCGAAGGGCAAGGCGAGCCTCCTCGACCTATTCGAGGGCCGCCGCCAGCTGATCGTCTATCGCGCCTTCTTCGAGCCTGGGGTCGCCGGCTGGCCCGACTACGCCTGCCGCGGCTGCTCCTTCCATGGCGACCAGGTCTCCCACCTCGCCCATCTCAACGCTCGCGACACCACCCTGGTGTGGGCTTCGCGCGCGTCGCAGACGGACATCGCCCGCCTAAAGGCGAAGATGGGCTGGGATATTCCCTGGTACACAATCACGGACAGCTTCGACGTCGATTTCGGCGTGGACCAGTGGCACGGCCACAACGTGTTCTTCCGCGACAGCGACAGGGTCTTTCGCACCTACTTCATCAACAGCCGCGGCGACGAGGCGATGGGGAGCACCTGGAGCTACCTTGATGCGACGCCGCTCGGACGCCAGGAGACCTGGGAGGACTCGCCGGAAGGCTACCCGCAGACCCCGCCCTACGAGTGGTGGAACTGGCACGACCAGTATTCGGCCGAGGCCGCGCCTGACAGAAGATGGGGCGAGACGGTGGACTCCGCGCGGAGCGGCAAAGCCTGACCCGAAAGCCCGATTCGGCGACTGAGGTGACCGGCCACGCGTAGGTGTGACCAACGCGGGCTTCGAAAAAATGATCGCTCATGTGTCGATCGGAGTGAGGGACATAGACAGAAGCAAGCGCTTCGACGCCGCTGCTCTGGGTGATGTTCGCGGAGCATCCCATTGCGCTTCGAGCGCAAAAACGGCGGGTTTTGGCGTTACCAGTTTTGTACCGAAATGGCGCGCTCGGAGGGATTCGAACCCCCGACCCCCAGATTCGAAGTCTGG
>Ga0081455_10000665_pt1 | contig 44557 bp, 36 predicted proteins | sample TabmetS3T2R1_FD_70207 | JGI IMG/M metagenome (GOLD analysis project Ga0081455, IMG submission 70207) | Tabebuia heterophylla rhizosphere microbial communities from the University of Puerto Rico - S3T2R1 | ecosystem: Host-associated > Plants > Roots > Rhizosphere ...
GCACAACACACCTCACCGGCCGGTGCTGATCATGATCGCCTTCATCGTCACGGTCGGCACGTTGCTGATCCAAGGCCTGACGTTGCCCTCGCTGCTCCGCATCTTGAATGTGCGCGGCCCCGATCCGCACGAAGACCACATTCAAGAAGCAACCGCCTACCAGAGCGCAGTGAACGCTGGCTTGGCGTGGTTGGACGAGCACGCCGACGAACTTGATCCTGACGTGGCCGAGCGAGCGCGACAGCGGGCGCTCGATCGGACCAACGCCGTCTGGGAGCGATTGGGCGGCCTGGCGACGCCGAGCGCCCAATATTCACGTGCGCGCGGTGCGATGTTGGAACGCGAACGTGCCGCGGTGCTTGCACTTCGCAGCCGGGGAACGATCGACCAAGCGATTCTGCGTCGGGTGCTCGCCGCGCTCGACGTAGAGGAATCAATCCTTGACGCGGTCGAACCGGAATCCACTGCTGATCGCGAAGACGACCTTCGCGTTGTCACCGGAGAGTGTGAACACCTGCGGGCGTTCTGCACGGTCGACACGCCTTCGCCCCTCACGCCCGGAGGATGCGAGGAGTGCTTGCGTGACGGCACGACATGGGTGTCGTTGCGACTCTGCCTGACATGCGGACACGTCGGATGCTGCAATTCGTCCCGCCAGAAGCATGCGGACGCACATTTCGAGCAGTCCGGCCATCCCGTCATGCGAAGCATCGAACCGGGCGAGGCCTGGCGCTGGTGCTATGTCGACGAGATCGTCGGCTGAATCGCACAACTCGGGGCTCCCGGGGCGGCGGCATTCTCCGCATTCGTGAGACAGGGGATTCCCACCCGTGTCAGCATCGTAAGTCTGATGTTGCAGAAGATGCGGGTGGTGCTGGCGAGACTGGCGGGATCAACGCTGGTGCTCGCGCTGTTTGCTGCGCCGGCGGCGGCCGGCGGGTTCCCTGAAACGGCATCGGCCCAAGCGAGCAGCATCACCGACAAGCGCGTTACGGAGTCGAGTTCGTTGGCCATCAGCGACCGCTACGACGGCGTGGCCTACACGGCCAACGATGAGCACAAGCCGATCGTCTATGCGATCGACATCCGGTCCGGACAGGTTGTCGGTACAACCCAACTCAACGTTTCCAAGCTTGGCGATCCGGAAGCACTGGCGATCGACCGCAAGGGCACGCTCTGGTTGGCAGACCTCGGCGACAACTTCGAAAACCGCTCCGACACGGCGATCTATGCCTTCCCCGAAGCGGGTCCCGGAAAGTGCACAGCCAAGGCTGTCCGCTACCCCATCACATATTCAGACAACCGGTCGCACAACGTCGAGACACTCCTGGTCAATCCGGTTTCCGGAGCCAAGTACCTCGTTTCCAAGGTCAGGGACAAGGGAGGGACCCTGTTCGCTCTCCCGGCGTCGCTTAAGCCCGACGTGCCGAACGTCGCCAAGGATCTGGGCAAGCCCATGCCCAAGCGCGTCAGCGACGGGACGTTCACGCCCGATGGAGCACGGGCGCTGATTCGCGACGAGTCCAGGATCTACGTCCTCAATCCCCGGTCGTGGACGATCGTTCAGACGGTCACTGCTCCTCGCGTGCTGCAGGGCGAATCAGTCGCGTTCGAACCGGGCGAGCTGGCGTTCCTCACGGGAAGTGAGGGCAATCCGTCGCCGCTGATCTGGGTCGGATTCGATCAGTCCACCGAACTCGTGGAGACCCAGTAGCGGACGTTAGCCGCCCTGGTTGGCTCGGGCGCGTTCGATCATGCTGAGCATCAGGTTCGAACCGTCGCGATACGCCGCCAACTCGTCGTCCTCGAGGAGATCCAGCATGTCGCCGAGAAGTCGGTCATAGGCCGAGTCGAGCTGGCTGATGATCTGCTCCCCGTCCGGCGTCAGTTGGACGTGCCGAACGCGGCGGTCGGCAGAATCCTCGACCTTTGTCACGAGACCCTTGTCTGCGAGTCGATCGACCAGGCCACTGGCTGTGGGTGCCGAAATCTCGAGAGCCTCGGCCACCTGGTGCACCGTGACGCTCTCGCTCGCGGCTGCGGCGAGGAGGACGTGCAGCTGACGCATCGTGAGGTCGGGCGGGAAGGCCTTCGGGCCGACGAGCGCGAACGACTGCACGCGGATCTGCTCATTCAGCTCAAAGATCTCGCGGCAGAGCTCCTCACGGTTCGCCACGATGTCACCTCGCGTTTGGCCTGCCGAATTAGTTAGTACGATACTAAGTATTGCCGAGCGAGGCCGTCGCTCGTCCTGCTTTGGAGAAAACGATGAGTCGATTGACGCGGTTGAGCTTGGCCAACCGCACGGTCGTGCTGCTGCTGGCGGTGCTCGTCCTCCTGACCGGTCTGTACTCGGCTAAGGCGCTCAAGCAGGAGACCATCCCCAGCACTGATTGGCCGGCCAGCACGATCATCTCCATCTACCCGGGTGCAAGCCCAAGGAGCGTCGAGCAGGAGGTGTCCAAGCCGATCGAGGACGAGGTTTTGGCTGTCGACGGGGTCAAGACGGTCACGTCCCTCAGCTCCTCCAACACATCCCAGGTCACGGTCGAGTGGGAGTGGGGTCTGGACACCGACAAGATCATGTCCGACATCCGGGCCGCCGTGGACAGTGCCGACCTTCCGGACATCGTCGACCCCACGGTGAGCAGCGGAAGTTTCGACGATCTCCCGATCCTGATCGTCGCGGTGTCGTCCAACGTGACTCCCGCGACCCTGTCGAATCAGGCGAAAGACCTGATGGCCCCGGCGATCAAGGATGTCAAGGGCGTCCAGGACGTCACGATCGCCGGCGACGAGAAGCACGAGATCGACATCACCTTCGACGTCGACAAGACCAACAAACTTGGTGTCGACCCGACGTCCATACGTCAGCTTTTCGCCGCGAATTCCAAGGCGTTCCCCTCAGGCACGATGCGTACGGACACCGCCGAGATCGATGTCCAGACCGGACGCACCTACGAGACAGTGGAGCAGGTCCGAAACCTCGAGGTCCAGGGCGAAGACCACCGGGTGCGGCTGGGTGATATCGCGAGGGTCCAGGAGCGGCCTACGGTCTCCACATCCGTGTCCCGGGTCAACGGCAAGGATGCCGTGACGCTGGCAATCACCAAGGACTCGGCGGCGAACACCATCGCGGTCGCGCAGGACGTCAAGAAGGAACTGGACAAGCTCGAGAAGCGGCTCGGCGAGGGCACGCAGTTCGATGCAGTCTTTGATCAGTCGCCCTACATCGAGCAGTCGATCCACGACCTGAGCTTGGAGGGCGGCATCGGCCTGCTGATGGCGGTGCTCGTCATCTTGGTCTTCCTGCGGTCGGCGGCCCCCACGTTCATCACCGGCGTCTCGATCCCGCTGTCGTTGCTCTTTGCGATGATCGCGCTGCTCATCGGTGGCTACACGCTGAACATCTTCACACTGGGTGCTCTGACCGTGGCCATCGGCCGCGTCGTCGACGACTCCATCGTGGTGATCGAGAACATCAAACGACACCAGGGCCTGGGCGAATCCGGCATGGGAACGTTGGTCCGGTCGGTCAAGGAAGTTGCTGGCGCGGTCACAAGTTCGACCTTCACCACCGTGGCCGTCTTCGCACCGATTGGGCTGGTGGGCGGTCAGGCTGGTTCGTTCTTCCGCCCATTCGCCCTGACAGTTGTCATTTCGCTGCTCGCGTCGTTGGTGGTGTCGCTGACCGTCGTGCCGGTCCTTGCGTCCTACATCATGCAGCGCCGCTCGTCGGCGGCGCAGATCCAGGCGCAGGCCCACGACGAGGCCGACGGCTGGCTGCAGCATGCTTATCTCCCGGTGCTGAACTGGGCGCTCGCGCATCGGCTGATCACCTTGGCGCTCGCCATCCTGATCTTCCTCGGCACGATGGCCATGACCCCGTATCTCAAGACCGACTTCATTGGCGCGGGCAGCCAGACGAACCTGCAGGTCGTGCAGACGATGCCCGCCGGCACGAGCCTCGAAGAGACCTCCGCGGCTGCGCGCCGGGTCGAAGACGTCATTCGGCGAGAGCCGAACCTGGGGACGTATTCGACCGAGATCGGCGGCGGCGGCTCGGTGTTCATCGCGCTCAAGAACGACACCAACAAGGCATCGATCAATGTGCTGCTCGATCCGGGAACCGACCCGATCAAGGCGGCCAAGCGCCTGCGTAGCGATCTGGCGAAGCTCGGGGGCATCGGTCGCATCGAGGTCGCCCTCGGTGACGCCGAGACCTCAGGCAAGGTCGTGGTCTACGTCGAGAGCCCCAACTCCCGGAAGTTGGCCGCTGCCAGCGACCGGGTCGAGACGATGTTGAAGGGCGTCCCGGGCCTGACCAACGTCACTAGCGACCTTGGCGAGGAGCGCAAGATGCTCGACGTGGACGTCGACGACATCCGTGCCGCCAGGCTCGGCATGCACCAGGCGACCATCGGCGAGGCCGTCGCATGGGCTGTGCGGGGAGAAAAGATCGGCGAAATGACCAAGAACGACACGACGCTCGATGTCTACCTGCGGACGCAGGAGCCGGCCAAATACCTCGGTGAGCTGCGCGACCTCGTCCTGCCGACCACGTTGAAGATGACCACAGACACCCGCAAGGACGCCGGCGACTCCGTCGAGAAGCGGGGCAATGAGTTGCGGGACGATCAGGAGCAGAAGGCCAAGGACGACTACCGGGATTCGATCAAGGATCTGGAGAAGCAGCGTCGCGAGAGCGAGGACTCAGCCGACAGATTGCGCTCGCAACTGGCACGGGCCCAAGCCCGCTTGGCGGTTCTGCGCCAACAACTTCAGCAGGCGCGCGCGGGCAACGATCCCAACAAGGTGAGTGAAGACGTCTACCGGATCTCCGAGGCGATTGAAGCAGTCTCCAACCAGATCGCTCAGCTCACCCAAGGCATCGCCGGAGCGAACGAAGGTGCCAACGGCATCGACGACCAGATCGACCAGGCCCGCGATCAGTGGCAGGAGTCGCAGAAGACCCAGCGCAAGAGTGACAACCTGACCGACGAATCGCAGACCATCGACGACTTGCTTGCCACCCCGGTGAAGCTGGGTGAGGTCGCCAACGTGTCAATGGTCGAGGCGGCGAGTCAGATCACCCGCGTCGACGGAGCACGGGCGGTGACGCTTACGGGGTCGACCGAGGGTGCCGACCTCAGCGCCATCACCGCGGGCATCAAGGCCGGACTCGCGAACCTCGATCTTGGTGAGGGCGTCACGGCGCGCCTGGGCGGCGTCTCTGAAACGCAGCAGCAGTCGTTCGGCCAGTTGGGTGCCGCCATGCTGGTCGCCATCGGCATCGTCTACCTGATCATGGTCGGGACGTTCCGCTCACTGATACAGCCTCTGATTCTGCTGGTCTCGATCCCGTTCGCCGCGACGGGGGCACTCGGCCTGTCCCTGCTGTCGCAATCGGCGATCGGCATTCCGAGCATGATCGGCATGCTCATGCTAATCGGCATCGTCGTGACCAACGCCATCGTCTTGATCGACCTGATCAACCAGAAGCGCACCGGCGGCGCCACGGTCGAGCAATCGATCATGGCCGGCGCCCGGTTGCGCGTCCGTCCGATCGTCATGACCGCGCTGGCCACGATCTCCGCGCTGCTGCCCATGGCGCTCGGCATCACGGGTGGCGGCGTGTTCATCTCAAAGCCGCTGGCGATCATCGTGATCGGCGGCTTGATCTCGTCCTCAATCTTGACGTTGATCCTCGTCCCCGTGCTGTATGACCTCGTCGAGCACCGCCCTGACTGGTTGCGCTTCGGCAAGAAGCAGCAGGCTCAGGTCGAGGCGTTCCGCGCCCACCCGGGCCAGGACACGGCGAGCTGACAGGCGCTGTTGGGCATCATGGGGTTATGACGATGCCGTCCGGCCATTTCTGGTTCTGCGTCAAGCACCATGCGGTCGAACCCGATGCCGGGTGCGGACCGTCCGACCGACTGGGTCCCTACCCGACGCATGAGGAGGCCGAGCGGGCCCTTGAGAAGGTGAAGCAGCGCAACGACGAGTGGGACAACGATCCGGGTTGGAATGACCTCCCGCCGTATTTGCAGAGCCCCGGCTCGGGGACAGTCGACTGATGCGGTTCAAACTCGATCAGTCGGGACCGCTGATCGGCGTCGGCGGAATCTTCGTCCTCATGTTCGTCGCGTTCCCCGCGTTCCGGTTCGCCCCGTGGTGGGGACTCCTCTTGATCCTTCTTCTGCTCTTGGTGCAGGGCGGGATCGTCGCGCAACTGGCGAAGAAGCGGCCAGCCTGGTGCGCATTCGTTCCCGGCTTTGGACTGGTCGCCTACTTCGTCCTCGTGTTCGTAGGCGCCAAGTGGTGGGGCTGGGGTCCTTAATCCTCGAACGAGTGCTCAGGCGCCGGGAACGAGCCTGACGCAACCTCATCGGCGTATTGCGTGGCAGCCTGCAGCATGACGCCATGCAAATCTGCGTAGCGCTTGACGAACCTCGGCGCTCGACCGGTGCGCAGGCCCATCATGTCCTGCCAGACGAGGACTTGGGCGTCGCAGTCGGGTCCAGCGCCGATGCCGATTGTCGGGATGTGAAGCGTCGCCGTGATCTCCTTTGCGACTGGCGCCGGGACCATCTCCATCACCACGGCGAATGCGCCCGCTTCCTGGACGGCGAGTGCGTCGTCGATCGTCTTCTTTGCTGCGTCACCTCGACCCTGCACGCGGTAGCCGCCGAGGGTGTGCTCGGACTGCGGCGTGAATCCGATATGTGCCATCACCGGAATGCCACCCTCGGTGATCTTGCGGATCTGCGGTGCCATCTCGGCACCGCCCTCGAGCTTCACGGCATGGCACAGGCCCTCCTTCATGAACCGGACCGAGGTGTCGTACGCCTGCTCGGGGTCGCGCTGATAGGAGCCGAAGGGGAGATCGCCGATCACCAGGGCGCGATGCGCCGAGCGCGTGACTGCCCGCACCAGAGGAATCAGTTCCTCCACCGTGACCGGCAAGGAGGTCTCGTTGCCGTAGACGTTGTTCGACGCCGAGTCGCCAACGAGCAGCACCGGAATTCCGGCTTCGTCGAACACCTGGGCCGCGTATTGGTCGTAGGCGGTGAGCATTGCCCACTTGTGACCCTCGACCTTCCATTGCGCCAAGTGGTGTGTACGCACCTTCTTGACGTCGGGATTCGTGGTGGGCCCACCCCCGTAAGGGGCCGGTTCCTCGGCTGCGGTCATGTCACAAGTCTGCCGGACAGTCTGTTTGGACGGGAATCAGAGCTTTTCGCGCCAGGCGTTCGTGATGGGAAGCCGACGGTCACGGCCGAAGTTGCGGCGCGAGATCTTGGGTCCCGGCGGGTATTGCCGGCGCTTGTACTCCGCGTGGTCGACCAGCTGAACCACTTTCTCAACGATCGCTGGATCGAACCCCTCGGCGATCACGTCGGCGGAGCCGAGGCCGCGCTCAACATAGGCATCCAGCACCGCGTCCAACAACTCGTACGGAGGCAGCGAATCGGTGTCGAGCTGGCCTGGGCGCAACTCGGCGGATGGCGGCTTGCTGATGATCTCCTCCGGAATCGGTGGCACCTCTCCTTGCGCCACGGCGTAGGCGTTGCGCCAGCGCGCCATTTGCCAGACCAGAGTCTTCGGCGCGTCCTTGATCGGCGCGAATCCGCCAACGGCATCGCCGTAGATGGTCGAGTAGCCGGTCGCGACCTCTGACTTGTTGCCGCAGGCCAGGACGAGATGCCCGTGCTGATTCGAAAGGCCCATCCAGACGACGGCACGGATGCGCGCCTGGATGTTCTCCTCGGCCAGACCGGTGAGCTTGAGTGCGTCTTGGAAGGCCTCGAACATGGGGGCGATGGCAATGGTGTCGAAGTTGATCCCCTGCCGGCGCGCCAGTTCCGCCGCATCCGACTTGGAGTGTTCCGTCGACCACCCGCTCGGGTTCGACACGCAATAGACGTCTTGGGCTCCGAGCGCGTCGGCGGCGATCGTTGCGACCAAGGCAGAGTCCATGCCTCCGGAGAGGCCGAGGAGGACGGTGGTGAAACCGTTCTTGTGAACATAGTCATGCAGGCCATGGAGGATCGCCTGGTAGCGCTCGCCGATGTCATCCCAGCGCTCGCGCTGTGGTGGTGGCGGCTCGGGCTCGTACGACGGGAATGGGCCTGCGCTGATCACGTGCCGCTGGACGCGCAGGCCATGGAATCTCGTGTCGTTGTCCGGCATCGGGGCTGTGGCCGCGGGCAGATCGAGGTCGACGACGAGCAGTTCGGGCTCGAATTGGGCGGCCCGCGCAATGGTGCTTCCGTCGGCATCGACGACGATCGAGTCGCCCTCGAAGACCAGTTCGTCCTGGCTGCCGACCAAATTGACGTAAGCCAAGGCACATCCGGCCTCACCGGCACGCTGGGCACACAATTCGAGACGCGCGTCGTCCTTGGCCGCCTCGTACGGCGAACCATTCAGGATGAGCAGTAGACCGGCCTCCGCCGCACGCGCGGCCTCCGATGGGCCGTCCTGCCAGATGTCCTCACAGATGGCAATGGCGATGTCGATGCCGCCCACTTGGATCACTTGGGTCGTGTCGCCGGGCACAAAGTGCCGGAACTCGTCAAACACCCCGTAGTTCGGCAGATGGTGCTTGTCGTAGCGCGCGACGATGCGCCCGTCCGTAATGACCGATGCGGTGTTGGTGGGGAGATTCTTGGGCAGGCCAAGTCGTTCCTCGATGACGCCGGCACGCGTGTCGAGATGGCCCACAACGACCACCAGATGGCCGAGTCCTTCGTCGGCCAGGCGCAGCGCGAGGTCTTGAACGCAGTGACGTGAGGCCTCGATGAACGACCTGCGGAAGGAAAGGTCCTCGATCGGGTAGCCGTCGATCACCATTTCTGGCAACGCCACCAGGTGCGCACCTCGCTCAGCAGCATCGCGGCATGCCTGCATCACCAACTCGGCATTGCCGGCGAGGTCACCCAGCGTCGGATTGACCTGAGCCAAGGCGAGACGTATCTGTGGCACGCGAAAAGCCTAGGGGAGTGCTAGCTGCATGAGGCCTGGATCGTCATGCCGTCGTGACGTCCCGCATGCCGCACCGACCCCACCTACGCGCACCGCCTAAGCGTCGCTGCCGCGACGCCACGGCGATACGCTGCGCACATGGGTAAGCAGGAAGATTTCGTTCTTCGGGCGCTCGAAGAGCGCGATGTCCGGTTCGTCCGCCTCTGGTTCACCGACGTTCTCGGCTCGTTGAAATCGGTGGCCGTCGCGCCGGCTGAACTGGAGGGCGCGTTCTCCGAGGGAATCGGTTTCGATGGCTCATCCATCGAAGGATTCGCCCGAATCCACGAGGCCGACATGCTCGCCAAGCCTGATCCATCGACCTTCCAGATCCTTCCGTGGCGTGGCGAAATGCCGGCCACGGCACGCATGTTCTGCGACATCCTCATGCCCGACGGCAGCGCATCGTTCGCCGACCCACGGTACGTGCTCAAGCGGGCCCTCAAGTCGGCCAGCGATGCGGGCTACTCCTTCTACACCCACCCCGAAGTCGAGTTCTACCTGTGCAAGGGCAAGCCGCCGACGGGTGAACGGCCGATCCCGGTCGACGACAGCGGCTACTTCGACCACACCGCGCAAGGTGGCGCTCAGGACTTCCGCCGAGAAGTGATCGCCATGCTCGAGAACATGGGTATCTCGGTGGAATTCAGTCACCACGAAGCGGGGCCCGGTCAGCAGGAAATCGACCTGCGCTACGCCGACGCGCTGACGACGGCCGACAACATCATGACCTTCCGAACGGTCGTGCGGGAGGTGGCGCTCAGTCAGGGCAAGTGGGCCACGTTCATGCCCAAGCCGTACACCGAGTTTCCCGGATCGGGCATGCACACCCATGTCTCGCTGTTCGAGGGTGACGAAAATGCGTTCTACGAGTCCGGCTCTGAGTACCAGTTGTCGAAGACCGGGCGGGCGTTCATCGCCGGACTGCTCCACCACGCTCCCGAAATCACCGCCGTCACGAATCAGTGGGTCAACTCCTACAAGCGGCTCGCGGGCGGGGGAGAGGCGCCCAATTACGTGTGCTGGGGCCACAACAATCGATCAGCACTCGTCCGGGTCCCGATGTACAAGCCGCAGAAGAGCGGGTCGGCACGCGTTGAACACCGCGGCATCGATTCCGGTTGCAACCCTTACCTCGCGTTTGCACTTGTCCTGGCTGCCGGCTGGAAGGGTGTGTCAGAGCAGTACGACCTGCCAGCCGAGGCCGAAGACGACGTCTGGTCGTTGTCAGAGAACGAGCGCCGAGCCATGGGCATCGCGCCGCTGCCGCGCAATCTCGATGAGGCCATTCGGACGATGGAGAGCAGTGAGCTCGTGGCCGAGACCCTCGGTGAACACGTCTTCGAGTTCTTCCTGCGCAACAAGCGCGCCGAGTGGGACGCCTACCGCTCGCAAGTCACCCAGTTCGAGATCGATCGGCTGCTGTCGGTTCTCTGATGAACCACGTGGACCCGTTGGCGCTGGCCCGCATGGGGTTCCGCGACGGCGAATGGGCGGAATCGCTACTTGATGATCTGCCCGGAATCCCAGCCGAATTGTTGGATCGGGTTACGCGAGCCGCAGACCCAGACCTGGCTCTTGGGGCGCTGGCCAGTCTCGTCGAGTCCGTCGGCGCCGAGCGCATGTGGAACCTGGCCGGCGACCCGGTCACCCGCGAGCGTTTGGTGCTGATCCTCGGCACGAGCATGGCACTGGGCGAGTTCTTGGTGCGGCATCCGGAGGCACTTGACGATCTGCGCAGCGAGCGCAAGGTCGGCGCTTTGATGGCTGAAGTCGCCGACATTTCGGCCCTACGCATCGCGTACCGGTGCGAGCTCGTTGCCGTTGCGGCGCGTGATCTCGATGGCGTCACCAGCTTTGTCGAATCGTCCGGTGAACTTGCCGACCTGGCGATCGCGACGCTTGCTGCTGCTCTCCGCATAGCCTCGGCTCAGGAGCCGGCTGCCGCCTCGTGCCGGCTGTCGGTCTTGGCGCTGGGCAAGACCGGCGGGCGCGAGCTCAACTACTGCAGTGATGTCGACGTCATCTTCGTCTATGAAGGCGACGCGGATGTTGCCACCCGGCTCGCGTCATCGATGATGCGCATTTGCTCCGAATACACCGCCGACGGCTCGATCTGGGAGGTTGACGCCAATCTCCGGCCAGAGGGTCGGGATGGGCCATTGGTGCGCACCCTCGCGAGCCACATCTCGTACTACGAACGGTGGGCGAAGCCGTGGGAGTTCCAGGCGCTGATGAAGGCTCGGTACGCAGCCGGCGACGAGGATCTAGCCGCCGAATACCTCAGCGCCATCGGTCCGATGGTCTGGGCGGCGAGTGCCCAGGCTGACTTCGTCCAGGCGGCGCGGGCCATGCGGCAGCGAGTCATCCAGAACATCCCAGCTCAACACCGCGACCGTGAACTGAAACTCGGCCCGGGCGGGCTTCGGGACGTCGAGTTCGCCGTTCAGTTGATGCAGTTGGTGCACGGTCGCGGCGACGATTCCCTGCGCAGCCCGACGACCCTGGAGGCCCTCACCGCGTTGATCGACGGTGGGTATGTCGGCCGGCGGGACGGCGCGGCGCTCGAGGACGCCTACGAGTTCCTCCGCACCCTGGAGCATCGCATCCAGCTTTACCGGCTCCGTCGCACGCACGTGATGCCATCGGACGCCGAGTCGCTCCGGCGAATCGGTCGCAGCATGGGGTTCCGTCATGAGCCTGCCGAGAACGTCGAGAAGGAGTGGCGAGCCCACCGGCAGGTCGTTAGTCGACTTCACCAGAAGCTCTTCTATCGGCCACTCCTTGAGGCGGTCGCATCGATCCCGACAGAAGGGATGCGGCTGACCCCGGAAGCTGCTGGTCAGCGACTGGTCGCCTTGGGGTTCTCCGACCCAGACCGGGCGCTGGCCGACATACATGCTTTGACGTCCGGGGTCTCACGTCGGGCCTCCATCCAACGGTCGTTGCTGCCGGCCGTGCTCGAATGGCTGGCAGCATCACCGCAGCCTGATGCCGGACTCCACGCGTTCCGGCGTATCAGCGAGAGCCTCGGCGACACCCAGTGGTACCTGCGCAATCTTCGTGACGAAGGCGCGGGTGCCGAGCGCCTCGCTGAGGTGCTCGGATCGAGTCGGTACGTGGCCGAACTGCTGATGCGCTCGCCGGAGGCTGTCGCGATGCTGGGCGACGACGCGGAACTGGCCGTCCGTTCCATCGAGCGGCTTGATGTGGAGATGTCGCAAGCGGTTGAGCGAACCACAAAGCTCAACGCCGCGGTCCGAGCGGTTCGCCGGCTCCGTCGCCGCGAACTGACTCGCATTGCCGCCGCAGACGTGCTTGACCGCCTTGACGTTCTCGAGGTGGGTAATGCTCTCTCCGACCTCAGCACGGCGACCTTGGCGTCAGCTCTGGCGGCGAGCGTCGCGAGCGTCGAGCGCGAGCGAGGCGAACTCCCGACGCAGATTGCCATTGTGCTGATGGGCCGACTCGGCGGATACGAGGTCGGCTATGCCTCCGATGCCGACGTGATGTTCGTCCATCGGGCGCGCGAGGGCGCCAGTGACATCGAGGCCGCGAACGCCGCGATCGAGGTCGCCACGACGTTGCGATCGATGCTGGCGTCACCGTCGGCAGATCCGCCGCTCGCCGTGGATGCCGATCTACGACCCGATGGCCGCAACGGACCCCTCGTCCGCTCGCTGGATGCCTACCGTTCCTACTACGACCAGTGGTCGGCAGTATGGGAGGCGCAAGCCCTGCTGCGCGCCCGACCCGCGTTAGGTGACCCGGAACTGTGTGCTGCATTCAGTGACCTGATCGACCCACTGCGCTGGCCGGCGTCTGGGATAAGCGACGACGAAGTGCGCGAGATCCGGCGCATCAAGGCCCGCGTCGATTCCGAACGCCTCCCGCGAGGTGCCGACCCTTCCACTCACTTCAAGCTCGGCCGTGGCGGTTTGGCCGACATCGAATGGACCGTCCAAGTGCTGCAAATGCGTCACGCGCACGAAGTTCCCGCTCTGCGAACGACGCGCACGGTCGCGGCGCTGTCGGCGGCCGCCGAGGCCGGGCTCATCGGCATCGACGAGTCCCGTGAGCTCATCGACTCTTGGCGATTCGTCAGCCGGATCAGGAACGCAGGGTTCCTGGCGCGCGGAAAACAGGTCAACTCGTTGGGCGAACTGTCCAATGATCGAGCAGTCGTCGCCGCGCTCATGGGCTACGACGAAGGCGAGCGCCTGACAGACGAGTATCGACGAATCACACGTCGCGCCCGCCAGGTCGTCGAGCGGCTGTTCTACTGACTGCGCTGAATCGTCACCGGCGGCCGGGCTTCGCCCGTCCGGTGACACCCAAGCAGGCGTTGGTGCATGAAACGCGACCGGCGAGCCGGATCGCTCGGAGAGTCCGGCGGCCCGATCAGCGTTCGCATTCGATCATCTGACTCGGTGGACACCCGTAAACTCACGCGGGTGAGCGAGCCGATCCTGACTCGGCAGGAGCAGAAGGAGCAGACGCGCGCTGCGTTGCTCGACGCTGCTCTCGCGTTGAGCCTGGAGGAAGGCTTCGCCCAGATCAGCATCCGTCAGGTGACTCGGGAGGCCGGGGTCGTGCCCACCGCCTTCTACCGGCATTTCGATTCCATGGACCAGGTGGGGTTGGCCCTGGTCGGCCGATCATTCGCGACACTGCGGCAGATGATGCGCGACGCCCAGCGCGAGCCCGGCCTCTTCAATGACCTCATCGCGCGTTCGATCGACATCCTGGTGTCCGCGGTCAAGGAGAACCGACAGCATTTCTCCTTCGTTGCCCGCGAGCGTCAGGGTGGTTCGCCGCCCATCAGAGACGCAATCCAGCGTGAGCTTGAACTGTTCATCAGTGAAACCGCCGTGGCCATTCGAGTGCTCCCGATCGTGTCGACTTGGTCGATCGACGACGTCATGGCGCTGTCGGGCCTCTTCGTGCGAAGCATGGTTTTCCGCGCCGAACAGGTACTCGCCCTTCCGGATGGACGACCAGATCTGGAGGATGACATCAAGCGCAAGGCACGCCGAGAGATGTTGCTGATTGTCTTTGGCGTCTCAAACTGGCGCAGCTCGTAAGGAGATTCGATGGAATTCGTGACGTTGAGCAACGGCGTCGAGATGCCGATCCTCGGTTTCGGTGTCTACCAGATTCCGCCGGACGACACTGAACAGGCGGTTTCGGATGCCCTTGAGGCCGGCTACCGGCTCATCGACACGGCCGAGGCGTATCGGAACGAACAGGCGGTCGGCCGAGCAATCCGGGCTAGCGGCATCCCGCGCGATGAACTCTTCGTCACGACGAAGGTCTGGATCAGCCACGCCGGGGAGGAGCCGGCTCACGCTGCCTTTGAGCGGTCGATGGAGCGGCTCGGCCTCGATCAGCTCGATCTCTACCTGGTGCATCAACCCTTCGCCGACTACTACGGCTCGTGGCGGGCTTTGGAGCGGCTGTACGCCGACGGACGTGTCCGCGCGATCGGCGTCAGCAACTTCTACCCCGACCGGTTGGTCGACCTTCAGTTGCACAGTGAGATCACACCGATGGTCAACCAAATCGAGACCCACCCGTTTTTCCAACGCGCCGACGACCTCAAGGTCATGGCCGAGATCGGCGTCCAGCATGAGTCGTGGGGTGGTTTTGCCGAGGGTCGCAATGACATCTTCACCAACGCGGCACTCACGGCGATTGCGGAAGGACACGGCAAGACTGTCGCTCAAGTCATCCTGAGATGGCTGGTCCAACGCGGAATCGTCTCCATCCCCAAGTCGGTTCACCGTGATCGCATCATCGAGAACTTTGACGTGTTCGACTTCCAGCTTTCCGACGAGGAGATGGGTCGAGTCGCCGACATGGACACCGGCGAGAGTGTGTTCTTCGATCACCGAACCGTCGCGGCAGCCCGGTTCATGAGTGGGGCGTAAGCAGACCGAAAGAATCTTGGGCGTGCCAACCCCGACCATCGGTGCCAACATCGAGGGAGGCGGAAGGAGCCCACGATGAGCGAAGTGAAGAGGTGTCGGTACGACGACGCGGATGAAGTCCGCACTCCGCCCCTCGCCCGGGTTGACGTCGTTCACCTAGATGGGGCCGTGACCTCGCGGTCCACGTTCCAGCCGGGCTGGCGGTGGTCTGAATCGGTGAAGCCCATCGCGGGAACCGAGACCTGCCAGGTTCACCACGTCGGCGCTGTCCTCTCCGGCCGCGTTGCCGTCCAACATGGCGACGAAACCGTTGAGCTGTCGGCGGGTGATGCTTATGTGATCGAGCCGGGTCACGACGCATGGGTCGTGGGTGATGAACCCTTCGTGGCCCTCGAGTTCGACACCCATGCAGCAGAGACCTACGCGAAATCCTGAGACTGAGAGGAGGGGAGTCATGACGCGCAAGTTTGTCGATTGTCGGGAGCATCCGAGCGAGTCCAACTGTTCGCTGGCCATCTACGGCGAGGAAGACGAAGTGGTTCAAGCCGCTGTGCACCACATGCAGACGGTTCACGGCCACACCGAAGACGGTCTGGACGATATCGTGCGAGCCGAGATGAAGGACGCACCGGCAGGAGTCTGATACCCAGGGTGACCTCAGCGTTTGTGCTCTCGGGCGGCGGCAACGTGGGTGCCGTCCATGTCGGCATGCTGCTGGCGCTGGAGGAGGCGGGTGTTCGCCCGGACCTGGTGGTCGGAACGTCGGTTGGCGCCGTCAACGGTGCGTGGCTCGCCTCCGGCTTGCCAAGTTCGGAATTGGCGAAGGTGTGGGAGAGCCTACGCCGTTCTGACGTGTTCCCGTTCAATCCGTTTGTCGGGCTCGCCGGATTCGCGGGGCGAGCCAATCACGTTGTCTCACAACATCGGCTGCGCCGGCTCTTGGAGCGCCATGTCACGATTGAGCGGCTTGAGGACGCTCCGATCCCGCTCGGCGTGGTGGCGACGGACGTCCTGACTGGCGGAGCCACGCTGTTGAAGAGCGGTCCGGCCGTCGACGCCGTGTTGGCAAGCGCGGCCATCCCCGCGATCTTCGCTCCAGTGAAGCTCGGCGGGCGGTGGCTCATGGACGGCGGCGTGATCGACAACGCCCCGATCTCGCATGCAGTGTCGCTCGGTGCGGATCGCATCTGGGTGCTCGCCGCCGGATACTCCTGCGCGCTCGACAGGCCACCGCAATCTGCCCTGGGCATGGGTCTGCATGCCGCGACCCTGTCGATCCACGCGCGGCTGGCGCTCGACGTCGAGCGCTACGCCGCGACTCACGACCTCCGCGTCATCCCGCCCTTGTGCCCGCTCTCAGTGGCGCCGACCGACTTCAGCCAGTCCAGAAGACTCATCGAACGAGCACAGCGGCACACACGTGCGTGGCTCGACGCGGGAGTGGCAAAGCATCCGACGTCTGCGAGTGATGCGGCAGCAAATCTCGCCATCCACACTCACTGATTCAGCAGGCGGCACCTTCGGGGGCATCGAAGGTTTCAGACTGATTTTCGTCTGCGCCGAAGCGAACCTCGACGCCCTTCCAAAACGCGACGCGATCCTTAACCTTGCGGGCCATGACTGACGGCTTCGGGTAATACCAGACGGCGTCCTTGCTGGTGACCCCATCGACCTGAACGTCGTAGTAGGAGGCGACGCCCTTCCAGCCGCAGACCGTGTGCGTGTCACTAGGCTGCACGAATTCGGTTCGCAATGAGGAGGCGGGGAAGTAGTGGTTTCCCTCGACGACGACGGTGTCGTCGCTCTCGGCGATGACGGTTCCGTTGAAGATGGCCTGCATCTCGCCAGCGTATCCAAGGTCGGAAAGCACCGGCGCACCCGACGGCTCGGCGGCAGGATGGAACCCGTGACGGTCACCAATGCCGAAGCCCATCGCATCGCTCGCGAGGAAGGTGTCAGCGGGCCGTTCTACTTGCTCGTCAAATACGCGGCGGCGTCCGTCTTCCGCATCCTGTGTGGATTCACAGCGTCAGGCAAGGAGAACGTGCCCAAACAGGGGCCCGTCGTGATCGTGCCCAATCACAAGAGCTTCTGGGATCCGTTCTTCGTGGCGATCGTGTTGCGGCGTCCGGTGCACTTCATGGGAAAGGCCGAGCACTTCGAAGGGCCGATGGCCAAGTTGTTCCTCCGCCTGGGTGCGTTCCCGGTTCGGCGTGGAGAGTCCGACGATGAGGCGCTGGAAACCGCGCGCGCCATTCTGCGGCGAGGCGATGCCTTGGCATTGTTCCCGGAGGGCACGCGGGTCCGCGAGGAGGGGCTCGGCGCGCCCAAGCGTGGAGCTGCTCGCTTGGCGATCGAGGCTGGAGCTCCGTTGGTCCCGACGACCATCACCGGGACCGAGAAGCGCAGATGGCCGCTGCCCCGCAAGGTGCGGATGGTGTTCGGCACGCCCGTGCCCGTCGAAGGGCTTGAGGCGACCCCCGAGGACGCCGCTGCCGCGATCGGTGAGGCGTGGCCACAGGTCGAGGAGGAGTACGCCCGCTGGCAAGCCCGTCCCGGCCTCATCGTCGCCGGTGCCGCGGCCGTCGGGCTCGGAGTCTGGGCGGCGAAGAGGCGACGCGCGCGTTAGGACTTCGCGAGGGCCTTGAGAATTCGGCTGCAGCGGTCAGCTACGTCGGCTGCCGTGACATCGGGATGGCGTCGCCACCAGTCGATGACGGCAGTCACCGAATTTGCCCAGGCATCGGCGAGGATCGCGATGTCGTCGTTGTCGAGGTTCTTGAGCCGCTTGACCGTCCCCAGATAGCGCGTGGCTTGGTCGGTGATCACCTGGCGTTGCCCGTCATCTAGGACGTTCCAACCCCGCGGCCGATCCGCCAGGTCGTTGAGGATCGTGGACAGGCTTGCCATGGCCATTTCCGCCGCCGACAACTCTTTGGGTGCTTCCTTCTCGGCTTTGGTGGGCTCGCTTTCGGTCAGTTCGGCCTCATCCTGATCGACGCGATCCCGGTACGCCGCGTAGAGCCCTTCCATGGAGCCGAAGTACGTCAAAACCAGCGCCTTGCTGACCTCTGCCTTGGCGGCGATCGAGGCGAGTGAGGCTCCATCGAGCCCGACTTCGTCGAATTCCTCGACGGCGGCCTTGAGCACGATGGCTTTGCGCTTCTTCCGCTTCTTGGCTGCCTTCGGCTGATGAATGGCAGCGCGTGAGTTTTTCACGCATCCGAGCGTAGTGACTCCGCTTCATGGGTCAACTAGGGTGCCTTTCGTGCGTCTTTCGCGGGCGGTTTGTGCAGCGGTTTCAGTCGGCCTGCTCATCGGCGGGTGGTCTGCGCCCGCGGACGCCGTCGAATTGCCGTGGCCGGTGACGTCCAAACTGGTCAATCCGACTCCACTCGACCCGGCCATCAAGCTGCTTCCGGCGCTGCCGACGCCCTACAGGCCCTACACCGGCACGATCTGCCCCGGCGGCGAAGACAGTTGCATTGACGACGTCATCAGCGAGATGGAAACCCGGCTGGCTCCGTTCGCTCAGTCCTGCAGTCATCACGCGATCTTCTCGCTGGCATATCTGCGCGTGACCGAGAACGTCCGCGACGCGAACCGTTCTGGCTACTTCGCCGATCGTGCGTGGCTGAACCGCCTGGACACGGTCTTCGCCGACATGTACTTCCGCACCATGGACGCCTTTTTTGCCCACCGGCCGGTCCCACCTGCGTGGACGGTTGCGCTGGAAGACACGCAGAACCGCAAGCTCAACGGGCTCGGGAACTTCATGATGAACATGAACGCCCACATCAACAACGACTTTCCGCGAGCGCTCGTTGCGGTCGGCTTGACTGCGCCAGACGGCACCACCCGCAAGCCGGACCACAACGCCTACAACCAGCGTCTGGACAGCCTGTATCGCCCGGTCTTCATCGAAGAATCTCAACGCTTCGACCCGGCATTCGACATGTATCACGTCGGCCCCGTCGAGGGCACCGCCGCCGGCGTCATCATGCGTGGCTGGCGCGAGGGTGTCTGGCGCAACGCCGAAATGATCGCCAATGCCCGGACACCGGGCGAGCTGAGACTGGTGAATCAGTGGATCAACAACTACGCCTTGGGTCAGGCGAAGCTGATCGAGTCGATGCCGATCTTCCGCGCGACGACCGCAAGCAACGCCGCCCGCGACACGTGGTGCGCCGCACACCACGGCTGAAAGTTCGGGACGCCCTCGCTCTCGGTCAGATGTCGTAGTAGAGCTCGAACTTTAGAGCGACTTTTGGACAGTGATGACTGTTACTGGTTTTCGTTGGAACGACAGCTCAATTGGCCCCTGCCTGCGATGGCTGTTGTTGGTAGTCGATGGAAATCCTGCGGACTTTCTGCGGACTGTGTGGGTGTTGGCAAATGCCGGGACCCGACCGCAGGAACTGCTTCCGAACGCGCACTTTCTAAGGTCTCAAATGCGCGCAGCAGAGGGAAGGTCGACGCGTAGATCGCGCCTGGAGCGCCGATTTGTTCCAGTAGATAGCTGACAAATCAGTGCACCACTATGTCTCCAAGATCTCCAGACGGTGTTCGCTCCTCGTCAGCGCCAACGGCGGGCCTTTCCTGCTCCAATCTCCGTAGCATTGGCCAGTACCGACTCGGCCATCCACTCAAGGTGGCTCGGCGGCTTGACGGCCGGCCCAAACGCGTTCGCGTACTTGTAGGGAGCGCCTCCACATGCCTATGGCCTTGGCTGACCAAGTCGACGGACAGCATGCGGATTCGCTCTCGCACCTTCGGGATTTTACGGGTTCCCCGGTGGGGGTCGCGCTTGCGTGAATTAATTAGAAGTGGGGCAGTGCAGAAGGGACTTGCCGCGTGACGGAGTCGAGGTCGGCGTCGATTGGTGGCATCTTCATCAGCTATCGGCGCCAGGACACCGCCTGGCAAGCGGTCGCGCTTTATCACCGCCTGGCCGAAAGGTTCGGCGTAGAGCACATATTCAAGGACATCGACAACATCAGGCTTGGCGAGAACTTTGTTGCGAAGATCACCAATGAAGTCGAATCCTGCGACATCCTGCTCGCCCTCATCGGCAACAACTGGCTCGACATCACGTACGAGGATGGCTCCCGGCGCCTCGACGACCCCAACGACTTCGTCCGCCTCGAGATAGAGGCCGCCCTCAAGAGGGATGTACTCCTGATCCCGATTCTGGTCGACGGGGCGACCATGCCACCTGCCGAAAAGCTGCCTGCCAACCTCACGGGGCTCGTGCATCGCCAAGCACTCGAGTTGAGCCCAAACCGATTCCAAGGTGACACAGACCATTTGCTCGCAGAACTTGCGAGCAAGCTGAACGATTTGGAACAACGGTCTAACGCAGCCGATGCAGAACCCGAGCCCCAACCCGAGGCAGAGCCTGAGCCCGGGCCCGAGCCCGCCGGAGAGGCGGAGGAACAAAGCCCGGTTCGGTGGGCTGCCGTCGTTACCCTCGCTGGAGCTGCTGCCCAGACGTCCGCGGGATTTGGCGCCTTGCCTGTCACATTCTTTGCGCTTGCTGCCGTTCTTGCGGCAAGCGCATCATTCAACTCTGCCCGCAAGGCGCTCGTCCTATCGAATGCACTCATGGCTCTGGGCGCGGTCTCGACATGCCTGACTGGAAACTCTTGGGTCTTTGGGACGATGTGGACGTTGACACAAGTCATGGCGCTTTGCGGCACACTTCTGGTGAGTCGAACGTCGCGCTTGTTGAGCCGAGAGCTCAGTTGGATACTCATTGCTCTCGCCTGTGCGAACGTCGGGTTTTACGCGACAAACTTCTCCTTTGTTACCGCGGTTACCGCTTTGGTCCCTATACCGTCAGTTCTCTGTGGGCTGCTTGCCGGCCGTGCGCTGATGTCAAATCTGGCGCGGTCGTACTCTCGGATCGGGCTAGCTGTGGTTTCGGTCTGCGGGGCCGGCGTCGTTCTCTCCGCATATATCGCCAGCAGGGACGTCACGCCAGCGCTGGTGGCGGCGGTCGCGCTCGCCGTTGGCACGTACTTGGTGTTGCTGGGAAGGGTTTCTTCGGAAACAGGCGTTTCCGAAGAAACCCGGCGGCTGATCCGATGGGCTGGAGCGATTGTCGCGGCCGAATGCGGGCAATCGTTGGTCTACTGGTTCGATTACCTGAGCAGTGTGCCCCGCCAAACTCAATTTCTCCCGGCCCCAACATTTGTGATGTACGCACTGGGAGGCGTCTCGGCAACGGTGGGTGTCGCCCGTGGTTCGGCCGGGGCGCTGAACGCCAGCGTCCTACTCGTGGCCTTTGGCCAATTGGGGACTCTCTTCGGGACGAAACCGTTTGACCTGGCAAACAGCCCACTACTCCTTATGGGGGAGGTTCAATGGGTTTGCGGGGTCTTTTTGCTGACCGCGTCGCGCTTCGGACGCGAAATTTGCCTGGTTCTTCCGATATTCGCAACCATTGAGCTCCTCATCTTTGCGAGTTTTGACGGTTACTCCTTGGCCTGGATTGTGTGGATCGCGGTGCCTTCGGTGATATCGCTTTGTCTTGCGCTCGCTGGATTGGTTCGCGGTGGCCGTGATAGGTACTCCTTCATCGGATTGGCCCTTCTCGCAAGCTGGTGTTTGTCCGACGCTGTTGGCGGCGCGCTGCACACCGCCCAAGGGAACATTGTGTGGACCGCCGTAGCGGTATTCGCGTTCACGGCGTCTTGGATCGCATTGATGTCCAAACGCGCTAGTTAGTGTCGATGTCCTTGCAAGCCAAGGCGTGGCAAGCCACTCACTGACTCGTCCACTGTCGGCGCTTAGGTGGGTGTCGCGGATTTGAGACCCGAGAAGGTGCGTGGCAAACGGAGTCCGGAACGATGCATCGGAGATGGCTTGAAATCATCGCATCCACATGTCGAAGAGATTGCGCCATAGCGGAGACGCGACTAATTCGGGCCGTTAGGTGCCGAATTTCGCGGGCCGAACGCCAGCCAAAGGGGAATCTTCAGACACGAGCACACTTGGTGCACCACTGACCGCCAGCCATGCAGTTCCCTTCAACCTCAATGTGTAGTGAGAGGATCCCTGCATGGGCGTGATGGAGGATGGCGCGAAGCTCAACTTGGCAGAGGTCCTGAAGTTCAACCGCAGGTGGACGGATGCGGACCGGGCGGTAGTCCGCGAGGAGATCGAGAACACCGGCGGCGCCATGTTTACGTTTAGACGGGGCGGTTACATGGAAACCGTGGCAGTCACCACTGCCGAAGGTCAGCCGGTAATGGGCATCGGCAAGGGAACGATCTGGTTCAACAGTGGCTACACGCCCAACCGTGCGGGAGCATCGCAGGACGGGGACAAGTGGGTCCTACGGCTCACTACCCACCAGGCCAGTTCCGGCGAGCCAAGGGGAGTCCAGGCTGTCGGCGAGATCTGCGGCAGTTGCTTCCAGACCATGTCCCTCACCGGCGAGTTGCGCGAACTGCGACTGACACACGGCACTCCGTTCGAGGTCTGGTTAGCCCACCGGGTGCGCTGCCGACCCTTGTCCTACCGGGCACAGGTTTCGAAAGGCGGCGCAACCTCGTCACGTTCATGCGGTGCGGGCCGGCTGTGAGTGCCCGTACGCTGCGCACTTTCTAAGGTGTCAAATGCTGCAAGAGCTCGGTGATCGCCGCGCATTTGCGACTCGAGAAAGTGCGCGTTAGCTTGTTTGACGGGTCAGTTGTTGCGCTTGTCCGGCGGCGCAAAGTCGGTGTTGATCGTCGGGTCGTCGCCAGTCGAATCGAGCCGTTTTGCCCAACATTCGTTCGGCTTCCATCCGTCGTCCTTGCAGTGCTTGAGGATCGGCTTGGTCTTCTTTGACGCTTCGCCGCTGACGACCACCCACGATTTCTGACTCGATGGTCCGAAGCTTCCCGGCCAGTCTGCGCTCCACAGCAGCAGCGCCTTGGGATATCTCGCCTTGAGCTCGCGGTACTTGTCCAGGGTGTCTTCGGCTGAGTCCTTGGGTCCGCTGGAGGACAGTTGAGCGGTCCACAGTCCTTCCAGTTCGGCGACAGCGGCAGCATCGGCGTTCAGTGTTGCGGTCAAGATGCCCCGAGCGGTGGTCGGTGTTCCGGGCTCGACCGACGGCGAAACCTCGGCAGTCGGTGTCGGCGTGGGCGTTGGGGTTGGTGGCGCAGAGGTCGGCGAGTCCTCCACGCTGCTGGTCGAACTCGGCTGATCCGCGGGCGCCTGCGGTCCGGCCAGGATCATCAGAGCGAGCACGGTCAACGCCCAGGCCGCGAACAGCACGGTGGTCCCCGCTGCTTTGACGGCTGTGGCATGGGCTGCGCGACCCCACAGTGCAGTAGCCCAAAGGAAGCCAGGGGCGAGGAGGCCGACGATGGCGACCACCCATGAGGCGTAGGTCAGGGCACCGGAGAGAATGTCGGACACGACCATGACAATGACCAGGACGAGCCCGACGGCGCTGTAGATCGATTGGTCGTCCCGGTAAAGGGCGTAACCGGCCAGGGCGAGCGCGATGATCGGAGCGGTCTCGAATACCAGATTCCCGACGAGTTCAGCGCCGCTTCCGTTGTCTGTCCACACGTCGGGTCGAGCCAACAGGGCAATTGCGAGCACAACGACAACGACGCAGGCATCACGCCCGGCTCGCGTGCCACGCTTTGCGATCAGAACCGTGCCGCAGGCCACGATGCCCAGAACCCCGAACCAGGCAATCCCTGCTGCTGCGCTGTAGTCCGACCAGAGGGGAATCATCAGGGCCACAGCCAAGGCGAGCAGCGGTGAGCCGGCGAACAGGGCACGCGGAGAATGGCGCAACGTCGCGTACGCGGCCATCGGCCCGGCAAGGAACCAGAAGCACAGCGCCGGCAGCAGTTTGACCCCGTCAGCCGGGAGCAGATACCACGAGGCCCACACGCCCTGAGCCATCGCGTCAGCGAAGACGGCCGCTCCAGCTACCGGCAAGAACCACGATGGATTCTGCGTCAGGGGCTGCCCGCGATCATTCAATCTCTGTCTGGCCTCCTCCTGCTCGCGGGCCTGCGTCTCCTTTTCGGCCCGTCCGCGGGCCTGCGTCTCCTCTTCGGCCCGTGCGCGGGCCTGCTGCTCCTGTTCGGCCTTGCGCGCCGCGACGGCATGCTCCAATGCGCGACGTCGGTCGAAATCGGCCTTCTGCCTCGCCTCACTGGTTGTTCGCTCTTGCTCAGCCTGGCGGCGTGCCTCAGCTGCTGCAGCGGCCTCGGCTTCAGCTTGGGCGAGGGCGGCCGCATCGGCTTCGCGCCGAGTCTTGGCCAGGTCCAGCTCGCGGGCGATAACGTCGAATAGCTCGTCGGCATCGTGTTCCCACTGGTTCGGCCTGAGCATGGCGGCGTTGCGGTCGAATAGGGGTGCCACGGAGGCCGGGAGCCTGTCCCTGCGTGGGACAGGGGCGTCGTCCAGGAGCACTGGGATGAGCGGGACGTCCTTAAGCAGCGCCTGCTCGATCTCCAGCCGCACTGGGTCGTCAATCTTGTCCAGTCGGCGGCCTGCATTCCATTGCGGACCGATCACAGCCAGCACCAGGTCGCTCGCTTCGATCGTCGAAGAGATGTCCCGGATCCACAGGGCGCCCGGTCGCAGATTATCGATGTCCTTGAAGACCTGCTTTTCGCCGAATCGCTTCACCAGGATCTTGTAAAACTCGTTCGAGGCGAACGGCGAATCCTTGCGGCGGTAACTGAAGAAGATCATCCCGCCTGTGTTGAGGTCCGCGGACGTCATGAACCAATCCTCCTGACCGCGACGTTATGGCCCGTTGGGCAGTATGTCGGTTCGCATGTCATCTGTGCCACCCGCTGCGTCCTGCGACGGCATCCATCTCGGCCTTTCTCATTCTTGGCGTATGAGTGTTGCCAGCGCGCAAGAATTGGGAGCAGGGTTCTGTGGGAAGGTGCGTCGAATGCCTGGATCGAAGCCAGCCTCGTCTGGTCGCATCTATCTGAGTTATCGACGTGGAGAGATTGGCGACACCCCCTTCTGGTGCGTCGTGCTCTACAACGAACTCGCCGCTCGGTTCGGCGAGGAGCGGATCTCCAAGGACATCGAAATCATTCAGCCGGGTGAGGATTTCGTCCAGGCGATCACCCGCGAGGTTGAATCCTGCGAGATCCTGCTTGCCTTGATCGGCAAAGGCTACCTCGATACGCGGCGCCTCGATGATCCCAACGACTTCGTCCGACTCGAGATCGAGGCCGCCCTCAAGAGCAATATCCAGATCATCGCCATTCTGGTCGACGGCGCTAAGATGCCGGCGGCGGAGACATTGCCACCGAACCTCTCGCGACTTGCTGAACTGCAACCGCTCAAGCTCAACTTGACGCAAATCAGCAGCGGCATTGAAAGCTTGAGTAGGGCGCTGGAGAGCAGTTTGCCCCATTTTGAGCCGTCGTTCGAAGCCGAGATGGCTGCTGAGCGGGCCGGACCACAGCAAGGGCAGGCCGAGTGGATGCTCGTGAGCCCCGAACCTCCGAACAGCGACCTCGATAGCAAATCGGAGTCGAACAACTCGCTCAACCAAGATCAGCGACTGGCTGATGAGAACGTGCAATTCAGCGTGTACAGGCCGCGGTCGCTTGAAGCCGAAAAATGGCACACGGTGCTTGCGTTCGCACACCTCGCCGAGCCACGTGAACCTGATTCACGTGACCCTGTCGCCGAAGTTCGCCGTCAAGCCGAAGCGCTGCTGGGACCCGAGGCCGCCTCCTATCGTGACACGATCCAGGATGCCTATACCGGGGTACTTCGTGGGTCAGGTCTAACAATGCAGCTTGACCTCCCAGGCTGCGATGTCAATCCTCCAGATCGCTGGTTTCTCTGGGAGGAAGACGTCCACCGCGAGGAGTTCCGGGTGCAGGCGCCGCCGGAGCTGGCTGGCCAAACGCTTCATGGAACCTTGACGGTGTACGTGGGTGGGGTGCTGCTTGCTGATGTGCCACTGGCTATACCGGTCGGCAGTGTCGGCAGCTCGGCAGATGCCGCTGGTGAGCCGATTCGCAGAGAGGCGGCCCGACCATACCGACGGGTGTTTGCCTCGTACTCACATCTAGATGGGGAGGTGGTGCAGCAGGTCGAGCGTTTGTCGTCGTTGCTGGGAGATACCTACTTGCGTGACGTTTCCACGCTCCGCTCCGGTGAGGTTTGGGACAGCAGGTTGCTCGAGATGATCGAGGATGCCGATGTCTTTCAGCTGTTCTGGTCCTCGAACGCGATGCGTTCGCCGTCTGTCCGCAAGGAGTACGAGCACGCGCTCAGCCTCAACAGGCCGGCTTTCGTGCGACCGACCTACTGGGAAAGACCATTCCCCGAGGACCCTTCCATGGGCCTTCCGCCACCTCAATTGCGCTCCTTGCATTTCCAGCCTCTGCCATTGGAGGGGTGGCCACCAGCCAAGGCGGTAGGTAGCTCGTACCAGGAGCTCCCCGATGGAGTCCCCAATGATCAGTGGTACCCGGAGCCCGAACCGTACGCAGAGCCCGTGCTGGCGCGACCGCCCAGCGTGTCACCTGAGCATGCCGCAGCGGCTGCGCCGGCCACAGGAAATCGCTGCTGGTCGACCTGGATCCGTGTGGGCGTTGGAGCAGCTGGCGTAGCTGTTGCCATCGGAGCCGGAATCTTGATGTTGAACTTCCTTCGCTGAGGTTAGCCACGCGCAGCGAGCCGCCGAGGTTCAGTCGAATCGACCCTTCTGACACTGCCCACTCCCTGCCAGATCTAGTCCGTCGGCTTCGACGCCGACCTCTCCTCATCTGTGAATGAAGCCTCGCCGACGCGGTTTCACCCAAATCGACAATCAGGCCCCGCGACGAGCTCGGGGCCGAAATAATGCCTTCGACAGGATTCGGAGATGACTGACTCGTCGGAGCGCCCCAGTGGGGGCATATTCATCAGTTACCGCAGGCAAGAGGCTTCCTATGCCGCGGGCTGGCTGTACGACCGGCTTTCGGAGCGCTTCGGCCGTGAACAGATCTTCAAAGATGTCGATTCGATCGAGTTGGGCTCCAACTTTGTCGACGAAATCACCCAGGCTGTGACGGCCTGTGAAGTGATCCTTGTGCTCATCGGACCCAAGTGGGCCTCCATGCGCGGCTCGGGAAAGACGCGGCGCCTGGATGACCCGAACGATTTCGTGCGTCTGGAAGTATCAGCCGCACTTAGCCGCGGTGTCAGGCTGATCCCCGTCCTCGTAGAGGGCGCGAGCATGCCAGCAGCCGATGACCTGCCAGCTGACCTGGCGAAACTCGTGCAATACCAGGCCCTACAGCTCGATCCGGCCCGATTCAGGGCCGACACCGATCAGCTGCTGGCCGTGTTGGAGCGAAGCCTTCAGCCATCAGTCACTGCGCCTCCGTCCGACGACCACCTCGTCCCACCAGTGGAATTGCAGGCCGCCCCTCAACCGGCCACCGTGTCGGCCGCCACGCGAAGGATGCCGTCGCGACCTCGGCCGCAGGTCTCCTCCGTGCTTTTCGGCTCCGCTGCGGTCGCCTTGCTGATAACTGTCCTAGTCGGAATATTCGGCGGTCGAGATTCGGTGTCAGCGACCGCCGTCGAAAAGGCCCGAGCATACGTCCAGCCAGCAGTCGCCTACATCAATGTCCAGTGGTCTGGCTACGTCTATGACAAGTTCAACAAGCAATATCTCAACAACGGCAATGCCGTCACCGCCTATTTCTACTGCACCGGCTTTGCAGTCAATCCGGACGGCTACATCGCCACCGAGGGCGTGTGTGTTCAACCCACGGACGAGGTCGACATCAATCTGCGGAAGGCTGCCGCCACGCTTGCCATCGAAAGCCGCTACTACAAGAAAGGCATCACCACAGACCAGATCCTGCCGGACCTCCTGGTGGTAGACGAAGCGGGCGACAAGAACCCGCCCAAGAAATCCATCTGGATCGGATGGGGCGTTGACAGCGGAAGTGTCGAACCAAGTCGGGCATACCCGGCAACTGTTGCCCGATACCGCAGGTTTGACAGCGGCGATGCGGCGCTTTTGAAGATCGACGCCGATGATCTCCAGACCATCCAGCTATCGGATCAGGATCCACAGATCGGCCAGAAGGTTGTCCAGTCGGGCTACACGACCTACGTCGCAGACATGTCGACATTGAAGTCCGCTCCCTTGTACAAGGTGAGCGAGGTCAGCGAGAAGAACCGAACCGGGGCAGGCTACAAGTTTTCCGACCCCCTTGCCTTTAGCGGAGGCGGCCCGACCGTCGACGCCAGCAATCGCGTGGTCGGGTTTGGGGCCGCTGGCGGCCAAGTGCTCCGTGAAGTCAAATCCTTGCGGCAACTTCTGAAGCAGGCCGGCGTCCCCAACAAGGCCTCGTCAACTGGGAAGGCTTACACGGAGGGAATCGACGCCTACTTCAGCGGCGATCGTGACAGCGCCGTCGAATCGCTGCAGACGGTGCTCGACGAACAGCCGACCAACCAAGCCGCTCGGGAGTTCATCCGCAAGGCTCGGGTTCTGGAGGGCGGCAGTAACGCCCTCCCTGTCCTTCTGGGATTGCTAAGCGTGGGGCTTTGTGTGGGCGCTGTTGTTGTGCGGCGGCGAGAAGGAAGCATCTGACGTCAGGTCTCGGTCTCAGCGACCGGTGGCATGACGGCGATCGTCTCCATCGCTGTATCCGTGCAGCATCCCTGCCGGGAGTGATATCGCTCTGCACGATCGAGCAGGTACGTCAGGCTGGGCCACGGGTTCCGGTGTCCGGTGGCGTGGCGGTGCGCAAGCCAAGCGTCGGCCGCATCGTGGATGGCGCAGAGCGCGTGGAACCATGAGCCCAGCACCAGGCGTTCGCTCACAATGTGGCGTCGCACGTACACGCCTAACGTGTCGTACATCGCCATCGACCGGTTGATCTCGTCCCACCCTTCCTCATTCGGCTTGGGTAAGGCGTGAGCCGCGTGCGTCTGGAAAAGGATGCGGCGTCCACGAGCCACCTCGGGAGAGACCAGCAACTCGTGCATCCGCGTATAAGCCTCAAGCCTTGAGTGACGCACGGAAAATAGGACCGTGATCAAGCTGACCATGAGACCGAGCACCGCAATGAACAGGGCTATCAGATCGGTGCTGTGCGCGAACCAATCCAGCATTGCCGAAATCGCCTCCCCTCTGAGGCCGCCTCCACATCGTAGAGGCATCGGAATCGACCCGGAAGTCGTTCATGATCAGGCGCTGTTCCAACATCAGCGGACACGGCTGCGCATTCTCTGAGATCTCAAGTGCGCGGGGCGGTTGCCCGATTCAACAGGGAGGCGAGTTGGGCGAGACGGTGCAGCCTGTCGTCGGGACGCACTACGGTCGAGCCATTCCACAGGAGGAATGGCGATGGACGGCTTCCCGCTGCAGGTGGGCGACACCGGGACGATCGCACAGATCAGCCCATGCGTTGGGGGGTTGGTCCGAACATGGGTCGACGGCGGTGAGTCGAAGCTTTGGTCAACGCCCGACGCCGACTGGCTGTTCGAAAACCAAGCGACCGGAACGATCGGGCGCACGATGCGAGAGGAGCACAGATTCCGCGAGGCCGCATTCCTATCCGACGACGGACGAAAGCTGCTCGTCCTTCCCCGTTTCCCATTGGAGACGGACGAAGAGAGCCTGAAATTCGCCGGTCAGGTCCTACGACTGGAAGCTCCCAAGGCGCCAACCGGAACGGTGTTCGACAACTTCTATGCGTTGCTTGGCCGCGCTGTCCAGCACTGCGTGACCGGCAGCGAGTTCCTCGTCGTTGAGAGGGGCGGCTGGGAAGCGCCCGACGAGCCCTATTGCTTGTTCATCCTGACTTTAGAAGACGGCTCGCCGATAAGCATCGTCGAAACAGCGCCCCCTCCACGGGGCTCACAATTTTGGGAACCCCACATTCGAGAAGGTGAAGCCGGGGCAACCGTACGTGCCCCGGCAGCAACGGACACCATCGACGTAGTTCCTGCCCTGATGATCGAGGCCATCACCAGATGGGGACTGGACCCGTGGGACCTCGCCCTGACGTTCGGTCGGAGGTAATCGATTGGACCTGAACATTGGATCGACCGGCCAAATCATCGATTTGCCTGACCAAAGGCAGCAATATTGGCGCCATGGAGGTGCTCGAAGGCATTGAAGTCGTGGCCGGTCGACGGATTGAACTCTGTCGAGGCGACTTGGCCCACTTGGACGACGCAGACTCGGTAGACCTCCTCCTGGTCTCGGCCTTCCGAGACGACTACGTGCCGACGCCAAGCTCCTTGATCGGAGCCCTCGCACGCAGCGGACTGAACGTTGAGGAACTGGCCGGCGACAAGCTCGCGGACCTGCGGGAAACGACATCGTGTTGGCTGTCGCGCCCGATCCCTGAGGGCAGATCGAGGTACGGCTTCGGCCAGTTGATGTGCTTTGAGCCCGCAAAACCCCAAGCCGCGGCCGAGACCGTCGGCGACATCTTCCGCGCCCTCGTCCCGTTCGTCGGTGGAGCGGGCGGATCCACCAGCGTGGCCATGCCAGTGCTCGCAGCCGGTGACATGGGCCAGAGCCGGGAAGGGATGACACGAGTCCTTCTCGACGCGGCAATCCACTGGATGTCGAGCGGGCTTCCGCTCGAGCGACTCCACCTCGTCGTTCGGGACTCGGGTGCATCCGTCCAAGCCGCGTTCCGCGCGGTCGCCGAGTCCTACCGCACGGCTGCGCCTACCGAGCCGGAGCCGGTCGCGACGCATGACATCTTCATCAGCTACGCGCACGAGGACGGCACCGATGCCGCTGGCCTCGTAGTTGAGGCCATCAATGCCAGAGGACAAGGGACTCGCGTATTCCTCGACCATCGGGTCCTGCAGCCTGGCGTCGCCTGGCAACAGGCGATCTACGACTCACTCAATTCATGCCGACTGGTCGTGCCCATCCTCACACCGGGTTACCTCGCCTCAAAGATGTGCCAGGAGGAATTGAACATCGCCCGAGTGAGGGCCCTTGCCACGCCGGGCGTGCTGCACCCGCTTTATGCCATCACCAGCGAATTGCCCGCTCACATCAAGGTGCTGCAGTATGCCGACTGCCGGGAGTGCGATGCGGACCTGATCGACCAAGCTTGCGCGAGTGTGCTCAACCAATTGGAGCACTGAAAGCGACCTTGGGCCGAGCCTCCCATGGACCGCTTGTGCCGGCGCTCGGACGCCGGACGCGTAGGGAACCATCGAGGGTGCGCCCCTGGGACCCAGACGCTGCGCACTTTCTTGGTTCTCAAATGCGCGAGCATCCTTTGGTTTGATCGATGCTGGTTGGCCCCTCACCCGTGCTGTTCGGCAAACTTTGGCGATCGTCAGCCAAATGTGGCAACGGACGCCGCCACCCATATTCTGTGGGAACACTCTCTCGGCAATCTCGTGTCGGAGCTGTTCTCGATTTGCCGCCTTCGCTCCTATGGCTCCCGGTAAGGCGCCGCGGATACGGGCTTCAGCGAATTCGCCTTTTTCTGCGAGGAATTCTCGCCAGACAGGATCGTATTCCAGGGCGTGCAGCACCTCGCGGGTGACTTCGAATTGCCTGCCGCCTTCCATCGAAGCAGCGTAGGTCTCGAGATCGGATCCGGCCAGCAAGATGAGCCTGCGCCTCACCACGTCCCAGGGGCGACAGAGTCGGCAGTGTCGTCCTTGAGCTGGACGACGGTCTTCGGGTCGACGGGCGTGTACGGCTGCTCCTCTTTGCCCAACAGATCACCGACCGGCTTGACCTTCGCCAGCGTCTTGCTTGCGGCGATGTCGTCTTTGTCGGCGTCGTAGTAGTCGAACCAGGGGAACCCATATTCGACGTAGGTTTCCCGGTCGATCGGCGTAGGCGGTGGAACCTCGCCGGTGATGGCCGTCCACTGGGCAGCAGAGCACAGATGTACGAAGCAACGCCAAGACCGGGTCTCGTCGTAGTCGGATAACTTGCGGTCGTCGGCGTAGATCTCCTGTCGCATCCGGCCCCCCGCACCCAGGCCCAGGTCTGGGGCTGCCATCGCGGCGGGAGCGAAGTCCGCATCTGCCAGATAGTTCCGGCGTGACTGCTGGGCCGCCTTCCATTGCTTGAGGAACTTCTCGGTGACGCTTACAGCGCGCAGCTGGACACCGCCATGTACTTCCTCACCGGTCACCTGGGATTCGACCGTCGCACCCAAGCCAAGCGGTACCGCGACGAATTGGCGGATGAATCCATCACCGGCATTGATGCCGTCGAGCCACGGCTGGTCGGGTAGCGCCACATAGTTCTGTGGCTTCTTGCTCAGCTTGTCCTTCCATGCCTTGCCGCTGACGGCACAGACCTTGCCGGTGGCGATCTGCAGGGCTGCTGGCTCGTTTGTGTCGAAGGACAGCCACATGGCTTCACGCTGATAGACGGGCAGCATCACCCCGCCGCGCTCGAGCCACTCGGCGGGCGCAGTGTCCGGGTAATCCTCGACGCGTCGGATCGGGAAGGAGCCCAAGCCGGGCGGAAGGGGATGGAGTCCGTCCTCGGGTATGCGAATGGTGCGCTGGAAGTCGACCCGTACGGGGCCGAATATCAGCGTGTCGTGCTTGATTGCGATCTTCGATTGCTTCGCCATGGGTATTGCCTTTCTGACACCTGTGTACACCCGGTCGCCGACGAATCCGTCCAGCTTCCTGACCCGGTGGGACCACTGAGTCGTCTCATTCCGGTGATGGGCGCGAATCCGGAGGAGTGCAGTCACGCCACGCACACGTTTTCGTAGGCAAGTTGGGCGTCGTAAGCGGCATCAGTGGCCCGTGATTCGAGCCGAGAAGATTGTGTCGCCGCCCAGACCGGATTCCTGCCAAACGAGCCGATTGCCTGATAGCGCGGGGAAGCCCTGCTGTCCACGCTGCTTCATTCGACTCGTGATGTGTGTGCCGAAGGCGAATCGGTAGAGGTCGGTATCGCTGGAACCATAGCTGAACAGATCCTCAACCCTCCCGTGGAGTCGGCCGATGTTGTTGGCCCACACGGCCCCATGTTCGTTGACTGCGCCACCGAAGATGGACGCGCTGCTACTGAGGTCAGTTGTGGTCCGCGCCGCGGAGTCGAAGAGCCTTGCGGTCCTGTTGTCGTCGATCGCGAGAATGTGCTTGCCGTACGTGGCAGCGACTCGGATGTCAGAATCGAGTTTCCCGACCTGAACCGCATCTTTACCGGGCGTCCATGTGAATACTCGGCCGTCGTCCGTGCCGAACCCGACGACTCCCTTGCCCGTTCCGACTGCGGTGACCGTATGTCCTTGAATCTCGTTCGGTCTTGTGGTCGAGATCCTGCCTCGCTTGCTTATAAAGTAGATGGTGCCGGTCTCGCTGACGGCCCAAGCCGCTCCCTCGTTGGAGCCTCCAAGGCCAGCGAGCATGGTTGATTTGCCCACTTCACTTATCCGTTTCGACCGGCCAAGGCGAGGGTAGTGAACCAACACGTAGCTGCCGTTGTCGCGCTCCTCAAGTGCCACAACGGCCGAACCGGCGAACACCACGTCGACTGTCGACGCTGTATGCGCCAATGTTCGCGGTGCGCCGGAAACGTCCAAACCGTGTGGCGTCGAGCCATTGCCTACTCTTTCGATCCAGACGACCTTGTCGTCATTGACGGCCGGGGCCACTTGAGTAGCTGTACCCGGTGCGACCGGAGCACCGTGGAGACCGGCATTGGAGCAGGCCGCACAGATCCCGTTCGCGTCCAAGGTCCGCCTTGCGATTGCGCGGACCGTCGCATCTGATCCGGCGGACTCGACGACAGCATTACCTGCATCCACGAACCCCGAGGTCGGCCCAAGCCGTCTGGTCAGGGCGTGGAAGACAGCCGCGTCGAACTTCTTCACCAGAGCGGATTTCAACATGGTCGTTCCATCAACCCGTGCAAGCCGCGTGCGAATGGTCCACAAAGCGTTATTCCATATCGCTGAGTTGAGGTGCACCCCGCCCTCGTCCTGAGCACCGGGAACCACACCCCGCAGTCTCGACGGCAGACTGAGCAGTCGCAGGTAGTCCTCGAACTTGGTGCCGTTCAACAGTTCACGGGTGGCGATGACGCCGTCCCTAGAAGAGCCGCACGCTATCTCCGGCACTGGACGCGACAGAGCGACACACGCGTCTTCGCTGAAGGCCGAATCATCCTTCCCTTTAGTCCGGTTCCCGATGACATTTCCGAAGTAGTCCGAGAACGCTTCGTTGAGTGCACCTGACTGGCCCGAATAAACCAAGCCAGCAGAGGATGCAGTGACGCCGTGGGTGATCTCGTGGCCAGCTGTGTCAATCTCCACCATTTCGGCGTTTCCATACGGACTTCGGCACGGGTTCCCGTAAAGCATGAACGATTCCAGGAACATCGCATTGCAACGAACGGGCTCCCATTCGGAATTCACAACCGAAACGAGAGTCGAACCCTTGTTGTCCCACGATTTCCATCCGAGCCGCGCAAGGTAGTCATATACCTTCCGTGAGAACGCGTGCGCCGCCATCGCTTCGGGGTCACGAACGCTGGTGTCGCGTTCGACGTACGGCACCGATTTGGAAAGCTCCGGCTGATCCTGTGCGGTATAGGTAACTATTGAGCCCTCATCCGTTGTCGGATCGTAAGTTGGGACTGTGTTGTCTTGGAGGTGCACGCCATCTGCAGCTTGCATGCCGATGGCAGACAGAGGACGGCCCTGGGGGTCGACACCGGTGACCGTGACGGATGAACCGATCGGTGCTGCTTTGAGTCGGCCATAGGACGCTGTGCGAGCTGTGCTCGTCTGCGTAGGTTGGGCGTTCGCGGCAACAGACCTGACCTCGACAACCTTTCCAGAGGCGGCGTCGACGAAGTAGTCGACCGCCCCACCGGGGACCGTAATGGCACCACCGGTGTCGATGAGGTGGACTTGCCAGGCGAGAATCCCGACGCCATCGGGCACGATCACCAGATTCGGAGTCGATGCCGTCGTTGAGTCGGCGTCTCGTTCGGCGATCTGGACTGCGCGGGCCGCCCCAATCGCCGGGCGAGTCTCCACGTTGATCCGGGGAAAGACGCGGCCGCGTGCACTGGTCGACAGGAGATGGCCGCCGGGTCTTGCGAGCCCGAAGACAAGAGAGCCGTCGAGGACCTGCAAGCCGTGGAACCTCTGAGTGGCGCGGATCGCCGCGGCATCCACGCCAGGTGTTGTCAACGTTGGACCGAATTTCAGGTCCGACGAGTCGATCCCGAACAGTTTCGGCCCGTGGGTGTCCATCAGCCGAGCGAGGGCGGCTGCAGGTCGTTCACCTTCTCTTGCTTTGAAGGTTCCCCCCATGAGTTCGCCAAGGTACCCGGTGACGTCGTCCTGCCTGCCGATCCAGCCCGAATGAGTCGCGCCGCGGATCTCAGCGATCGCATCACGCAGTTCTTCAATTCTGTTCGCAGCTGCTTCGTGATCGCCCTCCTGCAGATAGATTGTCGATGCCGTCAAGTAGGTGGGCCCAGCGGAGTCGTCACTGCCGAGAGCCGACCGGCCGGCGCAACCCGACAGCACCAAGGCAGCAACGCATGTTCCAGCGATCGTCGACGCCAGCCTGACCATGGCATCAGTGAAGCGGCCACGACCGTGCGTCGCACAGCTTTCGGCGGATTATTCCGATGAGTTCAATGCGCGCACGGCGATCATGTGCAACATTGCCCCTGTCGGGGCTGCTTTGTTGGAGGCTGGCATGGAGTGCACGACCTGCTCGAACCGCAATCCTGAGTTCGCATTCTTCTGCTTCAAATGCGGCAAGCCTCTCCGAGGGGACACGCCTCGCGGCACCTACGCAGCCTCTGCGGGCGAAGGCGTCCATCAGTTCGCTCTCATCTCCACAGTGATGCCGCACTCCAGCCGGCAGACGGCCGACGGGTACCGGTGGGCCATGCTCATCAGCGCAGTCCTGATATTGGGCCTGACGGCCCTTGGCCTGCTGCCCATCGCTATTGCGTCCGCGGCGTTTCTGGTCCCGATGACGTACCTCGTCTACATCTACGACGCCAACCTGTGGGAAGACACTCCGGCGCGAGTCGTCCTCACCCTCTTCATGTTCACCGGAGTCTTAGCCGCGTTGGTGACACTCGCTTTCTTCGAGTGGATATTCCCCGGCCAATTCGCCGAACTACTCACCGCGGGCCGCACTGGAATCGAAGGGGTGCCAATCGGCAGCCTGCTGATCTTTGCGGTCCTTCTGCCCCTTGTGGCAGAAATTGCTAAGAACGCTCCTGCCGTGCTCCTAGCCAGGCGGCCAGAGTTCGATGACATGATCGACGCCCTCACTTTTGGCGTCGCCGCGGGTGCGGCATACGCGGCATTTGAAACGATCATCCTGTTTTGGCCGGTCATCACCTCTGGCGACTTCCGAACAACCGGTGGGTTGGGATCGTGGCTCCTGATCGTCGCAAACCTCATGGTGGTCAAGTCGCTGATTTACGGAACAGCTACGGGCATCGCTGTCGCGGCTTTTTCTGGGAAGGGCGCCGGCTACGACGGATTCACGCGCTTCTACGCAGGTAACTTCGCGATGGCGGCCGGCGCAAACGTCCTCTATTGGGTTGGCGTCCGCCTGATGGCCTCAGCGCCGTTCGGGTCAGCACTGGGCTTACTTTGGGGTGTCCTGGTGCTGGCAGTCCTGATCATCCGCGTTCGGGTGATGCTTCACGCGGCTCTCCTCGACGCGGCCCTTGAGGACGCAACCACGAACATGACCTCAAGCCGTGAAGTGGTCAGGCAATCCTTCTGCCCCGAATGCGAAAACATCCTGCTCGTTGGCGCACACTTCTGCGTCGTGTGTGGCGCATCGGTTCGTTCAACCTCGACGCTTGCACGCAAACACATGACCAGCGCCAGCCGGAACGGAGGCACAGCATGAGTGCCACACCCGATATGGGCGACGCGTTGTCAGCCGTGGCAAGCGCCGCCGGCGGCTACTTCAAATCGAGCAAGCAAAAGACGATTGCGCTCATCGTTGCGGGAGTCGTGGTCTTGGGCGTGCTCGGCGCAGTCAGCTCCCTGGTCTTCGGCGGAAATTCAGAAGCGACGACCGTTCCGACCCCTGGCGTAGCCACAGACCCGGGCGACGTCTTTGAACCAGTGCCCGAGACTCCAAGCGACACGCCAACGCCTGGGCCAACCGCCAACCCCAGCACGACCACGAACTCGGTCACGATCAAAGACGGTGTCACCTTTAACCTTCCCAACGGCTGGGAAGTTATCAGCAAGGGCGACACCTTCATCAACATCCATTTTGACCAGCACTGCTGGCTTTTCGGGACCGTCGGCTCCACCCAGTCCACCGATGCCATCGCCGTGGCTCCCTCCATCCTGAGGGACCTCCTCCCCGACGCCAAGTACTCCAACGTGAGGTTCTCCGACCCCAAACCAATAGAGGGGTTCGATTCGTTCGTCTCGACGGCGATGCTCCACTACCAAGCCACAGAGACGGACCTGCAATCGCCGATGCCCGTGGCGGGTCTCCTCCATATCTTCATCCGGCACGATGGAGAGGTACTCATTCTCAACCCGGAGTATCCGCAGTCTGAGGATCCCCTACCCGATCGCGTGATCGATCCGCTCGTATCCATCGAAGCCGGCGCTATCGGTTCCTTTGGCGGCCTAGGCTGATTGCGGGCGTGTCCGGAGCGCCTGATCCGGATGACAGCGGGAGATCCTGCGGACTATTTGCGGACTGAAACGACAGAGACGTCGTGAAAAGCCTGCAATTGCAGCCTCTACTGTCTAGATGTCGTAGTAGAGCTCGAACTCGTGCGGGTGTGGCCGCAGTTGGACCGGAGCGATTTCTTCGGTGCGCTTGAGGTCGATCCACGTCTCGATCAGGTCTGGCGTGAAGACATCGCCGACCGTCAGGAAGTCGTGATCGCTCTCGAGCGCCTCCAGCACCTCCTCGAGCGACGTCGGCACCTGAGCGATCTCGGCGGCTTCCTCCGGAGGAAGCTCGTAGATGTTCTTGTCGACCGGAGCCGGCGGCTCGATCTTGTTCCTCACGCCGTCCAGTCCCGCCAACAGCAGTGCCGAGAACGTGAGGTACGGGTTCGAGGACGAGTCGGGGAAGCGGGTCTCCAAGCGCTTGGCCTTGGGGTTGGAGCCCGTGATCGGGATGCGCACGGCAGCCGAGCGGTTGCGGGCCGAGTAGACCAGCGAGATCGGAGCCTCGAAGCCCGGCACCAGTCGGTGGTAGCTGTTCACCGTGGGGTTGGTGAACGCCAGCAACGACGATGCGTGCTTGAGGACGCCGCCGATGTAGTGGCGGGCGGTCTCGGACAGTCCGCCGTAGCCGGCCTCGTCGTAGAACAACGGCTCGCCGTCATTCCAGACTGACTGGTGGACGTGCATGCCGGAGCCGTTGTCGCCGAAGATCGGCTTGGGCATGAAGGTCACCGTCTTGTCAGCCGCCCACGCCGTGTTGCGGATGATGTACTTGAACTTCATGAGATCGTCGGCAGCTCGGAGCAGCGTGTTGAACTTGTAGTTGATTTCGGCCTGGCCGGCGGTGCCGACCTCGTGGTGGGCGCGTTCGACGTGCAGGCCCACGGATTCAAGGTTCGTGACCATCGTGTTGCGCAAGTCGGCGAAGTGGTCGGTCGGGGGGACCGGGAAGTAGCCGCCCTTGTACCGAACCTTGTAGCCGCGGTTCTCCTCGATCGTTCCGGAGTTCCACCAACCGGCGATCGAGTCAATCTCGTAGAACGACTTGTTTGGGCCGGTCGAGAAGTTCACCCGGTCGAAGATGTAGAACTCGGCTTCGGGGGCGAAATAGGCGGTGTCGCCGATGCCGGTGGTACCCAGATAGGCCTCTGCCTTGCGCGCGATGTTGCGTGGATCGCGCGAGTACGCCTCGCCGGTGATCGGGTCGTGGATGAAGAACTCCATGGCCAGGGTCTTCTGCGCGCGGAACGGGTCGACGTAAGCCGTCGTCGGGTCTGGGAAGAGCGCCATGTCGGACTCGTCGATGGTCTGGAACCCACGCACCGACGAACCGTCGAACATCAGGCCGTTCTTGTACGCGTCTTCATCGAAGGACGAGATCGGCACGGTGAAGTGCTGCTGGATGCCCGGAAGGTCGGTGAAGCGGATGTCGACGAATTCGACGCCCTCATCCTTGATGAACTTGAAAAGCTCGTCGGCGTTGCCGAAGCTCATGGGTCCTCCTCGCCGCGCTCTGCGGCTAGTCATTGATCAAGACAGGGCGGCACACGGCCCCCACTGTCATGACCGTACGGTCACGCAGTTTCTCGACCGTAAGGGGTTTGTATCGGGCATGTTACAAGCCGCTTCTGGCCCGGATTTACGGGGTCAACCCCGCATCATCCGGCGGGCACCCTTCATGTTCGTGGGCATCGGTCCGCGCGGCATCGGAGCGGCCGGTCGCATGGCGTCGAGAGCCTTCACCTTGTGCATGATGGACGTCTGCACGGCCGGCTGGATCTGCTTCTTCATCTTCTGCAGATGGCGGGTGAGTTTGGTCAACGGGATCTCACCGTCGCCATTGCCGACAACGATTTCGTGGACGGGAACTTCGTCACCCGCGATGCGCTGGTGCTTCGTACGTTCCGTCGCCAGCAACTGACGGACGCGCGTCGGATTCCCTTCGCCGACCAGCACGATTCCGGGTTTTCCGATGACGCGGTGGACGATGTCCTGATTGCGGGTGAAGGCGACACCGGGCTTGACGTCCCAGCCTTTGCGAAGCAGTTGCAGTGCTCCGGCCGCCGCACCGGGTTGGCCCTCGATCTGGCGATAGGCGCCGCGTTCGGCTCGTCGTCCCAGCACAACGAGGACGGCAAGGAGACCGGCGAGGAGGCCGAGGATACAACCGAGGACGATCCCGGACGTGTCGAAGCCGAACAACAACATCTCCACAGCCGCGCCGACCACGAAGATCCCGAGAAACCACGCGACAAGGATGAGTGGAAGCTTCGGGTCGCCCTGTTTCGTGACGCGGTACGCCTGAATGATCTGGTGGAAGCGTCCCTTGGGCATTTCGGGTGCTGAGGAAGACATGCCTGCCAGTCTACGAACGCAGCGTGGCGCGAGCTTCGAGTGCCTGCGAGTACAACCGGCCCGCGCGGTACGACGAGCGGACAAGTGGGCCCGACATCACGCCGAGGAACCCAACCTCTTCTGCTTCGTCCTTGAGTTCGACGAACTCCTCTGGCTTGACCCAGCGATCGACCGGGTGATGCCGAGGTGATGGACGGAGGTACTGCGTGATCGTGATCAGTTCGCATCCGGCATCGTGCAGGTCTCGAAGCGCTTGGCTGATCTCGTCGCGGGTCTCGCCCATGCCCAGGATCAGGTTGCTCTTCGTCACCAAGCCCGCGACTCGCGCCTGGGTGAGGACGCCGAGTGACCGCTCATAGCGGAACGCCGGACGGATTCGCTTGAAGATGCGCGGGACCGTCTCCAGATTGTGGGCCAGAACCTCGGGACGGCTGTCGAAGACCTCTTCGAGCAGGTTGGGTTCGCCGTTGAAATCAGGGATGAGGTTCTCGACGCCGGTTCCCGGGTTGAGCTCATGAATCTGCCGAACGGTTTCTGCATAGAGCCAGGCGCCACCGTCAGGCAGGTCGTCGCGGGCGACGCCGGTGATCGTGGCGTAACGCAGCCCCATCGTCTGGACGCTTTCGGCGACGCGACGCGGCTCGTCGCGGTCTAGTGCCGCGGGCCTTCCGGTGTCTATCTGGCAGAAGTCGCAGCGCCGTGTGCACTGATCGCCGCCGATGAGGAACGTCGCCTCGCGATCTTCCCAGCACTCGAAGATGTTGGGGCAGCCGGCCTCCTGGCACACCGTGTGCAGACCTTCGGACTTCACCAGCCCCATCAACTGGTTGTACTCAGGACCCATCGTGGCCCGCGTCTTGATCCACGGCGGCTTCCGCTCGATGGGCGTTTCGGCGTTGCGGGCTTCGAGACGCAGAAGCTTGCGCCCGTCTGGCGCTGGGGGCACCTCCCGCTTGCGGGGGATGGTCATGCTCCGACCGCCCCAACCGGGATCGCCAGAGCCGGTGCCTGATCAATGTCTGGACTCGCCGCGTAGGTCTGCCATGCGAGGAGTTCCCTCAAGTGCGGAGTGACGGCGTCGGCTGCCTCGGCAACGGAGACATCGCGCCCCAACTCCTTGGTCAACGTGGTGACGCCGGCGTCGGAGATTCCGCAGGGGACAAACCGGTCGTACCAGCCGAGGTCGACGTTCGCGTTGAGCGAGAACCCATGCATGGTGACACCCCGGGTCACACGGATTCCGATGGCCGCGATCTTGCGTTCGGAAAGGCCAGCACTTGCGGCCAGCCATACGCCGGAGCGACCGGGCACGCGCCCGGCCTGGACACCGAGTTCGGCGACGCCGCGGATGAGCGCCTCCTCGACCCGCCGGACGTAGTCAACAACGAGGACGTGGGATGGCAATTTGGTGATCGGGTAGCCGACGAGCTGTCCGGGCCCGTGGAATGTGATCTTGCCGCCACGATCGACGTCGATAACCGGGGTGCCGTCCTGGGGCCGCTCGTGCGGGTCGGTGCGCTTGCCCGCCGTGTACACCGGCGGGTGCTCGAGGAGGAGGGCGACGTCGCCGATCTCATCGTTGGCGCGCTGGTCGAGGAGCTCGCGCTGAAGGTTCCAGGCCTCGACGTAGGGGAGCGCCGCGTCACCGAACCAATCGCGTCGGATCTGCAGGGCGCCCACGTGGCCAGCGTACCTGTGGACACGCGGATTGATCGGGGCGATCAATCCGCGTGACTCTGTCGACCATGCCGATTCTCGCCGTTTGGGTATCGATGCTTGCAACATTGTTTGGCCCTGCCGACGATGCCGAATGCTTCGCGCTTGGTGGGCTCGATGTCGCACGGGCGCAGGCGCTGGCAGCTTCCAACGCGACGGCGCTGAGCAGCGTCTACGCGAGTCGAGCGACCTCCGGCGATGATCGACGCGTCTTCGAACTTTTCGCGGCCCGCGGGTACCGGCTTGTCGGGGCCGGCATGATCCGCAACTCCTGTCGAGCCATTGACCGTGCGCCTGGTCGCGTCACCCTTGACGTGTCGGAACGCCTGGCTCCGACGTGGGCCGTTAGCGAATCCGGCAACGTGCGTCGTCTTCCCCGTAGTGGTCTCGAGCGCCACCGCGTCGTGTTGGCACAGGTCGGCGGCCGCTGGCGCATCGCTTCAATCAGCTAGTGCGAGGCGCAACTTCTCGGCGATTTCGCGGTTGTACGCCGGGGCACGACGACCAACGCTCACCTCGCTGAGGAACCCGTGAATCATGTCGCCGTTCAGGATGCGTCCGACCAGGTGCTTCATGCGACGTCGTTCAGAGGGCCGCGTCCAGGAGGGACGCGAGATCGGGATGGTTGAAGCTGAAGCCGGCGTCGACCAGTGCTTTCGGGCGGACGCGCAACGATCCCAAGAAGTCGTCGGCGAGCGGGCCGCTGGCGACTCGCAGGATCGGCCGTGGCGCCACAAGAAGTCGCCGTCGACCGACCGCAGCGGCCAATGCTTCGGTGAACTGATCGTTGGTCGTGTCGTCGGGCATCGCGAGATTGAACGGGCCGGACAGGTCGTCTCTTTCGGCCAGGAAGGTGACAGCGCGGACCCAATCGTCGCGCGAGATCACAGACATGAATTGCTGGCCGTCGCCGATCCGGGCGCCAAGTCCGATCCGGAACGCCGGGAGCATCGCCTTCAGCAGACCGCCGGTGCGGTCCAATGCAGCGGTCGTTCGCAGGAGACATACGTGCGCGCCGGCCTCTGCTGCGGTCTCGGCCGCCGCCTCCCATGCATGGACGACTTCGGACAGCAGGCCGTCACCTGCGTCGCTGGTCTCGGTCAGGATCTCGTCGCCTCGATCGGCTCCGTAGTAGCTCATGCCCGAAGCGGAGAGCAGCGACGGTGGCTTCGGTGCGTGGGCGATGGCACGCGCCAGCGTGCTCGTCGCACTGACCCGGGATGCCAAGACCTTCTCCTGCCAGCGCTTCGTGGGCGGCCAATGCGTGATCGACTCTCCGCTGAGATTCACGACGACGTCCGCGCTGTCGATGACCCTCTGCTCGATCAGTCCGGCCGCCGGATCCCACACGGATGCATCGGAGCGATCTTCGGGTTTTCGTACCAGACGCGTGACGCGCTTCCCACTCTCGCGCAGGTGACTCACCAAAGCCGTCCCGAGGAAGCCCGAAGCTCCTCCGACAACGACGTGCATCGCCTGCGTCAGCCCAACTCGCCCTCGAACGCGCCGGCTTGCAGCCGGTTCTTCACCGCGCTGAGGAACCGGCCGGCGTCAGCGCCGTCAACAACCCGGTGGTCGTAGGTGAGAGCGAGGTAGGCCATCGAACGGATCGCGATGCTCTCGCCGCCCGAGCCGTCGGTGACAACCACCGGACGCTTGACGACCGCGCCAACCCCCAGGATGGCCACTTGCGGCTGGTTGATGATCGGGGTGTCGAACAGGGCACCGTTGCTGCCCAGGTTGGTGATCGTGAAGGTTGCGCCGGAGAGCTCGTCTGGCGTGATCTTGTTCGTGCGCGTGCGCTCAGCCGCATCGGCGATGCGCTTGGCGAGCCCGGCCACCGACAGGTCGCCGGCATCGCTGATGGTCGGAACGATCAGGCCCTTCTCGGTGTCGACGGCGATGCCGAGGTGTTCACCAGCCGGGTAGGTGATGGTGCCCGCCTCGAAATCTGCAGCAGCGTTGAGCTGCGGGTATTGCTTCAGCGCCTCAATTGCCGCCTTCGCGAAGAACGGGAGGAAGGTGAGCTTGACGCCTTCGCGCTCAGCGAATGCGTCCTTGGCACGAGCACGCAGGCGGGCAACCTCGGTGACATCGACTTCATGTACCTGTGTCAGTTGCGCCGAAACCTGGAGTGACTGCACCATCCGCGTCGCGATCGTCTTGCGCAAGCGTGTGATGTCTTCGGTCTTGCCGCGCAAGGCTGATGGTGCCGACGGCGCAGCGGCGGCCGGTGCGCTCGCCGCAGGTGCTGTCGCAGCGGGCGCCTTGGCGGCTGCGTCCAAGACGTCTTGCTTGCGGATACGCCCGCCAACGCCGGTGCCGGAGACAGCGGTTAGATCGACGCCGTGCTGTTTGGCGAGTTTGCGGACGATGGGCGTGACGTACGTATCGGAAGCCGGTGTTGCGGTGGCAGCAGCGGCTTCCGGGGCGGCCGCGGCAGGAGGTTGATCGCTAGCCGCGCCTTGGGGCGTGGCGGGAGGCTGCGGAGCAGCCGAAGCGTCGGCGGATGCCTCTGCGGCTGGTGCTTCGGGCTCGGACGCTTCGGTCGCTGCGCTCCCTCCCGCGCCATCGGCGCTAGCGCTCGCAGAGGCTTCGCCCGAGCCGACGATGGCCAGGACGGCGCCAACCTCGACCGTTTCGTCTTCGTCGGCCCGGATCTCCAGGAGAGTGCCCGCCACGGGAGACGGCACCTCGGTGTCGACCTTGTCGGTGGAGATCTCGAGCAGCGGCTCGTCGACGGCGATCTCGTCGCCGATGTTCTTGAGCCAGCGGGTGACGGTGCCTTCGGTGACACTTTCACCGAGCGCCGGAAGTTTGATCTCGGTTCCGGCGCTCGTCGCGGCCTCCGAAGCGGGCTGAGGAGTCTCT
>Ga0081455_10000666_pt1 | contig 44517 bp, 45 predicted proteins | sample TabmetS3T2R1_FD_70207 | JGI IMG/M metagenome (GOLD analysis project Ga0081455, IMG submission 70207) | Tabebuia heterophylla rhizosphere microbial communities from the University of Puerto Rico - S3T2R1 | ecosystem: Host-associated > Plants > Roots > Rhizosphere ...
CAGCGCATCCCACGTGGCGAGCGGGACGGTGGGATGCCCGAGGGTGGCCGCGCGCACCTGCGGACCGTGGAAGTCGGATCCGCCGGTGGCGACCAGGTCGTACCGACGGCAGAGATCCAGGTAGGTCCCGCGCTGCGCGGGCGAGTGCTCCGAGTAGTAGCACTCGATGCCCATGAGGCCGGCTTCCACCATCGACGGGATCAGCTCGTCGCGCTCGGCGAGACCGGGATGAGCGAAGACGGGTGCGCCGCCGGCGCGCCGGAGGAGCCGCACCGCGTCCTCGGGCGTGAGCTTCCGACGCGGCACGTGCGCTGGTTTGCCCGCGGCCAGATATCGGTCGAAGGCCTCACGCACCGTCTTGACGTAGCCGCGCTCGACCATCACCCGGGCGACGTGGGGCCGCCCGGCCGAGCCCTCCTGCACCAGCGCGAACACGCGCTCGACGTCGATGGGCAGCCCCAGCGCGGCGAGCCGCTCGGCGGTCCGGTGCACGCGCGCGCGCCGGTCTGCTCGCTGGGCGCGACAGAACTCGTGGAACCATGGCGCCTCGTAATCCATGCCGTAGCCCAGGACGTGGATCTCGGCGCCCTCCACGTCGCAGTTGATCTCGATGCCGGGCACGATGTGCAGCGGCGGATGGGCGCGCGCGGCCTCGATCGCCTCGGCGAGACCGTCGGTCGAATCGTGGTCGGTGACCGCCAGCACTCGCACTCCGCGGCGCGCCGCCTCCGCCACCAGCTCGCGCGGCCACAGCGTGCCGTCGGAGGCCACGGTGTGGGTGTGGAGGTCGACGCCGCCGGCCATGGGTTCAGCCCCGCTACCGCCGCCCGTCCAGCGACGAGATGTACGCGAGCAGGGTGCGCACCGTCACTCCGGTGCCACCCTTGGGTCCGAGGGGCAGCTCGCGCTCGGTGAACGCGGTGCCCGCGATGTCCAGATGTGCCCACGGCACACCCGAGGTGAACTCGCGCATGAAGAGCGCGGCCACGATGGCCCCGGCGCCCCGCTGGCTGGAGACGTTGTTCAAATCGGCCACGTCGCTCTTGAGGCCTTCCTTGTACTCGTCGTGCAGGGGCAGCCGCCACGTGCGCTCCCCTGCCGCATCCGCGGCGCTCAGCAGCCGCCCGGCCAGATCGTCGCGGCTCGCCATCAGGCCGGAGACGCCCTGCCCCAGGGCGATCACCACCGCGCCGGTCAAGGTCGCCATGTCGATCATCTCGTCGGGCTCGATGTGCCTGGTCGCGTAGGAGAGCGCGTCCGCGAGGGTCAGCCGCCCCTCCGCGTCGGTGTTGCCGATCTCCACCGTCAGCCCGTTCATCGCGCGCACGATGTCGCCCGGCCGCTGTGCGGTCCCCGACGGCATGTTCTCGGTCGCCGCGATCAGCCCGTGCACCTCGACGCGCGGTCGGAGCCGCGGCAGCGCCTGGAAGAGGCCCAGCACCGCGGCGGCGCCGGCCATGTCGTCCTTCATGCGCAGCATGCCGTCGGCCGATTTCAGATCGAGCCCGCCCGAGTCGAAGGTGATGCCCTTGCCAATCACCGCGAGCCGCTTGCGGGCGCGGCCCTTCGGCTTGTAGGTGAGGTGGATGAACTTGGGCGGCTCCTCGCTGCCCTGCGCCACGCCCACGTAGGCGCCCATGCCCATCTTGGCGCAGTCGGCGCGCTCAAGGATCTTCAGGGCGAGCGCGCCCTCCTTGGCGATCTCCTCCGCGCGACGGGCCAGGAAGGTCGGCGTGACCACATTGGCCGGCTCGTTGACCAGGTCGCGCGTCAGGCAGGTGGCCTCCGCCCAGATCCGCCCCAGGCGCACGCCCTCGCGCGCCCCGGGCGCGCTGCGGCGGTCCGGCTCAAGGACGGTCAGCGCGCGCACCGCCTTGCTGTTCTTCTCCTTGAGGTACTTGTCGAAGCGGTACGTGCCGAGACAGGCGCCTTCCACCACCGCTTGAGCACGCTCACGGGCCGACAGGCCGTCCGGCGGCATGAAGACCGCGACCGTCGCGCCGCCCAGATCGCGCGCACGCCGCATCGCGGCCGCCGCGGCCCGACGGACCGCCTCGGCGTCGCCACGTGATTGCCCTTCGCGGCGACGCGGCCCGACGCCGACCACGACGACCCGCTCGGCCGGCAGCTTGCCCGCGGTGTGAAGATAGGAGAGCTGCCCGGGCTTGCCCTCGAACTTCTCGCTCGCGAGCGCTCGGGTGAGCAGGCCGTCCAGCGCGCGATCCACCGCCGCGAACTCGGCCGAAGGCCGGCGGTCGTCCGCGTAGCGGCCCAGCACAAGCACGTCCGCGCGCGCTTCCGTGGGCTTTCGGGTCTCAAGCGCCAGATCCATCGTCGTCAGCCTCCCTGACCGATCTTCACCGCGCGGTCCACCATGGCCGCGAGCCCGTCGGTCGTGTCATAGCGATGAAGATCTCCGATCGGCACCCAGCGCACCTCGGCAGCGTCGCTGCCCGCCCGCGGCACGCCCGCCTCGATGGCGGCCACGTAGTCGATGATCACGTAGTGGTAGTGCACCCGCTCGGGGTGAGCGCCGCTCCCCGGGGCCAGCCGCACCCGGTCGATGACGCCGCACAGGCCGATCAGCCGGACCACCACGCCGCATTCTTCCATGACCTCGCGGCGGAGCGCGTCCTCGATCCGCTCACCCAGGTGCACGAGCCCCCCCGGGACGCTCCACTTGCCCTGAGACGGCGGTTGTCCGCGCTTGACCAGGAGCACGCGTTCGCCGTCGAGGATCACGGCGCCGACACCGACTCGCGGGGCGTCCGGGAACTCGCGGGCGAACGTCATCCGATCGCGGTCGCCACGACCGGGGCGCGGCCCGATCGGGTCCACCGCTCGGTGCCGTACTTGTCGCGGACCAGAGCCTCGGCCCGCTCCAGCTCCTCGGCGTCGAGGCCACCCGGCGACAGCGCCAGGCCGTGCACTGAGCGGAAACCCTCGGCGAGGGCGCGCACGCTGTCGTCGAACGACGGAAGACGGCCGAGCACCGCCTCGAGCGTGGTCATGCCGGCCAGGGGGTCGCGCGTGGTGGGGAAGATGCGCCGCAGGCGATGAGGCGCAGCTCCCAGCATCACCGAGCCGTGCTGCAGGAACCCGGCCCCCTGGCGGCGCTGGGCACTGCCGACGACCTTCAGGCCGCCGATCTCGAGCTCGTAGGAGCCGGTGCGCGCGAAGCAGAACGTCGGCATCGCGGCGGGATCGGACGGCTGCACCGGCACCATTTCCACGGGCGCGCCGATGCGGTTGATGCCGGCGGCCAGCGCGCGGCCGATCCACTGATAGGTCTGGAGCAGGTCGACCGCGCCCTCGAAGTCGCCGGTCGCCGCCACCACGCTGTAGGTCAGCTCGAGGTCCGGCCCCTCGTGGAGGATGGCGCTGCCGCCGGTCGGCCGGCGCACGAGGCCGATGCCGAGCGCGGAGGCGGCGGCCTGGTCGATCCGCGCGTCGAGCGGCTGCCCGTAGCCGAGCGAGATGGTCGGCGGCTGCCAGGCGAAGAAGCGGACGGTGGGCGGCGTGGTGCCCGCGAGCCGGCCGAGCAGGAGCGCTTCGTCGAGGGCCATGTTCAGCGCGCCGTCGAGGGGCTCGGTGACCAGGAGGCGGAAGGAGGCGGTCATCGGTGCAGGCACCTCAGCGAGGACCCCTCACCCGGCCCTTCCCCTGAGGGGAGAGGGTGATCGGCGCGAGAGCGTCATGGACGGCGCCAGCGGAGGACGGGCTGGCGGGCGGCCAGGGTCTGGTCCAGGCGGCGCACCGGGGTGGTGAGCGGCGCCTGGTGGATGACGTCGGGGCCCGTCTCGGCCTCGCGCGCGATCTGGATCATCGCGTCGCAGAACTGATCGAGCGTCTCCTTCGACTCGGTCTCGGTCGGCTCGATCATCAGCGCCTCCTCGACGATCAGCGGGAAGTACGTCGACGGCGCGTAGAAGCCCAGATCCAGGAGACGCTTGGCGATGTCCATCGCGGAGACGCCGAGCTTCTTCTGCCGGCGCGCGGAGAGCACGCACTCGTGCATGCAGGGGCCGGGAGCCGAGCGGTCGTAGTCGCCTTCGAGGCGCTTCAGGATGTAGTTGGCGTTGAGCACCGCGTTGTCGGAGACGGCGCGCAGCCCGTCCGGGCCCATGGTGCGGATGTAGGTGTAGGCCCGCACCAGCATGCCGAAGTTGCCCCAGAAGGCCTGCAGCTTGCCGATCGACTGCGGCCGGCTCCAGTCGAGCACGTAGGCCCCGTGACTCGAATCGTCACGCTTGACCACCACCGGCGTGGGCAGGAACGGGGCGAGATGCGCCTTGATGCCCACGGGCCCCGAGCCGGGGCCGCCGCCGCCGTGCGGCGTCGTGAACGTCTTGTGCAGGTTGAAGTGGCAGACGTCGAAGCCCAGGTCGCCCGGACGCGTGATGCCGAGGATGGCGTTGAAGTTCGCGCCGTCCATGTAAACCTGCACACCCTTGGCGTGACACATCTCGGTGATCTGATGGATCTTCGACTCGAAGAGGCCCAGCGTGTTGGGCTGGGTGATCATGAACGCGGCCACGTCCTCGTCGAGGTGCCGCTCCAGATCGGCCAGGTCCAGCTCGCCGCTGGCCTCGCTCTTGAGCTCCACCACCGAGAAGCCGGCCAGCGCGGTTGACGCGGGATTCGTTCCGTGCGCGGAGTCCGGGATCAGCACCTTGTGGCGCCGCTCGCCGCGCGCCAGGTGGTAGGCGCGGATCATGAGCACGCCGGCCAGCTCGCCCTGAGCCCCTGCCGCGGGCTGGAGCGAGACTTCGTCCATCCCGGAGATCTCGGCCAGGTCTCGGGCCAGCTCCCACATCAGCTGCAGCGCCCCCTGGCTGGCCGCCTCGGGAGCGAGCGGGTGCAGGCGCGCGAAGCCGCCCAGGCGGGCCATGTCCTCGTTGATCCTCGGGTTGTACTTCATGGTGCACGAGCCGAGCGGATAGAAGTGCGTGTCGACGCCGTAGTTCATCTGCGAGAGCCGCGAGTAGTGGCGGATCACGTCGACTTCCGAGACCTCGGGCAGCTCGGCGGGCGTCTCGCGCAGATGCTCCTTGGGCAGGAGCGCGGCCGGATCGCTGTCCGGCACGTCGCTCTCGGGCAGCGAATAGGCAAAGCGGCCGGGCGAGGACAGCTCGAAGATCAGCTTGTCGTAGGCGGCCTTGGCGGTGTGCATCGCGGCCTCAAGCCACCGCCGCCGCGAGGGCGGCCGCGTAGGCGTCGATCTCGTCCTTGGTCCGCTTCTCGGTCACCGCGACCAGCAGGCAGTCCTTGTAGGCGCGGTCGAAGCCCTTGACCGGCACCCCGGCCAGGATGCGGTCCTTGGTGAGCCGCCGAATCACCCGCTCGGGGGACTTCGGGAGCTTCAGCGTGAACTCCTTGAAGAACGGCGCGCCGAAGCGCAGCGACACGCCCGGGATCTTGCTCAGCTCGCGCGCGGCGTAGTGGGCCTTCGCGGTCGACAGCTCACCCACCTTGCGCAGGCCGCGCTTGCCCAGGATGGAGATGTAGATGGTCGCCATCAGCGCACACAGCGCCACGTTGGTGCAGATGTTTGACGTCGCCTTCTCGCGCCGGATGTGCTGCTCCCGCGTCTGCAGCGTGAGCACGAACCCGCGCTGGCCATCGACGTCCACGGTGGCGCCCACCAGGCGCCCGGGCATCCGGCGCACCAGCTCCTGCTTGGCCGCGAACACCCCCAGGTTCGGGCCGCCGAAGCTCATCGGCACGCCGAGCCCCTGCCCCTCGCCGACCACAATATCGGCGCCGGAGGCGCCCGGGGGAGTCAGCAGTCCCAGGTTGACCGGATCCGCCACCACGATCAGCAGCGCGCCCGCCTCGTGGGCGATGTCGGCGATCGCGCGCACCTCTTCGAGGCAGCCGAAGAAGTTCGGGTACTGGATCACCACCGCCGCGCTGTGCTTGGAGAGCGCCTTGCGGAGCGCGTCGGGGTCGGTCACCCCGTCACCGAGCGGCGCGGACTTGATCTTGAGCCCGGGGCCTTCGACGTAGGTCTCCACCACCTGCCGGTAGAGCGGGTTGACCCCGCGCGAGATCACGAGGCTGTCGCGGCCGGTGGCCGCGTGAGCCATCAGGGTCGCCTCGGCCAGCGAGGAGGCGCCGTCGTAGATGGAGGCGTTGGCCACGTCCATGCCGCAAAGCTCCGCCATCATCGTCTGGTACTCGAAGATCGAGCGCAGCGTGCCCTGGCTGGCTTCCGGCTGGTACGGGGTGTAGGCGGTGAAGAACTCGCCGCGGGAGATCAGGTGGTTGATGGGGCTCGGGATCGCGTGGTCGTAGGAGCCCGCGCCGAGAAAACACGCATACTCGTCGGCCCCCGCGTTGAGCCCGGCCAGGCGCTGCAGGTGGCGGACCAGCTCCGTCTCGGCCATCGCGCGCGGCAGGTTGAGCGGGCGCGACAGCCGCGCCTTGGTCGGGATGCGGACCAGCAGGTCCTCGATGGAGCCAGCGCCGATGACCGCCAGCATCTCCTTCTGCTGGGCGGGAGTGTTGGAGATGTAGCGCATGCGGGCTGCCTTTCCGGCCTAGTGCGCGCCGTCGGCGGTGAGCTTCTGGTAGTCGGCCGCGCTCATGAGCGAGTCGACCTCTTTCGGGTCGCTCATGCGGATCACCAGCATCCAGCCCTTCCCGTAGGGATCGCTGTTCACCAGCTCGGGGCTCTTCGGCAGCGCGTCGTTGACCTCGACCACCTCGCCGGTGATGGGGGCGAAGAGGTCGGACACCGCCTTCACCGACTCCACCACCCCGAAGGTCTTCATGGCGGTGACCCGGGCGCCCACCTTGGGCAGCTCGACGAAGACCACGTCGCCCAGCTGCTCCTGGGCGAACGCGGTGATGCCGATGCGGGCGCGGTCGCCCTCCACCTTGGCCCATTCGTGCTCGCGCGTGTACTTGAGCTCCGCCGGAACGTTCGCCATCGACGTCTCCCTAGGCCTTTTTGGTGTGCGAGGGATGAAACGGCGTCTTCACCACGCGGGCGGGGTGCGCCGCCCCGCGGATCTCGACCGCCAGCTCGCTGCCGACCGCCGACTGCGCCGTCGGGACGTAGCCCATGCCGATCGAGCGCTCCACCGACGGGCCGAACGAGCCCGAGGTGACCACGCCCACCGGGGCGCCGCCGACCAGCATCGGGTAGCCGTGGCGCGGGACGGCACGCTCGGCCATCTCGAAGCCGACGAGCCGCCGGGCCACCCCGCGGGCGCGGAGGGCTTCGATGGCGTCGCGGCCCACGAAGTCGCCCTTGGCCGGCTTCACGATCCAGCCGAGGCCGGCCTCCAGCGGGTTCGTGGTCTGGTCGATGTCGTTGCCGTAGAGCGCGTACTTCATCTCGAGGCGCAGGGTGTCGCGCGCGCCCAGGCCGATCGGCTGCAGCCCGTCCGGGCCGCCCGCCTCGATCAGCGCCGACCAGAGCCGCTCGGCGTCCCCGGCCGCGACGTACAGCTCGAAGCCGTCCTCGCCGGTGTAGCCGGTGCGCGAGATCAGCGCCCGCACGCCCGCCACCGCGCCGATCACGAAGTGGTAGTAGGCGATGCCGGTGACGTCGCGGTCGGCGAGGCGGCCCACGAGCGCTTCCGCCTTCGGCCCCTGCACCGCGAGCAAGGCGGTGGCGTCGCTCACGTTCCTCCACTCCGCGCGCCCGATGCTGTGGGAGGTGACCCACGCCCAGTCCTTGTCGATGTTGGAGGCGTTGACCACCAGCATGAAGCGGTCGGCCGTGAGGCGATAGATTGTCAGGTCGTCCACGATCCCGCCCTCCGGGTAGCAGAGGGCCGCGTACTGGACCTGGCCGATCTCGAGCGTGGAGGCGTCGTTGGTGCAGAGGCGCTGGACCACGGCGAGGGCATCGGGACCGCTCACCTCGAACTCGCCCATGTGGCTGATGTCGAACAGCCCGACCGCACGCCGCACCGTGCGGTGCTCCTCGATGATGCCGCGGTACTGCACCGGCATGTCCCAGCCGCCGAACGGCACCATCTTCGCGCCCGCCTTGACGTGCACGTCACGCAGCGGGGTGCGCTTGAGCGGGCTGGTGGAGGCGACGTCCGTCATGAGGAGATCGGCTCGGGCCGCCTCATCTTACTGGATGGTCTCCGGCGTGGCAACGACGCGGTAGCCGCGGGCCTCCATGCAGGCGACGTAGGCTCGCTCGAAGCGGCGGTGCCCGTTCACGCTGAGCGCGCCGCCCGCGATCGCCCCCGCGCCCGAGCCCGCGATCAGCCCGTTGGTGGCGGTCGACTCGGTCGACACCGGCAGCCCGGTCACGAGCCCGCCGACCGCGGCGCCGCTCGCGCCCAGCACGAAGACGTTCCGGAGGAAGTTGGCCAGCGGCGAGTCGTCGCCGTTGTAGTTGGTGGCGACCCCCATCTCGGCCTTGCAGTCGACGGCGTCCAGCCGGTGCTGGGTCTCCGTCTGCTGCTGCGCGGCCGCGGTGGCGGGCAGCCCGCCCACGTGGACGACCCGTTGCGTCTCGGCGCAGCCGGCCAGCCCGAGCGCCGCGGCCAGCAGCAGACAGGCGGCGCCCCGGCCCATCACTGTCCGCGCAGCCAGTCGCGCAGCGGCTTGACCTGGCAGCCCGCCTTCTCGAGGGCCTCGCGGACCGATCGAACGATTGTTTCCGCCCCCGGAGTGTCGCCGTGACAGCAGATGGTCTGCACCGAGACGTCGATGTCGACGCCGTCGATGGTGCGCACCTTGCCGTGCATCGCCATCTGCACCGCCTGGGCCGCCGCCTGCGCGGGATCGGTGATCAGCGAGCCGGCCATCTTGCGTGATACCAGCGTGCCGTCGACGGTGTAGGCGCGGTCCGCGAAGCCCTCGGAGGCGACCCGCGCGCCCATCTTGCGGCAGGTCGCGTCGTAGCGACCGGAGCCGAGCGTCATCAGGATGAGGCCCGAGTCCATCGCGGCCTGGCCGGCCGCGGTGGCCAGCGCCTCGTCCGCCTCCATCATGCTGTAGAGAATGCCGTGGGGCTTCATGTGCTGGAGCTCGGCGCCCGCCGCTCGCGCGATCTCGCGTAGTGCGCCGGTCTGGTAGCCGAAGTAGTCCTGCAGCTCGCGGGCGCTGACGTCCATCTTGCGGCGGCCGAAGCCCATGAGGTCGGGCAGCGAGGGATGGGCGCCGAGGGCGACCCGGTGCGAGAGGGCCAGCTCCACCGTCTTCCGCATGATGTGCGGATCGCCGCCGTGGAAGCCGCACGCCACGTTGGCCGAGGTGATGAATGGCATGATGGCTTCGTCGGCGCCGAGCGTCCAGCGCCCGTACGACTCGCCCATGTCGCAGTTGAGATCGATCATCTTCGTCATGGCGTTCTCCTCTCCCGTACCACCCCTCACCCTGCCCTCCCCCCTGAGGGGAGAGGGTCAAGGCGGCCTGCCCAGGGGGGAGCGGTGAGCGCTAGTCGAGCACCCGGCCGAGCGTCTCCACGAAGTGATCGACCTCGGCGTCGGTCATGGCCAGCGAGCAGGCGCCCAGCCCGCGCTGCGAGAGCAGCACACTCTCGTTGACCAGCCCCAGGAAGGTGCGCGCGGGCGCCTGGGCGTCCTCGGGCCGCGCCGAGCGGTAGTCGCCGAGCTTCTTCTTCGTGTGGTGGATCCAGAAGAGCGAGCCGATGCCAGTCACCTGCCCCGCGTACCCCTTCTTGCGCAGCAGCCGGCGCACTCCGTCGCGCAGCCGCTCGCCGAGGGCGTCGAGGCGCGCGTACGCCTCCGGGGTGAGCTGCTCCAGGGTCGCGATGCCGCCCGCCATCGTCAGCGGGTTCGCGTTGAAGGTGCCGCCGTGATTCATCCGCCCCTTGCCGTCGCGCGGGTCGTAGGGATTCATCACGTCGGCGCGCCCACCGAAGGCCCCGACCGCGAGGCCGCCTCCGATGATCTTGCCGAGCGTGGTGAGATCCGGGCGGATGCCGAAGCGCTCCTGCGCCCCGCCGCGTCCCACCCGGAACGAGATCACCTCGTCGAAGATCAGGAGGATGCCGAGCCGCTGGGTCACCTCGCGCAGCTTCTCGAGGAAGCCCTCGCGCGGCGCGATCATCCCCGCGTTCGCGAAGAGCGGGTCGACGATCAGCGCCGCGATGTCGCCGCCCTGCTTGTCGAGGATCTTCTCGCACGCATCGGCGTCGTTCCACGGCAGGGTCACCACGTGCTTCATGACCGCCGGCGGCACCCCCGCCGACCACGCCACCGACTTCGGCCGCTTGCGCGAGCCGGCGGCGGCCGGATCCGAGGCGACGCTCACCAGCACCCAGTCGTGGGTGCCGTGGTAGGCGCCCTCGAACTTGGCGATCCGGGTCCGGTTGGTGAAGGCGCGGGCCACCCGGACCGCGTGCATGGTCGCCTCGGTGCCGGAGTTGGCGAAGCGCACCACCTCGAGGCCCGGCAGGCGCGAGGTCAGCATCTCGGCGAGGCGGATCTCGTGCTCGCTGGGCCCCGGGAACGACATGCCGTGGGCCGCCGCGTCCTGGATCGCCTTCACCACCGGCGGATTGGCGTGCCCCAGGATCAGGCTCGTGTAGTTTCCGTTGAAGTCGAGCCGTTCGACGCCGTCGGCGTCCCAGATGCGGGCGCCCTCGCCCCGCGTGATGTAGAAGGGGTACGGGTCGAAGAACGTGGTGGTGCGGCTGTTGCCGCCCGGCATCACCCGGAGCGCCTCCTCGAAGAGGTGCCGCGAGCGGGGAGTCTTGGCCTGGTAATCGGTGATCGCGCGCTCGAGTGTCATGGGGATGCCTCCTCTTCGATGGCGGTGTCCAGAGCCCGACGGCTGTCCCGAAGCATCGCATGAGCCTCGGCGACTGTCACCTGGCGGAAACGCAGGCGCCCGCCCGGCTTGACCTGCCCGATGCGGCCCAGGTCGAACGAGCACACGGTGGCGATCTTGGTGTAGCCGCCCGCGGACTGGCGGTCCGCGAGCAGCACGATGGGCTGGCCCTCGCCGATGACCTGCACGCCGCCCATCGGGACGCCATCCGAGATGATGTCGTGGCCGCGCGTGTGCTCGATGAAGGGCCCCCGAAGCCGGGCGCCCATGCGATCGCTCTGCGGAAGGATCTCGTAGGGCCCCGCGAGAAGGGCGTCGATCCCCGCGCGCGTGAACCGGTCGTCCTGCGGTCCCAGGATCACCGCGACCTCCGCCTCGCCCGGATACGCGGGGATCCGCTCGGGGCGGACGCGACCGGCCGGCGCCGCGGGGGCGGGCCCCAGCGGCAGCCGATCCCCCTTGCGCAGCGCGCGGCCCTCGAGCCCGCCCAGCCGGCCCCGGGGATAGGTCGCGCGCGAGCCGAGGACGAGCGGCGTCTCGATGCCGCCGGCGACGGCCACGTAGGCGCGCACTCCAGTCCGCACCGGCCCCAGGCGCAGGACGTCGCCCGCCCTCACCGGGAAGCTTCGCCACGCGGGCGCGGGTGCGCCGTTGAGCGTGGGGGCCATGTCGGCACCGGCGATCGCGACCAGCCGCGCGTCGGTGAACTCGAGGCGCGGCCCCAGCAGCGTGCACTCGAGACCGGCCGCGTTGTCGTCGTTGCCGACGAGGCGATTGGCGAGGACGAAGGCCTCGCGGTCCATGGGCCCCGAGGTGGGCACGCCCACGCGGAGATGGCCGAAGCGCCCCAGGTCCTGGACGGTGGTGAGCGGCCCCCCGTCCTGCACGAGCAGCGCGCTCATGCTCGATCGATGCGTGGCGTGAATTGGCCCGCCTCCACCCGCGCCGCGATCGCATCGTACTCGACGCGATCGATGGCGCGGAAGCGCACGTGATCGCCGGCCCGCAGCAGGATCGGATCCACGGCGGCGGGATCGTACAGGCGCACCGGGGTGCGGCCGAGCACCCAGAACCCGCCGGGGCTCTCGATCGAGTAGATGCAGCACTGGATGCCCCCGATCGCCACGCTGCCGGGAGGCGTCTTGGTGCGCGGGTTCGTCAGGCGCGGGATCGTGAGCCGCCCGGGCATGCCGGTCATGTACGGCAGGCCCGGGGTGAAGCCGACGAAGTAGATGTAGTACTCGGCGCCGGCGTGCAGCCGCACCAGCTCGTCGGGTGCGAGCCCGAGCTTCTCCGCGGCGGACGCCAGCTCGAAGCCCAGCTCGCCCTCGTAGCAGCACGGCAGCTCCACCGTGCGCGCCGGCGGCAGCACGTCGGGCCGCGCGCGCGCCCACAGCTCGCGCAGGGTCCCGGCCAGCGCGTCGTAGCCGATGACCAGCGGATCGTAGTAGACGAGCAGCGCCCGGTAGCTCGGCACCGTCTCGCCCACCCCGGGCAGGCGGGCCTGTTGCAGCAGGTATTCCAGCGCGAGGACCCGGGCGTTCAGCTCCCGGTCGATCTCCTCACCCAGCTCGACGGAGAGCGCGCGGTCACCGCACGGCAGGAGCCGCGGCTCGGGCCAGATCGTCACCGGGGGCGAGCGGTCAAATCGCGGCCAGCGCGTGGTTCGGCAGGTCGGTGATGAACATGTGGCCCGGGCTGTGAGTGATCATGAAGGCGGGCTTGGAGGCCAGCGCCACCGCCTGCGGCGTCACGCCACACGCCCAGAACACCGGCACTTCGCCGGGACGCACGCCCACCGAGTCGCCCCAGTCGGGCTTGTTCACGTCCGCGATGCCCAGCGCGGACGGGTCGCCCACGTGGACCGGCGCGCCGTGCGCGTTGGGGAAGCGGGCGGAGGCGGTCACCGCCTTGGCGATCATGCCGGTGGGGATCGGCCGCATCGACACCACCATGGGGCCGTGGAACCGACCCGCCGGGCGGCAGGCCACCGACGTCTTCCACATCGCGACGTTCCGGCCCTCGTCGATGTGGCGCATCGGGATGCCCGCATCGAGCAGCGCCCACTCGAACGTGAAGGAGCACCCGAGCAGGAACGCGACCAGATCGTCCCGCCAGAACGGGGTGACGTTGGTCACCTCGTCGGCCAACACGCCGTCCTTGTAGATGCGGTAGCGCGGCAGGTCCGTCCTCAAGTCGGCTCCGGGCGCCACCCCCACCGGCTCCGGCGAGCCGGCGTCGGTCACCTCGATCAGCGGGCACGGACGCGGGTTGCGCTGGCAGAAGAGCAGGAAGTCGTACGCCTGCTCCTTCGGCAGCACCGCCAGGTTGGCCTGCACGAAGCCGGGCGCGAGCCCGGCGGTCACCGCGTTCAGTCGGCCGGCCCGGATGTCGGCCCGGATCTCTCTCGGATGGCGCGCGTCGATCGGCATGCGTCGGTCTCCCCTCTGCAGTCTACTTGAGGTGGCCGAGCCGCGGCCACAGGTCGGCGTTGGCGAGCACGTGCGGCTTCTCGCCGCGGAGCACGCGGAGCATCTCGGCGGTGACCTGTAGCGCCATGCCGCGCATGGTCTCCCGGGTCACGCCCGCGATGTGCGGCGACACGATGACGTTCTCCAGCTGGAACAGCCGGTTGTCGGACGAGGCCGGCTCCTCCTCGAACACGTCGATCCCCGCCGCGCGAATCTTCCCAGTCTCGAGTCCGGCTACCAAGGCATCTTCGTCCTGGGTTCGTCCTCGAGAGGTATTCACGAAGATCACCCCGTCCTTCATCCGGGCCACCGCGGCGGCGTCGATCATGTGGTGCGTTTCGTTCGTGTGCGGCGTGTGGCAGGTGATCACGTCGGCCTGCCCGAGCAGCGTGGCCAAATCCGGCATGGGCTCGGCCCCCCGGTTCCGCACCTCGTCGGCCGGGACGTACTTGTCGTACCCGATCACGCGCATCCCCAGCGCGTTGGCGGTCCGGGCCACCCGGCGTCCGATGTTGCCGACGCCGATGATGCCGAGGGTCTTGCCGTTCATCTCGAGCAGGCCCTCCCAGCGGGCCTTGCCCCAGTCGGCCTTGCGGGTGCGCTGGTCCACCACCACCGCCTGCTTGGCGCAGGCCAGCATCAGCATGATCGCGTGCTCGGCGACCGAGTTGGAGTTCGAGCCCGGAGCATGCACCACCGCGACCCCGAGGTCGGTGGCCGCCGGCAGATCCACGATGTCGAGGCCCACCCCGTGCCGGCCCACGACCTTGAGCTTCGGGCAGGCCGCCATGAGCGAGCGGCTACAGTCGGGTTTGGACCGGAACAGGATGCCCGCGGCATCCTTGGCCGCGGCGATCATGCCGGCCTCGGTCTCCGCGCTCGTGACGACCACACGGGCTTCGGCCTCGAGTTGCTTCATCCCATCGGGGTGGATCGGTCCTCCCAGCACCACGAGCGGCTTCATGAGGTCTCCTTGTCGGAATCGCGCGGCGACAACGGCCCGCATTATAGCGGAGCGGCCTTACCGAGTCATCACGACGCCGGCGCCGCGAACGGGGGCCCGGCCCGCCGCCAAGTGCCCGTCGTCATGCGGCTTCAAACGCCGGGACGTTGGCATGCGCGATGCCCCCTCGGCCGTCATGCGAAGCTCCACGCTCGAGGCGCTCACGCGCGCCGCCGCGTCCTGCACCAACTGCGACCTCTACAAGAACGCCACGCAGACCGTCTTCGGGGAGGGCGCCCCACGTGCCGGGATCGTGCTGGTGGGCGAGCAGCCCGGCCATGAGGAGGACCTGGCCGGCCGGCCCTTCGTGGGGCCAGCCGGTCGGCTGCTGGACGCGGCACTCTCCGAGGCGGGCCTGGACCGCGGCCGGCTCTACGTCACCAACGCGGTCAAGCACTTCAAGTGGACGAAGGACAAGAGCGGGGGCAAGCGGCGGATCCACGAAAAGCCCAACCAGAGCGAGGTCGAGGCGTGCCGGCCGTGGCTGCAGGAGGAGCTCTGGCTGATCCGACCGGAGGTCGTGGTCTGCATGGGGGTGACCGCGGCGAACGCGGTGCTGCGAAAGCGGGTCACGATCACCGCCAGCCGGGGCAACGCGCTCGAGTCGCCCGACGGCTTCCGCACGTTCGTGACCGTCCATCCCTCCGCGATCCTCCGGATCCCGGATCGCCGCGACCGCGAGGCGGAGCGGCATCGTTTCGTCCAGGACCTGCAGCGAGCCACGCGCGCCCGGTAGGAAACACCAAAGGGGGCGCGAGGTAGAAACAACTCGGTAGATCTTCCTGCAACGACCCGGGTCGCCGGTCACCGCATCTCGCCAGCCCGCGCCGATCGTGAAGCGTGCATACCCACGTGACTGGCACGTCGTTTGAACTCCGCACGTCGCCGCTCTCACGCGCATCCGGGGAGTCGAGGTCCGTCTCGACAGGAGGAGAAGATGACGCAGCCGGCAGATGCGGAGATTCCCGGTCTGGTGTTTCCCGACACTCACGCCCTGAACCGCTCGAGCTGCTGGGCGGTGGTGCTCGCGGGCGGTGAAGGCATCCGGCTGCGCCCGCTCGTGCGGCAGGTCCTGGGCGACGACCGTCCCAAGCAGTACGTGCGGCTGCTCGGCCCGCGGACGCTGCTCCGACAGACCCTCGATCGGGTCTCGCTCGCGATCCCGGACGGCCGCACCCTGATCGTGACCGTCCGGCAGCACGCCGGCTACATCTCCGAGGAATTTGCCGGGGTGCCCCATCCCACCATCCTTCCGCAGCCGCTCGATCGCGGCACCGCGGCGGGGGTCCTCTACCCGGCCCACTGGATCGCCTGGCGCAATCCCGAGGCGACGGTCGCGGTCTTTCCTTCCGATCACTTCATCCTCGGTGAAGCCGCGTTCATGGCCCACGTGGCCGAGGTCGCCGCCTGGGTCGAGAAGAACCCGGACCGGCTGGGGCTGCTGGGCGCGCGGCCGACCTCCCCGGAGGCGGAGTACGGGTGGATCGAGCCCGACGAGATTCTGGACCAGCTCTCGACCGGGCCGATCCGGGCGGTGCGCCAGTTCTGGGAGAAGCCAACGGCGGCGCGGGCCCGGACCTTCCTCACCGGCAACTATCTCTGGAATACCTCGGTCATTGTCGGGAAGGTCGCGACGCTGGTGCAGGCGGGCTGGCAGGCGCTGCCGGAGCTGTCCGACCGGCTCGCCCGCATCGAGCCCTTCGTGGGCACCGAGGAGGAGGCCGACGCGGTCCGACAGGCCTACGAGCTGATGCCGAAGGCCAACTTCTCACGCGCGGTGCTGGAGGCCTGCCCGGAGATGCTCGCGGTGTCTCGGCTGCCGCGGATCGTGTGGTCGGATCTGGGCAGCCCGCACCGGGTGATGGAAGCGCTCACCAGGATGCAGATTCGGCCGGAGTGGGCCAGGACGCTGGCCCCGGCGTAGCAGCGGCGGGAGCGCCTGTGCGTGGTAGAGCGGGCGCGCGGCGTCAGGCGGAGGCGGTGGCCCGTGCGACCGTGCGCAGTGGGGACGGCGCCAGCGTGACCTGCAGATCGCCATGGTCGCGCATCAGGTCCTCGTCCTGCTCCCTGATCTCGGCCAGGACGACCTGGCCGCCCTTTCCGCTTCGAAGCTCGGTCGCGGCCCTCGCCAGGATGCGCTGCTGACGGGCCAACTCGTGCTGCGTCGCCGAAATGTGCTTCGTCCGTCGAAGTGATCTCGGCCAGCAGCGATCGAGCCAGCTCGCCCGCTCGGTCATGGTGTTCCTCCGCGGGCCAGAACGGGGCAAGCGCGCTGCCACGCTCGAACGTCGCGTCGCGGCGGGCGACCACCGCACCCTTGCCACTGGCGCATGAGGTGCTCGGTCCTTACCGGGTAGGAATTTCTGGGGCTCGTCGTGGCGGCTGCCTCGTCGCGTCGTTCCTACCCGGACGCGGCAGGACTTCCGCGGGCCGGTGGGCCGGGTGTCGGCGGATTGACGCGGATTTCCCGCGAGGTGCGACAAGACTTCGATCCAGGCATGGTCATTGCTCAATAGCCGGCCATGGCGTCGAAACCCCATATCTTGATCGTCGACGACGAAGAGGAGTCGCGCAGCGCGCTCCAGACGATCCTTGGCACGTGGGGCTATGCGACCGACGGCGCCTCCGAAGGCGAGGAGGCTCTGCAGAAGGCGTCGGCCATGCGCCCGTCGCTCGTCATCACCGATCTGGTCATGCCGGACATGGACGGGCTGGCCTTGCTGGACGCGCTGCAGCAGGAGCTGCCACGTGTGCCGGTCATCATCCTCACGGGGCGGGCGTCGGTGGATACCGCAGTCTCCGCCATGCGGCAGGGGGCCTATGACTACCTGACCAAGCCGGTGGATCTCGATCGCGTCCGCCTGCTCATCGAAAAGGCGCTCGACCGCGCTCGGACCCTCGACGAGATCATGGTCCTGCGCCGTCGCGTCAAAGAGGTGTGGGGGCTGGGTCGGCTGATCGGCCGCAGCGCCCCGATGCAGGAGGTCCACCGGCTGATCGAGCAGGCCGCCGCCACCCCGGCGCCGGTGCTGATCCACGGTGAGACCGGGACCGGCAAGGAACTGGTCGCCCGCACGCTGCACGAGCTGTCCACCCGCGCGGACGGGCCCTTCGTGGCGGTCAACTGCGCGGCGATGCCGGAGACACTGCTGGAGAGCGAGATCTTCGGCCACGAGCGCGGGGCCTTCACCGACGCGCGGGATCGGCGCGAGGGGTGCTTCGAGCTGGCCCACGGCGGCACCCTGCTGTTGGACGAGGTGGCCGAGATGCAGCCGGGAACCCAGGCGAAGTTCCTCCGGGTGCTCGAGGAGGGCTGCTTTCGGCGGCTAGGCGGCAAGACCGAGATCCGGGTGGACGTGCGGGTGGTGGCGGCCACCAACAAGGACCCGGTGGTCGCCCTGAAGGACGGGCAGTTCCGGGAAGACCTGTACTACCGGCTCAACGTGTTCAACCTCTCGATCCCGCCGCTGCGCCAGCGGGTCGAGGACATCCCGCTGATCGTCACTGGCTTCATCGAGGAATTCAACGGCAAGTACGATAAGCACATCACCGGCGTCGACGACGCGACGCTCAAGATCCTCATGTCGCACTCGTGGCCGGGCAACGTGCGCGAGCTGCGCAACATGGTGGAGCGGGCGTTCATCGCATGCGAGGGCGACGTCATCACGCCCAAGGGGCTGCCGGCCACCTCGCCGGTGACGCCGGTGGGGGCCTGGAGCGGCGATCCTGACGCGCTCACCGTGCCCATCGGCCTGCCGCTGCGCGAGGTCGAGAAGCAGTTCGTGCTGCGAACGCTGGCCGCGGAGAACAACAACAAGACCCGCGCGGCCGACCGCCTCGCCATCAGCACCAAGACGCTCCACAACATGCTGCAGCGCTGGGGCCTGCTCCACAGGACGCCGTCTCGAACCGGGTCATGATCCGCATGAGACAGCCCACCCTGGCGGATACCACGCACGAGGCCCTCGCGCGGCTGGAGCGGATCGAGGATGCGCTCGAGCGGTTGCCCGCTGGTCCTGCCCGTGAGCCGCTGGCCGACGACGTCTCGGCGCTGCGCGAGGCCCTGCACCGGCTCGAAGACCTGCAGCGGGACGAGCGCCATCAGCTCGGGCACGACCTGCGCGTGCCGCTCAACACCATCGCGGGGTGGACGCACATCCTTAAGCTCGACGCGGCCACCCCTAGCACGGTGCAGCGGGCGGTGGACGTCTTCGACCGCAACGTGCGGGCGCTCACGCGCCTGATCGACACCTACACCGCGGACCCCAGCCGTTAGGCGGGCGGGCCCTGGCGGATCACCGCGGCGAGGCGCGCCGGATCCACCGGCTTTACCAGGTGGGCGTCGAAGCCAGCCTCCTGTGATTGTCGGAGATCGTCGGGCAGCCCGTAGCCGGTCAGCGCGACCAGCCGGACCGCACGAGCCGCCTCGTGGGCACGCACTTGCCGGGCCACCTCGTAGCCATCGAGGCCGGGTAAGCCCACGTCGACTAACGCGACGTCCGGAAGGCGCTCCAGGATCAGCCGGAGCCCGCTCGGTCCATCTGCGGCTTCGTGGACTTCGTGGCCGGCGTGCTCGAGCAGGTAGCGCAGCATGTCGCGGCTGTCGCGGCTGTCCTCGACGAGGATGATGCGCCGGGGGCTCGACGCGGCCGGCGCCGGGGCGACGCTCTCGCTGCCCGCCGGCGCCGCGATCCGGGGCAGCTCCACGGTGACGGTGCTGCCGAGCCCGGGCCCGGGGCTCTCGGCGTCGACCCGCCCACCGTGCAGCTCCACCAGCCGGCGTACCAGCGTGAGACCGATACCGAGCCCGCCGCCGGCCCGATCAAGCGTGCGGTCACCCTGGTAAAACAGGTCGAAGATGCGCTCGATCATCTGAGGTGTCATCCCGACGCCGGTATCCTTCACCGAGAGGCGCCCGACCTCGCCGTGGCCGGCGACGGTGATCTCGATGCCGCCGCCTCGTGGCGTGTACTTCAGCGCGTTCGCGAGCAGGTTCATGACGATCTGCTCGACCCGCGCCTGGTCCGCGCTCACCCAGGTGGGCTGCGTTCGCAGCGTGATCGTGTGATCGGCGGTTTGCCCTGGCGGCATGAGCCCGGCCACGCAGCGCTGCACGGTCTCGGCCAGGTCAACCGGCACCGGAACCAGGGCGATCTTGCCGGTCGTGACGCGCCCGACGTCGAGCAGGTCGTCGACCAGTCGGCTCAATTGGGCCACCTGCCGGGCGATGACCTCGCGAGCCTTCACCGTGGTCCCCTCACCGGCCGGCTGCGTGGCCAGCACCCGGACTGCGCTGCCAATTACGTCCAGTGGATTGCGCAGCTCGTGGCCGAGCATGGCGAGGAACTCGTCCTTGGCGCGGTTGCTGGCCTCGGCTTCCTCGCGCGCCTGCTGCTCGCGGACCAACAAGGCGGCACGCACGTCGGCGCTCTGGCGCTCGAGGGTGATGTCGCTGACGATGCACACGAGCCCGACCAGAGCGGTGTCCTCGAGCACCGGGTCCACGAGCAGCCGGAACCAGCCGTGGTCATGCTGCAGGTCCAGCGTCTCGCGGCGGCGACTCTGCTCGACCCGCTCGGTGGGAGAGGGCCCGGTGCCGCCGAGCGCCTTCCAGATCTCGGCCCACGGGCGACCGATCAGGTCGTCGGGCGCGGCGTCGAGCAATGCGGCAAAGGCGCCGTTGCCGCGCGCCACGCGGCCGTCGGCGCCCAGCAGGCAGATGCCGTCGCCGATGGCGTCGAACGTGGCCTGCCAGCTCCGGCTGGCCGCGCGCAGGCCCTCCTCGGCACGGCGTAGGCGTAGCAGCGAGTGGATCGTGGCGAGCAGGACCGCCGGCTCCACTGGATCGGTGAGGTAACTGTCCGCCCCGCCCTCGTAGGCCAACTCCTGGGCCCGATCACTCACGAAAGTCGCCGAGATATGCACGATCGGAACCGTCAGGGCCGCGGGCGCGGCGCGGAGCCGGCGGCACACCTCGAAGCCGTCCATGTCCGGGAGGTTGACGTCGAGGAGAATCAGGTCGGGACGACTGCGCGCGGCCGTCTCCAGCGCCTGCGCCCCGCTGCCGGCGTCGAGCACCTCGAAGCCGGCGCGCCTCAGCGTCTCGCTGCGCGCGTACCGCGCCGCCTCGTAGTCATCCACGTTCAGGATGAGCGCGCGGCGGTTAGCCACCGCCGTGCTCCCGGGCCGGCGCCGCCGCGAGGGCCGCGCGGAGATCGTTGGCGGCGGAGGCGTCGGCGAGGGCGTGCTTCGACATGATCCGAAGCGCGTGGGGCGCGAGCACGCGCCGCTCCTCGTCGCTGAGAGTCTTCGAGGTCAGGACCACGACCGGGATGTCCATCGTCGCGGGATCTGCCTTCAACTGCGCGATCACGTCGAACCCCGACATCTCCGGCATGACCACATCCAGCACGATGGCATCCGGATGCTCCACGCGGGCATCGCGCAGCCCTTCCTTCGGGTCGGCCGCCTCCCGGATCTCGAACGCCGCACCCGCAAGATGGCTGCGCACGATGTAGCGTGAGATCTCGTCGTCATCGATCACGAGCACGCGCCGTCCCTGCCCGTGGTCGACCAGGCGGCTCAGGGTGCCGAACAGCCAGCTCGGGTGCACCGGCTTGATCGCGTAGGCGTCGGCGCCGAGCGTCAGGCCCTTCGCCTGGTCTTCAATGCTCGACACCGCCACGACGGGCACGGCGCGGGTGTCCTCCCGCCGTCGCAGCTCGGCGATGAACGCCGAGGCATCCTCGGCGACCAGCCGGATGTCGAGCACCACCGCGACCGGCCGGATCTCATCGATCAGCCGTCGCGCGTCCAGCAGCGTGCGGGCCGCCATCGCCTGGAAGCGCGAGCCGCGGAAGTAGTGCTGGTAGAGCAGCAGGTCTTGCTGGCTATCCTCCACCACCAGCACCGGCAAGCGACTGGGCTCGAGCGCGGCCGGCGAAGCCGACGCGATTTCTTGGGCCTCCACCTCGACCGGATGGCGGATGGGAATGACCGTCGTGAAGGTGGACCCGACTCCGGGGGTGCTTTCCACGGTGACCGTGCCACCGAGCAGGGTGGCCAGCCGACGCACCAGCGGCAACCCCAGCCCCGTCCCGCGCACCCGGCGCTGCACGGGGCTATCGATCTGGCCGAACTCCTCGAAGATGCGCGCCTGGTCCTCGGACGCAATGCCGATGCCGGTGTCACTCACCGAAAACGCGATCGTCTCCACACTGTTCTGCCGGGCCGTCATCCGGATCTCGCCGCGCTCGGTGAACTTCAGCGCATTCGAGAGGAGGTTGCGCAGGATCTGCGAGACTTTGCCCTCGTCGGTGTGCATCCGGGGCAAAGCCTCGGGCTCCTCGAACACGAGATTGATCGACTCGTTCAGGAGCAGCGGCCGCAACATGCCGCGCAGGGCTGCGAACAGGTCGCGGACGTCGAACTCGGCGGGACGGATCACGATCTTTCCCGCCTCGACCTTGGCCAAGTCCAGCAGGTCGTTCACCAGCTCGGTGAGATCCTCGGCCGCCTTGCGCACATAGCCGACCTGGCGCCGCTGCTCGGCGGTCAGCGGCGGCTCGGTGTCCTCCAATAGCAGCCGCGAGAGGGCCAGCATCGAGTTGAGCGGGGTGCGGAACTCGTGACTCATGTTGGACAGGAAGCGCGACTTCATCTCGTCGGCGCGCCGCAGCGTGTCGGCCTTTTCGTCCAGCTCGGCGTAGAGGGCCAGGACCCCGCGGTTGGTGTCCTGAAGCTCCGCGTTGAGGCGCGCGAGCTCCTCTTGGCGGCTCCGTAGCTCCTCCAGCGTGCGCAGCAGCTCCTGGTTCTGCTGCTGGACCTCTTCGAGGAGACCACGCGGGACCTCACCCGCCAGCGCGGCCGCCATGGCAAGCAGCCCGTCCGGCGTGGCCAGAGGGGCCCGACGCGGGAACAGCTTGCCGAGCGTGACGGTAACCCCGGCGTGCGGGTGGTTCTTGACCTCGAAATGGTCCACGAGGCGCCGCGCCCCCCGTATGCCGATGCCCATGCCGGTCGAGGACCGGTAGCGACCGTCGAGGACCGCGTCGAGATCGCGGATACCCGGGCCTCGGTCGCTCACCCGCACCAGCAGCAGCTGGGGCGCATGGCAGCCCTCCACGACGATCTCGACCTTTCCCCCGCCGGCGTACATGAAGGCGTTGCGGGCGATCTCCGACACCGCGGTGGCGATGGCCGTCTGCCCCTGGCCGTCGAAGCCCAGCCGGGCCGCGATGTCGCGCGCTCGCTGGCGCACCGCCACCACGTCTTGCTCGTGACGCACGAACAAGCAGGCCAGGGGCGGGCTCATCGCGGGATCACGCGACGCGCCGGCGTGCGGCGACGACGGTGACGTCGTCGCGACCGCGGCTCCAATCGCGGTAGAGAACTCCCGCGACCAGCGACGGGTGACGAGCCGGCAGGCCCGGGTAGCGCTCGATCTGCCAGCGGCTGCCCAGGCCGTCGGAGTGCATCACGAGCAGGGCGTCGTCGACCCAGGGGTAGGTGAACTGGTTGATCCGGCCGGCCTCGTGCCCGGCGGTGCCGTTGCCCGATACCAGGTGCCGGCCCACACCGCCGGAGACGATCGTCCCCGCAATGTTTCCGAGTCCTGCGTAGTCGACCACACCGCGGGCCCCATCGACCCTGGCGACGGCCACCGCGGCGCCTCGGCTGCCGCGGAGGGCATCGTGGATCGCCGCGACCTGCGCTCCGGGCGGCCGCCCCGGCTCGGCCTCGAAGGCGCGCACGGCGAGGCGGGCCGCGGCAGCGGCGCCCGGCCCGTGCCCGAGACCGTCGACCACGATCACCGATGCCCGCTCTCCGTCGTCAGCCACCGCGAAGCCATCGCCGCAGACAACTTCGCCCGTCTTGGGGACGCTCACCGCGCCCACGTCGAGGACTGTGCCACCGCCGGCCCGGCGCGCCTCCGCCGCCACGCGGGCGACGATCGCCGTCCCCCCCGGCTGCATCGTGTACACGTCCACCAGGGCGGCAAGCCGCTGCACCGCGCCCAGCCCGGTGCCGGGGCTGCCCGCGGTGGAGTAGCCGTCGCGGAAGCACTCGGCGACGCTGGCCATGCCCGCGCCGCGGTCGATGGCGAGCACTTCGATCGCGGCGGGCGTCTCGACCGCACCGATCAGGAGCACGCCACCGCTCGCGTGCTTGACCAAATTGCTGCCGAGCTCGTTCACCACGAGGGCCAGGCGGCCCTGCCGGTCCGAGTCGAGCCCGATCGATGCGCCCAGCTCGACGATCCGTCGCCTCGCCTCGCCGATCTGGCTCGGTTCGTGGACCGCGAACGGCGGAACAGTGCGCGCGACCATCATGTCCATCTCGTGATCCGCACGCAGGTGCCCTGCCCCGGCGTCGAGTCGAGCTCGAACTCGCTCGACAGCCGACGGGCGCCTCCCAGGCCCAGCCCGAGCCCGAGGCCGGTACTGTAGCCGTCCCGCAGCGCTTGCTGCACGTCGGGGATCCCCGGGCCCTTGTCCGTGAACGTTAGCCGCAGCCCGCGACGCGCGCCGTCCTGCAGCGCCTCCAGGCGAGTCAGCCCGCCGCCGCCATGGACCAGCGTGTTGCGGGCCAGCTCGCTGGCCGCGGTCACGATCTTGGTCTGGTCGACCAGGCTAAATCCCAGGTCGACCGCCCAGCGGCGGGTGACCTGCCGGACCCGCACCACGTCCTCGTCGGAGTGGACGCCCAGCGTCTCCTCACGAGCCACGGGCATCGAGATGATCTCCGTTCCGGCCCAGGCGTTGGCGGATCAACGCCATGCCTTTCTCCGCGTTCAGCGCGGTGCGGACGCCTTCCAGCTTCAGGCCGAGCTCCACCAGGGTGATCGCGACCGCGGGCCGCATGCCCACCACCACGGTCTCCGCGTCCAGGATGCGGGCCATGCTGGCGATGTTGCCGAGGGCGCGCCCGATGAACGAATCGACGATCTCGAGGGCCGAGATGTCGATCAGCACTCCGCGCGTCCGATGCTGGACGATCTGCTCGGTCAGCTCGTCCTGCAGGGTCAGGACGAGCCGGTCGTGCATCTCGACCTGGATGGTGACGAGCAGGAATTCTCCCATCTTGAGGATGGGGATGCGCTCGGCGGGTGGCTTGCCGTCAAGCACGCGCGGCGGTTCTGGTGATCAGGGCCCCGACACGACTCATCGCGAGTACCAGTGCGTCGGCGAGGGTCGCCTTGGTGGCCACCCCGGCGAGGTCGACCCCCAGGTGCACGATCGTCTGGGCGATCTGGGGTCGGATGCCGCTGATGATGCATTCCGCCCCCATGAGCCGGGCCGCTCCCACCGTCTTGAGCAAGTGCTGGGCGACCAGGGTGTCGACGGTGGGCACGCCGGTGATGTCGATGATGGCAATCGACGCCCCAGTGTCGACGATTCGCTGGAGCAGGCTCTCCATCACCACCTGGGTACGCTCGCTGTCGAGGGTCCCGATCAGCGGCACCGCCAGGATGCCTTCCCATAGGGAGACAACGGGGGTCGACAGCTCCAAGAGCTCCCGTTGCTGCCGCGCGATCGTTTCCTCACGGCTCTTCTGGAAGACCTCGCTGGTGAAGAGTCCGAGCTGATCGAGCAGCAGCGTGGCGGTCCACACCTCCCGTGCCAAGCCCTCCGCGTCGCCGCGGTACTCCTGATGCAGCCGCGAGAAAAGCGGCTGCTTGAAGGAGAAGACAAAGGTGGCCGTCTCGCTCGGTGTCGACCCTTGACGCGCCCGTGACACCGAGACGTCCGCGAGCATGTCGCGCAGTTTCGTCCATGCGGGCCCGTCGATCCGACCATCGTCGTCGGCTTCCAGCGCGTCGGCCAGCAGCGGCAGGAAGGCGCGGGCATGCTGCTCTGCGTCGGCGCGGTCGACCCTCCGGCCGTCGCGCTTCGCGAGCACGTCGATCCAATCGGCCAGGAGATGCGACTCGTGCCGACGCACGAGTGCGGCGAGCCTGCTCTGCCGTTCCACCATGGGTCCGCTCCGTTCGCAGAATGGTTGGCGAGCAGGATCGCTCGCAGACACTCATTAGACTCAACGCCGATTGCCTTTTCAAGGCGCATGTGGGCGTGGGCATCGACAGCCGATGAGGCGCCGGCATCGGCCGGTAAAAAATTCCACTGCTCCTCGAGGTAGGCGGAGGTTAACGGATCAGCGCGGCGACGCGCGCCGGATCGACCGGCTTCACCAGGTGGGCGTCGAAGCCCGCGGCCGCCGCCCGGCGCACGTCTTCGGGCTGACCATATCCGGTCATCGCCACCAGCTGGACCGCCCGTCCCGCTACCTCGGCGCGGACCCGCCGCGCCACCTCGTAGCCGTCGAGCCCCGGCAGGCCGAGGTCCACGAGGGCGATGTGCGGCGCGACCCGGAGAATGGCTTCGATCCCGCCCGGACCGTCGGCCGCTTCGTGGACTTCGTGGCCGGCGAGCTCGAGCAGGTAGCGCAGCATCTCGCGGTTGTCCGGGCTGTCTTCGACGATGACGATGCGTCGGGGACTCGACGCGGGCGGCGTGCTGGGCGGATCCGCCATGGGCCGCATGCCTCTCCGAGATGGGATGGCGGGCGTCACCCGCGAAGGCAATTAGATGCACGGGGCCGGCCCATTGACAAGGCTGACGTTTCGACGATAATCACCGCACCCGCAACCCGAATCAGACGTGAGTCCAGCTTCCCGAAAGCTCCGACCCTTCGTCTCATGGAGGAGACGGCGGTGATTCGACTCCGGCGGAGATGCCCGACGGCCCCTCCGGCGGCCCCCTGGCCGCAGCCATCGCCCTGTTCGCCGCCCGACGCGGACGTGAGGCCCGCCCGGCCGTGAAGCGATACATTGCCAAGCGGGTCGGCTACGCGCTGATCTCCCTGGTCATCCTCTCGCTCATCATCTTCCTGCTGGTGCGGCTGACCGGTGATCCCACCGTGCTCCTCGTCGAGCCGGGGGCGAGCCAGGCCGATCTCGACGCGATGCGGAAGCAGTTCGGCCTCGATGAGCCCATCTGGGTGCAGTACGGCCAATTCGTGTGGAGCCTGGTGCGGGGCGACCTGGGCAACTCGTTCTACTACCGCATGCCGGTGCTCGACCTCTATGTCTCGCGCCTGCCCAGCTCGCTCATGCTCGCGGGCGCCGCGATGGCATTCTCGCTCGTGATCGGCATCCCGACCGGCATCGTGGCCGCGGTGCGCGTGAACCGCTGGTGGGACAGCGCGGGGAAGATCTTCGCGCTGCTCGGCCTGTCGCTGCCCTCCTTCTGGGTCGGCCTCCTGCTCATTCTGTTCTTCTCGGTCTACCTCGGCTGGCTGCCCTCCTCGGGCTCCGGCAGCGTGCTGCACCTGCTGATGCCCGCCTTCGCCCTCGGCTGGTACTTCGCGGCCGCCCACATGCGCCTCACCCGCTCCTCCATGCTCGACGTCCTGGGCTCGGAATACGTGAAGCTGGCCCGCCTGAAGGGCCTGCCGGAAGCGCTCGTGATCAGCAAGCACGCGTTCAAGAACGCGCTGATCCCGGTGCTGACCCTCGCCGGCATCAACCTGGTGATCATGGTCAACGTCGCGGTGGTGGTGGAGACGGTCTTCGCCTGGCCGGGGATCGGCCGTCTCCTCTACGAGGGCATCGCGTTCCGGGACTTCCCGGTCGTGCAGGCGACCGTGATCCTGAATGGAGCAATGGTCGTGATCGTGAGTCTCCTCGTCGACATCCTCTACGCGGTGATCGACCCGCGCATCCGGCTCGCGCGATGAACGGCAGCCGGTCCGCCGCGCTCACCGTCGCCTGGCGCTTCGCCGCCTTCCGCACCGAAGGGTTCCCGGTCATCGCCTCCTCGATCCTGGGCGGGCTGCTCTTCGTGGCCCTCTTCGCCAACGTGCTCGCCCCGCACGATCCCGAGGTGGGCGCCCTCGGCGAGCGGTTCCGCCCGCCGGTCTGGCAGCAGGGCGGCAGCGAGAAGTTCATCCTGGGCAGCGATCACCTCGGGCGCGACGTGCTCTCCCGGCTCATCTTCGGGGCGCGCGTGTCGGTGGTGGTGGGCTTCACCGCGGTCATCGTGGCCGGCGTGCTCGGCACCGGCCTCGGCATCCTCTCGGGCTACCTGGGCGGCTGGGTCGACCAGGTGATCATGCGGCTCACCGACAGCTGGCTGGCCCTGCCCGCGCTCACCTTCGCGATCTTCCTGGCCGCGGTGGTAGGCCCCAGCGAAATGAACATCGTCATCATCCTGGGGCTGGTCTACTGGACGCGCTACGCGCGGGTCATCCGGGGCGAGGTGCTCTCGCTCAAGGAGCGCGACTTCGTGCGGCTCGCCATCGTGGCCGGCTGCTCGAAGCGCACCATCATGAAGCGGCACATCCTGCCCAACGTGCTCAACTCGGCCATCGTCCTCGGCACCCTGATGCTCGGCGTGGTGGTGGTGACCGAGGCCGCGCTGTCCTTCCTCGGGGTCGGCGTGCCGCCGCCGAAGCCGGCGTGGGGGCTCATGCTCGCCGACGGCAAGAAGGGGCTCATGGCCGGCTACTGGTGGCTCACCGTGCTGCCCGGCTGCTGCATCATGCTGATGGTCCTGTCCGCCAACCTGCTCGGCGACTGGCTCCGCGTGAAGCTCGATCCGCAGCTCCGCCAGCTGTGAGCGACGCTCCGCTCCTCGAGCTGCGCAATCTCTCGACGCACTACGTGAGCGCGCGAGGCACCCGGGTGGTGCGCGCGGTCGACGACGTGTCGCTGTCCCTCGCCCCCGGCAGCACCCTCGGCATCGTCGGCGAGTCCGGCTCGGGCAAGAGCACGCTGGCCCTCACCATCCTCCGCCTGCTCCCCCCCGCCGCGAAGATCACCTCGGGCGAGATTCGCTTCGAGGGCGAGGATCTGCGGACCAAGTCGGACGGGGAGATGCGGCGAATCCGCGGCAAGCGCATCGCCATGATCCTCCAGGATCCGATGGCCTCCCTGAACCCGCTGTTCACCATCGGCGACCAGGTGGCCGAGCCGCTGCGCGTGCACGAAGGCGAGCGGCGGGCCAGCGCGTGGACCCGCGCCACCGGCCTGCTCAAGTCGGTGCGCATCTCCGCGCCCGAGTCGCGGGTGCGCGAGTACCCACACCAGATGTCGGGCGGCATGCGGCAGCGCATCGTGGGCGCCATCGCCATCTCGTGCGCGCCCCGCCTCCTCATCGCCGACGAGCCCACCACCAGCCTGGATCTCACGATCCAGGCCCAGTACCTGAACCTGCTGCGCGACCTGCAGCGACAGCACCGGCTGGCCCTGATCTTCATCACCCACAACCTGGGCATCGTGGCCAAGATGTGCGACCAGGTGGCGGTGATGTACGCGGGCCGGCTCGTGGAGTGGGGACCGGTGGGCCGCATCTTCGATTCGCCCGCGCATCCCTACACGCGCGCGCTGCTCGAGTCGATCCCGCGGATGGGCGACAACCGCGACCGGCTCACCGCGATCGAGGGCCAGCCGCCGGACCTGGCCGGCCTGCCGCCGGGCTGCGCCTTCCATCCGCGCTGCCCGCAAGCGTTGGCCCAGTGTCGCGTGGAGGCGCCCCCCGAGACCTCGCTGGGCCCCACCCACACCGCGCGGTGCTGGCTCAACGTGCCGACGGTCGCGCGATGAGCCAGCCGCTGCTCGAGGCGCGCGGCCTCACCAAGCATTTCCCGGTGCGGCGCGGGCTCCTGGCCCGGGTCCACGGGCTGGTGCGCGCGGTGGACAGCGTCAACTTCTCGGTCGGCGCGGGCAAGACCCTTGGCCTGGTGGGCGAGTCCGGCTGCGGCAAGACCACCACCGCCAAGCTCGTCCTGAAGCTCGAGGACCCGACCGGCGGCGCGCTCTGCTTCGAGGGCCGCGACATCGGCACGCTCGACGGGGGCGCGGTCCGGGAGTATCGGCGCGCGGTGCAGGCGGTGTTCCAGGATCCGTTCGCATCGCTCAACCCGCGCATGCGGGTCGACGCCATCATCGCGGAGCCCCTGATCACCCACGAGCGGCTCGACTCGGCGGACGTCACCAAGCGGGTGAGCCGCCTCATCGACCTGGTTGGGCTGCCCGAGCGCACCGCCCGGCTGTTCCCCCACGAATTCTCGGGCGGCCAGCGCCAGCGCATCGCGATCGCGCGGTCCCTCGCGCTGTCGCCGCGCCTGGTGGTGCTGGACGAGCCGGTGTCCGCCCTGGACGTGTCGATCCGCGCCCAGATCCTGAACCTGCTGCGCGACCTGCAGGCCCAGCTCGGCCTGTCCTACTTGTTCATCGCGCACGACCTGGCCGCGGTGGCCCACATGAGCCACACCATCGCGGTCATGTACCTGGGGCAGATCGTGGAGATGGGCGATGCCCAGACCATCGCCACCCGCCCCAAGCATCCCTACACGCAGGCCCTCTTCTCGGCGGCCCTGCCCTCGCATCCCTCCGAGACGCGCCAGGACATGGTGCTGTCCGGCGAGGTCCCGAGCCCGCTCAACCCGCCCGCCGCCTGCCGCTTCCACCCGCGCTGCCCGCACGCGATGCCCCGCTGCTCCACCGAGGAGCCGGTGCTGCGCGAGACGGACGGGCGGCTGGTGTCCTGTCACCTCTACGCCTCGCCCGCCTGAGCGCGGCCGGGCGAATTCGGCCTCCGGCCGCGGGGACGGTACAATGTCGGGGCCATGAGCGTGTTGTGGACACTCTTCGACGTGCTGCTGCACCTGGATCGGCATCTCAGCGAGGTGATCCAGCAGTACGGGGTCTGGACGTATCTGATCCTGTTCCTGATCGTCTTCTGCGAGACCGGCCTGGTGGTGACGCCGTTCCTCCCCGGCGACTCGCTCCTCTTCGCGGTCGGGACATTCGCGGCCCTCGGCGCACTCGACCTGTGGCTGGTGATGCTATTGCTGGCCGCCGCCGCCGTCCTGGGCGACAGCGTCAACTACGCGATCGGGGCGCGGGTGGGCCCGCGCGTGTTCCGGCGGGAGGGGGTGCGCTTCCTCAACCGGAAGCACCTGGAGCGCACCCGCGAGTTCTACGAGCGCTACGGGGCCAAGACCATCGTGATCGCCCGCTTCGTGCCCATCGTGCGGACGTTCGCCCCCTTCGTGGCCGGGATCGGCCGGATGAGCTATCCGCGCTTCCTCTTCTACAACGTGGCAGGCGCCCTGCTGTGGATCGTGAGCCTGGTGGTGGGCGGCTATCTCTTCGGCAATATTCCGGTGGTGCGGCGTAACTTCTCGCTGGTGATCTTCGCCATCATCGGCCTGTCGATCCTGCCCGCCATCATCGAGTTGTGGCGCCAGCGTCGAGCCGTCGAAAGCGCAACCGGGTGACCCCGTCCTCGGTGTGGCGCTCGTCGATCCGCGTGCGCGTGGACAGGAGCCGCAGCATCCGGTGGTTCTCGGTCAGCACGTAGACCTGGAAGCGCTCGATCCCGCGGGCGGCCGCCGCGCTCAGGACGGAGTCGAGCAAGATCTTCCCGAGCCCCCGCCCCTGCCAGCCGTCCTCGACCACGAAGGCCACCTCGGCCCGGTCCGGCTGGTCACCGCGCTCGTAGCGGCCCACCCCGACGATCTGCGACCCCGACCCGGTCTCGCACTCCGCGACCAGGGCGAGTCGGCGCACGTACTCCACGTTGGCGAAGAAGTGGTACCGGTCGATCGGCAGTCGTTGCATCACGGTGAAGAAGCGCTGGTAGGCGGTGTGTCGGCTGAGCCGGTCGTAGAGCAAGACCAGCTTGGGCTCGTCGTCGGGCCGGATCGGGCGGATGCGCGCGGACGACCCGTCTTCGAGCGTCACGGTCCAGATCAGCTCCTGGGGGTATGCCCCGGCGGGCTCAATTCCCGCTGGCCAGGACCGGCCGAACGTTCTGGGGTCAGGTCTTACATTGCGACTTTTTCGGAACGTTCGGACCCCTACTTGATGGCGCCCGCGGTCAGGCCGGAGACGTAGTAGTCGAGGAAGAAGACGTAGAGGATGACGATCGGCACCGAGCCCAGCACCGCCCCCGCCATCAGCGAGCCCCAGAAATAGATGTCACCCCGGATCAGCTCGCTCGTCACGCCCACGCTGGCCGTGATCTGGTCCGACGAGGACGTGAAGGTCAGGGCGTAGATGAACTCGTTCCAGGACAGCGTGAAGGCGAAGAGGATCGCGCAGACCAGGCCGGGGATTGCGATGGGCATGACTATTCGGAGCAGCGCCTGCAATCTCGTGGCCCCATCGACCATCGCGCACTCCTCGACCTCCTTGGGCACGGTGCGGAAGTAGCCCATGAGGAGCCAGGTGCAGAACGGCACCAGGAAGGTCGGGTACGTCATCACCAGAGCCCACTTGGAGTCGGCCAGCCCGACCCAGTTCACGATCTGGGCGAGCGGCAGGAACAGCAGCGAGGTCGGCACCAGGTAGGTCACGAAGATCCCGGTCCCGAAGGTGCCCACCCCGAGGAAGCGCAGCCGGGCCAGCGCGTAGGCCGCCACCGTCCCGATAAGCACCGAGACGCCGGTGGCGACGATGGTGACCATCAAGCTGTTCTTGGTCCAGGTGAGGAACTCGGTCTCCCACAGGAGCTTGCTGTAGTGCTCGAAGGTGGGCCCCTGCTTGATGACGAGCGGGACGGCGTGGCGGTCGTACAGCTCGCGGTCCTGTTTCAGCGAGGTCACCGTCATGTGATAGAAGGGGAACAACGCGAAGATCAGGAACGGTAGCAGCCCCAGGTGGATCCCTACGCGCCGAAGCAGCGGTCGCCGCGTGACACTCATCGCGCTCCCCGCCTCGCCGCTCGCAGGCTCGCAGGCCGATCAATCATCGGCCGGCTAGTAGGCCTGCTTCCGCACGAAGCGGAGCTGGGCCCACACCACGAAGACCAGCAGCGGGAACAGGTAGAGCGAGACCGCCGCGCCCTCCCCCAGCCGCCCCACATCGATCACCAGCATGCGCGAGTAGGTGGCGAAGAGGTGCGTGGAGTTGATCGGCCCGCCGCGGGTGAGCACGTAGACGATGTTGAAGTCGCTGAACGTGAAGATGGTGGAGAACAACACCACCACCGCGAGCACCGGCTTGAGCAGCGGCAGGGTGATGTACCAGAAGCGCGCCCCCGCACCCGCCCCGTCCGCGTGCGCCGCCTCGTAGATCTCCTTCGGGATCGCGACCAGGGCGGCCAGGATGGTGATGGCGAAGAAGGGCAGGCCGCGCCACACGTTGACGATGATCACCGCGGCCATCGCGTAGTACTGCTGCCCGAGCCAGTTCGGCCCGGGCGGATTCATGATGCCGAGCGCGATGCCGGTCCAGTTCACCACGCTGTAGAGCGAGTTGAACATCCACCACCAGCCGAGGGTGGAGAGCGCGGTGGGGATGACCCACGGCAGCAGCACCGCTCCGCGGATCAGCCGCTTGAACCACAGCTGCTCGTTCAGCAGCAGGGCCAGGATGATGCCGAGCCCGACCTTGAACGCCACCGCGACGCCGGTGAACACGAACGCGTTCTGGAAAGTCTGGCGGAAGGCGTCGGCCTCCCAGAGGCGGATGAAGTTTCGGAAGCCGATGAACTCGCTGGGACGGCCGATGAACGAGTTCGACATCGCGAAGTAGAGCGCCATCACGAACGGATAGGCGACCAGCAGCACGAGGAGGAGCAGGGCCGGTGTGACGAACACCGGCCCCAGGACGGACTCGCGGTCGAGCCACCCGCGGAGGCGGGCGGTGAGCGGACGTCCACCGCCTACTTGAATTTCGTCGGCTCTGACCGCCATGGGCTGTCTACCGTGACCCCTCTTTCAAATGCGTTCGGCCCGCCTGCGGCTTCACCTCACCCCGCGATGATCTTCTTCATTTCGTTTTCGGCCCAGGCGATGGAGTCCTTGGTCGAGGTGCCCGTCACCGCCTTGGCCATCATGTTGGGCAGGATGTAGGAGTTGGTGATCAGCTGCACCTTGTCCGAGGCCGGCGCGGGCCAGCCGTAGGTGTGGTACTGCACCCCCTCGCCCTTCAGCGCGGCGTACTTCGGGTCGGTCCGCAGGACGGGATGGTCCTGCAGCTTCTCGAACACGGGCAGGTTGAAGGCGTCGCCCGACATGATGTACTCGTCGTAGACCTCGCGCTTGCCGAGCAGGTACTTGATCCACTCCTTCGACGCCTCGACGTTCTTGGAGAACTTCCAGATCCCGATGTGGCGCGGGGTGTCCGTCTCGTGGCGCCCGCTCGGCCCGCCCAGGCTCCGGTGGTGGTTGATGCCGTCCGCGGTGACCAGCTTGCGATTCTTGGCCACGATGTAGGCCGACACCGGGTTGTGGATCCAGCTCGCCTTACCCTGCTGGATCGATTCGTTGTTGCTGGCGTCCGACCAGGACAGCACCTCGGGCTCCATGCAATCCTTGAACATCTTCTTGTACCACTCGATGGTCTGCACGGTGCCCGGCGAGTTGATCTTGACGGTCTTGCCGTCCTTGTCCACCTCCATGCCCCCGAACGACCAGAGCACGGGGCCCGCGGTGGAGATCGAGTCGTAGTTCTGGCTGATGGGGATGCCCACCGGGTTCCCCATCTTCTTGAGCTCCTTGCCGACCGTGTAGAGCTCCTCCCAGGTGTCCGGCACCTTCAGCGAGGCCTTCTTGAACAGGTCCTCCCGGTAGGCCGCCACGAACATGCCGTGGTACTGCGGCACCGCGCGCCAGACCCCGTTGACGTGCGCGCCCTCGTAGGCGGAGGTGATCGCCTTGCCGTACTGCTTCTCGAGCCCGGCCATCACGTCGGAGACGTCCACCAGCTGCGGCTCGTAGAGCCACGGGAAGTGCATCCGCATCTCCACCAGGTCGTGCCCGGCCTGCGTCTGCACCTCGGAGGCGTACTTCGCCTGCTGGGGCCCCATGTGGGAGATGTGGTCGATCTTGATCTTGATGCCGGTGTCCTTGGTGAAGCGCTGCCCGATCTCGGAGAGCTTCTTGTCCGAGGCGGGGGCGAAGTTGTTCCAGCAGAGATACGAGATCTCCCGCTGCTGGCCCCGGGCCGGGGGTACCCGGCTGGCCAGGATGCCGGCGAGGCCGGTTCCGGTGGTGGTCAGGAACTGACGACGGCTGACGGGTCGCATGGGCTCCTCCTCACGAGGAACGGGTCGGGACAGTGGGTCTGGAGAAGTGTGTGCGGACTCTATTCTGAGGGCCGGCCGGTGTCAAGCCAACAGCGGATCCGGCTGCGCCCGGCGCGCCGCGCCGGATCATCCCGCGTACAGCCGGAGGACCCCGTAAGCCAGGGTCCCGAGCAGCAGCGCGCCGCACACGAGGGTGAGGACCACCTGGGCCGATCGGCTCACCGGCGCGGCGCTCCCTCGGGCACCGCCGCTGGCGCCGCGGACGCCGCCGGGCGCAGCCACTGCATCAGCAGGCCCACCGCCATCACCACCAACCCGATCGCGTCGGTCAGCGCCCCGGGATCGATCAGCATGAACGCCGCGACCATGAACAAGCCGCGCTCCAACCAGTTGGCCCGGCGCAGCAGCTGGCCCTCGAGGCCGGCGGCCAGGGCCACCACGCCAAGGGTGCCAGTGACCACCACCCGGCCGATCTCGCTCCAGGCTCCGTCGAACAGCAGGGCTGGCGAGTAGACGAAGAAGTAGGGCACGATGAACCCGGCGGCCGCGAACTTCATGGCCTGCAGCCCCGCGCCCCACAGCCCCGCGCCGCCGATCGAGGCGGCCGCGTACACCGCCAGCGCCACCGGAGGCGTCACCGCGGACAGGCACGAGAAGTAGAAGGCGAACATGTGGGCGGCCATGGGCGTGACCCCGAGCTTGATGATGGCGGGGATCAGCAGGGCGGCCTGCATGATATACGCGGGCGTGGTCGGCATGCCCATGCCGAGCACGATCCCGGCCAGCATGGTGACGACCAGGGCCACCAGCAGGTGACCCGCGGCCACGTCGAGCAGGAAGCCCGTGAAGCGCAAGGCGAGGCCGGTCTGCAGCACGATGCCGATGACGATGCCGGCCGACGCGCAGGCCATCGCCACCGGCACGGTGTGCACGGCGCCTTCCCGGAGCGCCTCCACGCACGCGCGCGGGTGGAGCCCCGTCTCCCGGCGCAGCCAGGAGATCGGGATCACCAGCGCAGACACCACGATGGCCGCGTAGGTCGGGGTGAAGCCCTGGAGGAGCAGGACCAGCAGGATGATCACCGGCAGGAACAGGTGCCCCTGCCGCCAGATGATCTGTCCCAGCACCGGCAACTCGGCCTTGGGGATGCCGGACAGTCCCATGCGGACTGCGTTGAAGTGGATGGCCGCGAACAGGGCCGCGTAGTAGAAGAGGGCCGGAATCGCGGCCGCGATCATCACCTTGGTGTAGGAGACGCCCAGGAACTCGGCCATCACGAACGCGGCCGCGCCCATGATGGGCGGCATGATCTGGCCGCCGGTGGAGGCCACCGCCTCGATGGCCGCGGCCGCCTCCGGCTTGAAGCCGGTCTTCTTCATCATGGGGATGGTGAGCCAGCCGTCCACCATCACGTTGGCCACCGCCGAGCCGGAGATGGTGCCGAAGAGGCTCGAGGAGACCACCGAGACCTTGCCGGGGCCGCCCCGAGCCCCGCCCGCGATGGCGTTGGCGAAGTTCATGAAGAACTGACCGGCGCCGGACTTCTCGAGGAAGGCACCGAAGACGATGAACAGGATCACGTAGGTGCCGGCCACGCTCAGGGGAACACCGAAGATGCCCTCGGTCGTGTAGAAGGTCTGGTCGATGGTGATCTCGAGGGTCAGGCCCCGGTGGTACAGCACGCCGGGAAGCCACGGGCCGGCCAGCCCGTAGGCCAGAAAGCACGCCGCCACGATCGGCAGCGAGGCCCCGATGGTCCGGCGGGTCGCCTCCAGCACCAGCAGGATCGCCAGCCCGCCGGTGAGCTTGTCCGCCGGGAACAGGGGGTGCGCGGTCGGGAACCGGTTGACCACGTAGTCGTAGTTGACGAAGAGGTAGCCCACGCAAACGAGCGACAGCGCGGCCAGGGCCAGGTCCGGCCAGGACACCCGGTCGAGGGCCCCGCCCTTCCGGACCGGGAAGAGCAGAAACGACAGGACCAGGCTGAAGGCCAGCGTGATGTAGAGGAGGGCCTGCTGGTCCGGCGCGTACCAGGTGAGGCGGGCGTAGACGTGGTAGACGGACATGGCCACCGCCACCACGCCCAGCAGCAGGCCGGGATAGCCGCCGAGTCGGCGCACGGCGGCGGCTACTTCAGGACCCCGGCTTCCTTGTAGTAGCGCGCCGCCCCCGGATGGAACGGCAGCCCGTAGTCGCGCCCCATGTCGGCGGGGGTGATGCCCTGCATGGCCTTGGTGACGTGGACGAAGTCGCCCCGCCCCTCCACGATGGCCTTGGTGATCTTGTACACCACGTCGGACGGCGTCTTGGCGGAGGCGATCAGGATGGTGGGCGACTGGAACGTGGGCACGTCGACCTCGATGCCCTGGTCGCCGTAGGTGCCGGCCTTGATCACGTGCCGCACGAACCCGGGATTGATCTCCTTCAGCTTGGCGAACTCGGCGTCGCTCACCGGAATCATGCGCAGCTTCATGGTGGAGCCCAGGTCCAGGATGAACGAGGCCGGCACGGTGGTGAACCAGCCGGCTGCGAGCGCCTGGCGGTTCTTCACCGCCTCCGCGTTGGAGGCCACCGGCCCGTAGCTCTTGGGACCGAGGTCGTCCAGCTTCATGCCGCTGACCCGCAGCAGGTTCTCCCATCCGTCGGCCAGGCTGGTGTTGCCCCGCGACGGCAGCGACACCGCCTTGCCCTTGAGGTCCTTGACCGACTGGATGTCGCTGGTGGCGGGCACGACCAGTTGCCACACATTGGGGTAGTAGCTGGCCACGTACATCGGACGGTCGGTCTGCTTGCCGGCCCACTGGCCCTTGCCGTTGCGGGCGTCGTAGAGCACGTTGGTCATCGACCAGCCGAGGTCGGCCTTGTCGTTGCGGATCTTCTCCATGTTCACCAGCGCCGCCCCCGGCTCCACTTGCACATCCAGCTCCGGGTAGCGCTTCTTGACCAGCTCCGCGGTGGCGCCAGCCAGCGGGATCCACGATCCGCCCGTGGGCCCGGAGGAGAACACCAGGTTGACCTTCTGCTGGGCGGCCGCCGGCATCGGCGACGCGAGCGCCAGTGCCACGCCGGCGAGCAGGGACGTGATCCGGGCCAGGATGCTCATGCGAGAGAACCCTCCTTGATGGGAATGAACGGGATCCGGGTGACCATGGTCAGTCAGGGAGCAGGGGCACGATGCGGCCTTCCGCGTCGAAGCCGAGGGGACGCCCCTCGCCGATCACGGTGAGATCCGGACGCTTCGCGATCTCGGGCAGCAGCGCTTCCGAGCATTCGATCTCCCCGAGCACGAGGGTGCTGCGGATGCGGATCACCCGCGCGCGCTCAGAAGAAGTGAGGCCGATGCAGTGAAGCGCGTTCTCCACCGCCTCGCGGTCGCTCTCGAAGGCGAGCGGCAGCTTGGCCCCGTTGGGGGCGCAGGCGGTCAGGGTGTTGATGGCGGTGGGCTTCCAGTCGATCTTCTCGGCGAGCCGCCGGGTCGTGAAGTCGGCGTTGCCGATCCCGGTGGCGTTGCCCCCGCTGTCCTCGGTGAGGTCGAGCGCGACGATCCACAGGATCTTCGGGTCGGCCGGGAACGGCTCGTGCGGGTTCGAGGGCCGACCGATCACGTTGGTGTCCATGCCCGACCCCGAGATGTTCTTGCCGATCTCCTCCACCACCAGCACGTCGAGGCTCGAGAACGGCAGCCGCGCCATCCACGCCCGCCCGTCCTTCAGCAGCCGGCGCTCGCCCGCCTCGAGTTCGGCCGCGTTGAAGGCCTCCACGTACGCGGTCTCGTCGTAGCCGTTCTCCACGATGCCGAGGCCGAACCCGATGCGGGCCTTCGCCAGCATCTCCCGGCCCACCGCGGTGATAACGGTCTCGTAGCCGTGGTTGACGTTGGCCCGGTGGTACTGGGTGGCCCCGTGGTACTTGCCGAGGCCGATGGTCATCATCTTGAAGAGGCCCGACTCGATCGAGCCCTTGAAGTCGGTATGGGGCTTGATCCGGTTGACCAACCCGATCCAGTCCGCCTCGGAGGCGGTCCGGTCGAGCCAGACCGGTAGGCCGAGCGCCTCGCCGACCTGCACCACGTCCATGGAGGCGCGGATCTCGCACCCCATGGTGGCCTCGGTGATGCCGTAGTGGGCCAGGACCGCCCGTTGGCCCTCGGCCGTCGCCCCGCCGTGGCTGCCCATGGCCGGGAACACGAACGGGCGGGCGCCTTCGGCCTTCAGCCAGTCCACCGTGGCTCGGACGATCGTGGCGATGTTGGCGATCCCGCGGCTGCCCGCGCCCACCGCGACGGTATCACCGCGCTTCATGGGCAGGTCGCCGGCTCCCAGGGCCCTGGCCACTCCGGCGGGGATGTCATCGAGGCGGGTGCCTGGAAAGGTCTGCCGGACGCGGTACATCGTGGGCAGCGTGACCAGGCCCAGCGGCGGCATGGCTGATCATAGAAAGGTCGGCCGGGACCTGTCAATGTCCTTGACTTTCCAGACTTCCCCCCGTACAACTGGGGGCCAATCGATGGCCGACCCCTGGCCGATGCGTCTCAAATTCCTCTCGGTTCACGTCGCACTCGTGGGTCTGCTCCTGCTGCTGAGCGGGTGCACGGCGCTCTCGGATTTCTTTCGTCAGCGACCGCAGGCGCTGCCTCCCGCGCAGGAGCTGTACGCGGAGGGCGAGCAGCAGCTCAGCAAGAGCCGCTACGAGGAGGCGCGCGCGGCCTTTCGGAAGGTGGCGGAGCGGCATCCGCAGTCCGGCTACGCGCCGCGCGCCCGCTTCCTGATCGGTGAGGCGTACTACCGCGAGGGCCAGTTCGACAAGGCGATCAAGGAGTTCGAGGCGTTCATGGCGTTCTACCCGCGGCACGAGATCGCCGACCTGGTGCAGTTCCGGCTCTCGATGAGCTACTACGACCAGATCAAGCCGGTCGAGCAGGATCAGGAGATCACGCGCCGGGCGATGGAGTCCTTCAAGGTCCTCGTCCGCGAGTATCCCGAGAGCCGCTACGCGGCCGACGCGCTCGCCAAGATCGACATCTGCCGCGGGCGCCTCGCCCAGAAGGAGCTCTGGGTCGCCGCTTACTACATCAACCAGGGCAACCCGTCCGCGGGCCGCCAGCGACTCGAGAACGTGATCAAGGAGTACCCGCGTACGCTGGTGATCCCGGAGGCGCTGTACCGGCTCGGCGAAGTGTACTCGGGAGAGGGCCGTCCCGAGGACTCCCAGAAGATGTTCCGGCGGGTGGCCGACGAATACCCTTACACCGAATGGGGCAGGCGCGCCGCTCAGCGCCTCCAGACCGCTACGAGGTAGGAACCATGCACGATGTCGTCGATCTGCGATCAGATACGCTGACCGTCCCGACCCAGGCGATGCGCGAGGCGATGGCGCGCGCCGAGGTCGGCGACGACGTGTGGGAAGAGGACCCGACCGTCCGCCGCCTGGAGGAGATGGCGGCGCGACGCACCGGCAAGGAGACGGCCCTGTTCGTCTCCTCGGGAACCCAGGGCAACCTGGTCTCGGTGCTCGCCCAGACGCGGCCCGGCCAGGAAGCGGTGCTCGACGCCGACTCCCACATCTTCAACTACGAGGGCGCGGGGGCGGCCGTCTTCGGCGGGGTGCAGACCCTGCCGGTGAAGACAGAGCGCGGCTTCCTCACCCCGGAGCAGGTGCGCGAGCACATCCGGCCGAACAACATCCACATCCCGATGACCGGCCTGGTGTGCCTGGAGAACACCCACAACCGCCACGGCGGCACCTGCTGCACGCCCGAGGAGATCGAGGCGGTGGCTGCGGCCGCGCACGCCGCGGGTGTCCCCGTGCACCTCGACGGCGCCCGCATCTTCAACGCGGCGATCGCCCTGAACCGGCCGGTCGGCGACTTCGCGCGCCCGGTCGACTCCATCACCTTCTGCCTGTCCAAGGGGCTCGGCGCGCCGGTGGGCTCGCTGGTGTGCGGCTCGCGGGAGCTGGTGACGCGCGCGCGGCGGGTACGGAAGATGCTGGGCGGTGGCATGCGGCAGGTGGGCGTGCTGGCCGCCGCCGGCATCGTGGCGCTGGAGTCGATGGTGGACCGGCTGGCCCAGGATCACGCCAACTGCCGGCGGCTCGCCGACGGCATCAGCCGGCTCCCCCACGTGCGCCTGGACCTGGCCACCGTGCAGACCAACATCGTCATCTTCCGCATCGAGAAGGACGGGGGCGCCGCCGAGCTGGTGACGGGCTGCCTGGCCCGCAAGGTCAAGATCCACCAGACCGGCCCCGGCACCATCCGCTGCGTGACTCACAAGGACGTCGACCCGGACGACATCGAGCGGGCCCTCGAGGCCTTCGGCGAGATCACGGCGGCCTGGTAGCCGCCCGCACACAGGAGGCGGTACGACATGGCCGAGCGCCTGCTGGACGTCAAGAACCTCAAGACCTACTTCTTCACCGACGAGGGCGTGGTCCGCGCCGTCGACGGCGTCGACCTCTACATCGAGAAGGGGGAGACGCTGGGGGTGGTCGGGGAATCGGGCTGCGGCAAGTCGGTGACCGCGCTCAGCATCATGAAGCTCATCCCGCAGCCGCCCGGCCGCATCGTCGAGGGCGAGATCAACTACGACGGGACCAACCTGGTGACCCTGGCCCCGAACCGCATGCGGAAGATCCGGGGCAAGGAGATCTCGATGATCTTCCAGGAGCCCATGACCTCGCTCAACCCGGTGTTCACGGTGGGCGAGCAGATCGCGGAGGCCATTCGCCTGCACGAGGGGCTCGGCCGGCGCGAGGCGATGGCCAAGACGGTGGACATGCTGAAGCTGGTGCACATCCCGAACGCAGAGCGCCGGGTGAAGGAGTACCCGCACCAGCTGTCGGGCGGCATGCGGCAGCGCATCATGATCGCGATGGCGCTGTCCTGCAACCCCAAGCTACTGATCGCCGACGAGCCCACCACCGCGCTCGACGTCACCATCCAGGCCCAGATCCTCGACCTGCTCAACGAGCTGAAGTCGAAGCTGCGCATGGCGGTCATGCTCATCACCCACGACATGGGAGTCATCGCGGAGACCGCGCAGCGCGTGGTCGTGATGTACGCGGCCAAGGTCGCGGAGGAGGCGCCGGTCGGAGAGCTGTTCAAGGAGCCGCTGCACCCCTACACGCAGGGCCTGCTGCGCTCGATCCCCCGCATCGACCTGGCCGCGACCACCCACCGCCGCCTCGAGACGATCCCGGGCACGGTGCCGACGCTTCGGGGTGAGATCGCGCCGGGCTGCCGGTTCGCCCCCCGCTGCCCCTTCGTCAAATCGGTATGCACCGAGAAGGATCCAGTGCTCAAGGAAGTCAAGCCGGGACACAAGGTGTCCTGCTGGCTCTATTAGAGGCCCCCCATGGCTGAGACGTCGCTCCTCCGGATCAGCAATCTGAAGAAGTACTTCCCGATCCGTGGTGGCCTCTTTTCTCGAGAAGTGGCCCGCGTGCACGCGGTCGACGACGTCAGCTTCGCGCTGATGCGCGGGGAGACCCTGGGGCTGGTGGGCGAGTCCGGCTGCGGCAAGTCCACCACCGGCCGCTGCATCCTGCGCCTGATCGAGCCTACCGCGGGCGAGGTATGGTTCGAGGACAAGAACGTCACCACGCTCGACAAGCGGTCGCTCCGTCACCTGCGGCGTGACATGCAGATCATCTTCCAGGACCCCTACGCGTCGCTGAACCCGCGCATGACGGTCGGCTCGATCATTGGCGAGGCGCTGGTGATCCACAAGCTTGCCAAGTCCAAGCGCGAGCGCGACGATCGGGTGGTGCACCTGCTCGAGACGGTCGGCCTCAACGCCGACCACCTGCGCCGCTACCCGCACGAGTTCTCGGGCGGCCAGCGCCAGCGCATCGGCATCGCGCGCGCGCTCGCGGTGAGCCCCAAGCTCATCGTGGCCGACGAGCCGGTCTCCGCGCTCGACGTGTCGATCCAGGCCCAGGTGATCAACCTGCTGGAGGATCTGCAGAAGCAGTTCAATCTCACGTATCTCTTCATCGCCCACGACCTCTCGGTGGTCGAGCACATCTCGACCCGGGTCGCGGTCATGTACCTGGGCAAGATCGTCGAGATCGCGCCGGCCAAGGAGCTCTACACCAATCCCAAGCACCCCTACACCGAGGCGCTGCTCTCCGCGGTGCCGATCCCGGACCCGGCGGTCAAGCGCAAGCGCATCCTGCTGGAGGGCGACGTGCCGAGCCCGATCAAGCCGCCCTCGGGATGCCGCTTCCACACCCGCTGCCCGATCCGCGTGCCCTCCTGCTCCGAGAACGAGCAGGTGCTCAAGGAGGTCTCGCCCGGCCACTGGGTGGCCTGCCAGGTCCGGGCCTAGCTATAGCTAGGGCGACCCGTCGCGGCGTCTCATCGGTGACCCCGCTTTTGTATCCGCTCGCCTCGCCTTCGGCTGCGGCTCGCCAAACTCAGCCGTGGCTTCGACCGTTTACGACTGAGCGCCGATGATTGATTGGTACGGGATCTTCCACATCCTCGCGACCCCGTTCCGTCAGGACGGCGCCCTCGACGTCGACGGGCTCCCGCGCCTGGTCGAGTCCGCGCTCGCCACCGGCGTGAGCGGTCTCACCATCCTCGGCATTGCGGGCGAGGCCCATCGCCTCACCGACGAGGAGCGCCGCCGCGTGGTGGAGATCGTGGTGAAGGAGACGAGCGGCCGCCGGCCGGTGGCGGTGGGCGTCTCGGCCTCCGGCACCCACCTGGCCACCGCCTTCGCGCGCATGGCGCGCGAGCACGGCGCCGACGCGCTGATGGTGGCCCCGCCCGCCGGGCTCCGCAATCTCGACGCGGTGGCCGAGTACTACCGCACGGTGGCCGCGGCCACCGGGCTGCCGCTGGTGTTGCAGGACGAGCCGGTGACCACCCAGGTCACGATGCCCGCGCCGTTCATCGCCGAGCTCTGCGCCGCGATCCCCGCGATCCAGGCGGTGAAGCTCGAGGAGCCGCCGACGCTGCCCAAGATCACCCGTCTGCGCGCCCACTTCGGCGATCGGGTCGCGATCTTCGGTGGGCTCGGCGGGGTGTACTTCTTCGAGGAGCTGTCGCGCGGCGCCGACGGGGCCATGACCGGATTTCCGTTCCCCGAGGCGCTCGGGGCGATCCGCGAGCACTTCGTGGCCGGCCGCCGCAACGAGGCGCGCGCGCTGTTCTACCGCTGGCTGCCGCTGATCCGGTACGAGAGCCAGCCCGGCGCGACGCCCGGCACCGCGGTCGGCATCCGCAAGGAGATCCTGCGCCGCCGGGGGTGGATCGCTTGCGCAGTGGTGAGGCCGCCCGCGCCCGCGCTCGACGCGGCCACCCACGCCGAGATCGACGAGATCCTGGCCGCCGTCGCGTCCTGATCGCCATGCCCACCGCCACCGCCAACGGCGTCCGGCTCTTCTACCAGGAGACCGGCGCGCCCGACGCGCCGCCGCTGGTGCTGATCATGGGCTGGGGCGGCGACCACACCGCGTGGGCCCTGCAGGCGCCCGCCTTCGCCGTCGCCCATCGCGTGATCGCGCTGGACAACCGGGGCGCGGGCCAGAGCGAGGTCCCCGACCCGCCCTACACGATCGCGGGCATGGCCCAGGACGTGGTGGGGCTGATGGACGCGCTCGGCATCCGTCGCGCCGACATCTGCGGAGCATCGATGGGCGGCATGATCGCCCAGGAGCTGGTGCTGGGGCATCCCGACCGCGCGCGCACGCTGCAGCTGCACTGCACGACGCCCGGGATCGATGCCTACGGCCGCTTCCTGATCGACACGCTGCTCGCGGTCAAGGCGCGCGGCGATCTGGAAGAGTACGTGCGCGCGGTCATGCCGTGGATCCTCTGCCGGAAGACGATGGGCGAGCGGCCCGACTTCATCCGCTTCTGGATCGATCGCGCGCTGACGTATCCCTACCCGATCGGCCGGGACGGCCTCTCCCGGCAGGCGCAGGCCATCATGGGGCACGACACCCGCGCGCGACTGGGCCAGATCCGCGTCCCGACGCTGATCACGACCGGGACGGAGGACATCCTGGTCCCGCCCTCGTCGTCGCGCGAGCTGCACGCGGGCATCCCGGGCTCCTCGCTGCACGCGCTCGAGGACGCCGGGCACCTGCACTTCATCGAGCAGGCGGAGCGGTTCAACGCGATCTGCCTGGACTTCCTGACGAAGCACCGCGGCCGCTGACGGCTCGCGGTTCCGGGCCTACCGGCGCGCCCGGGCCTTCGCGAGGACCGGGCCCGACTCCCCCC